>Ga0075418_10000268_pt1 | contig 52240 bp, 38 predicted proteins | sample SoiMetdeltSBSDD2_FD_81776 | JGI IMG/M metagenome (GOLD analysis project Ga0075418, IMG submission 81776) | Bulk soil microbial communities from a Populus tree surrounding site in Tennessee, USA - Soil MetaG P. deltoides SBSDD2 | ecosystem: Environmental > Terrestrial > Soil > Tree plantation...
CCCCACACCAACGTCATCGCGATTGCCGCGGGCGCAAACCACAGCCTCGCCGTTCAATCCAATGGCGTCGTTATCGGTTGGGGCCGCAACGACGATGGCCGGGCCACTCCTCCGCCGGGCGTCGCTCCTGCGCGTAATGTCGGCGCCGGACAGGACCACTCCCTTGCTGTGCGCACCATTTCAACCGTTCGCGGCTGGGGCGGGCAAAACGTGTATGGCGAAGCCAGTCCGTCGACGGGCCTCGATGGCGTCATCGCAGTCGCCGCTGGCGCAAACCATAGCATGGCGCTGCAGAGCCACGGCGCGGTCGTCGTCTGGGGCAATAACAGCTTCGGCCAGCGAAATGTCCCGCCGTTCGCCGCGCCGGCGAAAGCCATCGCTTCCGGCGCGAACCATTGCGTGGCACTGCTGCAGGACGGCACGGTCGTCGCGTGGGGCAACAACGCCAATGGCCAGACCAATTTCCCAACCGTGGGTAGCATCAGTGCTATCGCTGCGGGCGGCGACCGCAACCTCGCCGTCAAACTTCGCCAGCTTGACATGCAGACTCCGGTGCGCCTCGCCAATGGCCGCACTCGCCTGACCATCTCTAACGACGACGGCTTGGCCGTGACGCCAGAGCAGATGAACCGCGTCCAGGTCCTGGCGTCGAGCAACCTCGTCTCCACCTCGGCCAGTTGGATCGCGCTCACCAATGCGAAATCCATCGTGAGCGGCTCCATCCGCGTCGAAGACACAGTGACCAATCTCCAGCGCCGCTTCTACCGCGCCCGCGAAAATCCGTAGCCATTTTCGGAGGGCGAGATCCGTCGAGGCCGCCGCGCCCGCTTTCGCACGCCCGGCGGCGCTTCTCATTCCGGGCGCAGCGGCAGGCTCAGCCAGGAGCCCGTGCATTTGCCTGGCTCATAGATCGAGCCCTTTCGCTTCGCCAGCACGCCGTCGAGCGAAAGCCGGCTGACCTCCGCAACCAATTGGGCCGGTTCGCAACCGAGCGACGGACTAAACAACACGTCGCCATCGAGCGTGAGGGTGCACAATCGGTGCTTGCGCTCTTCCAGCGGCTGCAGGGTCATATCGTGGCCGTTGAAATGCAGTAAATCCCACGCAAAGAATCGCATCTGCCGATCACCAGGCTTCGGAATGACATAAATGATCTCGCCGTCAATCACGGCGGCTCGTGCCGGCACACGACGCAAGACTTCTTCGATCAAAGGACATTCGAGGCGTTCGCCATCCTCGCGGTACAAGTTCACGTTTCGGTCATTCTTGACGGCGATGGTCCGTTTGCCTCCACGTTTAACTTCATAAACCCAGTCTTCGCCGGCGGGAAGTTCCGCAATTGGTCTGCTCCGCATCGGAGGAACGAAAGTCGGCGCCGTCCTCGTTCGCCTTGGCAATGTGGCGACCTTTGCTGTTGCAACAGGGGATGTGCGGTTGTTGTGAAACCCCACCACCGACACCGCTGCCTTGTTTCGCGGCGCATCCTGTTTCAGTTCGACACTTGATTCTGTGCGTCTAATCACGGTCGCGCACCCTATCAAATCGGGGGCCCGTCCCGTCTATACGGTCTAGCGAGTAAGCCTTTGGTCCAACTCCCAGCCGTCCAGATTGTAGCTGACAAGAGCTTGCCCAACCCATCCTGCCGTGTGTGTATGTTAGATGACGTGCGAATTCTTGGATGGGCTGGTGGTAACGAGGCAGCACTTCTCCTCGCAACCATTCGCATGCAGGAAGGACCCAGCGTACACGGCCAGCAACTCGCGATGTCGCAAAGCGCCCATTTTAAATTTTCCATTTTTCACTTTTATATCCATCCTTCTTCATCTATTCCAGCGGCCCCGTGACGGAAAAGTCCGTACCACCCCGAGGGCTCGGCGTCATCGTTATGTCATAGCGCACTGCACTGTCGCCCATCTTCACAAACCACGATTCCTTCGTTGGCCGTCCAGCCTCGATCGCAACTACTTCAACACCGAGTAAGGTTGGCCAGGCAATATCTCCCCAGCCTTGCTGTATGTAGCGAATCTTCGCAAGGATGTCTTGTTGGAGTTCAGCATTGGCCGCCGTCGCCTGCAGGCTGGCCGGTGCCGGACTTGGTTTGGGCGGGATCATCCGATATTTGCTGACAACCGTCTGTCCCGCTACGCGATCGGCACGAAATCGATACGGACTGCCGGATCGCTCAGCGTCGCGATTCAACTGTCGGATAGCATTCGTCGCCGTCGGGTTCTTGCAACCCGTGAAGCTCAGAGTCAAACTGCCCGCAAGCAAAATGACGCAACGGCAAGTCATACTTCAACGCCCATTTCCCTCGAGCCCTAATATCTGCGAAGCCCATTCCGGGAATCGCTCCTTGAAGTCCGGCGGTCGAGTGTGATCCTTCATTCCTTCGTACTCCTTCGTCACAATCTTCGCGCCCAGTTTGCGCAACTGCTTTGCATAATGACGCATGGTTTCGACATTCATCGGGTGTTCCTGCGCTCCACAAACCGCGACATACATCTGGAGCTTGTGACTCTCGGTGGCAATCGTCGCCGGTTTCGGATCGGTAATCGCGCCTGGTGACAGGATTAATGCGCCTCGATATGAAGTTGGATAGCGAGAGGCTATGTCGGCGGCGACAACCGCCCCTTGCGAGAACCCAAACACACCCGTGCGCTCCAGGTTCAGCTTGTACTTCTGGCCGACCGCCGCCAAGACCTCCTGGATGTAGTGATGGTCCGCCGCAGGCTCCTCTGACCAGACCAGCGTTTCGTCGGGCATCGTGGTCGTTCCAGGGATGCCCACCACAGCGATCTGCAACCGGTCCGCCACGCGCTGAAAATATTCCTTGTCAGAAAGAGCCCCGGGAAACGAGCGATAGCCATGCAGCCAGACCATCGCCGGGACGGCGTTGGTAGCCCCGACGGGGTAGTAAACAACAGGAGCCGGCTTCGCATAGCTGGCGCTTTCCAGCACAATCAGAGCCGCCGTGATCACAAACAGTTGGAGTCTTAACGACATACGCACGCTACCCCGATCCCATGGCTAATAGGCACAGCACTATGATGGCAGCCAATGTTGGCATTTCTTGAGCTTCGTTCTCTTCGTTGTCTCCTGTAAAGGGCCCTCACTTTCCCAAAATCGGTCAAGCACAATTTTACGAAAAAAATGTCCACTCCAGTCCGCTCGTGTCCATTCCAGTCCACTCCTGTCACATTCATATTGGCCGCAACGCAGTTGCCGCAAAAACCCGTGGTATGATCGGCGCCATGAAGCAGAAGAGTAGCTTTGCCGCGCACGCGGTCCCGCCGCAACGCCTCGATTCTCCTTGCGGCTCTGCGCCTTTGCGCCTTTGCGTTGAAACCCACCTCCGCGAAAAATGCGTACATTATGCATACAAAATGCACCCAAAACGCGAATGTGATTTTGTTATTCCCGTGACACCAACCACTTACAACTTTAACGCGCTAAAGTGTACGGATTTTCCAGACTCGGCAGCCTTCTCAACGGTACGGAATCGAACGAAACCGAACGATTTGCAATTCCTCCAAATCACGACCGTTGCGCCCGAGGCACTTGCGACAACCCCGTTGCGGATCGTTCGATTTTCGCCTGCGAGCCGACTGCGAACTTCGCGCCCTTGGTTGCCTTCTGTAAAACGCTCCTGCTTTCCTATCCTTCCTGGATTCCTTGTGAATATCGCAGCCCCGAATAACCCGCGCCCCCATTCGTCCAATATCCGAGCAAATGGACTTGGGCGATTTGAGGCGGTTTGGCCTTGAATCTGCTCGAGAAATCTGTGTCAATTTAGACCTTATATGCACCAACGAATTGGACTCTTGAGTGTTGCAGTGTCGGCCGCCCTGCTGAGCGGGTGCGCCTCTTCCGGCGTCAAAAACCCCTCCGGCGTGCCGGTCACCGAAATGAAGGCCGACGAGCGCGGCTTCGTCGCCGGCACCGGCGTCGAATCACAGGACCTCGTCGCCGTTACCGACAAAATGGCGCGCGGCATTCTCGCCGTGCCGCAGGTCGCAAATTCCCCCACGCAGGCCCGCGTCGTCCTCGATCCCGTCGTGAACGAAACGCGCTTTCCGATCAACAAGGACATTTTCCTCACGCGCATTCGCACGCAGTTGAATTCCAAGTCTGCAGGCAAGGTGAGCTTCCTGGCGCGCGACCGCATGGCCACGCTCCAGAACGAGCGCGAGTTGAAGCGCTCGGGCCAGGTGACCAGTGCGGCCGATCCGAACGTGGTCGAATTCAAAGGCGCGGATTATTTCCTCACCGGCAAACTCCAGGGCCTGAGCACGCGCACCACTGCGGGCGTTAGCGATTACGTGTTGTACTCCTTCCAACTGATTGATGCGCGCACCAGCGACATCATCTGGGAGGACGCGGCAGAAATCAAAAAGCAGGGCCTCGAAGACGCCGCGTATCGGTAGTCGAACTGTCGAGATTTTCCGATGAGGTTTGACGCATTAACTGCTTTGGTTGCGGTGTCGCTGTTCGTCGCCGGTTGCGCAACGACCGAGCGCACGCCGCCGCAACGGCTCACCGGCAACCCTGCCGAGGACGCGCCCACACTGCTGACGAACGGTCCGTCGCGCGACAAAGTCCTTTGGCAATACCGCACCGCTGCGGCTGCCATGCACCGCGGACAGTTCGACGAAGCCAAACGCCTGCTCGACGACGCGATCCTCACAATCAGCGGCATCATCGGCGAAGACGCCGAAGCCCGAAAAGCACGCGGTTACTTCTCGCCCGAAGCGCGCAAGACCTTCATCGGCGAGCCCTACGAACGCGTCATGGCTTATTATTATCGCGGCATTCTTTACTGGATGGACGGCGAGCGGGACAACGCCCGCGCCTGTTTCCGCAGCGCGCTCTTCGAAGACAGCGACACCATCGACAAAAAGTACGCGGCGGATTACGTGCTGCTCGATTATCTCGATGGCCTCGCCTCGGTGAAGCTCGCCGGCGACGGTTCCGATGCGTTCAAGCGCGCCCAGTCCGCCGTGCGCATCTCCATGCCCGGCGCCTACGATCGCAACGCAAACCTGCTTCTGTTCGTGGACTTCGGGCCGGGCCCGACAAAGTACGCGGCGGGTCGGCACGGCGAGCACCTGATGTTTAAGCAGTACCCCTGCAAGATTCGCGGCGCGCAAATCCAGCTCGACGGCAAAGCCTACCAGGTCCGCGCCTACGATGATCTCTATTTCCAGGCGACCACGCGCGGCGGTCGTGTGATGGACCACATCCTTGCCAACAAAGCGACGTTCAAGGACGCAACCGACATCGGCGGCGACGCGGCGATCCTCAGCGGCGTTGTGCTCGCGCACAATCGCGAGACGCAACCCTTTGCGCTTGGCGCGATCGGTCTTGGCATCATCAGCAAGATTGCCTCCGCGAGCACGCGCGCCGACGCCGACATCCGTTCGTGGGACAACCTTCCCCTCTACATGAGCTTCGCCCATCTCGAAGTGCCGCCCGGCGAGCACGCGGTCACGGTGGATTTTCTCGATGAAGGAAATCGCGTCATCGCCGGTCTAACAAAACGAATGACGATCAACGTTCCCGCGGACGGAAGCGACAGGGTCGTCTACGTGAGTGACAAATCCACAACTCCACAGAATTTATGAAGACATGCTTTGCACTATTTAGCGCGGCAGTTATCGCCTTCATGGCAACGGGTTGCACCACTACCGAAACGGGCGCCTACGCGCCGCAAAACTCCGATCAGTTCAACTACGAAGCCACAGCGCCGTTCGTGCTCATGGACAAGGGCGCGCAGAACTCCGTCACCGTCGCGGACATTCATTCCGAAACGCTGCCCGATGGCCGCTTGCAGGTGGCCGCGAACGTGCGCAACCGCGAGAACCGGCGAATCCAGGTGCAGGCAAACTGCGAGTTCAAAAACACCGACGGCTTCGCGGTGGATTCCAGCCCATGGCAAACGCTGATCCTCACCGAGAACAGCATGGAAACGATCCAGTTCGCCTCGATGAACAAGGACGCGAAGCGCTACACCATCCGCGTCCGCGAAGCAAGGTAGGGTCGGCGCTCCGCGCGGACCGATCAACGGACGTTTGTTCTTGGCATCGCCATTGCCGCTCTTTCAGAGTGCGGCGGTGCCGTGGCTGACCAGCGTTGATGTAAGCCTGTTTCGCGCGATCAATCAGGGCCTCAGCAATCCTTTTTTCGATTGGCTGATGCCGATCTTCGCGTGGAACGCCTTCTTTGTTCCGCTTGTTTTGATCGGCGGAATTGCGCTGCTCTGGAAAGGCGGCCCGCGCGGCCGCATCTTCGTCCTCCTTCTCGCGCTGGTTCTCGCCCTGGGCGATGGCGTTGTCATCAACACGCTCAAGGAGGCGCTCGCAAGGCCGCGCCCGCACGAAACTCTGGCGGAGGTTAATTTGCTCGTTGGCCGCGGACGCAGCGAGAGCATGCCATCGTCGCACACGGCGACCTGGTTCGCAGGCACGCTGCTCGCGTTTCTTTTTTACCGGCGCAGCATTTACTTCATGCTGCCACTGGCGATCACCATGGCTTTCTCGCGCGTCTACGTGGGCGCGCATTACCCCACCGATGTCCTCGCAGGCGCACTGCTCGGGATGGGTTATGCGGTGGCAGGCTTGGTGCTCGCGCAATGGGCGTGGAGCCGCGCCGGACCACGCCTCGCTCCCGAATGGTTCCGCCGCGTGCCAGTTTTCATTGAGGCAACTCGCGTCTCGACTTCGCCTGCAGCGCGGCTCGACGATCGAAGCTATCTCCGGCTGGGTTACGCGATCATCGTCGTGGTGTTCCTCGCGCGCCTGCTCTACATCGGTTCGGACACGATCGAACTCAGCGAAGACGAAGCATACCAATGGCTATGGTCGAAGCATCTCGCGCTCTCCTATTACAGCAAGCCGCCGATGATCGCGTACGCGCAATGGCTCGGCACTTCGATTTGGGGCGACACGGGGTTCGGCGTGCGCTTTCTATCGCCGGTCATCGCGGTGATATTGAGTATCATCCTGCTCCGGTTTTTTGCGCGCCAGGAAAACGCGCGCGCAGGTTTTTGGCTCGTACTGATTCTAAACTGCACGCCGCTCCTCGCTGTCGGCTCAACCTTGCTCACGGTGGATCCGTTGCTCGTGCTCTTCTGGACCGCGGCAATGGTCATGGGTTGGAAAGCCGTGCAGCCCAGCGGCACAACCAGAGACTGGGCGTGGACTGGAGTTTGGATGGGTCTGGGGTTTCTGAGCAAGTATACTGCGGCGTACCAAATCGCGTGCTTTGCGATTCACATCCTGCTGCAACGCGATGCGCGGGTGCATCTTCGCAGACCGGGACCTTATCTGGCGTTACTCATAGTGGCGCTTTGCACGCTGCCTGTGATCGCTTGGAATGCGCAGCACAGTTGGGTGACGATCGAGCACGTCGCCAGCAACGCGACGCGGAATGTCGAGTGGAAGCCGCTCAAATTTTTTGGCGAGTTCCTGGGCGCTGAGTTCGCGCTGCTCAACCCCGTTTTCTTTATAGGCGCGCTCTGGGCGATGTTCGCGTTCTGGCGACAGCGTAGCGCGCTGGCGACGTATTTTTTCTGCATGGGCGCGCCGGTGTTCCTCGGTTATCTGCTGTTCAGCCTTTACAAGCGCGTGTTTCCAAACTGGATCGCCCCGTCGGTCGTGCCGCTGTTTTGTCTCATGGTGATTTTCTGGCAGGCGCGCGGAGCCGCCGGGTGGAAGCTTCCGAAGCGCGCCCTCGCTGTCGGCCTTGGGCTCGGCGCGTTCGCGGTTGTGATACTCCACGATACTGACCTGATGAGAAAAGTGATCAGCCGCAATTTGCCCGCCGCAATTGATCCGTTACGCCGCGTCCGCAGTTGGTCCGAAACGGCAAAGGTCATCGGCGCGGAACGCGAGAAGTTGGCGGGGGAAGGCACGCCCGTGTTCATAATCGCCGATCACTACGGCATGGCCGGCGAGGTGTCCTTTTATCTTCCAGAGGCAAAGAACGCGGTGCAAAAGGGAGAGACGTTTGTTTACGCAAAGACGCAAACGCAACCGCGCAACCAGTTCTATTTTTGGCCCGGCTATCGCGAACGCCGTCGCGGCCAGAACGCAATCTTCGTGGATGAACTTTCCGCGCCGAAGCTCGTCCGCGGTTGGTGGAGGAACTGGCTGCGAGGCAAGGGACCGATTTACAGTGACGAGCCGCTGGCCAAACGCGCGCTCCCTGCCATCGTGCGAAACGAGTTCGAATCGGTGACTGATCTCGGCGTACGCGAAATTAAATATCGAGGACGCGTGTTTCGGCGCGTGCAATTGTACGCCTGTCGCAATTTGAAATGATCTTTCCGGTTCGGGACTACGATTTGGCGGCAACGCTCACTTCCGGCCAGGCGTTTCGCTGGAAGCAGACCGGTTCGGCGTGGGAGGGAGTTGTCGCGGGGCGCTGGGTCGAATTGAGGCAAGATGAAAAGGGGATCAGCGCGCGCTCTGCGGAGACGCGATGCGATTGGGATTGGCTGCGGCATTATCTGCAGCTCGACGTCGACCTGAAAAAGATCATCGCGACCTTTCCAAACGATGACGCGATGCGCGCGAGCGTTGCCGCGTGCAAGGGTCTGCGTTTGCTGCGCCAGGAGCCATGGGAATGTCTCGCGTCGTTCATTCTCTCGTCGACGAAACAGATCGTGCAGATTCAGCAGATCGTGCGCGCGCTTTGCGAATGCTTCGGCTCTCCAGTGGCCGTCCCCGCCGGTCATGCTCCTGAGTACGCGTTTCCAACACCGCAGCAGATTGCGTCCGCGGCGGAACGCGACTTGCGGGCGTGCAAGATGGGATTCCGCGCGCCGAACCTGCTCGCGACAGCGAAAATGGTTGCCGCGGGTGAGATCGACCTGCGCGCGTTGGCCGAGCAGGACTGCGAAACGGCCAGCACCGCTTTGGTGCAGTTGCCCGGTGTGGGGGAGAAAATCGCCAATTGCGTGCTGCTCTTCGCCTACGGTTTTCAGGACGCGTTCCCCGTCGATGTCTGGGTGCGCAAAGCGTTGATGCAGCTTTACTTTCCGCGCAGGCGCCCATCGCCGCAACGGTTGCAACGCTTCATTTGCACCTATTTCGGACCGAATTCGGGCTACGCGCAGCAATATTTATTTCATTACATGCGCACGCAAATGCCGCGCACACGCAAAAAATCCGTTGAAAAGCCCCGCCGCAAAGCGGCACAGTGACCCTTTGGATGAGTGCGTCGCGGCTCGAAGTAGTATTTTCGCCGGCGGAGTTCGCAGCTTTGCGCGAGCGCGATCTCAGCCAAACCGTCTGCGTGGTCTTCGATATTCTGCGCGCCAGCACCTCTATGATCACCGCCCTGGGCAACGGCGCGGAGGCGATTATTCCGGTAGGCGAAATTTCGGAAGCGCTCGCGATTCGCCGGGACCGCCCGGAAGTGTTGCTCGCCGGCGAGCGGGAAGGACTGCGAATCCGGGCCGAGTTGACGGGCGGCGTTGAATTCGATTTCGGGAACTCTCCGCGTGAGTTTGGCGCGGAAAAAGTCCATGGCCGCACGATCGTCATGACGACGACCAACGGCACGCGGGCCTTGCGCGCGTGCGCGGGCGCGCAGACAGTGCTGGTGAGTTCGTTTCTGAACCTGCGCGCGACCTACATGTGGATCACCGATCATCGCCCCAGCCATCTGATCCTGGTTTGCAGCGGAACATTCGATGAGCCTGCGCTGGAAGACATCCTCGCCGCGGGCGCAATCTGCGAACGTGTGTGGCCGCTTTACGGCGGCGGACACATTTCGGATTCGGCCGAAGTCGCGCGCCGCATTTATCCGCTGATGCAATATGACCTCCTGGGGGCGATGAAACACTCGCGCAATGGCCGGCGCTTGCTCGGCAATCCTGAATTGCGAAGTGATGTGTGGTTCTCCGTGCAGCGCGAGACCGTATCGTTTATTGCCGAAATGGATTGGGACGGCGCGGTGCGCAAGCGCACCGCCACCTGGTCGGCCGCAGTGCCGCCTCCGCCAGCATGAATCGTCGCAGGTTTTTGCAGGCCGGAGTTGCTGCGATGCTCGCGCCGTCGCTCGTGCACGCGCAACAAAAGCGAGCGAGGATTAAAGTCGGATTCCTTGGAGTTGCTCATTCACACGCGGCCGGCAAATGGAAAGTGCTGCAAAACTCGCCCGAGTACGAGTTGGTCGGGTTTGCGGAAGCATCACCGAAATTTGCGTCTGAATTCGAAAAGCTCGGCGGGAAGACTTTTAACGCGCGCGATTTGCTCGATGCAACTGAGTTGATCGTGGTCGAGTCCGCTGTTCGCGACCTCGCGAAGAACGCGAAGCTGGCGCTTGCAGCGCGCAAGCACGTTCACGTCGAGAAACCTGCGGCGGCGAAGCTCGTTGAGTTTAAGGAGTTGGTAAAGATCGCGCGAGATCATAACCGAATTCTGCAAGTCGGTTACATGTGGCGGCACCATCCCGGCTTCACAGCGATCTTCGAGGCAGTGCGGCAAGGTTGGCTGGGGAAGGTGACACTTGTTCGAGGGATGATCGGCAATTCACTGGCGACAGAGCGCCGCGCGGAATGGGCCGAATTCCGTGGCGGCGCGATGTTCGAGCTGGGCTGTCATTTGATCGATCCAGTCGTGCGCCTGCTCGGCGAGCCGCTGGATATCAAGCCCATGTTGCGACGCCACGCGGCCGTTAATGACGAACTCAAGGACAATAACGCGGTCGTTTTCGAATTCAAAGACGCGCTCGGCGTGATCACCAACTCGACGCAAATGGCGAATGCGTTCGCGCAGCGGAGCTTCGAAGTGTTCGGCACAAATGGTTCGGCGATTCTAAAGCCTATCGAGCCGCCGACTTTGCAAATCGATTTGGCTAAGGCCGCCGGTCCGTACAAAGAAGGAACGCAGACGGTTCCGCTGCCCAAATACGAACGGTACGTGGGGGACTTTGTCGAACTGACCGCGGCCATTCGCGGCAAGACGCCCCTGTCGGTCACGCTCGACGAAGAGTTGCGCGTGCACGAGGCACTTCTTCGTGCGTGCGAGATGGCGTGAGGGGTACAACTGATCGTTGTGGCAAAAATGATCGATGAAGGAGCTTACGGATTCGCAAACACCGCCGGGTAGGCCATGAAGAGTCGCACGTAGATCAACGCTAGCGTTCCCGCAACCAGGTTTCCCAGCGCGTGAATGACGATCGCGGGAACGACGGACCAACGGATCGCGAACCCAGTGGCCATCAACAATCCACCAATGATCTCTGGTACCGGAATTTGGGCCTGACCAAATGGGACGACGTGTGCCAACCCGAACACGAGGGAAGTCACGATGATGGCGGGATAAAGCCCAAACCGATAAGTCAGCGGAGGCAGGAAAAGAGAGCGGTAGATCAGCTCTTCGGTCACCGGCGCAAGGATAGTGGCGATGGCTCCGCCGAGACCTGCGATGACGAGGAATTGGCGATTGCTCCAGTCGCCGCCGAGCACCTGCACATAGGATGCGGGCGGCGCCGGGAGACGAACTCCAAGGCACAACGCGGCGACGAAGCCAATCGCAATCGCGGCAGTAATTGCGAACGCACCGATAGCACATATCCTCAACGACCATTTGAAATCAGAACGCATGTTTGAAGGACGGATACCCAGAGCTTCCCCCGAAACCTGATAGTGCCTGCAAGACCACAGAAGTGTGATCGTCACTGCCGCGAATGCGCAGATGTAGAGCATTACGCTGGCGACGGCCAAACCTGTCGGCAGCAACTCGCGAGTGAAGCGGGCGCAGAGAGCAATGAGAACAAAGTGGAATGATATGAAGGTCACCGGCAGCCACACGGGAAGCATACGTGACTGCTTGACGCCGTCGGCATTCTTCAGAGCGGCCCGATGCCACTCCTTCAGGCACCGCGCAATCTGGGCCAGCCAGCCTTCGGAACGCTGCATGGAAGCGCGCCATGTTTATGACCAGGAGCTTGCCTGGTCAACACGTTCCGCAGCTCTTCTTCGAACTTCTTGCCCGAACGGTATGACTCGCGTATAGCGATAGCATGCAACGCTGGCGCGTTATGGCGTGTTTGGCATTTCTGCTCATCGCGCGGCTTGAGGCCTGCACCATTTTTTGTGCGACGACCGCTGATACGGTTCTGGTGGGCAATAATGAAGATGCTCTGTCCGCATTCCCGTCTAAAATGTGGTTCGTGCCTGCCGGCCAATTTGGCTGTGGACGCGTTTGCTTTGGCTGGTATTCCCAGGCGCAGGGAGGCATGAACGATCGCGGCCTCTTCTTCGATTGGGCCGCGCTTCCAGGCCCTGATATCCCCCCGCCCGCGAAAGTCTCCAGCAAACTGCCTCCCGACGGCTGTGTGGCCGAACGCGTGCTCGCTACCTGCGCCACAGTCGACGACGTTGCTCGCTTCTGCGAGGCCATCGAATACGTCGGCAGCCCGGCGCACTTCCTGGCGGTCGATAAGAGTGGGAACTCCATTGTCGGGGAATGGGTTCATGGCGTGTTCAAGCTCATCCGCAGGAAAGATAAACAACTCATCACGAATTTCTTTCTCACCGCCCCCGAATTGGGCAACCACCCATGCCCGCGTTTCGATACGGTCACGCGCATGCTCGCCGAAAATGCCGAAATCTCGGTAGCGCGTTTCGCCCGCATTCTTCGCGCTGTGGCCGCCAGTTGGGACGGAGGCGGAACAAAGTACTCCAATGTTTACGACCTGGGCAAAGGACAGGTAACCGTTTACGTCGACCACCAATTCGACCATGGCCTGACGATCAATTTGGCCGACGAGCTGCGCCGCGGTTTTCGTGAAGTGGATTTGAACGCGCTGCTGGTCTCTGCGCGCCGGTCGGAAAGCGACGTTCACCGAATGGCGCTCGAACCTGCGCAGCCGAGGCGAAAGCACGAAAGGATACCCTCTGTCGAAGAATTGCTCGGCCGTTTCAACGAGGCCCGCGGCAGCGAGCGTGCACGCAAACACATTCGTTCCTACCGTATGACTGGCACAATGAGCGAGTCGTGGGGGGATAAGGGCAAATTCGAAATCGTCGCGGCCCCGGACCGCCTCAGCACCACATTCTCCTTCAACAGAAACGGCACGAATCGTCGTGGATACGACGGCAAAATTGGATGGCAGGACGAACCGGTCATTGGAGCCTTTCTCGCCACGGGCGCCGCGCTAATCCACGCCAGGCGCGACGCCGCCTTCTTCAATTGGCAATATGACCCGCAACAATATGCGTCGATGGAGTCCATCGGTGCCGTGTCATTCGATGGTAAAGATTGCTTCGCGGTGAGACTCGTCACGCGCTCCGGCCTTGAGTCCATTCACTACTTCAATGCGGATGACGGTCTTCTGCGTGGGATCCTTTGCACCACCGCCCTGCGCAGTGGCGCCACGTGGAGCCGGACCGTTTACAGCGAATACAAAAACTTCGGTGATTTGCTCTTTCCAAGCGCGATGCGCTTTAACGACGAAGGGTTCGATATCTCGGCCACGGTAAAATCCGTAAGCGTCAACGATGTCGACGTGACTCTTTTCGATTTGCCGAAAACATTAAGCCCGAGCCGCTGAAGGACACGGTCGCTCATTTCTCTTTCCGCTTGTAGGTCACCAGATACAACTGCGTTCCCTTCACGCTTTTGAAATCGGTCGGGCGCTTCTGGCCGGAAAGATCGTAGCAGACGCGAAGGGTGTCGTCCTTCAACTCGTAGATCGCCGGAAAAGTCTTGCCGCGGTTTGGTCCATTGGTGCTGGTGATGGTCAGTGTTTTAGGGCTTACGTTTGTGTTCAACGTCGAAGTGCCCTGATCCGGCTCAGGCTCACCCTGCACCGCTACCTCATATTTAGCGCCGTCGATCCTAAGCGTAATCTTCTTCAGCGCGGGGGGTGGCAACCGTACGCCGCCGAGCACCGCCTCGGTCGGCGACCATATTCCATTGAGGGCCTTGTCGACGCTGGCTGCGTTCTTTTCGGCCCCGATTGCTGCCGGTACGGTGATCGCTAACGCGATCAGACACGTGATCATTATGTTCATGGATTTCCTTTGTTTGGGTTTGGTTTAACGAACGTACTTTTCTGGAATTGTCTTGCACGTGTAGTAGCGCTTTTTCAACGGGATTGCCCCCGGAGTGAATTTTCCGCGTTCAACGCGCCGCACTATCTGCGGGATCAGTTTCTTCATCATGAACCCCCAGCCAATGCGCATCATGTTCCGCGTCAGCCAACCAATATTCTCCGCGCCCGTGTGTTCGAGAATAAGCAACGTCCCGTTTTCCTTCGGCACGAGCGTCCACGTGATCGTCATGGGCTCGCATTTCGAGCCGTCCTTGTTCACGTGCACCCACCGCCACACCAGGCGTCGCGGCGGATCCGCTTCGAGGACCTCGCACTCTGTTCTACCCGCACCACACGCGCCCGGATCGCACCTGAACTCAAATTTATGGCCCACCACCGGTTGGTGATCGTTCGGTTCCAGCCATTCGGCGAGCGCATGTGGATCGGTCAGCGCGGCCCATACATCTTCCGGTGAATGCGGATAAAAGCGTTCCTTCCGAATGACCTTCCCCTTTGGCATATGAACCCCTGTCAGTTGATGGTTTTCTTTCGCTTACTCAGATAATTGCCCAAAGCATCCAGCTTCTCGTCCCAGTAATGCTCGAAGTGCGAGACCCAATCGTGCACCTGCTGCAACCTGCCCGCGTCGATCCGGTAGAGCCTCTCGCGCCCGGCAGTCCGCCGCCGAACCAAACCTGCCTGGCGCAGACACCGCAGGTGCTTCGACACTGCAGGCTGGCTGATGCGGAGCGGCTCCAACAACTCGGTCACATTCTTCTCACCCTCCGTCGCCAGGCGCAGCAGAAGAGAACGCCGCGTGGGGTCCGCGATCGCGAAGAAGACATCAGGTCGTGTCGGCGGGAATCGCATTGGGAGATCACATAACCGATTGGTTATATGATTGTCAATGTGTTCTTGTGGCCAGGTTTTCGGGGACATCTCAGTCTCTGCCAGGTTATATCAGCCAGGATTGACGCGGCGCCCATAGCGGCTTGAAAGCGGCACAGCAGCGCCGCACTCCACGACGCTGCCGCGACGTCGAATGCACCTTCAATAACGCGAAGCGTCATGGAGTGCGGCGCTGCTGTGCCGCTTTATGCCAGAATCTTTTGAATGACTTCGCCGGCAACGTCCGTGAGGCGATAACGCCGGCCGTTGTGGAGATAAGTGAGCTTCTTGTGATCCATGCCCAGCAGATGAAGCATGGTCGCGTGCAGGTCGTGCACGCTCACGCGATCTGTCACCGCCTTGTAACCGATTTCATCGGTCTCGCCGTAGCTCGTTCCGCCTTTGATGCCCGCGCCGGTCATCCACGCCATGAACCCGTTAGGATTATGATCGCGGCCACCGTTGCCCTGCGAAACGGGCATGCGCCCAAACTCGCCACCCCAGATCACCAGCGTGCTTTCCATCAATCCGCGCCGTTTCAAATCGGTGAGCAAGCCATGAATGGGCATGTCCGTTGAAGCGCAGTGTTGCGAGTGATTGGCTTTAAGATCGCTGTGCGCGTCCCACTCGCCATCGCTGTAAACCTGCACGAAACGCACGCCGCGCTCGATGAGCCGGCGCGCGATTAAACATTTGGTGCCGATGTTCTTCGACACGTCCTGGTCCAGGCCGTAGAGCGTAAGCGTCTCTTTTGATTCCGAGGAAAAGTCCGTGAGATCGCCCGCCTCCATCTGCATGCGGTAGGCGAGTTCGAAGCTCTGGATGCGTGCGAGCAACTCCGGCTCGCCTTCATGTTTTTGCATGTGACGGGTGTTGATCTCTTTCGCGAAGTCCAGCTGGGCGCGCTGGTCTTCTCGCGTCAAGTGCTCGGGCCGTGTGAGATTCAGAATCGGCGCGCCGGAGGAACGGAACAGAGTGCCCTGGTAACTCGTCGGCAAAAAGCCGGCGCTCCAATTGAGCGGCCCGCCCTTCACGCCCTGGCTGTTCCCCAGCACCACGTAGCCGGGCAGGTTCTGGCTTTCGCTGCCCAGGCCGTAAGTGATCCACGCGCCCGCGCTGGGAAAGCCGGGCCGCGGAATGCCGGTGTTGATCTGGTAAAGCGCCGGGACGTGATCGACCGATTCGCTGTAGAGCGACTTGATAAAGCCAAAATCATCGACGTGTTTCGCCACGTTCGGATATTTCTCGCAAACCCATGCCCCCGACTGCCCGTATTGCTTGAAGCTGAAGGGAGACTTCATGAGCGGCCCGGGACTTCCGTTGAAGACGGAGATGTCGATCTTCTGACCGTCGCGCTTCGTCAACTCCGGCTTCGGATCGAACAGGTCGACGGAACTGGGCGCGCCCTCCATGAAGAGCCAGATGATCGATTTTGCCTTTGGCGCAAAATGCGGCTTGAGCGGCGCCATGGGATTGAGCGCCCGCGCCGATTCGACGTCCGCCGCCAGCAAACCATCGCCCCGGAGCAGGTCCGCGAGCGCGAGGAATCCAAAACCGGCGCCGGCCTTTTTCAGGAAGTCGCGCCGGTTGGTGAAATTCTGGTAACGGCCGCAGTGAGAGTTCGAAAGCTTCATAGCGTTCTCAATCGACGTAAATAAATTCGTTCAAGGCGAAGATTGCCTGGCACAAATCTGTCAGGGTGAGCTGTTGCGCCGTTTTCTCATCTGTTTTGCGCGCGGTCCGCTGTTGAAGCTGCGCATTGACGAAGGCGATTCCCGACTCAAGCTCGCTGGTTGACGGTTCGCGCCCGAGGCCGAGTCGCCACGCCAGTCGTACCTGAGCTGCGAAATCAGTACCGCCTTCCTTGCCAACGCGTTCGGCAAAATTCACGGCCCGTTTTCGTATAAACTGGTCGTTCAAAAGCGCGAGGGCCTGGGGAGCGACGGTCGTGTTTTCGCGCCGGCCACAACTGGCTTGCGCGTCGGGCCCATCAAAGGCCTGCATGAGCGGGCTCTGCACCACGCGCTTGTGAAACATATAAACGCTGCGCCGGCGCGTCGAGGAACTGTCCTTAATGTCGTTGGGGTAGGGGTCCTGCATGTTGCGCGCCTGGATCGCTTCGGCTGCGATTGGACCTTTGACGGCCGGCCCGTGCATGTTGGTGTTCAACTTGCCGCTCACCGCAAGCATCGAGTCGCGCAGGATTTCCGCTTCGAGCCGCTGCGGACGGCGACGCCACAAAAACCGGTTCTCCGGGTCGACCTTCGCCTTCGCTGCATCGAAGGCGGTGTCCTGAAGATAAACCGAACTGGTCATCATCAGCCGGTGCAGCGGTTTCAACTTCCAGCCGCTCTTCACGAATTCGCTCGCGAGCCATTCCAGCAATTCAGGGTGCGTGGGCGGATCGCAGCGTGAGCCGAAGTCGTTCACGGTTCGCACGAGACCTTCGCCGAAGTGATGCTGCCAGACGCGATTGACCATCACTCGCGCGGCGAGCGCGCCGGCTCCGCCGTCGAGGTCCGTGATCCATTCCGCGAGTGCGCGGCGTTGTTGCGTGGAATCGTTGCGTCGGCTTTCTGCGCGCGCCGACGCCCAGTAGTCCTTTTCAGCTCGGGTCAGCACCTTCAGGAATCCAAGCTCCACGGGCTCGCTCTTGATCCGGAAATCGCCTCGCGCGAGAAGGAACGTCTCCCGCGGTTTGGCGCTGAAGTCGGCAAAGGCGTATGCGGTAGGCAGGGCTTTGGGTTCGCGCGCCTGCGCCTCTTGAAACGCCTTCTCCCTCGTGTCCCAGTCCGCGCGTTCCTCCTCAGAAAGAAGTTTGCGACAGTCTTTGTCCTTCACTTCGAGTTCCTTGGAAAACTTCTTCGCCAATGTTTTGGCCTCTTTCGAATCCGCGTTTTCCTTGAGCAGTGCTTTCTCCTCATCGCTGATGTTCAACGGGTCAATCTTTGCGTCGCGCGCGGCTTTCTCGTGCGACTTTCGCGCCTTGGCGACAAAGTCGTCGAACGCCTTTTTGACGCCATCGAATTCCTTCTTCCATTTCCCGTGGGCCTCCCGATAACGCCGCACTTCCTCGAGCGGCGCGAGCGGCACCTCCGCGCGGTCGCCACCGTTGAAGGCGCTTTGCAGCCGATAGTAGTCGCGAGTCGGAATGGGATCATATTTGTGGTCGTGACAACGCGCGCAGGCCAGCGTCAGCCCAAGCATGGCCGAGCCGGTGGTGGCGATCATGTCGTCGAGTTCATTGAATCGGTTTCGATCTCTCTCCTCTTCCATCAGGTTCGCGGTCAGCGCGGCATGCGGGCCGGCGATGATAAAGCCGGTCGCGGCGATTGCTTCCGGATTGTCCGGGTCCAATTCGTCACCTGCGACTTGCCACTGCAAAAACGTGTTGAACGGGCGATCCTCGTTGAGACTGCGAATTACGAAGTCGCGATAATGGTAGGCAGTCAAGCGGTCATGATCGCTTTCCTGGCCGTCGCTGTCAGCGTAACGGACCACATCAAGCCAATGCCGCCCCCAGCGTTCGCCGTAGTGCGGGCTGGCGAGCAATTGGTCCACCAGCGATTTTACGGCCGCGCGCGAGTTTGCCTCGAACTCTTTCGTAAACGAATCGACCTGTTCCGGCGTGGGGGGCAGGCCGATCAAATCGAAATAAATGCGGCGCACCAGCTTTTGCGCGCTCGCTTGAGGCGAAAGTCCGATGCCTGCCCTTTTCAGTCCCGCCAGGATGAACTGGTCAATGGCGCTCGCGTTGTCTTTCAAAGCGGGTACGGACGGACGTTTCAACGGCAGAAAAGACCAGTGCTTGCGGTCTTCGTCCGTCACGATCATTTCTGAGCGCGCAAGCTTTCCCGTCGAACCGGCTTCGCCAGACCACGGCGCGCCGGCGTCAATCCACTTTCGCAGCAACGCGATCTCCGCCGGCGATAACGGCCCGTCCTTCGGTGGCATTCGTTCGTCCTCATCGTTCGAAGAGACAAGCGTGATTAAATGGCTTTCGCTCGCGTTGCCGGGGATAATCGGTTTTTCGCCGGAGTCGCCGCTGGTGAATGCGCCTTCTTTCCGGTCGAACCGCAGCCCGCCCTTTTGCTTTTCAGGCCCGTGACATTTCAGGCAATGCTTTTCGAAGAGAGCAGGGATTTCGCGAGCAAAATCAGAAGCCGCTTGCGCCGTCGTGCCGCTGAGCATTCCAACAACGATCAGCGCGATTACAGTCGCGCGCGGAACGCGGCGCCCGCTGACAGACAGCGCATCGGCCCTTCCGTCCGGCGGAAATTCAATTGTCATAGTTCCGGCCATGTCCTCGCAAATCTTAGAATGACCCATTTTGGGCCCAAAAGCGAAACGAAAACAACGCTGCAGCCTACCCAAGCGATTCGTCACTCCGGCGGTGGAGCGATTGGCAAAATGGTTGTGAGACCACAGCGTGCCCAGTATCGCGCGGCGCGCGTCTCTCCATTGCGCAAGGCAATCGCTTCGTCACCTTGCGAACCGAACCACAGGTGCTGATGCGAAAAACCGAAAAACAGAAATCCCCGGAAGGTCCCGTGAATGAACGCTACGCCCGCGACCATCTCTCCAGCGCAGTATGGACAACTTGTTGGTGATGTGCTCACTGGCTCGATTGTCTTCGTCTTGACGGACGGGGAGGCGATAAAATTCGTGTGAATTCGTGGTTTCCCAACCGGCCTCACAAAAATACGAGAGGCGTTTAACCTGAGCAGTTAAAAGTTAATCTCGCTTCTTCGGCTTCGCCTTCTGCCGTTCCTTAAAGTATTCGTCGCACTCTGCGCAATGCCAGCGTAGCTGCTGGCCGTGAATGCGCAGGTCGAGTCGTTCCCATTTCGCGCCAGCGAACACCAGGCTGTTGGACAGGTTGCCACCCCCGCTGAGGACGTCAAAACTGGCTAAGAATTGGCCAAGCAGGGTTTCACTCTGTTTTCGCCACGATTAAATCCATCACGCGTGTCTGGTCTGCTGCCGCAAGCGGGTAACGCGTGTCGTTTTCGTTGACGATGACGGTGATCTGGCCGCCAAGTTCCTTGTAGCGCTGTTCAACCAGCCTGGTTTGTTCGTTGAACCAAGGGTCGGTCTTGTCGCACACATGCAGGAGCCGCACACCGGCTTTGGCGAGGGGACCGAGATTTTCCAGCGGCGATGTTTTCGACATAAGGCTTCGCAGCGCAGGATTCCGTCCGTAGATGCAGGCCACTTTATCCGGATTTTCGATGGCCCACGCGTATGCTTCGCCCGCCGCCGTCCCGGTCCCCTCCATCACAGGCTTTTTGGAAAAGCCGTGGTCGGTCATAAGTTTGTAAGCGGCGTTCCATTGTGTGCGCACGGCACCGGATTGCCCAGTGAGCGGCGCGATGACGATGTGGAAGCCGCGCGCCAGCAACGCCTGGTCAATGATCGCGTCGCGCGTGATGGCGTCGGCGCGAAAGACCCACGGTTTTCCCGGATGCGCCGCCCCGGGCACGATCACCGCGAGGCCGGTAACACCCCATTTGCTTGAGGTTTTTTCATCGTATCGCTCGTAGCACTCGACGAAGCCCGGCCCGCGACAATTGGCGGAGGTCTTCTCTTCCTTGAGCCAGATATTCGTGCTCTCGAGGCTGTAGTAGTAGGACTTGACGAACTTCTCATCCGCAAAATCAGGCCGCGCAGGCGCCGGCTGGGTATGCTCGACGATCCAGTCGGCGATGGGCCTCGGATTGCGCAGGCTGTGCGGATGATGCGCATGACCGTCCTTGATCATGACCGTGATGCGTCCGCCCAACTGTTGATAACGATTCTCGATCGCCAGCGTATTCCGCTGGAGCAGAGAATCTGCGCTGCCACAAATGTTCAGCAACGCCACGTCGTTCCGCGCCAACTCGCCGAGCCTCGCGAAGGCTTCCGGACGAATCATCGGATTGTCCGCGTAAATACAGGAAACCTTGTCCGGATTCGCGGTGGTCCAATCGTATTCATTCACGCCGCCTCTGCTCATGCCCACGAAGGCCGGTTTCTTCGATAACCCGTGTTTCTCCGTGAGCCAGTCATACCACGCGTCCCACTGCTTGCCGGGGTCGGGCGTGATGAAGGCGATGTGAAAACCGCGACGGAGCAATTCGACTTCCGTCTGCGGCTCGTGATCCCAATAACAGCCCTGCCAGGACCACGGATGGCCCGGAGCGGCTGTCTTCGGCACCACCACGATGCAACGGCGCTGGCCTTTCGCCGGGTTTCCCACCGCAAACGCCTCGGTGTCTGACCGTTTGAACGGCGCGATGGCGAAGCTCTCCTCGTCCATTACATAATCGTAACGGTCAAAGCCGTCGTGCCATGTTGTCTTTTCACCTTCGAATCGAACGAACGTGTCCGCCGCTCGCGCCGCCCTCGGATTCCAGAAACCTGCGGAGAAAACACCCAGCGACAACAAAATAAGCACCGAAGACTTTGGTTTCATGAATTTCGGAACGTGTCAGCGGCCTGCACGCAGGTCAACCACGACCAAAAACCAAGCGCCAAGCCAAGCCGAGGGGGTTTCGGCAGAGGAGAACAACCAAAAGATTCCCGGAAGCGGCGTTGGTGTATCCGCTGCACCCAAACAAGTCGCGGTGAGTCGTAGCCTGTTGCCTCGTGAAAGTGCAGTCGGTGAGTCAAAGTTTCACGACGTAGGTCCGCTGGTATCGGATGCTTGCGAGCGCGTTGCCGAAACAGGAAGCGCAATAGCCAGATCATCACGCAGGGCGCATCACGGGCTGGCTGAGGTGCGTCTGTCGCACGGCGCAAAAACGTCCTATCGTGGATCAATAAACAGCGGATAGGCTCCGCTCTGCCTCAGTCATCCGTCACGCGAATCACTGGGGCGATTGGTTTCTTATCGACCCGCCCTTACCGTGGGCGGGTTTTTGTTTGCCCGCGTGCCAGCGTCACAAGTAGACTGTGGGTCAATTCATTCGGCCCTCACGGGTTTAGGATGTTTTGTGCTCACCCGCCCGGCTTCGGCTTGGCGGGTTTTCTATTGCGTAAAATTGTCGGCAGGAGCACTGTCGCTATACAACCATCGCCAGTGGAATTTTCGCTAAATTCGCATCGGTGGGAACGATGGTACTCAAAACCTGTTAGGCGGCATTTCACCAAAACGAAATATGAAGACGCTAAAGCAAATGATGCTTCTCGGAGCTTGCGCTGTGCTGTTGTCGGGTTGCTGCACCACACATGTGGCAAGCACGAACTGGGAGTACCAGATTGTGGACGGCCAAATGTTCGTACCTTTGATGAACGCCATCAACGAACGTGCAAGGGACGGTTGGGAACTCATGTCGGTGAATCCTCCGCCGCCCAATAGCGCCCTTTCCTATGCTGTGATGAGACGCGCCAGGAGATAAGGCAACAACCCAGCAGCCAAAGTGCCCGAGCGCAAACAGCCACACGAGGTTTCATGGGACGATGTACCAACTTTGTGCTCCACAACTCCCGGCTGCAAGTCGATACCGCGCATCCTGGTGCGCGAAGCCGCCGTTGGCGAAATGTTGAGCGCAAAAGCTTCCTGTCACGGGATCGACTCGCCCTGCTATTGTGCCGCTGCTCAGCCCGGAGCCGCATCCTCAACACCGGGCACCTTAAGTGTTCTGCCTTGCGCCAGATCGTCAGCAACGTGTTGGGCAGTTGGGTACGCGCTTAAGTAATGGCCCTGAAACACTGGATGGAATACTTCAGCGTGTTCGATGATGTGAAATGCCCCGGCCTCGCTTTCGTAAGTGTACCCTTCGCATAGGACAGAGACTGCTTTAACGCACCGGGCCAATACTTCGCGGGAATAATTCCCATAGCCGAAAGCTATTAACGGACGAAATTCAGTCGGTCACTCCCGCTTCTTCGGCTTCGTCTTCTCCCGCTCCTTAAAGTATTCGTCGCACTCCGCGCAGTGCCAGCGCAGCTGCTGGCCGTGTATGCACAAGTCGATGCTCTGCCAGCGCGGGCCAGCGAACACCAACCCGGCTGGACAGATTGCCGCGTCCGCTGCCGGGCTTTAGCTCTTTGGCTTTGATGGAGACTTTCACGGATTGATTGTCTCTCGCTTGGGCAATAAAGTCGTTCAGCATAGCCGGTGTGGCGAAATGGCAGACGCACAGGACTTAAAATCCTGGGGCCTTAAAAAGCCGTGTGGGTTCGAGTCCCACCACCGGCACCACGAAGTTAGTTTCCTCGCATCCACGCTCATGCATTTGCGAAACCTGTAACTTTCGTGCACGTCCGCGGGTAGTATGAGCAACTGAATCTATGCTTCCTTTTCGCCTGACCCTGGCTCCCGTCAGCGCGGCGCTTATTTTCACGGGTCCGGCCATCGCTGCCGCGGATACGCAACCCAAAGCCTCGCTATTCGATCTCACCCAGACCACGAACGTCATCACCGGCCTCATCGAGAAGGCCCTCAAAGAGAAAGGCATTCCCTCGATCTCCATCGCCCTCGTGCGAAACGACTCGATCGTCTGGAAAGCCGCTTTCGGTTACGCAAACGTGCGGACGAAGACGCCAGCGACTCCTGACACTCTGTACAACGCAGCTTCGACTTTCAAAGCCGTCACCGCCACCGCTCTGATGCAGTTGGCGGAGCAGGGAAAGTTGAATCTCGATCATTCCGTCAATCGTTACCTCGGCGAATCGCCGATTCGTGATCGGATTCAAAGCGAAAAATCCGTCACCTTCACCCATTTGCTTTCCCACTGGTCGGGACTCACGTCCTTTCCGGCGCGGACTCAGGCCGCCATGAAGCCGATCTGGGGCCGCGAACTGCCGAAGACCCTTGAACAAGTTGCCTCGGAAATCTATTCGATACGCGCGCCGGAAACGAAATTCGAATATAATAATCATGCCTACGGTTTGGCAGGACTCCTCGTGGAGAAAATCTCCGGCCTCGAATACGAAGTGTACATCTATGAGCACATTTTGAAGCCCCTGGATATCAGCACGGCGCATCCGGTCCGTCCCTCGCCGGAAATGGTCGAATTGATGGCCCTGCCTTACGATCTCACCAGTACGGGCGAGTCGCGCCCGGCGCCGCAAGTGCACACGGAGGTCTTTCCCGCCGGCAACGCATACCTCACCGCCGAAGACATGGCGCGCTTTCTCGGCGCTCAGGTCAACGGTGGGACCTTCCAGGGACACGGGATTCTTTCGGCGGCCTCCGTGGAAGAGATGCACCGGCCTCGCTTCGGCGGCAACTACGCGCTGGGCTTTCGCGTCAAAAAGATCGCCCGTGGAAGCACGCTCATTCGTCACATCGGCAGGATGCCGGGAATGAGTTCCATGATGATGGGGGACATAGACGCTCACGTCGGTGTCTACTACATGGCGAATGCGTCCGACGTTCCGGACGAAATTGCCGACGCCGCGATCGCGTTGCTGCGGGGTGAGTCGTATCCGCTCGCGGAGCGTCGGGCCATCGAGGTCGATCCACTGGTATTGGAGCGTTACATTGGGAGCTACGAGATCGGCAATACGGTTTTCGATATTACCCGCGAAGGCGCAAATCTCTTCGTTCAGAAAAACAAAAACAAAAAGGGAAAAATGCTCGCGGAAACGCCGACGGGATTCTTTCTAAAAGGCGACGCGGCAACGGTTAACTTTGAGACGAATTCGACTGGCGTTGTCGATCGAATGGTTATCTTCGAACCGGATTGGCAACTCACGGTTGCCACGCGTCGCGGACATGGCGCTTCCAAAACCGACCGGCAGCAGTAGGAAATCGTTACTATTTGTTTTCGTTTTCGACGCCGTTGTTCCAGATGCCGAACAGCTCGTTCGTGGAGGGAACTTTCAGCGGGCGCACGACGCGCAAGCCGAGAAATTGCGCGTCGGTGTGGTACCAAATGCTCTTGGGAAGTTGCGGGTCTTGCTGTTTCCAATCCTTTTCGGAGTAACGGCGCGCGGCGCTGCGGAGTTCGGCTGGTGTACCGTCCCACGATCCACCGCGAGCCGAATGCGGGTAGGGCGTTGTTGATTTTATCCACGGGTCGGTGGTCGTGGCGCTGGCTAATTGCTGATAGGTGGGCTGATATTGGTCGATGCACCATTCGATGACGTTACCGTGCATGTCGTGGAGGCCCCAGGGGTTGGGCAGCTTCGTGCCGACCTTCTGATATTTGAAGTCGCTGTTCTTTTCGTACCACGCGTAATCCTTGAGTTTCGCCGGGTCGTCGCCGAACGAATACGCGGTGGTGGTGCCTGCACGGCAGGCGTACTCCCATTCGGCCTCGGTGGGCAATCGATAATACTCGCCGGTCTTGGCGCTAAGCCATTCGCAATATTTGTTTGCCGAATGTTGCGTCATGCTGATGGCGGGGAAGCCGTCTTTGCCCATGCCGAAGCTCATCTCGACGTACGGTTTAGTGGGGCGCGAGACGGCGTCAGAGATTTTGTCGACGTACGGATCGGTCGGTATCTGGTCTTTAAATTTGCGTTCCTGGTCGGCGAACATGAAGAGTTCGAACTCATTCCAGGTGACTTCGCATTTACCCATCCAAAAGGGTGAGATTTTCACCTTGTGCAACGGTCCTTCATCCGGTTTGCGACCCGACTCATTTTGCGGGCTGCCCATGACGAATTCGCCGCCGTGAATCGGTATCATCTCGTAAGTGACTTGCGTGCCGGGGATGGTGTTGGTGTAAGGCTTCATGTCGGCTTCGCTGGTGACCTTGAGGCGCGACATGATGAGTTTGTGAATATCGGCGACGGTTTCCTCTTCATTGCCGCCCGCGATCTCTTCTTTCTTCTTCGGTACGAGCGTGATGCCGTCGGGCCAGACCGCGCCCTGCTCGATCCAGCTTGAAAGCAAGTCGGTTTGTTCCTTCGGGAGCGGGCCACCCTTGTTGGCGGGGGGCATGAGATCGTCGTGATCGGCGGGAAGGATAGTGGTGGTGTAAAGTAGGCTTTGCTTTGGACGACGCGGAATGATGGCCGGGCCGTCATCACCGCCTTTGAAGGCTTCGGATTTCACGTCGAGGCGCAGGTTGCCTTTGTCGTGCCCTTCGCGGTGACAGGCGACGCAGTTGAGTTCGAGCAGGGGTTGGATGTCTTTCACGAAATCGACGCGTTTGGTCTGCTTGAGGGTCAGCCCTTCGGGCCACGAGGCGCCCTCTTGAATCCAGCTCGCGAGCAGGTCGGTCTGTTCCTTCGGTAGCGGGCCGCCTTTGTTGCTGGGGGGCATGAGGTCGTCGTGATCGGCGGGGAGAATCGTGGCCGTGTAAAGGGGACTTTTCTTTGGGTCGCCGGGAACGAGAGCCGTGCCGTCGTCACCGCCCTTGGTCGCCCCGGCGCGCGTGTCCAGACGCAGACCGGCCTTGGGCTTCTCGGGGCCATGACAGCTTAGGCAGTTCGCTTCGAGGAGTGGTTTGATGTCGAGCGCGAAATCGACCTTGTCAGCGGCCGTCGCGAGAGTCGGCAGCGCGACCGCCGCGGCCAACCAGAATTTTACACTCATGAGCATTTGACGTAAGCGAGTGTGCAATCCACGCAAGGAAAGTCAATTTCAGCCGCGCTTGCCTTTTGTCAGAATTGCCAAAGAGCGCGCGGAGGCGTAGCAATTGCCGACGCATGCCAGTACCGGTTATCAGCGTCGCGCAAATGCGCGAATGGGAAAAGGTTACGTGGGCTTCGGGACAGAGCGAAGACGCCGTGATGCGCAGGGCAGGAGAGGCGGTCGCGCGACAGGCCGAGCGGATGACCAAACCCGGTGATTTGATTTTGGTGCTCGCGGGCAAGGGGCACAATGGGGATGACTCGCGGTTTGCCGCAGGGGCTATTCACGACCGACGGGTGGAAGTGGTGAGCGTGGTTGATCCGGAAGCAGTGATGGCGGAACTCCCGAAATTAGTTGGCACGAACCCCGTCCTGATTATTGATGGGTTGTTTGGAATCGGGCTTAACCGGCCGCTGGCACTGAGTTGGATGCGGCTAATTCAGAGGATCAATGCCACGAACCTGCCCGTACTTGCGGTGGACGTTCCTTCCGGTTTGAACGCCGATTCCGGCGAACCACTGGAAGACGCCGTGCGCGCAAGAGTGACGCTGACTCTCGGGGCGGTGAAGCAGGGATTCTTGAAACCGAACGCCTGGCCGTTTGTGGGTAAGCTGGAAGTAACGCCGGACATCGGCCTGGTGCCGTATCCTTTCGACACCGAAGTGGGGATGTTGACCGCGGCGGACTTTGTGGATTTTCCGCCAGCACGTCCGATCGGCGGCCACAAGGGGACGTTTGGTCATGTTGCGATCATCGCCGGATCAGCCGGATATCATGGAGCAGCCGTGTTGGCTGCGCGCGGGGCGCAACGGGCGCAGCCCGGGCTGATTACGTTGATCACGGCCGAGGAGGTTTACGTGCCGATCGCGCAACAACTGCAAAGCGTGATGGTGCGGACGTGGAAAGAGGATCGCAATTTGCCGGAATCGTGCACGGCAGTGCTGGCGGGTCCGGGTCTCGCCGCGGCGGATCTTCCCGCGCACATCCGCGAATGGGTGCAAGAGCTTTGGGCAAAGTCGAAGCTGGCGATAATCGTCGATGCGAGCGCGTTGAGTTGGCTGAAGCCGGAAGCAACTCCGGATGCGCCGAGAGTGATCACGCCGCATCCCGGTGAAGCGGCGAAGATGCTCGGCGTCACAACGGCGGAGGTGCAGTCGGATCGCGTGGCCGCATTAAGAGAGTTGTCGCGCCGTTTTGGTAATGGTTATGTCGTGCTAAAGGGGCATCAGACGCTCATTGGGCGCGAACGAGAGGACCTGGTCGTGAATTCCAGTGGCAATCCTTATCTGGCGCAGGGGGGCAGCGGAGATTTGTTGGCGGGATATATTGCAGGATTTCTCGCCCAGCCGGAACTGCGGCGCGACCCGCGCACGTTGTGTTATGCGGTGTGGCAGCATGGCGTTGCCGCCGATTTTATTCTTGAGCGGAAGCCAAACTGGACCATTGAGGAACTTGCGGAAGTGCTTGGAGCGGCGAAGCCGTAAGCGCGTGAGGGTGCGTGATTTCGGGGGAATTTTGCTTTCCTTTGATCGCGCCGCTTTGTTATTCACAAGCGAATGATTCGCGGGTTTGTCATCGTTGGGCTATTGATTTTGCTATGCGGTGGAACGCTGTGGGCGCAAGGATCGTACCCTCTGCTCAGCGGCGAGGTGCTCACGGGCGATCCTGTGCATTTCAACGCGCAGGGCGCTGTGTTCAAGCGTGCGGACGGAAGTTTTACGTCCCGCGCGGCGTGGACGAATTTTACGGAAGCGGCGCTGAAAGAGTTGGGCAAAGATCCCAAAGCAAAACCCTTTGTGGATCAATACCTCGAAACGGTCGAGGAGGAGGAGGCTGACACCAAGGCGGCGGAGATCACGGTCAAGCCAGTTGAGCGGCTGGAGCGGCCCAACCTCAAGGCGGGTTTTGGCGCGATTTTCACCTCGCCGCTAAGCCTGATGTTGGTGTTGCTCGTCTGGGCTGCGAGCATTTACGCTGGGTACGAAATCGCGCTGTTTCGCAACTACCCCTGGATGCTCGTTTGCGGCATTGCGGCGGTGGTGCCGATCATTGGACCGGTGCTTTTTCTGTGCCTGCCCACTTACATTAAGGCGGAAGAGGTCGTCGAAGAGGTCGAAGCGCAGCACTCCGAAGTGCCCATCGCAATGCCGGGAGCGGAGCCGGCAGCAGAAGCGGCAGCGCAGGCCGCAGCCGCGGCTCCGACTGGCCCGCAACAGACGGTTTACAAACGCGGACAAACGACGTTCAACCGCCGCTTTTTCGAGACGAAGTTCGCGAATTTTTTGCGGGTCACACCGACCGAAGCTGAAAAAGATCTGGTGCTGTTGATTAAGTCTGCGCGCGGTGATCACACGGGCAGTCGCATCGCGCGGATCAATCCCAACGATCTGCACCTGCTGGTCACGAAGGGCGATGCCTCGCACGAAGTGATGATTCCCTTCACGGAGATCAGCGAAGTGCACGTCAAGCACAAGAACGCTTGATGCGTTTTGGCAATTGCGGAATATTGAGTTGCGTCGAGTGAACAACGGTCTGCGGTGCAGGCCGCCAACCAATCTGCTGATAAATAGCTATGAAGTATCGCACGATTCTGTTGTTTGGAGCGCCGGGCTCCGGCAAGGGCACGCAAGGCAAGATTCTCGGTTCGATTCCCAACTTCTTCCACTTTGCGTGCGGGGACGCCTTTCGAAACCTGCGGATTGACGATCCGATTGGCCGCGTCTTCATCGATTATTCCAGCCGCGGCCAGTTGGTGCCGGATGAACCGACGATTAATTTGTGGGCCAAGAACATCCAGGCCAGCACGCTGGACGGCGAATTTCATCCCGACCGCGACACGCTGGTCCTCGATGGCATCCCTCGCAATCCGCAACAGGCGGAAATGCTCAAGGACACGCTGGAAGTCAAAGCGGTGTTCAACCTGACGTGCGCCGACCAGAACAAAATGATCGAGCGCTTGCAGCGGCGCGCCTTGCGCGAGAATCGTCTCGACGACGCGAACCTCGAAGTCATCAAGAAACGGCTTGAGACTTACGAGCTGGAGACCCGCCCCGTGCTCGACTACTACGGGCCGAAGCTGGTCCACAATATCGACTCGACGCAGTCGCCCGTTCAAGTGCTGCGGGAGATTCTTGATATCCTCGCGCGACCCTGATCTGCGGGTCTCCGCTTTGCGCCATGCCTGATCTCCGCGTTGTCTTCATGGGCACAGCAGAACTGGCGTGCGCAAGTCTGGAGGCGCTTTGCCGCGCGACTGGGATCGACGTTGTTGCCGTGGTGACGCAGCCCGACAAGCCGAAGGGCCGCGAACTGAAGATGCAACCGACGCCCGTGAAGGCCATCGCGATGAAGCGCGACTTGCCCGTGCATCAACCGCTGAAAGCGCGCGCGCCCGAGTTCGTTGATCAATTGCGGAAGCTTGCGCCGAATTTAATCGTCGTCGCCGCGTACGGCCAGATACTTCCGCAAGTCATTCTCGACATCCCGAAATTTGGTTGCCTGAACGTGCACACTTCGTTGCTGCCGAAATATCGCGGGGCGGCACCGATTCAATGGGCGCTTCTTAGCGGCGACTCTGAGACTGGCGTGACGATCATGAAAATGGATGCGGGGCTGGACACCGGGGACATTCTCGCCGAAACCCGAACGCCCATTGCGGACACCGACAACGCGCAGACCCTGCATGACCGGCTGGCGAAACTGGGCGCGGATTTGTTGGTGCGCACGATTCCTGATTACGTGGCGGAGCGAATCGTCGCGCGACCCCAGCCACCGGAAGGAGCAAGTTACGCGCGCAAGATTACGAAAGAGGATGGCCGAATTGATTGGTCGAAACCCGCACGCGAGATTTGGAACCAGGTGCGTGCGTTTACGCCGTGGCCGGGCGCCTTCACACATTTACCCGCCGAAGGCCCCACGAAACTGCTGAAGATTTGGGACGCAACCATGCAGGAGCACGCTTTCAAAAACCCAGGGGAGATTCTCGAGACCGGTAAGTTGGGAATTGTCGTCGCGTGTGGCGAGCACGCGTTGCGCATCCTCGAGCTTCAACTCGAAGGCGGCAAGCGCTTGAGTGCGCAGCAGTTCCTCGCAGGGCACGAGCTGAAGCCGGGACAAAGTTTTTCGAATCCGAGCGCCTAGCTGTCTTTTAAGACGCCGTCGCGCGTGGCGATGCGTTTGGCGATGGTAGCGCCGGAATTCAATGCGCCCTCCATGTAACCGACAAACTTGTAGCAAGTGTGCTCGCCGGCGAAGTGCAGCCGGCCCATGCCTTTATGGAGCAGGGGACCGATCCGGGTCACTTGGCCCGGGGCGGGGAATGAGTAGCCGGCCATGGTCCATTCGTCGGCCGGCCAATCCATAAACCGCCCGCCCACGTAGTTCTGTTCGAAGGCTGGATAGATCTTCGTGAATTCCTTTGTGTATGCGTTGTGCTTTTCGCGGGCCCAGCGTTCGCGCGCGCTTTCCGCGGCTGCCCCGCCCGAGAAGCCTGACAACACGGCTCCGTCGCCGCCCTGATTGTCGGTGCATTCCCACGTCATGCTGATCATGCCATCACTGAAGGCGTTGGGGCCAAGTTTCTCCTTTTCCCAGAAGCGGCCTTTCACCTGCGCGAGGTATTTCACATTCACACCCATTTGTGGTTTCAACTCCGCCGGCAATGCGGGAGTGATTTTGATTTTATTCCAAACGCTGGGCGGAACCGTAAGGACAACGTCGTCGGCTTCGACGACGGTGCCGTCGGCGCAACGAACGGTCGCGCCATTTTCTTTGACCTCGATCTCCTTCGCGGCGCGGCCAAGTTGCACATTCGCCGCGCCGATTTCTTCGAGGAGTTTCATCGCCAGCCGATCATTGCCGCCTTTGCAGCGATACACTTCGCTTTCCTCCCAATATTTTTCCAATCCACCGCCTTTCACTTGCGCCAAATTGCCGAGGTAACTTTGTCGCGCGGTCGCCGCACCATTATCGGCGGCAAGTTCCGTCGTGATCGCGAGCTTCGTGAGCGCCGAGAGCCCAAGGCTCTCGATCCAGTCGGCGGTCGAGCGCCGATCGAGCTCGGCCGCACTGGCGCTTTTCCACGGCTCGTCTTCGTTGATGTCGGTCGCGTCCGCCGTCATTTTGGCGTAGGCCGCGTCCATTTCTTCCCAGAGTTTTTCGCTCTCCTGGTCCGTGAGCCGTTTGCCGAGGAGCAGCACCGGTTCGGTAACATCTTCGTTTTCGGTGATGTCCAAAAATTTCAGCCCGAACTGTTTTGCGTACCCAACCCATGTGGGGTGATTGGAACCAATCAATTCGCCGCCGCCTTCGACATGCTGCCCGCTGGTCATATCGCGAAAGGTGAGCACCCGGCCACCAACACGATTGCGCGCGTCGATCAGCGTTACGGTATAGCCCGCGCAGGCGAGTTCGTAGCCAGTAGCGAGGCCGGAAAACCCGGCGCCGACGACGGCTACCTTGCGCCCGTGGGGCGCCAGTTTGGCCCGCTGGCGAAGCGTCGGGCTGCAACTGACCAGCAGCCCTGCCGAGGCGGCGAGAGTCGCTTGCAGAAATTCGCGCCGGCTCCAGCCGGCCGGTTTGGGACGATAGCGGCGCGCGAGGCGCGCGTAGAGAGATCGTGACATAGTTTTAGCAACTCACTTTGAGTTGGAGGAGAACTAAAGGATTTTGCCAAGTCAAGCAGCTACACTTTGCGACGGCGTTTGTAATCGCTGCAAAGCTACTGTCGCATGTCCCGCAGCGCCGGGAAATCCTCGCGCCATTTGACTACGACTTTTGGATCGATTTCCGCGCTGATGACACGTTCGCCGTCGCCCGCATCGGCGAGAATGTTGCCGTGCGGATCGACAATGATGCTGCGCCCATTGTAAGTATACTTCGGATCGTTCCCGCAACGGTTCACGCCCGCGACATAAGCCTGGTTCTCGATGGCGCGCGCTTGCAGCAGCGTGATCCAGTGTTGAATCCGTGTTACCGGCCAGTTGGCGATGACCGTAAAGAGTTGCGCGCCCTTCCGCACTGACCCGCGGAACAGCTCCGGAAATCGCAGGTCGTAACAGATGAACGGAGAGACCGTAAGGTTCTGCCACATGAAGAAGACCGGTTCTTTGCCGGAATGATAGTGCCTGGTTTCCGCGCCGAGGGAGAAAGGCTGCATTTTTGCATAGCGCGTCAGTTCGCGTCCTTCGGGGCCGAACACCGCCGCCTGATTATAGCCTTGACCATCCGCCGCTGCCGTGACCAGGCCGCCGATCACGTAGGCCCCGAATTGCTGCGCAAGGCGCGCGAGAAATGTTTCCGTGTCGCCCGCGCTTCCCTCCCGAATGCCGCTGACGTTCATGCTGAATCCGGTTGAGAACATCTCAGGCAAGAGCACGAGTGATCCGGGTTCCGGCCTGGCGGCATGCAGCAACTTCTCCACTCGCGCGTGATTCGCCGGCTTGTTTTCCCATGTGATGTCCGTTTGGCAGCAATAAAGTTTCATAAGTTGGCCAGCGCTTTCAGGCCGCGAACCAATCGCCCAATTCCTTCAGCGGCTGTTCCCTTCTGCAAAGCGCCGTACGCGACCCGAAGATAACAACCATCCGTGGTTCCGAAAGCAGTTCCGGGGATCACCGCCACGCCGTGCTCGCGAATCAATCGCTCCGTGAGTTTCATGGGGTCCAGGGCTTTGTGTAAGCGAAGCAGAAAATAGAAAGCACCGTCGGTCCGCGGGACCCTGCACAAATCGCTGATGTGTTTCAATTCCTGGAACACCAATTCCCGCACTTCGGCGATTTCCCGCAGCTTTTCATGACAATATTGCGAACCCGTTTGCAGCGCGCCCAGGGCAGCAAACTGTGAGATTACGGGCGCGCAAATTACAATCGTGTCCTGAATCTTCTTCACCGCGACGAGGAGTTTTTGCGGAAGCACCATATAGCCGATGCGCCAACTCGCAAATCCGTACGCTTTCGAGAGCGAAAATAGCGAGATGGTATACCCGGCAGATCCCGTCAACGACGCGGGCGAGAAATGTTTCGCCGCCCCATAGACAAAATTCTCGTACGCCTCGTCGTGGACGTGAAAAATTCCGCGTTCGCTGCAAATGCGATTCACCTCGCGCAGCGCGGCTTCGGAATAAACGGCGCCCGTGGGGTTGTTGGGTGAGATCGTGACCACCGCGCGCGTGCGCGGCGTGATGGCCGCTGCGATTGCATCCGGTTGCAACTGATACTCGCTGTCGGTCGGCACGAGAACAGGCCGGCACGAGGCCATGGTCACAGCCATTTCGTGATTGAAATAGTAGGGCGTTTGCAACACCACCTCGTCACCGGGATCAGCGATCGCCAACAGGGCGTTCATAAAAGCCATATTGCCGCCGGCCGTAACAACCAGTGCGTTTTCGTTGCCGAGTACGATCTGATTCTCCGTCGCCAGTTTTTCCGCAATCGCCTCGTGCAGTTGCGGCAGCCCAACCACGGGTTTGTATTTGTTGTTTTCGGGTTCTTTGAGGAACTCGGCAATCTTCGCTAACGCGCCCGGCGGCGGACCGTAGGAAACAACGCCCTGGCCGAGCGAAATTGTTCCGGGACAACTACGAATCCATTCCGCGACGACCGGAATGATGGGCGTCTGCACCGCAACCATGCGCGCTGCTTCACGCATGCGGGGCAGGGGAGTTGAGCAGTTCGCGCGTACGCACGAGGGCATTGTCAAGATCGGCGCAAAGATTTTGCAACCCGATCCGGTCGATAAACCCGCTGCGCTCCATGGCAAAGAGAGGCTGCGCGTGCAGGCCGCTGATGATCAGATGGCCGCCGTGACGATGCAGCTTCTCATAAATCTCTTCCAATACGTTGATACCCGTCGCGTCGATGGCCAGCAAACTGTGCATGCGCAGAATCAGCACGCGGGGCTTCTGTCGAGTGCGCTTCAACGCCGTCTCGAGCTTATCCACCGCGCCGAACAGAAATGCGCCAAAAATACGGAACACCACCACTCCCTCCGGAATGTCCGTGCGTGTACGCACGCGATCCTTATCTTCCGGATCGGTCTCCTGATCGAGCGAAGTGATCTGGGTCGCTTCCGAAGTGCGCTTGATGTAGAGCACCGCGGCTATGACCATGCCCACCTCGACCGCGACGGTGAGGTCGATCAGCACCGTGAGGCCGAAGGCCAGGAGGAACATGGCCGCATCTCCGCGCGGCCATCTGAGGAGTCGTTTGAAATGCTCCCATTCCACCATTCGGACTGCGACCATTATTAGCACGCCGCTCAATACCGCCAACGGCACGTTCTTCGCCAGCGGAGCTGCCACGAGCACAATCACCAGCAACACAAGCGCATGGATGATGCCGGCAACCGGCGTGCGCGCGCCGTTGCGGATGTTCGTCGCCGTGCGGGCGATCGCGCCCGTGGCCGGCATTCCGCCGAACAACGCGGAGCCAATGTTTGCTGCGCCTTGCGCGAGCAATTCCTGGTTCGAATCATGGCGGTCATCGATCATGCCGTCGGCCACCACCGCACAGAGCAAGGATTCGATGGCGGCCAGCAGCGCGATGGTGAAAGCGTCGCGGAACAATTCCTGCATGGAGGCGAAGTTCACATTGGGGAAATTGAAAGGCGGCAATCCCTGAGGAATTCCGCCAAAGCGCGTGCCGATCGTCTCTACGGCGAAGCGCGTGTCGAGATCCAACAAACTGACAGCCACCACCCCGGCCACCAACACGGCGATCGAGGCGGGAATCTTGCCCGTGAGTTTCCTTGGCCAGAGAAAAATCACGGCCACGCTCCCGGCCGCAAGCGCAGTCGAGAGCCAATTTGGATGAAAATTGCGAATGAGAACAACCAGCTTGTGAATGAAATCCGCCGGTACGGTTCGCACATCCAGTCCGAAGAAGTCTTTGATTTGCGTGCTGAGGATGATCACGCCGATGCCGCTGGTGAACCCCGCCGTCACTGGAAACGGTATGAACTTTATCAGACTTCCGAGCTGTGCCAGACCCATCAGCACCAACATGACCCCGGCCATCAACGTACACAGAATGAGGCGGTCCACGCCGTGTTGCGCCACGACGCCATAAACGATGGCCACAAACGCGCCAGTCGGGCCGCCGATCTGCACTTTCGAGCCGCCAAGGAAAGAAATGAGGAAGCCCGCGACAATCGCAGTGTACAACCCGGCTTTGGGGTCGACCCCCGAAGCAATCGCAAACGCCATGGCCAGTGGCAACGCCACAATCCCGACCGTCAGTCCGGCAATTGCGTCTGCGGCGAAATCGGCGCGCGAGTAGCCCTTTAGGGTGTCAAAAAGCTTCGGACGAAACGCCACGTTCATCAACCGCGGCCACTGTTTGGAAGGCGAACTCCGGATGCAATTCAAAACAAGGCACTGCACGGCAATCCGGATGCCCAAAAAAGCATGCAATTGCAGCTTAACAGCGTAGAATCACGCAGTGTTTGATGACGTCGATACCGGTGTTCCTGCCCAGGTCGAAAGACACGTCGAGAACATTTACATGCGATTGTTCCCGGATGCGGACCGTTCCTTTGTGCCGCGGGCATTTGAATGGGCCAGCCAGTGCTTTGAAGGTCGTTATGACGATTACCAGGCCATTGACGCCGGCTACCACGATTTCGAGCACACACTCCAGGGAACTCTCTGCCTGGCGCGGCTGCTAGCAGGTCGTCATCTGGCGAAATCTGACCCTGCCATTCCGCGAAAGGGCTTCGAGCTTTGCCTGCTCGCTATACTTTTCCACGACACCGGATACTTAAAGAAGCGCAGTGATACTTCCGGCACCGGCGCAAAGTACACCGCCATTCACGTCGAACGCAGCGTTGCCTTCGCCCGCGAGTACCTCACGGCGCAGGGTTATCGCGACGAAGATCTCGATGCTATCGGGAACATGATTCGCTGCACGGGTGTGGCCGCCAATGTAAAGGCCCTTCCTTTTCGCAACGAAGTCGAACGCATCCTCGGCTACGCGCTCGGTACGGCGGACCTGCTCGGGCAAATGGCCGCGCCCGATTACGTCGAGAAACTCCCCGTACTGTTTGCTGAGTTCGCCGAGGCCGGCAGGACCGATAAGGAACATGGCGCTCGGTTCGCGCAGTATCAAAGTGCCGACGACGTTGTGCGCGGGACGCCTCTTTTCTGGTCGGAATACGCCTGGCAGCGTATCGACGAGGACTTTCGTCGCCTCTACACGTTCCTTAATGATCCGCCTCCGAACGGTCCGAATCCGTACTTGCTCGGCGTGCAAAAGAATCTGGCCCGTGTGCGGGAATGTCTGAAAGAATTGTGAGCGCATGTCTCGCGAGTACGTGCTGCAGCCTTTCCGCGCGTCGGTCGATCTTCACATCGATTATGCCAGGGAACTCAATCCCCAGCAGGCCGCGGCCGTGACGGCGCCGCCGGGGCCGGCACTTGTGCTGGCCGGCGCGGGCGCGGGCAAGACACGAACACTGATTTATCGCGTCGCATTCCTCCTGGAGCAGGGGATTCCGCCCGACCGAATTCTGTTGCTGACGTTCACGAACAAGGCGGCCCGTGAAATGATGCGGCGCGTCGCGGATTTGCTCGGCAACGAACTCGCCGATTTATGGGGCGGCACTTTCCACGCGATTGGTCATCGCATGCTGCGGCGGCATGCCGAGGCGACTGGCTTTAAAAGCAACTTCACGATCCTGGATCGCGAGGACGCCCGCGATCTCCTCAAGGCTTGCATCGGTGAATCGGATGCGGAAACGAACAAGGTGCGCTTTCCAAAGACGGACGTTTTGCAGGAGGTATTCTCCCTCGCGGTGAACACGCGAAAGTCCGTGTCGGAAATTCTCGCGCAGGATTATCAGCACATCGCGATCCTGACGCAAGAAATCGCCAAACTGGAAAAGAAATTTCAGGAGCGCAAACGCGCCGCCAATGTCATGGACTTCGACGACCTGCTCGTCCTCTGGCTTGAATTGCTGGAGAAGAACGAGGAGTTGCGCGAGCGCTACCAGCGCAAATTTCAGTTCATCCTCGTTGATGAATATCAGGACACCAACAAAATCCAGGGCGAGTTGATCGACTTGCTCGCGGCTCGCCACCAGAACGTGATGGTGGTGGGCGACGACTCGCAAAGCATCTATTCGTGGCGCGGGGCAAACTTCCAGAACATCCTCGAATTTCCGAAGCGCTACCCACAAGCGAAAGTTTATAAGATCGAGACGAATTATCGCAGCACGCCGGAAATTCTGGCCGTGGCCAACGCCGCGATCAAAGCCAATGCGAAGCAGTTCGCCAAGGAACTCGCCCCCGCGCGAAAGAGCGGCATGAAACCAGTGCTCGTGCCGTGCCAGGACAGTCAGCAGCAGGCTGCCTTCGTTGCGCAGCGCATGCTCGAATTGCGCGAGGAGGGCGTGGAACTGAACCAGATGGCGGTACTCTATCGATCGCACTTTCACGCGCTGGAGCTTCAGCTTGAACTCACCCGCCGCAACATCCCCTTCAGCATTACCAGTGGCATCCGTTTTTTCGAGCAGGCCCATCTCAAAGACGTCGCCGCCTACATGAAACTGGTTGTTAACTCGAACGACGAGATGGCTTTCAAGCGCCTCGTGCAATTGCTGCCCGGGATTGGCGCGAAAGGCGCAAACAAACTCTGGACGACGTTCACCGCGCAACTTTCAAAGATCGAAGCCAGCGAAAAAGCGCCGATTGCGACCGCCCTGCAACGCTGCGCGGCGACCGCGCCGAAGAAAGCGGCGCGGGCGTGGGCGGAATTCGCGATCACCATTTCACAACTCGAGGATGTCGAAGTCCGCAACGACCCTGATCGAATGATTCGCGTGATTCTCGAAGCTGGCTATGAGGAATATTTGCAGGAAACCTACACCAACTATCGCTCCCGCATGGAGGACCTTGAACAGCTCGCCAATTTCGCTTCGCAATATCAAAGCACCGAAGAGTTCCTCACGCAGTTGTCGTTGCTCAGCAATGTTGAGGCCGAAGATGATAAGCCTGCTTCGCGCGACGACGAGCAGGTCCGTCTTTCGACAATTCACCAGGCCAAAGGGCTCGAGTTCGAAGTGGTATTCGTGATCATGCTCTGCGATGGCCTGTTCCCGTCGGCCCGCTCGATCGAGACCGTCGAAGGCGAAGAGGAGGAACGTAGACTCTTCTACGTCTCAATCACGCGCGCGAAGAACGAGCTGTACTTGAGTTTTCCGATCTTGCGCTTTACGCCGGGCGGCGACTCGATGCACCAGGAATCGCGTTTCCTCAAGGAGATTCCGAAGGACCTCATCGATGAATGGAATCTTCGCCCATTTAATCCTTATGGCTAAACGCGTTTCTTCTCCGCGCGACGCTGCATCCACATAGGCACGAAGACTGAAATCGCCGTCGGCACAAGGACCAGCGCCATCATGGTGTAAAATACGGCCGGCCCGCGAAGGTGCTTGAAGAATTCTTTTGCCGCGGGGTCCTGCGTTCGACCCGAGACCATGTGTATGCCCCAGCCTCCACCGCCGAGTGCGTAATAGCCGATAGCGAGTCCGCCCATAGCGATTGGCGCGATGACCATGCCGCCGTATCCCGCAATCAGGCCGAGGGCGAACCCCCCGCAGGCGAACAACCCTAAAGAAAAACCTCCGATGGGAATCACGCCAAAGGCGAGTCCACCGAACGCGAGAAACCCTGTGGCAATTCCACCCATCGCGACCACACCGCGGGCCTTATCACCCATCGCGATAATGCCCTTCGCAACCCGGCGCTTTCCCGTTGCCGGATCAACGCCGCTGGCGATATGAACGAGGGGAAGGCCAAACCAGGTTGTCTTCGATTTGTATTCGAACCCGAACATTCGTTGCAAAGCCGGCGGCAGTTTGTCGAATGGCCCACAGATCGACTCCAGCTCCGTCCGCAGGTCGCTCGCATGTTGGTAACGCCGCTCCGGTTTGTTCTCCAAGGTGCGCAACACCACTTCGTCCAGCCGCACATCGATCTGCACCTTGGCCGAGGGCGGCGCGAAGCGGCCCAGTGGCAACTCGCCCGTCAGCAACTCGTAAAGCACGACCCCGAGCGAATAAATGTCGGCGCGATGGTCCACTTCGAGAGGGCGCTCCAATTGCTCCGGCGCCATGTAGTGCGGCGTACCCATGACCATTTGCGGCGCGGTGAGCTGGAAATCTTGCGGGGTCTTTCGCAGCAGTTTCGCCAGGCCGAAGTCGGCAATCTTCACGCGGCCCTTTTTATCGATGAGAATGTTCTCCGGCTTGATGTCGCGATGGACGATGCCCTCTTCGTGCGCGAATTGGAGCGCTTCGCAGATTTTCGGCACGATCGCCAGCGCCTCCTTCGGCTGCGTGTTCTTCGCGCGGATCATCTCGCGCAGGTTCGTGCCGTCCACGAATTCCATTACAAAGTAATAGTAGTTTCCAGCCTGGCCGAAATCGTACACGGCCACGATGTTCGGATGACTCAACCGCGCCAGCGAGCGGGCTTCGAAAGCAAACCGCTGCGCAAACGACCCGTCCCTGGCGATATCCGCGCCGAGAATTTTCAGCGCGACGAGCCGATCCAGCCCGCGTTGCCGCGCCTTGTAAACGACCCCCATGCCACCTTGGCCGAGCAGTTCGAGGATTTCCAGTTGCGGAAAATGCTTCGCCAGATCGGCCGGATCAGGAGGTACAAACGGCGCCTGGCCCGCGGTGGGCGGCGCCTTTGTTTCCATGCCCGCCTTGAGCAAACATTGCGGGCAGAGCCCTTGCGGAGCGTCCGCCGCCAGCGGCGTCCCGCATCCCACACAAACTCGCATGGTATCCATATAAGAACCTTTCGTTGCCAGCTACAGAAGGAACGGGCAACAAAGGTTACAAGGATTTGTGGGCTACTTTCCGCAAGCAGCGCGTGGCCTGCAACTACATTTGGCAGGCTACCGCGGAACCAGCGTCGTTCCGGACAAACGATCGGCTAAACTGCGATTCGGCCAAACCAGGGCGAGCACCGCAGCCCCCAACCAGGCCATTGTGATCACAAGAAGGATACCGATAAGGATACTTCCGTACTCCGCATAGTCGGCGGAACTGCTAAACGCCAGCGCTTCAAGGAAGGGCGCACCGACGAAAAGCGGCAGCCAGGCTACAAGCGCACGCCAAAGTAGCCGCAGCCGCGAGGCTTCCTCGCCCGCCCGCGTGACAATGGCCATTCCAAACGGGCGCAGGATGGGCGTTTGGCGAAACAGGAGCACAACGACGAGATCCACGATAGCGACCAGCAAAAGCGCCGCCCAGGAAAAACCGAGTCCCAGCCAGACGACCTGTCCGGCCTCAAAGACTCTCTGAGTTTTCAATGCCTGCGCAACTTGCCCATCCGCCCTCGCGAGATCGCTCGCCGAGACTTCCGGAAGAACTTTGGCGGCGTCGCGCGCGCGATCACGCAACTCGCCGCTAAAGAGAGACCTCGCCTCCGGCCTGCGCCAGAAGTTGTCGTTCGTGAGGACAGCGCTGTAGTGGCCGGCGAGATGGATATTGAATGGGATCAGCAAATTTCCGTCATTCTGTTCCGCTTCTGCGGCGTGCAGACTCAAGCGCAAGGATGGCAAGTCGGGATAGTCCATGGCCCATTGCCTGTCCCAGCGCTTTTGTTCGAAGGTAAACATGGTTGCGCCGAGCAGAGCCAACGCGGCCGCAATCCCCGGCCAAAAGAGAATGCTGGCAAGTCGTCGCTGGCGGGAGATCTGCGCGAGTTTGCCCGCAAGCGAGTTCAAATTTCCGACGATGACCGGCGTCGCCTGGAACGTTTGCTCACGCAATGAATCCAGAAATGATTGCGCGTGGCGTGGAAGCGCGGAGGTGTCGCGGTCCAGTGCGACATTTGCGACTTCCGTGAGAAATTGCTGGACGGCTTTCACGTCGCTGGCCGTCACAAGCAGGGGCGGCGCCGACGTAACTCCAGGGCAAGGGAAGTCGAGGAGCACGGCTCGGCCGCTCGCCGTTATCCACACACGTTCAAGCCGGAGCAGCGGCGCGGCGGGGCCGTCGGCAGACGCGATGTCGAGTTCCCCGGCGAGATCGAGGAGCCACATTCGCACCGCTTTCCAGGCGTTCCGCTGACCGCGCAGATTCAACAGGGCGGTGCCCTCGATCACTTCATACGCATCCCACGCTTCGGTTTCGGATCGCGCGCCGTTCAGCCATCGCAGCCGACCGGAGCGGCTGATATCGCGGCGGCGCGGCGACACCGCGGCAGAGCCTGAAGGGACAACGTGAATCCAAACTTTTCGGCGCAGGCTCTCGTCATAACCGAGCAGGAGTTTTTCGCCGCCCCTCGCGCCGAGTTCCCCAAGCACGTTGTAGATACCGAATCGCCTCGCGGAAGATGTGGCGGCGAGAGGTTCGGCTTGCGGGCGAACAGTTTCCCGTTCCACCGCGGCGTGACGCTCGACGACGCGAGTTCCGGTGACGAGGTCCTGGACGGCAGCATAACCATTCGAACGCCGCATTGTGACGAACAGCGCCAGCCAAAGGGGGATCCACAACCAGTCCATGAGCCCGGTCTCCCCGCTGAGCAAGTGGGTTCGATAGTCCGTGGCCGTGACAAACAGAGCGAGCGGAAGCATCGAAAGCGGGTAAATGCCGGTGTAAATCAACGCGCGCCCCATGGCTCTCGCGAAGCCCGGCGGATTGCGGTCCGGCCCGACCACGCGCAGTCGGCAAACGGCTTTGCCAAGGGCTGCGCCCCAAAGCGTTTCCGTGATCGCGTAGTAAAGAACGTAGCCAAGATGAAAGGCCAGCCACACCAGGACAGCGCTCGCGGTGCGGGACTGGATCACATTATTGATCGGGTCAAAGCCGAGAATCGCGAGGTAAATCCAGGTGGGCGCGAAGCTTATGAAGTCGTCGATGGTGCCCGCGACGAAACGCCAACCGACAGTCGCGGGCGTCGCGGCGCTGGCGGCGAACGGGAGCAGCGCTTCGCGCAAAGCCGCGTAGCTCGGAAATCGCGCGCCCCGATCCTTCGCCAGGCAGCGCATGATCACGCGTGCGAGTCCTTTCGGAATCTCCGCGCGCAGTTCGCGCGGCGACGGCGGGTTTTTGTCCAGCACTTCGGTGATGAGTTGAACGAGGTCCTTCGCCTGGTGCGGAGGCCGGCCGAGGAGTAGATAATAGAGGCTCGCGCCGACGGAATAGATATCGGAACGCACGTCGAGCTCCTGGCCCCGAAGTTGTTCGGGAGACGCGTAGGTGGGAGTTCCGATAACCGCGCCGCTGGCGGTGAGGAGGCTCTCGCCACGCGCGATGGTGGAGATCGACAGGCCGAAATCGCCCACCTTCACGGTGCCCTCCGGGCCGACGAAGCAGTTGGCGGGCTTGATATCGCGATGCAGGATGCCTGCATTGCAAGCGGCCTCGAGCCCATCGATCATTTGCAGCGTGGAGTCGACCGCATCGAAAATGCTCAGAGAGCCTTTGCGGTGGAGTCTTTCTTTTAGCGTGCCACCCTGGACGAGTTCCATCGCGATCACGGGCCGGCCACCGATTTCCTCCGATCCGAAGATGTAGACGACGTGCGGATGGCTAATGGCGGCGGCGAGTCTGCCCTCGCGCAGAAACCGCTTGCGGTCCTCGTCGGACGTGAGCGCGTGGCCCATGACCTTCAGCGCCACGCGCCGCCCGCTCGGGACGTGCTCGGCTTCATAGACCTCGCCCATGCCACCGCGTCCGAGCAGGCGAACAATTTGGTAGTCGCCGAACTTTTGACCTAATTGCGGAGCGGAATGGGGCTCGACGGAGCTCGCCCCTCCGAAGGAGCCGCCGCCTTCGCTCGCTGTCTTCTGCATCGCGGTCTTCAGCAGACATGCCGGACAAAGTCCCTGCGGAGCATCCGTCGTCAAAGGAGTGCGGCATTCCAGGCAGATTCGCAGCGTTTCCATGTGGGTCCTTTCTTCTACAGTTTCACCGTTAACGGTTACAGAAGAATTCCCGACGAAAGGTTACAGGAAAAATCTCAGATACTCCGGCTGGAGCATTGACTTGCGAAACACAAAGCGCCTGTCCTCTAGCGCTTTCGCACTGCGCTGGACTATATCACAACGCAGTGCGCGAGGACGAATGATTGACTTAACAATGGCGGATGGCGATGCGAGCGATGAGAACCTCCGCCGCGCGCTTTGAGGAGCCGTTCAGCAGTTTCGCGAGCGCGCGCGCTACTTCCTGCTGCGCTTCCTCAGTCATCGGACCACCGGTCACGTAACCGCCCATCGCAGTCATCACTTCTTCTGAAATGGGCAGCCACTCACCAGCATTGGTTTGCAGTTCGATGCTCTTGATGCCCTTTTCGCGTTGGACGCGATAAGAGATCACATCGGCCTTCTTCCCCTTGCCGGCCATCGAAGTTATTTGACCCGTCAGCGTGTGGCCTTTCTTTTCTTTGTCTTTCTGCATTTCCGGCTGTTGCACGGTGAACTGGTGCTTGTCGATGTCTACCGGGCCGCCGGCAACCGCCTCGAACGCGGCGTCGATTTGTTTGTCGTAGTCGCTTGCGCCGGCGACGAAGGCGCCGGTGAGGAACGGAATGAGGAGCAACAGTCTTTTCATAATGGATTTGGGTTAACGGCCATGCGATTCATTCGCACAACCAGCCTACCCCTTTGCGGACGCGTGTGTGTAAGCCGAGTGTAAAGAACAAAAATGCAGACGCCGGGCTGGAAAAGATTGAGTCGATGCGCCGATGCTTTCATCTTTGAGCCGGTGAATAAACAGGAGTTAATGCGGGCCATCATTGCGCAGTTGGTGGGTGAACTCGAGACTTTTGCGAAGGCCGCGCGCGCGGCGCACGCCGAGGCGACGCACGAGCAAAGCAAGGCCGAGAGCAAATACGACACGCGCGGACTGGAAGCCGCTTACCTGGCGCGGGGCCAATCCCGACAAGCCGCGGAGTTGGAACAGGCAATCGCCAAACTTCGGGCGCTGCCGCTGCGGGAATTTGGAGCCGGCGAGGAAGCCGATGTCGGCGCCGTTATTGAGCTGTATGCCAAAAAGGACAAAAGCCTGTATTTTCTTTTGCCGAGCGCGGGCGGAACGGAAGTTGCGCACAATGGAGACGACGTTCTGGTTATCACGCCGGAGTCTCCGCTTGGGCAGCAACTTGTGGGCAAAAAGAAGGGTGATCGCTTTCAGTTGGAGATCGCCGGGACGCGGAGCGAATACCGTGTGGCCGCCATTCAATAGGTCCTTCGGACGGGCACTGATAAGCCTGCAGCCAACGGGCTCCCATCACTTGCCAAACTCCTGTCAAACCGTCATAAAAATCTGCATGCCGTGCCCCCGACCCTGCCAATCACCTGTTTTGATCGCGGCTTGTATTTCATTGGACTGTTGCGGAAATTTTTTTCGAGAATGTGGCAAACGTGAAGGCCTAAGCCGCTCCTGTCGGGCAAGGTTCTTTTCGGCGCTGCTGGGCGCGATTCTAGGGGGCTTTTTGACGGACGCACCGCCCGCCGATGCGCTCGAATTTGCGGGACTGGCGCCTAAAGCCGCGGCACGAACAATGACCGTGCCGCCCGGATTCTCGGTCCAGCTCTTCGCCGGCGAGCCAGACGTGAAGCAACCCGTCGCCTTTGCCATGGATGACCGCGGCCGTCTGTGGGTCGCAGAGAATTACAGCTATCCCAGGCGTCAACCCGAAGGGGAGGGACGTGACCGCATACTGATCTTCGAAGATGTCGATGGCGACGGAACGTTCGACCGGCGTTCCATTTTTATTGAGGGCCTGAATTTAGTAACCGCGCTGGAAATTGGGTTTGGCGGCGTCTGGGTCGGCGCGGCGCCCCACCTGCTTTTTATTCCATGGTTGCAGACGACCGACAAGCCCGCGGGTCCGCCGCAGGTAGTGCTCGACGGCTGGGGTTATCAGGACACGCACAACACGCTCAGCACTTTTGTTTGGGGACCGGACGGGTGGCTGTATGGCGGACATGGAGTGGCGTCGCATTCAAGGGTCGGCCCGCCGGGTGCGGCGGACGATGAGAGGCAGCGTCTCGACGGTGGCGTGTGGCGCTATCATCCGACCCGGAAAGTATTTGAAGTGTTCGCTGAAGGGCACACCAACCCCTGGGGCCTGGACTTCAACGATCATGGACGTCTGTTCGTGACGGGTTGCGTGATTCCACACCTCTGGCACGTGATCCAGGGCGGCTATTACCAGCGCCTCTTTGGGCAGCACAAAAACCCGCACACGTATGAGGACCTTAAGACCATCGCGGATCACCGGCACTGGGCGGGCGAGAATTCCCATGCCGGGCGCGAAGGTTACCGCGATGAAAAAGGTGAGCTCAGGACCTTCCCGGCAGATTATGACGTGGGTGGCGGCCATGCCCACGCCGGCGGGATGATTTATCTGGGTGGCAGTTGGCCCGCGGCGTATCGCAACCGAATATTCATGAACAACCTGCACGGGCATCGTCTCAACGTCGATGTCATCGAGCGCAAGGGGTCCGGTTACCTGGGCAGACACGCGCCGGATTTCCTCTTCACGCGCGACCGATGGTCGTTAATTCTGAACCTTCAGTATGGTCCGGACGGGTCCGTCTTCATGATCGACTTCTACGAGAAGAACCTCTGCCATAATCCAAACCCGGGGCTTTATGACCGCTCCAACGGGCGCATTTACAAAATCACGTACGACCAACATGGACCGCGTCGCGAACCTGTTGGCGACCTCCAGGAACTTACGGACTCGCAACTCGCGGCGCTTCAGTTGCACGAGAACGATTGGTATGTGCGCCACGCGCGGCGCATTCTTCAGGAGCGCGCACAGCGTGGCGGCTTGAGTCCCGAAGCCCGCAAGCGACTGCGGGAAATACTTAACAATCCCGACGTTACCCGCCAATTGCGCGCGCTTTGGGCATTGCACGCGACTGATTCATCGAGCGAAACCGACCTGCTCGATTGCCTGGGCCGCTCTGAGCACCTGCGCGCATGGGCGATTCAATTGCTGGCCGAACAGAAGACGGTCTCTGGTCCGGCTCTCGGAAAATTTCGTTCGCTCGCGAGGAGCGATCCATCGCCGATGGTCCGGCTCTATCTGGCTGCGGCAGTGCAACGCCTCCCCCTGGCTCAGCGGCCGGAAATTCTCGTCGAACTGCTTTCTCATGCCGAAGACGCGCACGACCACAACCTTCCCCTCATGTATTGGTATGCCACGGAACCCGTCGTTGGCGCAGACCAGGCGGTTGCGCTCGATTTGCTCCGCCGCGCCGAAATTCCGCTGGTCCGCAAATTTATCGCGCGACGCATGATGTTTGGCAGTCAGGCTCTGTGTGCCAAGAAGAAGGTAGCGGACGACAGCTTGCCGCTCGCATCCTCCTTGCGGCGCGAGCGGCTGTGACTGCTAAGCTTTCGTCAGAGGCTGTTGCTTCTCTGCAAGAATTAGCTGGTAAACGGTTGTAAGCCGGTCCGCTCCACGACGTTTGTGGACAAGAGGTCGGGTTAGAGGACGTGAAACGGAGCAACGCAGGACACCCTTTTAAGTGCAGAGTTGCGAGTTCAGAGTGAAGAATGGCGAGAAGAGGGCGAGCCAGGTGCAGGCCCAGGGAAATCACGAATGACGAAAGACGAAGCTCGAGAATGAGAGAGAATCTCTCCCAGAGCTTCATTTCTTCAAACGAAAGAAGCGGGCGCCAAGGGACGTGGAATTGGTGACCCAGCATTGGCCGCTGAAAACGACGGGCGAATTCGCGCAATCGATCCAGGTGGTGGAAGCCGGGTGGGGCGAGGATTCCAGCGTGAATCCAACGTAGTTCGTTGGCCAGGAGACGACAAGGTGGCGGCCAGTGTGCCTCATGGTTAGTGCAGGCTTCGACCCTGTGATTTTGGAATCATCGCGGCCGGAATGCGGCACGGTCACATGTGTCTGCGCTGTCGAGCTGTTACCCGAGTCGTCCGTGCATTGGACGGTCACCGTGTAAACACGGCCCGTTCCGTTGCCGGAGCGTTCCGCTCTCAAATTCAAAGTCAGATCACCGGTGATCTCCCAATCCGGAGCTGTTTGACCGCGGTCATCGACCTCGGCTGATTCGCTGCTGGTGACGGAAAGAATCCTGGCGCGCGTCGAGCCGCAATTGTCCGAAGCTGACACTCGCAGAGTGATGGGTTGCATCCTGTGGTTCGGCGGCCAAAGGACGTCCGGAGTGGCGCCGACGCTGTGAACCACTGGCGGCTCGCAGTCGCGGACAACCACCTGAAAAGTGCAAGTAGCCTCGACCTGACCGTTGGTATCTTTGGCGACGCTTGTGACGATATTTGTGCCCACCGGAAAGAAGGAGCCCGACGGGGGAACGGATTCGATATTCAAGCCGGCGCAATTGGTAGCGAGCGGCGCAGTGTAGTGAACAACAGCGCCACATTGCCCGGGATCGGCGCAGACGACGAGGTTGGTGGGGCACGTGATGGTGCAGGGAACTGGTATTCTCCAGAGTATTGCATGAGCAGAGCCCGAGAAGTCGTTCGCCCAGCCCCCCACAAGGATCGTAATTCCATCTGTCCAGACGCTGAATGCGTCCGACTGCCCAAACCCGGAGCCCAGTGCAAGCTGGAGATCGACGTAATTGGTTGCCGAGCCAAACCACAGGATCGCGCGACGCAAGAAGTTAGAAGTAGTAATATAGCCCGCTTGCGCCGCGCCTATCGTAGCTCGCGCTTGGGAATATGCCGCCCCCGCTGGGTGGATATCGACAAACGACTCGGCTGTTCCGAACCAGATTCCGGCATGTTGGCCCGCATGCCCCACCTGCTGGCCGGTCGTCATTCCTAAAATTTCAGAGGGCTCCGGGCCGCCCGGGTGAAAGTCACGAAAGGAGGCAGCCGTGCCTGACCACAGGGCTGCATGCGGGGGCCCATGGAAGCTGGCCATACCGCCTTGCTGATTCCCTGCCATCGCATAGGCAATTGAATGGGTCGCGTCGCGCGGATGCAGGTCCACCACTGAGGAAGCTGTTCCAGACCACAGGACGGCACGCACCTGGAAGCCCGGCGCGGTCCCGTATCCCACCTGCCGGTCTCCCGTCGTGGCAAGAGCTATCGAAGCCGAAGACCACGACGGATTCAAATTCCGGTACGAAGATGCCGTTCCGTTCCAGATCGCCGCATGGTGAGTCCACAAGAAAATGCTATAGGTGGAGCCTACCTGCTGATTTCCCATTCCCGAGACTACCCCCGAGTAGTCCCAACCTGAGGGGTGAAGGTCCACCAGTGAATGCGTAGGCCCCGTCCAAATGGTGGCATGACTACTAACCGAGCCCCCTTGCTGAGTGCCGGACGTGAAGCTGAGCCCTGCACCCAATGCTGCCGGAGGAGTCAGGTCCGTGTAGGTAATGGTATATCCGTGTCCAGCCGCTGACAGGCTGGCCGTGGCAACGACCCAAAAGCATGCCGACACCAACGCGAATGGCAGGTAACAGGCGGTTTTCTTCATAAGCAAAGGGTTGTCGAGCCTGGAGCGGCCGGACACGGCGAGTCGGCAGCCGCGCTCGCGAGAGAAGCGCTCAAGAGAATGGCTATCCAGCCTACACTGGTCCCCTGCAGATACACTGATTCCATAATGGTAAAACACTCCCTTGACCATTCTCCGCGCAAAGCGACCACGCTGTGCGCTGCCAAGAATGAAATCCAGATTGGGAGGAGCGACTTCCCTTTCCATAGGGTCAAACCCGCAAGGCTCAGTTTCCCGTTGCTGGCAGATGGATTTCCCAAAATTTTGATCGTCTCCGGTGGGAAAACGGCAACAGCGGAAAAAAGCCGCGAAGGAGGCCCAGGGCGGACAGGTGATGGAGGCGAGGAAGATTACAAATTTGTAAGTTTTCTAACGCGGGAAAAACTGATATTTCTGATTTCGCGTCCCTCTTCGACAGGGCCCCTTTAGACCCGCGGTGAAGGGACGAAATTGCCCATTTTATTGGGAAAAACCCTTTGACAACGGTCCGGGCTTGAGGTATCTCGACCGGCTGTTTTTCACGGGCAGGTTACCATGATCAAAGTAGATAATTTAGTTAAGACGTTCGGCCCCAAGAGGGCGGTGGACGGCATTTCCTTTTCAGTCGAGCGAGGCGAAGTGCTCGGCTTCCTCGGCCCCAACGGGGCAGGCAAGTCGACCTCCATGCGCATGATCACGGGGTTCATTCCGCCCACCGAAGGCAAGGTCACCGTCGGCGGTTATGACATGGTCGATAATCCCATTCCGGCCAAGCGGCTCATCGGTTATCTGCCTGAAAATGCGCCCGCGTACACGGACATGACCGTGTACGGCTTTCTGAACTTCGCGGCGGAACTGCGCGGTTTGCGCGGGGACGACAAGAAGAAAGCGGTCAATCGCGCCGTGGAAATGTGTTTCCTGGAGAGCGTTATTCACCAAAGCATTGACACGCTCTCGAAAGGCTATCGCCATCGCACCTGTTTCGCGCAGTCGATCATTCACGATCCGCAAATCCTGATTTTGGACGAGCCTACGGACGGTCTGGACCCGAACCAGAAGCACGAAGTCCGCAACCTCATCCGCCGCATGGGGGAGAAGAAAGTGATCATTTTTTCGACGCACATTTTGGAGGAGGTCGAGGCGGCATGCACGCGTGCGATCATTATTGATCGCGGCAAGATCGTCGCCAACGGCACCCCGGAAGAGTTGAAAGCCAAGTCCGATTACGCCGGCGCCGTGTCGGTGCGCGTGATTGGTGTCAATGCTGAGACGGTCCGCCAGCGCCTGGGGTCGATCGCCCTTGCGCGGAAGGCGGCCATCGTGAAGGAATCGCCCGAGTCGGTCTGGGCGCGCGTTTACCCGCAGGGCAACCAAAAGAATGGCGAGCTGGCGCGCAGCGTCGCCGAAGTGAGTCTCAAAGAAGGTTGGAAGATTGAAGAATTGCATACGGAGGAAGGACGCCTCGACGAAGTGTTCCGGGCGATCACGCTTCCCGATACTGTGAAGGAGAATTCCCGATGAGTGCCGCTGCAGCCAATATCAAGACCATTGCCAAACGCGAACTTGGCGCGTACTTCAGCTCGCCGGTCGCCTACGTGTTCATCGTCATTTTCCTCCTGCTCTGCGGAGTGTTCACGTTCATCCTGGGAGGCTTCTTTCAACGCGGCCAGGCCAACCTGGAGTCCTTCTTTCTGTGGCACCCGTGGCTGTATCTATTCCTGGTTCCCGCGGTGGGTATGCGCCTTTGGTCGGAGGAACGCCGGCTTGGGACCATGGAATTGCTGCTCACCATGCCCGTCACGGCGTGGCAAGCTATTGTCGGAAAATTCCTGGCCTCGTGGCTGTTTTTGGCCGTCGCGTTGGTGCTGACATTTCCAATTGTGATCACGGTCAACTATCTCGGCAATGCCGATAACGGGGTGATCTTCGCCGGCTTTGTCGGCAGTTGGCTTCTGGCGGGCGCTTTCCTGGCGGTGACCTCGGTGACCTCGGCGCTCACGCGCAACCAGGTGATCAGCTTCATCGTTTCGGTCGTCGTTTGTTTGTTCCTGGTCCTCGCGGGTATTCCACCCGTGGTCGAGTTTCTCGCCGGGAAGCTCCCGGGGTGGCTCGTGGATGGCCTCGCGGCGTTTAGCGTATTTCCGCATTATGACCGCTTTCAAAAAGGACTCCTGGATTCGCGCGATTGGATCTTCTTCCTTTCCGCGGCGGGATTCTGCCTGTTTGCGACGGGCGTCGTGATCCGCAACCTGCGTTCCGGACATTAGATTTTCCTCGGAGAAAGTATGAAAAAGAAACAACTCGAAACATTGCTTTATTCGGTCGCCGGTGTCGGCGCCATGTTCCTGTTGATCATCGCCGTCAACTTCATCGCTTCCGCGTTCAAGACGCGCGTGGACCTGACGCAGGAGAAGGCTTATACGCTCTCGGATGGCACCAAAGCGATCCTCAAAGGCCTCGAAGGCCCGGTGGAAATTCGCTTCTACTACTCGCAGGGCGAACGGGAACTCGAACCCAGCCTGAAGATTTACGCGCAGCGCGTCGAAGACCTGCTCAACGAGTACAAGCAATTGGCCAAAGGCAATATCGAACTGAAAAAGTTCAAACCCAAGCCGGACTCCGACGCCGAGGACGCCGCGCAACTCGATGGGATCGAGGGCCAGATGACTCGCACGGGCGACCCGGTGTATCTCGGTTTGGCGGTCAGCTACCTCGACCAGAAGACTGCCATTCCATTCCTTTCTCCTATGCGCGAGCAGTCGCTGGAATACGACGTCTCGCGGGCCATTTCGAAGGTTGTTTCGCCGGACAAGCCGGTCGTCGGGATCATGACGGCTTTGCCGATGTTCGGCATGCCCATGAACCCAATGATGATGCGCATGGGCCAGCAGCCTCAGGAGCCATGGGTCGTCGTGAGCGAACTGCAGCGTGACTTCACGGTGAAACAAATCCAGATGGACGTGGACAAGATTGACGATGACGTCAAGGTGCTGGTGGTCGCGCACCCGAAAAACATCAGCGACAAAGCGCAATATGCCATCGACCAGTTCGTGCTTCGGGGCGGAAAGCTCGTCGCCTTCCTCGATCCCGTCGCAATCATAGACCGCAGCGATCCGCAGCAAAACCCGATGATGCCGAACATGGGCGGTGGATCCTCACTGGACAAGCTGCTCAAAGCCTGGGGCCTGACTTTCGACACCACCAAGGTCATCGCGGACCGGACATTTACGACTCGTTACGTGCAGAATGGTCGCCCGCAGGAAGCGATAGCCGTGCTATCGATGAATCCGGCAGGCATCAACAAAGATGACGTGGTGACAAGCCAGATCGACAACCTGTTGATTCCATTTGCGGGC
>Ga0075418_10000269_pt1 | contig 52171 bp, 48 predicted proteins | sample SoiMetdeltSBSDD2_FD_81776 | JGI IMG/M metagenome (GOLD analysis project Ga0075418, IMG submission 81776) | Bulk soil microbial communities from a Populus tree surrounding site in Tennessee, USA - Soil MetaG P. deltoides SBSDD2 | ecosystem: Environmental > Terrestrial > Soil > Tree plantation...
ACCACGCCACGTACGCCGATCAGCTGTCCACGGAGCGTGACGAGGGCCGTCCCGCCCCCCGAGAACGCCCGCCACCACTGCTTCCGCTCGGGCCGGACGGCGAGGGCGACGAGCGCGCCTGCGGGCGTCTCGGCGTAGCGAAGCGGGATGCGGTGCTCGCGGCCCGAGCGCCGTCCTCGATAGGCCAGCAGTACCAGGCGGCCGCTCACGAGGCGGTGCCCCCGTGAGTCGAGCACGCCGCGCACGAGCGGGTTCGCAAGGCGAAGCAGTCGTAGGCCGGCGGCGTCCGACACGCGGGCATTGTCCCCGAGCCGCGGCCGCGATCAGTAGAAACCCCGTCGGCCTGCGCGTGCGATCCCGGATGGCGACGCGGCCGGCGAGCCTCAGCATGGTCACATGAACGACTTCGCAGTGGTGATCGCAGGTGGGGGCGTCGCAGCCCTCGAGGCCACTCTGACCCTCGCGGACGTCGCGCAGGACGGGACGCGCGTCGAGCTGCTCGCGGCGGAGCCGCAGTTCTGGTACCGGCCTGCCTCGGTCGGCGAGGCCTTCGGCCTCTCCACGGTCCGGCACTTCGACCTCGGCCTGCTCGCCGCACGCGCGGGCGCGGGCGTGACGCTCGGCACGCTGACCGGCGTCGATGCGGACAGGCGCGTCGCGACGACGGCGAGCGGCCTGGAGCTCGTCTACGACGCCCTGCTGATCGCCTGCGGGGCGCTGCCGACGACCGCGGTCCCCGGGGCGCTGACGTTTCGCGGGCCCGCGGACGCACCGAGCCTGGGGACGCTGCTTGCGGAGCTTGAGCACGGCGTCGCGAGGAGCGTCGCGTTCGTCGTGCCGGCGGGCTCGACGTGGCCGTTGCCCGCCTACGAGCTCGCGTTGATGACCGCCCGCCGAGTCGGTGAGAGCGACGTCGGGCGAGCCTCCGTCACTCTCGTGACGCCGGAGACCCATCCACTACAGATCTTCGGCCGCGCGGCGAGCGACGCCGTCGGAGAGATGCTCGCCGAGGCGGGGGTGGAGCTCGTCGCGGGGGCGCACGCCGTCGCGCACGACGGGGACTCGCTCGAGCTGGCGAACGGAGCGCTCGACGTCGACCGCGCGGTTGCGCTGCCGCTCCTCCGCGGCATCCCGATCGAAGGGATCCCGCAGACACCCGACCACTTCGTTCCCGTGGACGACCACTGCGGTGTGATCGGGGTCGACGGCGTCTTCGCCGCGGGCGACATCACCGCCTTCACGATCAAGCAGGGCGGCATCGCCGCCCAGCAGGCGGTCGCGGCTGCAGAGGCGATCGCCGTCCTTTCCGGAGCGACGCTGCTGCCGCGTCCGTTCCGGCCGGTGCTGCGCGGCCTGCTCGTCACCGGCGCCGAGCCGATGTATCTCAGGCACGACCTCGGCGAGCGCGCCGAAGGGGATTGGGCGAGCGGGACGCCGATCTGGTGGCCGCCGACGAAGATCGTGGGGCGCCGCCTCACGTCGTTTCTCGCCTCCGCCGCAGGCGAGACCGAGGATCCCGAGGTCGAGAGGCCACCTCTCGGCGGCATCCCGGTCGAGGTCCCCATCGGCCGGGACACCGGCGAGACGGTCTCGGTCGGGCTAGGTTTCTGAGCCGACGCCGGACGTCGGCGCGGCGTAGCCCTGGTGGGAACGGGTACAACGGCGTGATGGACGTCACGTCGTTCGACCATGTCGCCCTCTGGACCTCCGAGCGGGACGAGCTTGCCCGCCTCCTGACCGACGGCTGCGGGATGCACGTCGTCGAGCGTACGGACGCATTCACGCTCGTCGGCGGCGACGCGCGTCGCGGCAAGCTCACGCTCTTCGCCGCGGAGGCTCCGCGCGAGCGGGGGATCCTCGAGCGGATCGTCGTGCGCGTCCAGAGCCTCGACGAGGTGCGCGAACGGCTCGAACGCGCCGGATTCGACGTGAAGGCAAACGGCGGCGAGGTCGTCGTCGAGGCCCCGGACGGCGTCACGCTCGGCGTCGTCGAGGACCCGTCGACGGCCGCGCCCGACCTCGACCACGTCGTCCTCACGGTGCCCGACGCGGACGCGACGGCCGCCGGGCTCGGCGAGCTCGGCCTGGAGCGCGACGGCGACCGGCTCACCGTGGACGATCGGCACATCGTGCTCCGACAGGGCGATGCCCACGAGGGCGACCGCCCCTTGCTCAACCATCTTGCGTTCCTCGTCGACAGCGCCGACTCCGTAGAGCAGGAGGCGCGCTCCCGCGGGCTCGAGATCCAGGACGTCGTCGACGCGCCGAACACGCTCGCCGTGTTCCTGTGGGGCCCGGACCGCATCCGCATCGAGTACGTCGAGCACAAGCCCGGCTTCTCGCTGGTCTGAGCTATGCCGGACCTCGTCGTCGCCGGGGCCGGCCTGGCCGGGCTCGTCGCCGCGGCCGAGGCCACCGACCGGGGCGCGCGGGTCGTCGTCCACGAGAAGGGCGGCCGGGCGGGCGGCTCGATGCTGCTCTCGAGCGGCATGATCTGGCGTCATCGGGAGCTCGACGACTTCCTGCGCGAGTGCCCGGGCGGCAACCGGGAGCTCCAGCGGCTCGTCCACGAGCACCTCGACGACGACCTCGCGTGGCTCGAGCGCAAGGGCGCGCGGGTGGTCGAGCGCTCGACCGGCAACCCCCGGACGACCGGCATCCGCTTCGACACGCGCTCGCTGACCGAGGCGCTGGCCCAGGAGGTGGGAGAGATCCGGCTCGGCGACCCCCTCCGAGAGCTTCCCGAGCGAGGGCGCGTGGTGCTCGCGACCGGCGGCTTCCAGGCGAACCGGGATCTCGTGCGCGAGTGGATCACGCCCGAGGCGGACGCCCTCTTCCTCCGCGCGACGCCGTGGAGCGCGGGCGACGGCCTCGCCCTCGGCCGAGCGGCGGGAGCCACGACGACGGGCGGGATGGACGAGCTCTACGGGCGGAACATGCCTGCGCCTCCCGCGCGGATCGCGGAGGCGCAGTTCGTGCCCCTCGCGCAGCTCTACGGGCATCACGCGGTGATCGAGGACGCGGCGGGGGAGCGGTACGAGCCGCATACGTGGTCGGAGATCGACGTCGTCCAGTGGACGGCCCGCCGGCCGGGGGCGCGCGCCACCTATCGGGTCGCGGAGGTGAGCCTCGGAGAACAGATCCGCGGGCGTACGATCGGCGAGATGGTGACGGCCGCGGAACGCGCAGGCGCCCCAGTGCGACGCACCACGGGCTGGGTGCACGTCGACGTCGTCGCGGGGATCACGACGACGCTCGGTGGCCTGTCGGCGGATTCGGACGCGCGGGTCGCGCCCGGCGTCTATGCGGCGGGATGCGACGTGGGCGGCATCTCGACGGGCGGCTACTCGAGCGGGCTCGCCGCTGCCCTCGTCCTCGGGCGGATCGCGGCCCGGTCGGCGCTGGACGGTCGATGACCGCCATCCCCTTCGGCTCCGAGTTCACCGTCGGGATCGAGGAGGAGCTCCTCCTCGTCCACCGGGCGAGCCTCGCGCTCGCGCCGATGACGGACGACGTGCTCGACGCGATGCGGGTCGACGCGCGCGCGGCCGGGCACGACACGTACTCGGCGCAGATCGAGCTGCGCTCGCCCCCCGGCCGGTCGGTGGCCGATGCGGTGGAGTCGCTCGGCCGGCTACGCGAGGCGGCGAGCTCGGCCGGCGCGACGCTGCTCGGCGCGGGCCTCCATCCGGACGGGCGCTTCGGCAACGCGACGCTCGTCGAGGGGCCACGCTACGAGCTCGTCGCCGACCAGCTCCGCGGCCTGCTGCGGCGGACGCCCGAGTCGGCTCTCCACGTCCATGTCGGCCTCCCCGATGCGGATACGGCGGCCCGAGCCTTCAACGCCATGCGTCTCCAGGTGCCGCTGCTCATCGGCCTCGCCGCGAACAGCCCGTTCTGGTTCGGCACCGACTCGGGGCTCGCGAGCGCGCGCTACGTCCTCTCGCGCGCATACCCCGGGCGCCGCGTCCCGCGGGCGGTGCGCGACATCGAGGACCTCGAGCAGCTGGCCGGCGAGACGCTCGCCGCCGCCGGCCTCCCGGACGGGACGTTCCTCTGGTGGGATCTGCGGCTGCACCCGCAGCACGGGACGCTGGAGCTCCGCGAGATGGACGCCCAGTCCTCGCTCGAGCACGCGGCGGCGATCGCCGCGCTGGTGCGGGCGCTGGTCGTCGAGGCCGCGGACGGCCCGGCTGCTCCCATCGTCCCGAGCGAGGCGCTCGACTGGGCCTCGTTCCGGGCTGCTCGTGACGGAACGGGAGCGATCATCGTCGACGGGGAGGCCACCCGGCCCCTCGTGGACGTCGCGCGCGAGACGGCACGCCGCATCCGTCCGCTCGCCCGCGATGCGGGCGACGAAGACGTGCTCGACGGGCTCGAGCGCGTGCTGGAGCAGAACGGCGCGGCGCGCCAGCGCGCGTCGTTTGCTGGCGGCGGCATGCCGGGGCTCCTTCGCAGGCTCGTCGACGAGACCGCCCGGACGGCGTTGCCTGCACCTCGTCGCGCCTGAGGCGCCGGGTTAGGCGTCGCGCGGAAACGGGAAGCACTCCCTCGTGCCCAGGGCGATCTGGACCGGCTCCATCTCGTTCGGCCTCGTCAACGTGCCCGTCCGCATGTACAGCGCGATCGACGAGCGGGACGTCCGCTTCCACCTCCTTCACGAGAAGGACGACTCGCGAATCGGCTACGACAAGGTCTGCAAGAAGGAGGGGAAGCCGGTCCCGGACGACGAGATCGTCAAGGGCTACGAGGTCTCGGAGGGGAAGTACGTCTACCTGACGGACGAGGACCTCGAGGCCGCGGCAGGGGAGAGCTACCGCTCGATCGACATCCAGGATTTCGTCGACGCGGACGAGGTCGACCCGATCTACTTCGAGCGCACCAGCTACCTCGGCCCGGCGGAGGGGGTCGAGAAGCCGTACGCGCTGCTCGTCCGCGCGATGGAGGAGTCGGGCCTCGTCGGGATCGTCACGTACGTGATGCGCGACAAGCAGCAGCTCGGCTGCGTCCGCGTGCGCGACGGGATGATCGTCCTCGAGAAGATGTTCTTCGCGGACGAGATCCGGCCGACGAAGGGCATCCGCCCGCGCAAGGCGACGGTGCCGAAGCAGGAGCTCGCGATGGCCCTCGACCTGATCGACCGCTTCCGCGGCCCGTTCGAGCCCGAGAAGTACGAGGACACCTACCGCGAGGCGCTGCTCGAGGTGATCGACCGGAAGCGGAGGGGCGAGGACGTACACGCCGAGGCCGAGCCCGAGCGCGGGGAGGAGCCAGCCGACCTGCTCGAGGCGCTGCGCGAGAGCGTCGAGGCGCACGGCCGGCGCGGCAGGGCGTCGCGGCGGCGGAACGGGTCGCTCGGCGACCTGAGCCGCGACGAGCTGGAGCGCCGCGCCCGCAAGGCCGGCATCCGCGGCCGCTCGAAGATGTCGAAGCGCCAGCTCGCCACGGCGCTCGAGCGCGCGTAGCCGCACTCGTCCGGCGCACGATTCCCCGCAGCCATGCGGGTTCTCGCTGCTACCCTTCCGCGAGACCGCGATCGCGGCCGTGCGTGTCCTTCCTTCACGCCGAGCGGGGATCGCGGAGACGACTCGACGAGAGGAGACCCATGGGCCTCACCAAGGAAGCCAAGCAGGACCTGATCACGAAGCACGGCAAGTCGGACCAGGACACGGGGTCGACCGAGGTCCAGGTCGCGATGCTGACGCGGAGGATCGAGGAGCTCACGGAGCATCTGCGGACGCACCCGAAGGACCACTACTCGCGGCGCGGCCTCCTGAAGCTCGTGGGCCGCCGTCGCAGGTTCCTGGACTACCTGCAGCGCAAGGATCTCGAGGGCTACAGGGCCCTCATCAAGGAGCTCGGGCTCCGCCGCTAGGAGCCAGGGCTGAGGAGGACGGGAGGTGGACGTTTGATCGAGCTTCGCGCGGCACGCGCGGAGCTTCATCAAACCTCCACCTTCCGCCACATCGGAAGAGGAAAGATGGAGGACACGGAATGAGCACGATGCAAGCCGGGCGCCAGGCCACGGTTTCCGTCGACGTTGGCGCGAGCGATCTGCGCTTCGAGACGGGCAAGCTCGCGAAGCAGGCGGACGGCGCGGTGGTCGTCCGGAGCGGGGACACGATGATCCTCGCGACGGCGGTCGGCCGGCCCGACGCCCGGCCGGACGCGGATTTCTTCCCGCTCACGGTTGACGTCGAGGAGCGGATGTACGCCGCGGGGAAGATCCCCGGCGGCTTCTTCAAGCGCGAGGGTCGCGCCACGGAGCGCGCCACGTTGACCGCGCGCATGATCGACCGCCCGATCCGGCCGCTCTGGCCGAAGGGCTTCAAGAACGAGGTGCAGGTGATCTGCACCGTGCTGTCGGCCGACATGGTCGTCCCGCACGACATCCTCGCGATCAACGGCGCCTCCGCGGCGCTCGCGATCTCGCCGCTGCCGTTCCTCGGCCCGGTCGGGGCGGTCCGCGTGGCGATGATCGACGGCCAGATGGTCGTCAACCCGACCTTCCAGCAGATGGAGGACTCGACCCTCGACCTCGTCGTCGTCGGGACGCGAGAGGCGCTGACGATGATCGAGGCGGGCGGCGACCAGGTCCCCGAGCAGACGATGCTCGAGGCCTTCGAGCTCGCGCACGGCGAGATCATCCGGATCTGCGACGCGATCGAGGAGCTCGCCCGCGAGGTCGGGAAGCCGAAGTGGACGGACGTCGAGCTGAACGCCGAGCTCGCCGACCGTCACGGCGACGCAGTCAGCGCGCGAATCGCCGAGGTCGGCCTTCGCGAGGCCGGCGGGATCGTCGAGGAGCTCCTCGCCGACAGCGCTCCGGCGATCACGATGGACTCGGGCGAGGAGGACATCGTCCGCGAGACGCAGGTTCGCAACGGCCTCCAGGCGCTCGTCGAGTCGCGGCGGCTCGCCGCGGTCGAGAGCGTCGTCCGTGAGCAGTTCGAGAACGAGCTTCGCGCGCTCACCGATGCGGAGCAGGACTCGAAGGAGCTCAAGTCGCGCAAGCGGGAGATCCTCGTCGAGCGGATCCAGGAGGAGGTTCGCCTCCCGTTTCCGGCCGGGGACGCCGAGGACGACGCGGTCAAGGACTCCGTCACCCGCTCGTACGTGAAGAAGGCCGCCGACGCGATCTACAAGGACCTCGTCCGCAAGAAGATCGCGGTCGACAAGCGCCGGCCGGACGGGCGTGGGGCGGAGGAGATCCGCCCGATCACGACCGAGGTCGACGTCGCGCCGCGGACGCACGGCTCCGCGCTGTTCACCCGTGGGCAGACGCAGATCCTGACGCTCTGCACGCTCGGCACCGCGAAGGAGCAGCAGCGGATCGACGACCTCTCGCTCGAGCAGGAGCGCCGCTTCATGCACCACTACAACTTCCCGCCCTACTCGGTCGGGGAGACGGGCTTCATGCGCGGCCCGAAGCGGCGTGACATCGGCCACGGGGCGCTCGCACAGCGCGCGCTCGAGGCGGTGATCCCGCCGATCGAGGACTTCCCGTACACGATCCGCCTCGTCTCGGAGACGCTCGAGTCGAACGGCTCGTCGTCGATGGGCTCGGTGTGCGGCTCGACGATGTCGCTGATGCACGCGGGCGTGCCGATCGCGGCGCCCGTCTCCGGCATCGCGATGGGCCTCGTCAAGGAGGGCGACGACTACGTCATCCTCACCGACATCCAGGGCGCGGAGGACCACCTGGGCGACATGGACTTCAAGGTCGCCGGCACCGCCGAGGGCATCACCGCCCTCCAGATGGACATCAAGATCACCGGCGTCACGCAGGAGATCATGCGCTCGGCGCTCGAGCAGGCGAAGCGGGCGCGCGCGTCGATCCTCGACAAGATGCTCGAGACGATCTCGAGCCCGCGGGCCGAGCTCGCCGGGCACGCGCCGCGGATCTCCTCGATCCGCATCAACCCCGACTTCATCGGCATGGTGATCGGGAAGGGCGGCGAGACGATCCGCTCGCTCGAGGCGGACTACGACGTCCAGATCGACATCGAGGAGGACGGCACGATCCTCGTCTACGCGACGGAGGGCACGAACGCCGACGCGGCCATCTCGGCCATCCAGGCGATGACGAAGGAGCCCGAGGTGGGGGACACCTACACCGGGCGCGTCGTCAAGACGACCGACTTCGGTGCGTTCGTGGAGCTGAAGAAGGGCACGGACGGCCTGCTCCACGTCTCGAACGTGGGCCCGGGCCGGGTCGCGCACATCGAGGACGTCCTCACGCGCGGCGACACGCTCGACGTGATCGTGCAGGAGGTCGACAAGGAGCGGGGCCGCATCGGCCTGAAGCTCGTCGCGAAGCACGAGAACGGCGACCTCGTCTCGCCGGAGACGCTCGTCGAGCGGGCCAAGGACGCCCCGCCCCGCGAGCCGCGTCCTCCGCGCGAGGACCGTGGCGGCCGCGGCCGTGGCGGCGACCGGGGTCGCCGCCGCGACTGAGCTCGTCCGCAAGGTGGGAATCCGCTCGCGCGGATTCCCACCGCGGAATCCCCGCCTGCGGCGGGGCACATCCCTGAAGGCGTCGCCTTCGGCGCCGCACCTTCCTTGCCGAGCATCCCCGCCTGCGGAGACCGCGAGGCTACGATCGCGCGGTGTCCGAGCCAGAGATCACGACGCTCCCAGGGGGCGAGCGCATCGTCACCGACCGGCTGCGCGGCGTCCGCTCGGTCGCCCTCGGCCTCTGGATCGCGACGGGCTCGCGCGACGAGCCCCGCTCGCGCGCGGGCGTCTCGCACTTCATCGAGCACCTGCTCTTCAAGGGGTCGTCCCGGTACACCGCGCAGGGCATCGCCGAGCTGTTCGACACCATGGGCGGCGAGCTCAACGCTGCGACCTCCCGCGAGACGACCGTTCTCTACACACGTGTCCCGGACGGGCACCTGCCGGAGGCGCTCGACGCGATGGCCGACATGGTGTTCGCGCCGACCTTTGCCGACGTCGACTCCGAGCGGGAGGTGGTCCTCGAGGAGATCGCGATGGTCGACGACAACCCGCAGGACCTCGTCCACGACCTCGCGGCCGAGGCGGTGTTCGGCGGGCACCCGCTCGGGCGCCCCGTGATCGGCAGCGCGGACGTGATCGCGGGCGTCTCGCCACGTGCGCTCCGGGAGTGGCACCGCCGTGCGTACGCCGGCCCGCGGGTCGTCCTCGCGGCCGCCGGGAACGTCTCGCACGAGCGGCTCGTCGAGCTGTTCGCCGACCGGCGTCCCGCGCTCGACGGCACGCTGCAGGCGCCGCGTCGCGCCCCCATGCGCCGGCTCCCACGGCCCGGCTATCGCTTCCTGCGCCGTCGCACCGAGCAGTACCACGTCGTCCTCGCCGCGCCGGGCATCGCGCGGGACGACGAGACGCGGTACGCCGTCTCGCTGCTCGACGCCATCCTCGGCGGCTCGGCATCGTCGCGCCTCTTCCAGGAGATCCGCGAGCTCCGCGGGATGGCCTACAGCGTCTACACGTTCGGCTCGCAGTACACAGAGACCGGTCAGGTGGGCATCTACGTCGGGACGCGGGAGGACAACCTCGACGAGTGCCTCGACGTGATCGCGCGCGAGCTCGAGGACGTCGCCGAGGGACGGCTCCGCCCCGGCGAGCTCGCCCGTGCGAAGGAGAACCTCGAGGGCAGGCTCCTGCTCTCGCTCGAGAGCACCTCGAACCGCATGAGCCGGCTCGGAAGGGCGCTCGTCACGGACATGGAGCTCGTCTCGGTCGAGGAGACCCTGCGCCGTGTCCGCGCGGTCACGGAGGACGACGTCGCCGAGGCGGCGCGCTCGCTCTTCTCGCCGGACCGGTTCTCGGCGGCCGGGATCGGCCCGCGCGAGGCGCGGTTCCGCAAGGCCGTCGCGCGCCTCAACCCGGCACTCGCGGCGGCGCGATGAGGATCTGTCTCTTCGGCGCCGGCGGGAAGGTCGGCTCGACGCTCGCGCCGGCGCTCGAGGCCGCTGGCTACGACGTCGTCGACGGCCGCGCCCGCGGCCCCGCCGCGTGCGACGTCGCCGTCGACTTCACGCGGCCGGACGCCGTGCTCGCGAATGCCTCGGCGTGCCTCGAGGCAGGGGTCCCGGTCGTCGTCGGCACGAGTGGATTCGACGCAGACGCTCTCGACCGCGCTGCCCGGGAGGCAGACGTGCCGTGCTTCTACGCGCCGAACTTCGCGATCGGCGCTGTCCTGATGATGCGGTTCGCCGAGGAGGCGGCCCGCTTGCTTCCGCAGGCGGAGATCGTCGAGCTCCACGCCGAGACGAAGCTCGATGCGCCGTCCGGCACCGCGAAGGCGACGGCCGCCCGGATGGGCGCGGACGTGCCGATCCATTCCGTGCGGCTGCCCGGCCTCGTCGCGCATCAGGCTGTGATCCTCGGCGGGCCCGGCGAGACCCTGACGATCCGCCACGACACGACCTCGCGGGACGCGTTCGTCCCGGGCGTCCTCCGGGCCGTGGAGGCCGTGCGGACGCTGCCGCCCGGCCTCACAATCGGCCTGGAAGCGCTGCTGTAGCGCGTTCAGCTTGTTCGCAGCGGGATTCCGCGCTCGGATCCCCGCCTGCGGCGGGGCACATCCCTGAAGGCGCCCGCTGTCGCGGTCGCCAACGGCCTACGTCATGCCCGCGCGCGCAGAGCCGCGAGCAGCTCCTGGTGGCGACGCTCCTCGTCGGAAACCTCCTCCTCGGCCGGCTTGCGGACGCGCGACATGATCGAGTCCATCGGCTTGACGACGAAGAAGAAGACCGCCGCGGCGATCGCGAGGAAGCTGATCACGTCGGTGATGAACGCTCCGTAGCGGAACACCGCGTCGTTGATCGTGAACGTCAGGTCGTTGAAGTTCGGCTTGCCGATGATCATCGCGATGATCGGCATCACGAGATTGTCGACGAGGGAGTTGACGACCGCCGCGAACGCGACGCCCATCACGAAGGCGACCGCGAGCTCGACGATGTTCCCCCGCAAGAGGAAGTCCCTGAACTCCTTCAGCATCGCTGCCTCCCGTCCTTGCTTGCCAGTTGGCGCAATCCTTACCGCAAAGCCCTGCATCTACAATCGGCGTCGTGCTCGGCGAGGTGCTGACCGCGATCGTCACGCCGTTCCACGAGGACGGCTCGATCGACGTCGACGGCTTCCGTGGGCTCTGCGAGCACCTCCTCGACAACGGCTCGGACGGGATCGTCGTCACTGGCACGACCGGCGAGGCGCCAACGCTTTCCGACGACGAGCGGCTGACGCTGTACGCCGCAGCCATCGACGCGGTCGGAGGTCGGGGAACGGTCGTGGCGGGCACGGGGACGTATGCGACCGCGCACTCCGTCCACCTTACCGAGCAGGCGCACGAGCTCGGGGTCGACGGGTTCCTCGTCGTCACGCCGTACTACAACAAGCCGCCGCAGCGAGGAATCGTCGCCCACGTCGCGGCGGTCGCAGCGGCCACCGACAAGCCGGTCGTCTTCTACGACATCCCCTCCCGCGTCGTGGTCGACGCCGAGCCCGAGACGATCTCGCAGCTCGCGGAGATCCCTAACGTCCGCGCGGTGAAGCAGGCGAAGCCGAGCCTCGACGCGGCACGGCACGTGGTTGCCTGCGGTCTCGACCTGTACGCGGGCGACGACGACCTGATCCTCCCGTTCCTCGAGGTCGGCGGGATCGGCGGCGTCTGCGTCCATACCCACGTGGTCGGCCCGCGCGTGAAGGAGATGGTCACGCGCTACCGGGAGGGTGACGTCGACGGCGCACGCTCGCTCGACCAGGAGCTCCGGCCCGCGATCGACATCCTCCGCGTCCAGTCCAACCCGATCGCCATCAAGAAGGCGCTCCAGCTTCTCGGTCACGAGGTCGGCGGGCTGCGCCTGCCGCTGGTCGAGGCCGACGACGAGGAGACGACGGCGATCCGCAACTGTCTCGGGCGACTCGGCCTGCTCGCCGCAGTCGCGTAGCGGACGAACGCCTCATCAGGCGAAGACGTCCGTAGACTCAGTTCGTGACACCGCTTCGGATCATCCCGCTCGGCGGGCTCGGCGAGGTCGGCAAGAACATGACCGTGCTCGAGCACGGCGACGACCGGATCGTAATCGAGGCCGGCCTCGCGTTCCCGCGGGACGAGCACCTCGGCGTCGACCTGGTGCTGCCGGACATCTCGTATCTCGAGGGTCGGCACGTCCGCGCGATCGTGGTCACGCACGGCCACGAGGATCACGTCGGCGGGCTGCCGTACGCGCTCCGCGCGCTCGACGTCGGCGAGGTGATCGGCACGCGGCTGACGCTCGCGCTCGTCAAGTCGAAGCTCGACGAGCACGGTCTCGGGGCGACGACGCGGCTCACCGAGGTCGAGCCGGGCCAGGAGCCCCTCCAGCTCGGTCCCTTCCGCCTCGAGTTCGTCCGCGTCGCGCACTCGATTCCCGACGCGATGGCAGTCGTCGTCGAGACGGACGCCGGACGGATCCTCCACACGGGCGACTGGAAGCTCGACCACACGCCGGTCGACGGGCTGAAGACCGACGTCGGAGCGCTCGCCGAGCTCGGGAGCCGTGGCGTCGACCTCCTGCTGGGCGACTCGACGAACGCAGAGCGGCCGGGGATGACCGGCTCCGAGCGGCTCGTCGGCGAGGCGTTCCGCCAGCTGATCCCGCTCCGCTCCGGCCGGATCGTCGTCGCCTCGTTCGCGTCGAACATCCACCGTGTCCAGCAGGCGGCCGAGGTCGCGATCGCGAACGGCCGCAAGGTCGCGGTCGTCGGGCGCTCGATGCGGAAGAACATGAACATCGCGCGGAACCTCGGCTACGTCGAGCTGCCCGAGGAGTCGATCGTCTCCCCGAAGGAGGCGATGGATCTCGCGCCGGAGCAGGTCCTCGTGCTCTGCACCGGAAGCCAGGGCGAGCCGATGTCGGCGCTCACCCGGATCGCGTACGGCGACCATGCGAACGTCGCGGTCGAGCGCGGCGACACGGTGATCATCTCGGCGAAGCCGGTGCCCGGGAACGAGCTGCGCGTGCACGACTCGATCAACCATCTCGCCCGGCTCGGCGCCGAGGTGCTCCACCAGGAGATCGCGCCGGTGCACGTCTCCGGCCACGCGTGCTCCGAGGAGCTCCGCACCTTGCTCTCACTCGTCCGCCCGCGCGGGGTGATGCCGATCCACGGCGAGTACCGCATGCTCGCCGCCCACGCCCAGCTCGCCCGCGACGCGGGGGTTCCCGACGAGCGGATCGTGATCGCCGAGAACGGCTCCGTCGTCGAGCTGACCCCGGACGGTGTGCGGGTCGTCGACCACGTGACGGCGGGCGTGACGTTCGTCGACGGTCTCGGCGTCGGCGACGTCGAGGACGTCGCCCTGCGCGACCGCCGGCGCCTCTCGGAGGACGGCGTGCTCATCGTGGTGGCGACTGTCTCGCTCGACGACGGCGGCACGACGATCTCCCCGCCCGAGCTGATCGCCCGCGGCGTGGGGGAGGACCCGGGTCTCGTCGAGGAGCTGCGCGAGGAGGCGGAACGGATCGCCGCCGAGCTCTCGTCGAACGGGCTCACGGAGATCAAGCTCGTCCAGGAGCACATCCACGACGCGATCGGGCAGGTCATCTACGACCGCACCCGTCGCCGTCCGATGATCCTCCCGGTCGTGATCGAGGTCTAGGGGTGCCGATGCGCGGCTGGGCAGACGTGATCGAGCGCCATGCCGCGTCGCCGCGGACGGCGTTGCGCCTCGTTCGGCAGCTGCGAGCCTGCGAGGCCGCGGCGATCGCCTTCTGCAGGCTGCTCGAGCGGTGGGGCCGCGGCGACGCGGTTCCCTCGACCGCCGGCTCCCGCGAGGCGGCGCTGCGCCATGCGGCCGACCGGGTCGAGACGGCGCTCGCAGGGCTCGAAGGGCCGCTCTCGGCCTATCTGCTCGAGCTCGAGCCGGAACGGACGGAGGGGCGCAGCTGGTACGGCGGGCCCGGCGCGGGTGAGCTCGTCGAATGGCGTCCGGTGCTCGAGCGGGCGGGCGTCGGCGCCTGCCCGAATCGCGTCGCGGCCGTCTACCTCGAGCTCGCGGTGCTCGTGCGCGCCCTGCAGGGGCTCGACGACGCCGCCCGGCTCGACGCGTGCCCGGACCGGTCATCGCTGTGGGCGGGGCTCTTCGACCTGCGTGACACGCTCTTCGCCGCGACGGTCGACGACCTCCGCGCGCTCGCGGCCTAGGCCGCGAGCGCGAACGGAATTGTTCCATTGAGGCCGCGGATCGTCGTCGTCGGGTCGATCAACCTCGACCTCGTCGTCCGCGTCCCGAGGCTGCCGCAGCCGGGCGAGAGCATCGGCGAGGGGGTCTTCGCACAGGTTCCCGGCGGCAAAGGCGCAAACCAGGCCGTCGCGTGCGCCAGGCTCGGCGCCGACGTCACCATGATCGGCGCGGTCGGGCGTGACGCGACGGCGGAGGCTGCCGTGACGGAGCTCCGCCACACGGGGGTCGCGCTCCACCTCGAGCAGAGCACCGCCCACACCGGCGTCGCCCTCATCCAGGTCGATGCGGAGGGCGAGACGACGATCGCCGTCGCTTCAGGCGCGAACGCGACGCTGGGCGCCGTCGAGCTCCCGGAGCACGACGCCGTCCTCTGTCAGCTCGAGGTCCCCGACGAGGCAGTCCTCTCTGCCTGGGAGGCCGCCGCCGGGCTGTTCTGCCTCAACGCAGCGCCGGCCCGGCGGATCGAGATCGACCCTGACCTCACCGTGGTGAACCGATTCGAGCTCGAGTCTCTCTCCCGCCGGGACGGGTTGCTCGCCGTGACGCTCGGCGCCGAAGGGGCCGTGCTGCTCGACGACGGGGACGAGGTCGCGCGGGCGACGCCGCCGCCGGTGGACGCGGTGGACGGTACGGCCGCCGGCGACGCGTTCACCGCGTGCCTCCTCGTCTCCCTGCTCGAGGGCCGGCCGGAGGACGAGGCGCTCGCGCGCGCGTGCGCCGCCGGCGCGCTCGCCGCGTCGCGCTTCGGCGCGCAGCCCTCGTTGCCGACCGCCGCCGAGGTCGACGCGTTGCTCCCGCCGAGCTGACTCCCCGACGCCGCGGCAGCGTCTGACAACGCCTATGGTGGATCACCACAAGCGTTGTCCGGCCCACCGGGCGTGCGGGGATAATCGAAACGATGGCCACGCCGATCGTCCTCGACTGCGATCCCGGGCACGACGACGCGATCGCCTTGCTCCTCGCGCTCGCGAGCCCCGAGCTCGAGCTGCTCGGAGTGACGACCACGTACGGCAACCAGACGGTCGAGAAGACGACCGCGAACGCGCTCCGGGTGCTCGAGCTCGCCGGCCGCACCGAGGTGCCGGTTGCACGGGGCGCCGCGGAACCGCTCGCGCGGCCCCTGGCGGTGGCCGCCCATGTCCACGGAGAGAGCGGCCTCGACGGCCCCACCCTCCCGCCGCCGAGCGCAGAGCCGGCGGGCAGCCCCGCTGTCGACTGGCTCGCCGAGACGATCGGCGCCTCCGCCGTGCCGGTCACACTTGTCCCAACCGGGCCGCTCACGAACATCGCGCGGTACCTCGATAAACACGGCAGCGCGGGGATCGCACGGATCGTCCTGATGGGCGGCGCAATCGCCGAGGGCAACATGACGCCCGCAGCCGAGTTCAACGTCTGGGCCGACCCGGAGGCCGCGCAGATCGTCTTCGACGCGCCGCTCGACGTGACCATGATCGGTCTCGACGTCACGCACAAGGCGGTCACGGGCCCGGACGTCCAGCGTCGCCTGCGCGAGGCGGGCTCCATCGGCGTGTTCGTCGCCGAGCTGATCGACTTCTTCACCGTCTACCACCGCCAGACGTACGGGTGGGAGGGCGCGCCGATCCACGACGCCGTCGCCGTCGCACACCTCCTGCGGCCCGGCCTCGTCGAGACGAAGCTCCGGAACGTCGAGGTCGAGCGGGTCTCCGAGCTCTGCCGCGGCCGGACGGTCGTCGATCTCTGGCTGCGCACCGAGCGCCCGCCGAACGCCCACGTCGGCGTCGACCTCGACGGAGAGGCGTTCTTCGCCTTGCTCGTCGACCGGATCGGGCGCCTGGGCTGAGGCCTACGCCGGCAAGTTGCACCTTGTAACTTGCCACCCGTGGCCGAGGTGACGATGTTCGTGGAGGTGCCCTCCGGCTCGCGGAACAAGTACGAGGTGGACGCGGAGACGGGCCACATCGTCCTCGACCGACGTCTGTTCACCTCGATGACGTATCCGGCGGACTACGGGTTCGTCGAGGGGACGCTCGGGGAGGACGGCGACCCGCTCGACGCGCTCTGCCTCGTCAGCGAGCCGACGTTCCCCGGCTGCCGGATCCGTGCCCGCGTCGTCGGCGTGTTCCGCATGACCGACGCGAAGGGCCCCGACGAGAAGATCCTCTGCGTGCCGCTCCGCGACCCGTCATGGCTGCGGGTGCACGACGTGCACGACATCCAGCCCGAGTTGCGCAACGAGATCGAGCACTTCTTCCAGGTCTACAAGGACCTCGAGGAGGAGACGGTCGAGACCCGTGGGTTCGGCAATCGCTCGGAGGCGGAGGCGATCGTCGACGAGGCACGGGCTCGCGCAACCGCGTAGACCTGCGGCGGGATACGGCTAAAGAAACCCCGCGTCCCATGCGTCAGAGTGGTGTGATCGGACGCGGCGGAGCAAGCCTCGATGAGCTCGAAGCGTTGTACCGCGGGCGCTTCGAAGTGTTTGCGCGTGTGGCGGCAAGCGTCACCGGCGACGCCGACCGGGCACGAGATGCGGTGCAGGACGCATTCGCGACCGCGGTGTCCAGGCGCCGCTCGTTCCGGGGCGATGGACCGCTCGAGGCGTGGGTCTGGCGGATCGTCCTCAACGGCGCGCGCTCGGATGTGCGCAGGCGCGTCCCTTCGGTCAACGGCGACGAGCACGTGAACGGGAACGGGAACGGGAACGGTCACCCAGAGCACGACGCCGAGGTGCGGATCGCACTCGCACGACTCCCGGAGCGCCAGCGGACGGCCGTCTTCCTCCGCTACTACGCGGACCTCGACTACGCGGCGATCGGAGAGGCGCTCGGCATTGCCGAGGGCACGGTCGCCGCGACCCTCAACGCGGCCCTCACGACGCTTCGAACCCGCTTGCAGGAGGTACGAACGTGACCGAGCTCGACCCCACGATCCTCGACCGCCTGCTTCCCCCGACTCCGGGCTCGCCCGACTGGGAGGACGTCATGCGCCGGTCCGGCTGGCGCACGACGCATCGTCGTCGCCGATTCGTGGCTCTCGTTGCGGCTGCGCTCATCGTCGTGGCGGGCACCGCGTCGGCGCTCGGCACCGTACGCGCCGTCTTCTCGAGCCCACGAGAGAACTCGAAGATCGCCTACCTGCGGGGCGGCGGGCTCTATGTCATGGACTCCGATGGAAGCGGCCAGGAGCGACTGGCCCGCAACGTGGACTGCTGCGTCACGTGGTCAGCCGACGGGCGCACCCTCGCCTACACGGTCCGAGGCAACGGGGTCTGGGCCGTTCGCACGGAGAGAGGGCCCAATTTCAGGCGGGCAGGAAGCAAGCCCTGGATGCTGGCGCGGGATGGACGGTTCCCCGCCTGGTCGCCCGACATGTGGCTCATCGCCTACTCCGCCGATCGCGGCATCTTCGTCGTAGCCGTCGACGGAAGCGGACGGCGCAGGCTGGTCGACGACGGCGCCGTTCCGCGGTGGTCGCCCGACGGGCGAAGGATCGCGTTCCTCCGTCGCGGCGATCTCTGGGTCATGAATGCGGACGGGACCGGCCAGCGCAATCTCACGGACAGCCCGGAGGAGGCGGAGGCAGGAGCGACGTGGTCCCCGGACGGCCGGACGATCCTTTTCGAGCGCCGTGTGCGCAACCTTGCGACCCGTACAACCGGGGGAGCTGTCGAGATCTTCGTAACGGCCTTGGACGGCGGGGAGGAGCGCAGGCTGACGTCGAACACCGCCTACGACGGTCGTGCTTCGTGGTCGCCGGACGGACGGAGGATCGCCTTCATCTGCGGCTTCGTGGACGCACGCGTCTGTGTCATGAACGGCGACGGCACGGATCGACGAGACCTCGGTGCTCGCACGAACAACGATTCGCCCCTCGCGTGGTCGCCCGACGGGAAGCAGATCGCGTACACAGCGCGCGACGACTCCGCGGTCGAGGTCATGAACGCCGACGGAAGCGACAAGCATCGGCTCACATCGTCACCAACGGGGGAGGTCTTCGTCGCCTGGGCGACCGACTCGTTGTTCGAGTTCAGGCCGCCGCCGGATTGACGCGGATCGGTTCGTAGGCGGCACCCGTCACTCAAGCGTCTCCTGTCGCAGGACTGCGCGCCACGGCGCAGAAGCAGCAAGCCCATGGCCACGAGGAAGAAGCGGCGCTCGACGCGGGCGCCCAAGCCGCGCACGCCCGCGCGCGTGCGCAAGCGCGCGAAGAAGACCCGAGGTCACCACCATCCGGAGCTCTGGGGGCTCGGTCTCGCCGCGACGGGGCTCGTCCTCGCAACCGTGCTGTGGCTCGGCTGGGACGGCGGACCGGTCGGAAGTCACGTCGCGGACTGGCTCGACGAGTGGCTCGGCGCCGCCGCGCCGCTCGTGCCGCTCGCGTTGCTCGGCATCGGCGGTCTCATGCTCGTGCGGAGCGCGCTCGTCGACCTTCGCCCCTTCCGGACCGGTCTCGCGCTCGGCCTGCTCGGCCTGATGATCGCGCTGGGGGAAGATCACGGCGGCAAGCTGGGCGCCTTCCTCGGCGGCGGGCTCGCACGGGTGATCGGCGAGGCTGGTGCAATGATCGTCGGCTCCGCGCTCGTGCTCGCGGGGGCACTGCTGGTCACGGGCGCCTCGGCCGGCGCGCTGCTCCGCCGGTCGGGCAGCGTCGTCCGCCAGGCAGGCACAGTCGCGCGTCGCTCGCTCGAGAGCCTCGAGTGGACCGACTGGAGCGACGACGACGCCGTTCCCGACAGCGTCTCCGACGGCGCGTCTCGCGCAGCGGCCGTGCCGAAGGTCTCGCCGGTGGACGGCATGGAGGCCTACCCCGACGTCGTGGCGACGGGCCCGTTGTCCGCCGAGCCGCCGCCGCTGCTCCCACCGGAGCCCGAGGAGGAGACGACCGGGGAGGACGAACGGCTCGTCTTCGACGCGCCGACGACCGGCGCGGACTATCGGCTGCCCGACCGTGCCGCGCTCAGGGCGAGCCCACCGGCGCGGGGCGACGCATCGGAGGTGAGCGAGCGGACCGCCCGGCTGCTCGTCGAGACACTCGCGAACTTCGGCGTCGACGCGACGATCGTCGGCACGATCGCCGGCCCGCGCGTCGTCCGCTACGAGCTCCAGCTGGCGCCGGGCACGAAGGTGTCGAAGGTCGCCGGGCTCAAGGACGACCTGTCCTACGCGCTCGCGACCACGGAGATCCGGATCCTCGCCCCGATCCCGGGCAAGCAGGCGGTCGGCGTCGAGGTGCCGAACCTCGCTCCCCGCATGGTCACGCTCGGCGACATCTTCGACGACCTCCCCGGCTCGGCCAGCCCGCTGTCCGTCTGGCTCGGCAAGGACATCTCCGGGAACGCCGTCTGGACGGACCTCGCGCGGATGCCGCACCTGCTCATCGCGGGGACGACCGGCTCGGGCAAGTCGGGCTGCATCAACACGCTGCTGACCTCGATCCTGCTCCGCGCGACGCCGGACGACGTGCGGATGATCCTGATCGACCCGAAGCGCATCGAGCTCAACTTCTACGAGTCGATCCCGCATCTCCTGACGCCCGTCGTCTCGAGCCCGAAGGAGGCGTCGGCGGTGCTGCACAACGTGGTCGCGGAGATGGAGCGCCGCTACGAGCGGCTCTCGCTCGTCCGCGCCCGCAACCTGCCCGAGGCGAACCGGGCCTTCCGGGCCCGCGGCGAGGAGGCGCTGCCGTACCTCCTCGTCGTGATCGACGAGCTCGCCGACCTGATGATGATCTCGCCCCAGGCGGTCGAGGACGCGATCATCCGCCTCGCGCAGAAGTCGCGCGCGGTCGGGATCCACCTCGTGCTCGCGACCCAGCGCCCGTCCGTCGACGTGATCACAGGGATGATCAAGGCGAACGTCCCGAGCCGGATCGCGTTCGCGGTTTCGAGCCAGACGGACTCGCGGGTGATCCTCGACGGCGCAGGCGCGGAGAGCCTGCTCGGCCAGGGCGACATGCTGTTCAAGCCGCTCGGCACGTCGCGGCTGCAGCGGGTTCAGGGCGCGTTCGTGACGGAGGAGGAGATCGCGCTGATTGTCGAGCAGTGCCGGGCCCAGCGCGGGCAGGAGCTCGACGAGACGCTCCTGGAGCTGCCGGAGAGCGCGTTCGAGGACGACGCCGGCGGCGACGACGACTTCGACCCGGACGAGGACCCGCTGCTCGACCGGGCGATCGAGATCGTCGTCCAGACGCAAACCGCCTCCGTCTCGCTCCTCCAGCGGCGCCTCCGGGTCGGCTACACGCGGGCCGGACGGCTGATCGACATGCTCGAGCGGCGAGGGATCATCTCCGGCTACGAGGGCTCGAAGCCCCGCCGGGTGCTCGTCGAGGAGCACCAGCTCGCGACGCTGATCAGCCCGTCGGCGTAGCCATTCGGTGTCGCGACACGGGGCAAACCCCTAACAATTGGCCGCGCGCGCGCTGTCTAGGATTCGGCGGTTGCGGCCTCGGTCCAACTTCGTGTTGAATCCCGCGTCACAGTGCGGGAGCCCGTCAAATGCATCACCAAGGAGGGAATGTGGCGATTCGCAAATGGACGGTCGTCGCGTCGCTTGCGCTCTGCGCGGCGCTCGCGCTGACCGTCGTCTCGGCCGGCTCGGCGAAGCCGTCGAAGGCACAGGCAACGTCCGGCCTCAAGGTCGCACTCGTGACCGACGTCGGCGGCCTGAACGACAAGAGCTTCAACGCGCTCGCGTACAAGGGCCTCAAGAACGCGGAGAAGACGCTCGGCATCGACGGCCGTGTCTTCATCTCGAAGAGCTCCGCCGACTACATCCCGAACCTCTCGACCGGGGCGCGGAGCTACGACCTCGTCGTCGGCGTCGGGTTCCTGATGGCCGACCAGCTTGCGGCCGTCGCGAAGCGGTTCCCGGACACGAAGTTCGCGATCGTCGACTATCCCGCGGCCGCCCTCAAGGGCGCGCCGAAGAATGCTCGCGGAATCCTCTTCGCCGAGCAGGAGGCCGGGTGCCTCGCGGGCGTCGCGGCCGCGACGGTCTCGAAGAGCGGCGTCATCGGCTCCGTCGGCGGCCAGAAGATCCCGCCGGTCGACCATTACATCGCGGGCTACCAGTACTGCGCGAAGAAGGTCAAACCGGGCATCAAGACCCTGAACGACTACTCGCAGGACTTCGTCGCCCAGGACAAGTGCAAGGAGATCGCCCTGAACCAGATCGGCGAGCAGGCCGACGTGATCTTCCAGGTCGCGGGCGGCTGCGGCCTCGGCGCCATCCAGGCGGCGAAGGAGAGCAAGGGCTGGGGCATCGGCGTCGACGCCGACCAGTTCTACCTCGGGAAGCAGGTCCTCACGAGCGCCCTGAAGAAGGTCGACGTGGGGGTCTTCGACACGATCAAGCTCGCCGGCGGCACGAAGTGGAAGGGCGGCGTCGACGGCCTCTACAACGCGAAGAACGGCGGCGTCGGCTACGGCAAGGTGAGCACCGCGGCGCCGAAGCGCGCGGCCCTCATCAAGAAGCTCAACGCCTGGACGAAGCAGCTCGCCTCGGGGAAGGTCAAGCCCCCGAGCACCGTCAAGGGCTAGTCCGACCCGAAGCACGCGGTTCCGTGGTGGGCGGGCCCTCGGGCCCGCCCACCGCACGTTTGGCGTCACTCTCCGGCGGGTAACCGAGGATTTCAATGGGGTCTGGTCGGGCACGTCACGCCGTCGGTCTCGCCGTTGCCGCCGCGCTCGTTCTCCTCGCGAGCGCGTGCGGCGGTGGCGGCGACGAGAACGGCGGCGACGGGGGCGCCGCAGGCTCCTCCGACCTCCGTGTCGCGCTCGTCACGGACATCGGCGGGCTCAACGACCGAGGGTTCAACGCGCTCGCGAACGAGGGGCTCGAGCGGGCGGAGGACCAGCTCGGGATCGAGGGTCGCGTGTTCATCTCCGACTCCGCCAGCGACTACGTCCCGAACCTGACCCAGGGCGCCCGGGGAGGCTACGACCTCGTGATCGGCGTCGGCTTCCTGATGGGCGACGCTCTCTCGACGGTCGCGAAGCAATTTCCCGACACCCAGTTCGCGATCGTGGACTTCCCGTGGGCGGCCCTCGAGGACAAGCCCGCGAACGCACGCGGCCTCGTCTTCGCCGAGCAGGAGGCCGGCTACCTCGTGGGTGTCGCCGCGGCGACCGCGGCCGGAGGCGGTTCGGTCAGCGCGGTCGGCGGCCAGGCCGTCCCGGCCGTCGTCGCGTTCCTCGCGGGCTACCGAGCGGGCGTCGAGGACACGGACTCCTCGATGGCGGTGCTCCAGGGCTACTCGCAGGACTTCGTCGACCAGGCCAAGTGCAAGGAGCTCGCGCTCACGCAGATCGCCCGGGGCTCGAAAGCCGTGTTCGCGGCCGCCGGCGGCTGCGGCCTGGGCGCGCTCCAGGCCGCGAACGAGCGGAACGTCTGGGGCATCGGAGTGGACAACGACCAGTCGTTCCTCGGGCCGCACATCCTCACGAGCGCCACGAAGAAGGTCGACGTCGCCGTGTTCGACACGATCGAGGCGCTGACGAAGGGCTCCCTCGAGGGCGGGGGCGACACGCTGTACGACGTCGCGAACGGCGGCGTCGGCTACGGCAAGGTGAGCCCCGACGCCCCAGACCGCGAGGCGCTGATCGCGAAGCTCGACGACGTCTCGCAGCAGATCTCCTCGGGCGACGTCGACATCCCGCGCACCTGAGGTCCCCCGCGGCGCACGTCGTGCGCTCACCGCGCCGCCCCCGCGGAATAGAATCCCGCGGATGCCCGAGCGATCGCTGGTCCTCGAGATGCGGCACATCACGAAGCGCTTTCCCGGGATCGTCGCGAACGACGACATCGGGCTCGACCTCGTCGAGGGGGAGGTCCACGCGCTGCTCGGCGAGAACGGCGCCGGGAAGTCGACGCTGATGAACATCCTCTACGGGCTGTACCACCCGGACGAGGGCGAGATCCTGATCAAGGGCAAGCCCGTCCGGCTCGGCTCCCCGAACGCCGCGATCGACGCCGGCGTGGGGATGGTCCACCAGCACTTCATGCTGATCCCGGTGATGACGGTCGCGGAGAACATCGTCCTCGCGCAGGAACCGACGACCGCGGGGGTCTTCCTCGACATCTCCGAGGCCGAGCGGCGCGTGAAGGAGATCTCCGACCGCTACGGGCTCGCGGTCGACCCACACGCCCGGATCGACCGGATCACGGTCGGTCAGCAGCAGCGCGTCGAGATCCTGAAGGCGCTCTACCGCGAGGCGGACATCCTCGTGCTCGACGAGCCGACGGCCGTCCTCACCCCGCAGGAGGCCCGGGAGCTCTTCGAGGTGATCCGCGGCCTGACCGAGCGCGGCAAGTCGATCATCTTCATCTCGCACAAGCTCAACGAGGTGCTGGAGATCGCCGACCGGATCACGGTGCTCCGGCGGGGCAAGCTGATCGAGACACTCCCTGCGGAGGGGGCGACGGAGGAGAGCCTCGCACGCCTGATGGTCGGCCGCGAGGTGCTGCTGCGGGTCGCGAAGACGCCTGCGCATCCGGCCGAGCCGCTCCTCGAGGTCGAGGACCTGCGGGTCGTCGACGACCGGGGCATCGAGAAGGTCCGCGGCATCTCGCTCGAGGTCCGCGCAGGCGAGATCGTCGGGATCGCGGGGATCGACGGAAACGGCCAGAGCGAGCTGATCGACGCGATGACGGGCCTGATGCCGGTCGAGTCGGGGACCGTGCGGCTCGCCGGAGACGAGGTCACGACCGAGTCTGCCCGCGGTCACCTGGAGGCAGGGCTCGGGCACATCCCCGAGGACCGGCAGCGACGCGGGCTCGTGCTCGAGTACTCGATCGCCGAGAACATCGCGCTGCACGACTATCGCGCGGCACCGGCGTCCCGCTTCGGCTGGCTGTTCCCGCGCCGTCTCGTCGAGCGGGCGCGAGCGCTGATCCGCGAGTTCGACGTCCGCGGCGGAGGGCCGACGACCCGTGCCGGAGGGCTTTCGGGCGGGAACCAGCAGAAGGTCGTGCTCGCACGCGAGATCGATCGCGACCCGCGCGTGCTGATCGCCGCCCAGCCGACCCGCGGCCTCGACGTGGGGGCGATCGAGTTCGTCCATCGCCGCCTGATCGAGGAGCGCGACGAGGGGCGTGCGATCCTGCTCGTCTCCCTCGAGCTCGACGAGGTGCTGTCCCTGTCCGACCGTGTGCTCGTGATGTTCGAGGGTGAGATCGCCGGCGAGTTCCCGCCGACTGCGAGCGAGGAAGAGCTCGGCATCGCGATGACGGGCGGCCGCCGCAGCGGGGTCGCCGCGTGAGCGACGCGGGCGGCGGGATCCCGCCCGTTCAGCCGTACGGCCAGCCGGAGGGGAAGCTACCCGACCCGGAGGAGAGCTTCAGCGCGCGGCTTGCGCTCGCACAGCGGGCAGGCGGGCTCGTGGCACCGCTCCTCACGGTCGTGATCGCGTTCGTGATGGGCGGGCTCGTCGTCCTGATCACGACCGGCAAGAACCCGCTGAAGACCTACCAGGCGATCTTCGAGGGCGCGGGGCTGAACTGGTTCTTCCAGATCCCCTGGGACTTCGACTCGGTCGCGGCGTTCAACCTCCAGCAGACGCTGATCCAGACGACGACGTTCAATCTCGTCGGTCTCGCGGTGGCGTTCGCGTTCCGCTGCGGCCTGTTCAACATCGGCGGTCAGGGCCAGTACCTCGCGGGGGCGATCCTCGCCGTGTGGATCGGGTCGTCGTTCCAGGATCTGAACCCGTATCTGCACGTCGGGCTCGCGATCGTGATCGGCACGCTGGCGGGCGCCCTGATCGCGGGCATCGCGGGCTTCCTCAAGGCGACCGTCGGGGCGCACGAGGTGATCTCGACGATCATGCTGAACTGGATCGTCCTCTGGGTCGGGGTGTATCTCTTCGGGCTCGGCGGCCCGCTCCAGAACGACACGCAGACCTCGGTCCCGGTCTCGAACGACGTCGCCGAGGGGGCGAAGCTCCACGTGTTCTGGGGCGACCCGCTGCTCCAGGGCCTCCACATCGGGATCTTCTTCGCGCTCGGGGCGCTGATCGTGTACTCGATCCTCCTCAACCGCACGACCCTCGGCTACGGGGTGAAGGCGGTGGGCTTCAACCCCGAGGCGGCGCGCTACGGCGGAATCAGCGTCGCGCGGAACTACTTCCTGGCGATGGCCATCTCGGGCGCGTTCGCCGGGCTCGCCGGCGCGATCGACATCCTCGGCTGGCAGTTCAGGCTCTCGACGGGCGACGTGCAGACCTCCGTCGTCGGCTTCACCGGCATCGCGGTCGCCCTGCTCGGCCGCAACACCGCGATCGGTACCGGGCTCGCCGCGCTGCTCTTCGGTGCGCTGTTCACCGGGACGTCGACCCGCAACCTCGACCCCGACATCTTCCAGCCCGAGCTCGCCTCGAACCTCACGCTCCTGATCCAGGGCCTCGTCGTGTTGTTCGTCGGCGTCGACCTGGCCGTCCTCTGGCTGCTCGGTCGCCTCAGGCGAAAGGGGACGGCGACCGCATGACGAGCGTCGCGCTGCCGACCGGCCGGATCCGCAACCCGCTCAAGGCGCTCGCCTGGGCGGGGATCGTCCTCGGGCTGCTCGGCGCGTTCGTCGCGCTGCCCCCGATCACCGCGCGCTCCTGGATCCCCAGCCTCTTCCTGGGGCTGCTCGCGGCGCTCGCGGGCGTGTGGGCGATCACGCGCGGGGAGAAGCGCTTCGGCTGGTACGCCGTCGCCGCTGCCGCGCTCGGGTTCGCGCTCGCGTACCTCGCGACCCGCTCGGAGATCGGCAAGCTCGAGACGGTCGTCGTCTGGTCAGCGTTGTTCGCGTCGATGCTGCGGTACGCCACGCCGCTGATCTTCGGCGCGCTCGGCGGCATGTTCTCCGAGCGCTCCGGGGTCGTGAACGTCGGGCTCGAGGGCATGATGCTGATGGGCGCGTTCTTCGGGATCATGGCCGCGGACAAGCTCGACTCGTGGTTCCTCGGGCTCGTGGCCGGCATCCTCTCCGGTGGCGCGATGGGGCTCCTGCACGCGATCTGGTCGGTCCACCTGCGTGCGGACCAGATCATCAGCGGCTTCGCGATCAACTTCCTCGCCCTCGGCCTCACGGGGTACCTCTTCATCGACATCTACGGGCAGGAGGGGACGCCGACCGACATCCCGAGCATCCCCAACGTGCGGCTCGCGTTCCTCGACGGCGTCCCGTTCATCGGAGACATCTTCGGGAACCTCAACCTGATGATCTGGATCGCCCTGATCCTGGTCCCGCTGTCGTGGCTCGTCCTCTTCAAGACGCCGCTCGGGCTGCGGATCCGCGCGGTCGGTGAGCATCCGCGGGCGGCGGACACCGTGGGGATCGACGTCTATCGGATCCGCTACGGCGCGGTGATCGCCTCGGGGATGCTCGCCGCGGCAGGCGGCGCGTTCCTCTCGATCGGGTTCGTCAACTCCTTCAACGAGAACATGACCGCGGGTCGCGGCTTCATCGCGCTGGCGGCCGTGATCTTCGGCAACTGGCGTCCGTTCGGCGCCGCGGCGGCGTGCCTCCTGTTCGGCTTCTCCAGCGCCCTCGCGCAGCGGCTGCCGGAGTACTCGGACTCCGCCGCCGTGCTGTTCCAGGCGCTTCCCTACGTGCTCACGCTGATCGCGGTGGCGGGCGTGATCGGGCGCTCCGTCCCGCCGGCGGCCGACGGCCGTCCGTACCAGAAGCAGTAGTGGAGGCGTCCGAGGCGTCGCGCTCCTCCGGGAACGGCCGGGCGATCGGCGCGGTCGCGGCCGGGCTCCTCTCGGCGGCGACGATGCCGGTCGCGATCCTCGCGACCCGGTACTCGGGGTCGTACGAGCTGCTGCACGCCGGGCTCGCGATCCCGGTCGGGATCGCTCTCGGGATCCTCGCGGTCTGGCTCGCCCGGGAGGCGCTCCGCCACGACGACGCTCGGCTCGGGCGCGCGGGAGGCCGCGGCGCGGCTCGGCTCGGCCGGGCGCTCGGCGTGCTCGGCATCGCGCTCGCGGCGACCGGGCTCGTGGCGGTCGGGGTCTACGGGCTCCTCACATATCTCGGAGACCGCTAACTGCGCAAAAGCCGCGCACGGCTCGGACGGATGCCGTCTAGACTGGCCGCTCCGTGTTCAACATCGGCTCGAGCCTGCACGAGGCGCGGACGCGCCAGAACCTCGATCTCGAGGAGATGGAGCAGCGGACGAAGGTCCGCGCGAAGTACCTCCGCCTGCTCGAGGACGAGCGGTTCGACCAGCTTCCCGGGCACGCGTACACGAAGGGATTTCTCCAGGTGTATGCGAACGCGCTCGGGCTCGACGGCAGGCTCTACGTCGAGGAGTACAACTCGCGCTACGTCACCGGCGAGGACGACGCCTCGCCGCGGCTTCCGCGCGGCCCCGCGCGCTCGCCGAGGCGGCGCCGTGAGCGGCGCGAGACGCGGACGGTCGGCGTCGCGCTGGCGGCGATCCTGGTCGTGACGGCATTCGTGATCGCTGCGTGGCGCTTCGGCGGCCACGACGAGCCCCAGGTGGACGGGGTCACGCCGGCCACGCGCTCGAGCGCGTCGACCCACTCGGCCCAGCAGCGCGTGACCGTGACGGTGCGGGCGGTGCGCGGGCCCTCGTTCATGGAGGTTCGGGCAGGAAGGGAGAGCGGCTCGCCGCTCTACACCGGGACGCTCGAGAAGGGCCAGTTCCAGCGCTTCACGAAAAAGGCGCTGTACCTCTCGGTCGAGCGGCCGCGGAACGTGGTCGTCAAGGTCGACGGCCTCGCGACGGCACTCGGCCCGAGTGGGACGCTCAAGGTCGCCGGGGCGAAGACCGTCTCCGGGTGAGCCGCCCCCGCGCGGCCATCGTCGTCACGGGCAGCGAGCTCGTGCGCGGCGAGCGCACGGACCGGAACGGCCCGTTCTTCGCCCGTGAGGCGTTGTACCTCGGTCTCGTCCCGGACCGGATCCTGATCGTCGGTGACGACCCCGCCGACCTGGAGGCGGCGCTCCGCGCGGCGAGCCAGGCCGATGTGTGCCTCGTCTCGGGTGGTCTTGGGCCGACCCACGACGACCGCACCGTCGAGCTCGTCGCACAGGTCGCGGGCGTTCCCCTGCGTGTCGACGAGTCGCTCGAGCACGAGATCGAGACGGTCTCGCGCACGATCGCCGAGCGGCTCCGGCGGCCGTACGCGGACTTTGCCGCGGGCGTGAGGAAGCAGGCGACCGTCCCCGACGGCGCGGAGGTGATCGGGATCGCCGGCACGGCACCGGGGCTCGTCCTCCAGGGCCCGGGCTGCGTATACGTCGTGCTTCCTGGCCCGCCCGGAGAGCTTCGCCGCCTCTGGCCCGCCGCCGTGGCGAGCGAGGCGCTCGGCGGGGTGCTGCGCCGGACCACGCCGCCCGGGCGGCACGTGCTGCGCTTCTTCGGTGCGAGCGAGTCCGCCGTGGCGCAGGCGCTCGCGGACGCGGGTGGTGACGGCGACGGCGTCGAGGCGACGATCTGCGCGCGGGACTTCGAGATCCACGTCGACCTGGTCGTCGAGCCGGGCGCCGAGGAGCGGGGCGACGCGCTCGCCGTGGCGTTGCGCGGGCCGCTCGAGCGGTACCTCTTCGCGGAGGACGAGCGCCCGGTCGGCGAGCTCGTGCTCCAGCTGTGCCGCGAGCGCGGGCTCCGGCTCGCCACGGCGGAGTCGTGCACGGGCGGGCTCGTCGCGGCGCGCCTCTCCGACGTGCCGGGCGCCAGCGACGTCCTCGCGGGCGGGGTCGTCTCCTATGCGAACGAGGTCAAGGTCACGGAGCTCGGGGTGCCCGAAGAGCTGATCGCCGCGCACGGCGCCGTCTCCGCGGAGGTCGCCGAGGCGATGGCGGTCGGTGTCCGCGAGCGGCTCGGCGTCGAGGTCGGGATCTCCGTCACCGGCGTGGCGGGACCGGGCGGGGGGACGCCTGAGAAGCCTGTCGGGCTCGTCCACTTCCACGTGAGCACACCGGACGGCGGGGAGGCGCGGAGCTTCTCCCTTCCGGGCGATCGGGCGACGATCCGCTCGCGCGCGACCGTCTCGGCGCTCCACCTCGCACGACGAGTCCTGACACGGAGTCGGCACGAAGTCGCGTGAACTCGGCCGCTAGCGTCGGGGACGATGAGCGGCTGCGGCTCTTTCTCGCGCTCCAGCTTCCCGAGGCGACCCTTGACGTCCTCTCGCGCTGGCAGGACGAGCACCTCACCACGGGTCGCGCGGTCGCGCGCGACGCGCTCCACGTCACGCTCGCGTTCCTCGGCTCCCGCTCCGCCGGGGAGCTGGCAGCGATCGTCGCCGCCCTGCGTGAGGCAGCCGTGGGTGCAGGACCGCCGGCGCTCGAGCCGTCCGCCTGGCGCGAGACCCGCAGCGTGGGGATGGTCGTGCTACGGGACGACGGCGGTGAGGCGGCAGCGTTGGCCGGACGGCTCCACGACGGGCTGGCGCGTCTCGGCGTCTACCGGCCGGAAGCGCGACCATGGCTTCCGCATGTCACGGTGCTCCGCTTCAGGCAGCGGCCGCGCCTCGCGCCGCCGCTCCCCGAGACCGGAACATTCGTTCCGTCCGGTGCCGCTGCTTACCTATCCCGACTGCACCCGTCCGGCGCTCGGTACGAGGTGCTCGAACGTGTCTCGCTGAACGCAGGAGGATGAACCGATGAACCGAGAGGAAGCGCTCGACGTCGCGCTCGGCCAGATCGAGCGGCAGTTCGGCAAGGGCTCGGTGATGCGGATGACCGACGCCGCCCACGTCTCCGTGGGGGCGGTCTCGACGGGCTCCCTCTCGCTCGATCTCGCGCTCGGCATCGGCGGCCTGCCACGTGGCCGCATCGTCGAGGTCTTCGGCCCCGAGTCGTCGGGCAAGACGACGCTCGTCTACCACGTGATCGCGGAGGCGCAGCGCCGGGGCGGGATCTGCGCGTTCATCGACGCCGAGCACGCGATGGACCCGACGTACGCACGCCGGATCGGCGTCGACATCGACGAGCTGCTCGTCTCGCAGCCGGACACGGGCGAGCAGGCGCTCGAGATCGGCGAGCTCCTGATCCGCTCGGGCGCCGTCGACGTCGTCGCGGTCGACTCGGTCGCCGCGCTCACTCCGAAGGCCGAGATCGAGGGCGAGATGGGAGACAGCCACGTCGGTCTCCAGGCGCGGCTGATGAGCCAGGCGCTGCGCAAGCTCGCGGGCACGCTGAACCGCACCGACACGATCTGCCTGTTCACGAACCAGCTCCGCGAGAAGATCGGCGTCATGTTCGGCTCGCCCGAGACGACCCCGGGCGGACGGGCGCTCAAGTTCTACGCGTCGGTGCGTCTCGACATCCGCCGCATCGAGACGCTCAAGGAAGGCACCGAGGCGATCGGCAACCGCGTACGGGTGAAGGTCGTGAAGAACAAGGTCGCGCCGCCGTTCAAGCAGGCCGAGTTCGACGTGATCTACGGGCACGGGATCTCGTGGGAGGGGACGGTGCTCGACGTCGGCCTCGAGCGGAAGATCGTCGCGAAGTCGGGCTCGTACTTCTCGTTCGGCGACGAGCGGCTCGGTCAGGGTCGGCAGAACGCGACCGCGTTCCTCCAGGAGAACCCCGATCTCGTGCAGTCGATCCTCGCGCGGATCCAGGCGGACGCGGGCCCCGAGCAGATCGTCTCCGCGCGCCTGCTCCCGCGGGCGAAGGAGGCGGCCCCCGACGTCGCTCCCGTCGAGGAGGCGGAGGAGGTGCCCGCGAAGGCGTAGGACGGCCGCGGCGGCGAGGTAGAGAAGATGGCGACGGTCACCGGGTTGCGGGCGCGGGCCGGCCGTGTCGCGGTCGAGCTCGACAACCGGCCGTGGCGTGTCGTTCCCGCCGAGGTGGTGCTCGAAGCGGGTCTCGCGGTCGGGTGCCCGCTCGAACGCGCGCAGGCGCGAGCGCTCGGCCGCGCGCTACGGCGTGCGCGCGCGGACGGCGTCGCCGTGCGCTCGCTCGCGCGTCGCGAGCGGTCACGTGCGGAGCTGGACGAGCACCTGGCCCGCGCAGGCGTTCGCGACGGCGATCGCCGGGAGACCCTCGAGCGTGCCTCGCAGGCAGGCCTCGTCGACGACGTTCGCTTCGCGGAGGTGCGCGCACGCCTCCTCGCCGACCGCGGCGCCGGCGACCTCCTCGTGTCGCGCGATCTCGAGCGGCACGGCATCGACGAGACGGTCGCCCGGGACGTGATCGCGCGGCTCGAGCCGGAGTCGGCGCGGGCCGCGCGGATCGTCTCTGCGCGGGGCTGCACGCCGCGAACCATCCGCTATCTCGCCTCGCGTGGCTTCGCGGAGGAGAGCCTCGAGGATTTCATTGCGAATGTCGAGAACGGAGCGCTACCATGAGTCCGCATCACTCGGGTAGTTCCTGCAACCAGGTAGTTCCGAAACCGTTGACCCTGTGACCCTCGTGTCGAACATCGACCTCGCCAACGAGCGGGTGCGCCGTGCGCGTCCGCTGGAGGCCGCACCGGCCTAGAGCCACACGACGCAGCGGCGTCGGGACCCCGCCCGGGCGGGGAACTGTCGGATGTGAGCTGCCGCGACGGACAGCGCGGCAAGTCGGCCAACTCCGGGAGGAGTGCAGATGCTCACGCTCATCGCCGCGCTCGTCGGTATCGCGATCGGGGCGATCGCGACCGCAGTGTGGCTCCGCTCGTCGAGCAGCTCTGCGATCCGGCGGAGCGAGGAGGAGCGCCGGCGGACGGTCGCCGACGCGGACCGCGAGGCGGAGACCATCCGGCGGGAGGCGCAGGTCGAGGCCCGAGAGCTCGCGGTGAAGCTTCGGGCGGAGGTCGACGGCGAGGTTCAGGATCGCCGGGTCGAGATCGCGAAGGTCGAGGAGCGGATCGCGCAGCGCGAGAGCGAGCTCGAGCAGAAGGCCGTCGAGATCACGCGGCGGGAGCAGGGCATCGGCGACCGCGAGGTGCATCTGAAGCAGCTCCAGGAGGAGCTGAAGGCTGCGCGCGACGACGCGCTCCTCGAGCTCGAGCGCACCGCCGGGATGACGCTCGGTGAGGCGAAGTCGGCGGTGCTCGAGCGGTCGCAGGACCTCGTCCGGCACGAGCTCGCCCGGTCCGTGCGCCAGATGGAGGAGGAGGCGCGCACCGAGTCGCGCAGGCGCGCCCGGGCACTCGTCGCGGATGCGCTCCAGCGGGTCGCGGCGAGTCACACGGCGGAAACGACCGTGACCGTCGTCGAGCTCGCGAGCGACGACATGAAGGGTCGGATCATCGGCCGCGAGGGACGGAACATCCGCGCGCTCGAGCATCTCACCGGCGTCGACTTCATCGTCGACGACACGCCGCATGCCGTCGTCCTCTCGTCGTTCGATGGGATCCGCCGGGAGGTCGCGAAGCTCACGCTCGAGAAGCTGATCGAGGACGGGAGGATCCACCCGGCTCGGATCGAGGAGATGTACTACCAGTCGAAGGCGGAGCTCGACGAGCAGGTCCATCAGGCGGGCGCGCAGGCGGTGTTCGAGGCCAACTGCGGCGAGCTGAGCGAGGAGCTCGTCGCCATCCTCGGCCGGCTCAAGTTCCGCACCAGCTACGGGCAGAACGTGCTGAAGCACACGCTCGAGGTCGTGCACCTCGCCGGGATCATGGCGGCCGAGCTCGGCGCGGGCGTGAAGACCGCCAAGCGCGCGGCGCTCCTCCACGACCTCGGCAAGGCGATGACGCACGAGGTCGACGGCTCGCATGCGCTCGTTTCCGCCCAGCTCGCCCGTCGCTACGGCGAGTCGGACGGCGTCGTGCACGCGATCGAGGCACATCACTACGAGGTGCAGCCGCAGACGGTCGAGGCCGTGCTCCTGATCGCCGCCGACGCCATCTCCGCCTCACGACCCGGCGCGCGAGGGGAGAGCCTCGAGCACTACATCAAGCGGCTCGCCGCGCTCGAGGAGATCGCCGTCTCGAAGCCCGGCGTGGCGAAGGCCTACGCCCTGCAAGCGGGTCGCGAGATCCGGGTGATCGTCGAGCCCTCCGAGGTGGACGACGACGGGACGGCGCTCCTCTCGTACGAGATCGCCCGTCAGATCGAGGATCAGCTCGAGTATCCGGGCCAGGTCAAGGTCACGGTGATCCGCGAGTCGCGCGCCGTCGAGGTGGCGAAGTAGCGCGTCTCGCTCCGGCGAGCCTCGAGCGGCTCGCTCGCGTCGCAGCGGACGCCGCAGGAGAGTGGGCGTGGATCGGCCCGAAGCCGATCCTCGAGGAGCCCGAGTTCGACGTGCACATGACGGACGCTCGTCGAGTGGCGCTCAGCTGCCTGCGGCGTTCAGCTGTCCGACCAGCAAGACGTATCCGTCCGGATCGACCATCCTGAATTCGCCGGCGGGCATGTAAAACGGGTACTCGATCGCGCCGACGACGATGCCGGCGTCTCGGAGCTCGGCGTGAAGTGCCTCGACGTCCGGGGACCAGCAGTAGAACAGCACCGCCTGTTGCGAGGGCTCGACGGCACCATCGGCCAGCGCCACCATCAAGCGCGCTCCCGCGTCGTTGGGATCTGCCGCAGGGCTCGTGACGAACGCCCAAACGAGCCGGCCATCTTCCTCGTGGCTGTTTCGCAGCTCCAGGCCCAAGCGCCGGTAGAAGTCGACCGACCGCTGCACGTCCGCGACGTGGGCATACGCGGTGAGTCCCTCGATCGGCACGCTTTCGATGCTCTCACAGCCCGGGGCCGAGCGCCCGAGGCCGCCCGGCTACCCTACGGGCCGTGCGAAGGTACTTCGTCACGACGTTCGGCTGCCAGATGAACGCCCACGACTCGGAGCGGATCAAGGGCATGCTCGAGTCACTCGGTCTCGGCGAGGCCGTCGAGCCGGACGACGCAGACGTCGTCGTCTTCAACACCTGCACGATCCGGGAGAAGCCCGACACGAAGCTCGCCGCGTATCTCGGAGAGGCGGCCGCGCGCAAGAGGCGCCGGCCCGACCTCGTGATCGCGGTCGGCGGGTGCTACGCGGAGGCGCAGCGCGACCGGATCTTCGAGCGTTATCCGTTCGTCGACGTCGCATTCGGACCCGGCTCGATCCCACATCTCGGCGACTGGATCGAGGCCGGCGGTCACGCCGTCCCCCGCGGCAGGTTCGGCTCGCACGAGACGTTCGCAGCGACGCTCCCGATGCACCGCGAGCGCAGGCATTCAGCCTGGGTGCAGGTCTCGATGGGCTGCAACTCGGTGTGCTCCTACTGCATCGTCCCGGCCGTTCGCGGGCGGGAGCAGAGCCGTCGCCCCGGCGAGATCGTCGCCGAGGTCGAGGCGCTCGCCCGAGAGGGCGTCAAGGAGGTCACCCTGCTCGGTCAGAACGTCAACTCATGGGGGCGGGACCTCGCGCCGGAGTTGCGGACGGAGTTCGGCGAGCTGCTGCGGGCCTGCGATGCGGTGGACGGCATCGAGCGGATCCGCTTCACGAGCCCCCACCCGAAGGACTTCCGGCCACCGGTGATCGCTGCGATCGCGGAGTCGCGCTCGGTCTGCGAGCACGTGCATCTGCCGCTCCAGTCGGGCTCCACGAGGATTCTCAAGGCGATGCGCCGGACGTACACGCGCGACCGGTATCTGCGGCTCGTCTCCGAGCTACGAGAGGCAATACCCGATCTGGCGCTCGGCACGGACGTCATCGTCGGCTTTCCGGGAGAGACCGAGGACGACTTCCGCGAGACGCTCGACGTCGTCGAGGAGGTCGGCTACGACAGCGCGTTCACGTTCGTCTACTCGCCGCGCTCGGGCACGGAGGCGGCGCAGATGACCGACCAGGTCCCGGAGGAGGTGAAGCGCGACCGGATGGAGCGCCTCGTCGAGGTCGTCCAGCGCATCGCGGCCGCGCGGAACGCGGCGCGGGTCGGCCTGGTCGAGGAGGTTCTCGTAGAGGGCCCGAGTCGCACCGATCAGGCATTGCTCCGTGGCCGGACTCGACGGAACACGACGGTCAACTTCGCCGGCCCCGGAGAGCCGGGGGAGCTCGTTCCCGTGCGGATCGAGGGCGCGACGTCGACGACGCTGCGGGGGCGAACCGCATCGCTCGTCGCTGCGTGACCGCCGCTCCGGCGGTGCGCGGCGATCGGCACAGAGACGGCACGATCACGTCACCCATCTGTCCGCGTTTCCAGGATAGGCTCGAGGCGCGGGGAGGAGGTCGGTGGCCCGAAGTCGGGGTGCCGGGACATGTCCGGTAAGGACACGTCCAAAAGGGGCGCGCGGGCCGAACGCGCTGAACGGGCCGAGCGGGTCGAGCTCACGCCTGCCGAGGTGATCGCCGTCTTCGGGCCGACGGCGTCCGGGAAGAGCGCCGTCGCGGAGGCGGTCGCGGCGCGCCTCGAGACCGAGGTGGTCTCGGTCGACGCGCTCCAGGTCTACCGCGGGCTCCCGATTCTCACGAACCAGCCGACGCATCCCACGCGACTGGTCGCCATCCGGTCGCCCGCCGAGCAGATGACCGTCGGGGAGTTCGCGCCGCTGGCGCACGGTGAGATCGACTCGCTGATCGACACACGCGGCGCGGCCGTGGTCACGGGCGGGACGGGTCTCTACCTCCGGGCGGCGCTGACCGACCTCGACCTACCACCCGCTGTCGACCGGGAGACGCTGGAGCGGGTGGAGCGGGCCGTCGATCTCGACGCCGCCGCGGCACACGAACGGTTGAGCGAGCTCGACCCGGCCGCCGCCGCGGCGGTGCACAGGAACGACCGGCAGCGTCTCGTTCGCGCCCTCGCGCTGGCTGAGTCGGGCGGGTCGCTCGCGCGAGCCGTCGACAGGCTGTGGAGCGGGGAGACCCGACGGCCGACGCTCGTCGTGGGGCTGGTGGTGCAGCCCGAGGAGCTCGATCGGCGAATTCGCGAGCGCGCGCAGCAGATGTTCGAGACGGGGGTTGTCGACGAGGTCCGGCTCGCGCTGGGGCAACCGCTCGCCCGCACGGTCGGGAAGGCGCTCGGCCTCGAGGAGATCGCCTCACTGGAGCCGGGCGAGGCGCTCGAGCGCCTCGTGACGCGGACGAGACGCTACGCGAGGTACCAGCGGAAGTGGATGCAGCGGATCCCGGGGATCGTCCTGCTCGACGGCGCGCGGGATGCAGGGACGGTCGCCGACGAGGTGGTCGCCCGGGGGAGGCGCCGGCCCGTGGCGCGCGGCGGCATCGTCTAGCCTCAGCGCGATGCGGTTCGAGAAGTGGCACGCGCTCGGCAACGCGTACGTGCTCGTCGTGCAACCCGATGCGGGACCGCTGACGCCCGACCGCGTCCGCCGGCTCTGCGATGCCGATTCGGGGATCGGTAGCGACGGCGTGATCGAAGTGCTCACGCACGAGGAGGCGCGCGCCGAGATCGCGATCTGGAACCCGGACGGGTCGGGCGCCGAGATGTCCGGCAACGGGACGAGGATCGCAGCGGCCTGGCTTCTCCGGGACGTCGGCGGCGCCGCCGTCGAGATCGTGACGGCCGGCAGGCTGGTTCGGGCGGCGGTCGCCGACGGAGGCCTCGTGCGGCAAGAGATGGGCGACGTCGTGGTCGCGGACGACGAGCAGCTCGAGCTCTCCGGCGAGCGTCTCACCGTGATCCCCGTCGACATCGGCAACCCGCACGCCGTCGTGCGACGGGACGCACTCTCCCGCGACGATCTCCTCCGCATCGGGCCTGCGCTCGAGACACATCCGCGGTTTCCGGCGAGGACGAACGTGCAGCTCGCGCGACCGGAGTCGCGCGACTCGGTCGGAATGCTCGTCTGGGAGCGGGGAGCGGGGGAGACGCCGGCGTCCGGCTCCTCGGCGGCGGCGGTCGGCGCGGCCGCGGTCGCGCGAGGCTGGTGCACGAGCCCGGTCCGGGTGGCGATGCCCGGCGGAGAGCTGCTCGTCGAGGTGACGGGCTCGTCCGTGGTGGTGACCGGTCCCACCGAGCAGATCTGCGTCGGAACGACGGTGCTGTAGGCGAGAGCGGCGCTCAGCCGGCGATCTCGAACTCGCGCAGGACGTCGTTGAGGGACGTCTTGAGGTCGGTCGAGGCGCTTCGCTCGCCGACGATCAGCGCGCACTGGAGCCCGAAGCTCCCCGCCGGGAAGTCCTTCTGGCGCACACCGGGGAGCACGACCTTCCGCGGCGGGACGACGCCGCGGTGCTCGACGGGCTCGGGCCCGGTGACGTCGATGATGGGGATGGTCGCCGAAAGGACGACATTCGGCCCGATCACCGCGCCGGCACCGATGCGGACGCCCTCGACGATCACCGCGCGCGAGCCGACGAATGCCCCGTCCTCGACGATCACCGGTGCGGCCTGCGGCGGCTCGAGCACGCCCCCGATCCCGACTCCGCCGGCGAGGTGCACGTCCGCGCCGATCTGCGCGCACGACCCGACGGTGGCCCACGTGTCGACCATCGTCCGCGGCCCGACCCACGCGCCGATGTTCACGTAGCCGGGCATCAGCACGACGCCCTCTGCGAGAAAGGCCCCTCGCCGTGCGACCCCGGGGGGCACGACCCGAACGCCGAGCGCCGGGTCGATCCGCTTCATCGGAATCTTGTCGAGGTAACGGAAGCCGCCGACGTCGAGCGGCTCCACCTTGCGGAGGCGGAAGTACAGGAGAATCGCCTTCTTCGCCCACTCGTTGACGACCCAGCCGTCGGGGCCGGGCTCGGCGACGCGCAGCTCGCCGCGGTCGAGAAGATCGATCGCCGTCTCGATCGGCTCGGCCTCGACCCGGCCCTCGTCCCAGAGCTCGTCGATTCGTGCCTGGAGATCCATCAGAGCGCATCCTCCAGGATCTCGACGGCCCGGAGGCACTCGGCTTCGGTGGGCACGAGCGCGTAGCGGACATACCCCTCGCCCGACGCGCCGAGATACGAGCCCGGCGCGACGAGCACCCCGTGCTCGAGAAGCCGTGCTGCGTGCTCCTCCGACGTCTCCCCGGGCGGCACCGCGATCCAGAGGTACATCGTCGCCGGCCCGCCGACGTCGCGTAGACCCTTCCTGGCGAGGACGTCCCGCAGCAGCGTGCGCTTCCGCGCGTACGTCTCGCGGGTGCGGACGACGTGCTCCTCGTCGCCCCAGGCGACCACCGAGGCGCGCTGGACGAACTCCTGGGGCGCGGTGCCGACGTTCGGTCGGTAGTGGCGGAGACCGGCGATCAGCTCTGGGTCACCGGCCGCGAACCCGCTCCGGAACCCGGTCATCGACGAGCGCTTCGAGAGCGTGTTGAGCACGAGCACGTTCGTCCAGTCGGGAAGCTGGAGCCCGGACGCGGGCGGCTCGGAGAACCAGAGCTCGCTGTACGCCTCGTCGCAGGCGAGGACGAAGCCGTGCGCGCGCGCCAGCTCGGCGAGCCGCTCGAGAAAGGACAGCGGTGCGATCGCCCCGGTCGGGTTGTTCGGCGAGTTGAGCCAGACGAGCGCGGCACGTGCCCAGGTCTCATCGGCCACGCTGTCGATCTCCGGGAGGAACATGCTGCGCTCGAGCAGCGGAAGCTCCACCACCCGCGCGCCCGCGAACGCGGCACCACGCGACGGCACCGGATATCCCGGCTCGGTCACGACCACCGTGTCGCGCCCGCCCGGGAGATCGAGCACCACCTGGGCGAGCGAGAAGATCGCCTCCTTCGAGCCCAGGGTCGGGATCACGTGACGGTCGGGGTCGAGCCGCACGTCGTAGCGTCGCCGCACCCAGGCGGCGATCGCCTCGCGCAGCTCGGGCAGCCCCGGCGCCGCCGGATAGCTCATCCGCTCGCGGACCCCGTCGCGGAGCGCCTGGAGGATCGCAGGATCCGTGGGCTCCCGCGGATCGCCCATCCCGAAGTCGATCACCTCGAGCCCCTGCTCGCGACGCGCCGCAGCCGCGTCGTTGAGCCGGACGAACGGGTACGTCGCCTGGGCGCGCAGCGTGGGGGAGAGCGGCACGTCGGGACGTTAGACGACGCCGAGCGCGACCCGGCGCAGCGCGTCGTATGCCCGCTCGAGCGATGCGACCTCGACGAGCTCGTCGCGGCGGTGCGCGTGGTGCGTCGAGCCCGGACCGAAGTTGACCGCGGGGATCCCCCGCGCGGTGAAGTCTGCGACGTTCGTCCACGCCTGCTTCGGCTCGATCTCGAGGCCACCGGCGGCCTGGAGGGCACGGGCGAGCGGCGCGTCGACGCAGACACCGCCCGGCGGGGAGTTCCCGACGATCTCGACGGTCGTGTCCGTCGGGACGAGCGAGCGGACGAGCCCCTCGGCCTCTTCCGGCGTGCGGTCGGGCGGGTACCGAAGGTTGACTGTCGCGACCGCCTGGTCCGGGACGACGTTGTCCGCCACACCTCCGTGGATCCTGGTGACGGAGACCACTTCGTAGAAGGGCAGCCCCGAGATCAGCGCCTCGCGCCGCTCGAACGTCGCGATTCTCGCGAGGCCCTCGACGGCGGCGTGAATCGCGTTCTCGGCGAGCCACGGGCGTGCGGAGTGGCCGCTGACGCCGTGGAACGTGATGCGCGCCGAGATGTTCCCGACAGAGCCGGCCTGGATGGACAGGTCGGTCGGCTCGAGGAGGACGGCCAGCTCGGCTTCCCGGACGAGCGGGCAGCCGTCGAAGAGCGCCGGGAGCGGGTTGTTCGCAGGCGGAAGCTCCTCTCGCCCGAAGAGCAGCAGGCCGACGTCGACCGGCCCCGGCTCGGCCGTTGCGAGGTCGCGGACGAGCTCGACCGCGACCGCGACGCCGCCCTTCATGTCGCTCGCGCCGCAGCCGTGCACGGCGCCGCCCTCGAGCCGGCCCGGGACGTTTCCCTGGGCAGGGACGGTGTCGTAGTGTCCTGCGAGGACGAGCAGTGGGAAGCCCGGCCGACGCTCACGCGCCCAGAAGAACACCTCGTCGCCCTCGAACACCGGCGCGAACGGGGGCGGCACGAGGGCGCGGAGGTGCTCGCGGATCTCCTCCTCGTGGAGGCTCTCCGACGGAACGTCCACGAGCTCGAGCGTCCGTCGGGCGAGGCGGTCGGCGAGCGCGGCCACGGGCGCCGAGCCTATCGGGACGGGGGAGGGGCATACTTCCCGCGATGCCGGTGGCGCACCCCGAGCGCACGCTCGAGCCGGAGCCCGAGCGCGGGCTGCTGCTCGCCGTCCTGCCGCAAGGGGCGGACGACGAGGACGAGCTGGCGGAGCTCCGCGAGCTCGCGCGCGCGGCCGGAGTCGCGCCGGTCGGTCACGTGGTGCAGCACCGCGCCCGGGCCGACCCGCGCACCTACGTCGGCAAGGGAAAGCTCGCGGAGCTGAAGGAGGCGTACGCCGGCGCCGACGCGGAAGTCCTGCTCGTCGACGACGAGCTCAAGCCGACGCAGCAGCGCGCTCTCGAGGACGCGCTCTCGGCACGCGTCGTCGACCGCACGCAGCTGATCCTCGACATCTTCGCCCAGCACGCGGTCTCGGCGGAGGGCAAGCTCCAGGTCGAGCTCGCGCAGCTCGAGTACAACCTCCCGCGCATGCGCGGCATGTGGAAGCACCTCGAGCGGCTCGCGGGGGGAGGCGGCACCGCGCAGGTCGGCGGCGGCGTGGGGACGCGCGGGCCGGGCGAGTCGCAGCTCGAGACGGACCGACGCCTCGCCAACCGGCGGATTACGCTGCTCCGCCGCCGGCTCCGCGAGGTCGGCGCCCACCGCGCGACGCGCAGAAAGGCGCGGAGCCGCTCGGAGACCCCGACGGTCGCGCTCGCGGGGTACACGAACGTGGGCAAGTCGACGCTGCTGAACGCGCTGACCGGCGCGGAGGTCTCGGTCGAGAACCGGCTGTTCGAGACGCTCGACCCGACGACCCGCGGGTTCGACCACCTCGGCAAGCGCTACCTGATGACCGACACCGTCGGGTTCATCCGGCGCCTGCCCACCCAGCTCGTCGAAGGCTTCGCGTCCACCCTCGAGGAGACGCTCGTCGCCGACCTCGTGCTGCACGTCGTCGACGCGTCGTTGCCGGAGGACATGCTGGTCGAGCAGATCCGCGCCGTCGAGACCGTCCTCGCCGAGATCGGCGCAGCTGACGTCCCGGTCGAGCTCGTCCTCAACAAGGTCGACAGGCTCGACCCGCTCGCGCGACGACGCGTCGCGAACCGCTTTCCCGGGGCGATCCAGGTCTCCGCCACGAACGGCGCCGGGCTCGACGAGTTGAAGGCGCGGATCGCGGAGCGCTTCGCCGACCGCTTCGACGAGGTGCGTCTGCTCGTGCCGTACGACAAGGGCGCGGTGCTCGCCGACCTCTACGCCCTCGGGGCACCGATCGACGAACGGACCGACACCGAAAACGGCGTGCTCGTCCGGGCGCGGCTTCCGCACCGTGAGGTCCGGCGATTCGCGCCGTATCTCGTCGCCGGGCTCGACGCGGAGAGCCTCGGGAGCGCGTGACGGCGGTTCAGGTCAGGCGCCTCCGTCCCGAGGCTCGGCTGCCCGTGCAGGCGTACCCGGGGGATGCGGGGCTCGATCTCGCCGCGTGCGAGCGCGTCGAGCTCCCTCCGGGCGAGCGCGGCGTCGTCGGGACCGGGATCGCGGTGGCGATCCCGCCGGGGCACGCGGGGCTCGTCGTTCCTCGCTCGGGGCTCGCGGCGCGCCACGGGCTCGGGAAGGTGAACGCGCCGGGGCTGATCGACGAGGGCTACCGCGGCGAGGTGAAGGTGATCCTGCTCAACACCGACCGGACGGAGCCGTTCGTCGTCGAGCCCGGGATGCGGATCGCGCAACTGGTGATCGTCGAGCTCCCGCGGGTCGAGCTCGTGGAGGTCGACGAGCTGCCGCCGTCCGAGCGCGGGACGGGCGGTCTGGGCTCGTCGGGGAGCTGATGCGGCCCGAGCCCAGAATCCGCGTCTCCGCGCTCCTCCGCTGGCGCGGCGCCGTCCTCCTCTGCCGCCACGAGAAGCGCGGCCGGGAGCACTGGCTCCTGCCGGGGGGCGGGGTGCACAGCGGCGAGACGCTCGTCGAGGCGCTCCAGCGGGAGCTGCACGAGGAGACCGGCCTCGTCGGCGAGCACGAGGAGCTGCCGGTCGAGGGGCCGGTCGCGATCGTCGAGTCGATCTCGCCCGAGCGGAGCCTCTGGTCGAAGCACGTCGTCCACGTCGTCTTCGCAGGCGATCTCGACGGCTCCCTGACCGACGTGAGCTCGACGGACGAAGCGGTGAGCGGGCACCGTCTGTTCGACCTGGACGAGCTGGACGGGATCACGATTCACCCGCCGATCGCCCGTTTCCTCGGGCGCTACCAGCCCGGCGACCCGTGCGTCTACCTCGGCGCGCGGTGGGCCGAGTAGGCCGGAACCCGGGTCGCGAGCTCTTCCCCTCGGTCGGCGCGCAGGGCAGGCTAGGTGCTCAGGCGGGACGGCCGCCCCGGGCGCGCGCCCGGGCGGCGGCGACGGCGTGGGCGACGTCCTCGAGCTCGTCGTCGAGGTCGGCGAGCGGCTCCGGCTCCGCACCGGTCGCGTGCGCGATCGCCCACGACAGCAGGAGATCGGCCACCCAGGGGTTGCGGGGCAGAAGCGGCCCGTGGAGGTACGTGCCGAGCGCGTGGCCGACACGGCACCCCTCGTGCCCGGAGGCGCCGTCGTTCCCGTAGCCGGCCACGACCCGTCCCAGCGGCTCGGCACCGGGGTCGAGCATCGTCCGTCCGGCGTGGTTCTCGAACCCGGCGATCGTCCTGCCCAGGGCCTCGCGAAGCGTGCTCTCGAGGAGCACGTCGCCGATCATCCGCGTCTCTCCGGCGACCGTCTCGTGCGGAAAGAGCCCGACGCCTTCCATCCAGGAGCCGTCGCGGCCGCGGTAGCCCCTGCCCAGCAGCTGGTAGCCGCCGCACACCGCGAGGAGCGCCGCGCCGGCCTCGACGGCGGCCCGCAGCGCCTCGCTCCGGCAGGCCAGGTCTTCGGCGATCATCGCCTGCTCACGGTCCTGCCCGCCGCCGACGTAGAGCAGATCGTGCGCACCCGGCTCGAGCCCCGTGCCGACGACGATGGGCTCGATCCGCAGGTCGTGGCCCCGTGCTGCCGCCCGCCGCTCGAACACCGCGATGTTGCCGCGGTCGGCATAGATGTTGAGGTATTCGGGGTAGAGATGCCCCACGCGGAGGATCACGACGCGGCCTCCCAGTACGGGCGCGTCAGGCCGCGACGCGTCGCGATCGCCTGGAGCGAGAGCATCGCGGTGTAGGTCGGCAGCACGACGAGCTCTCCTTCCGGCGGCGTCAGCTCGAGGCCCCGGTCGAGCGCAGCCTCGAGCTCTGGCACGAGCTCCAAGCGCTCCCTCGGGAATCCGCCGTAGGCGAAGCGGAGCGCGAGCTCGGCCGCGCGCTCGCCGCTCACCACGATCCGCCCCGCGCGCTCGAGCAACGGCTCGAAGTCGACGTCCCAGATCCAGGAGACGTCCCGTCCGTCGGCGATCCGGTCATTCAGCGCGACGACCAGGGTCTCCGGCGGCGAGCCGTCCTCGAGCGTGCGCACGGCCTCGTTCGCACCCGCGGGGTTCTTGACGAGGAGCAGCAGGACCCGCTTGCCGCCGACCGTGAACCGCTCGAAGCGGCCGAATGCGGCACGGAACCGCTCTAGACCCGCGACGATCGCGTCGAGCGTCGCCCCGAGCGCCAGAGCGAGCGACGCGGCCGCGAGGGCGTTGTAGACGTTGTACAGCCCCGGGAGGCCGAGACGGATGCGAGCAGCGCCCGAATGGGTCTCGAGCGAGAACGACACGCCGTCGAGCCCGTGTGTCTCGATCGCGCGCGCGGCGACGTCGAGCGGCGGGCGGGCGTGGCCGCAGGCTGCGCAGCGGTAGGCGCCGAGATGCCCGACGTAGGCCGCCTCGTACGCGTACGGCGCACCGCAGCGGATGCAGTACTTCGAGTCCGCCGCGTGCTGGAGCGAGGGACGCGCATGGCGCGGGTCGTCGAGGCCGAACCGGAGGGCCTGCTCGCGCCTGTCCGCGAGCGACGAGACGAGCGGATCGTCGGCGCCCACGACGAGCGTCGCATCGGCTGCGAGCTGAGCGGTCGCGGCGCGCCAGCGCTCGGCGATGTGCTCGAGCTCGCCGTACCGGTCGAGCTGGTCGCGGAAGAGGTTCGCCAGGCAGACCACGCGTGGCTGCGTGCGGCGCATGACCTCCGGCAACGCGAACTCGTCGACCTCGAGCAGGCCGAGCTCTGCGCCGTCGGCTGCGAGGAGGGTGGAGGTGACGCCCGAGGCGAGGTTGGCACCCGAGCGGTTCCACGCCAGCCGGCGGGCGGGGGAGAGGATCGAGCTCGCCATGGCCGTCGTCGTGGTCTTGCCGTTCGTCGCCGAGACGAGCGCAAGGCCGGCCGGCAGCCGGGCAGCAAGCGCGTCGAGCGCATCGGGGTCGAGCTTCCAGACGAGCTTGCCGGGCAGCGTGGTGCCGCCGCCACGCCGCGTGGCGCGCGAGAGCCGGCCGACGAGCCGGGCCGCAGAGGTCTCGAGCGCGAGTCGGGCGGACATCCGGGCGAGCGTACCGACCGGGGATCGCTCTGCCGAGCTTGCAGATGATCGAAAGTGCTCTACCATGATTGCATGCCCCGTTCGTCGCGACGGCATCCGGCCCTCGAGGGCATCGATCAGGGCGCGCTCGAGGCGTTCCGCGCGGGTCTCCGGCGCCGCTACACGGACGCCGAGATCCTCGACGAGCTGCGCGCCTCGGCTGCGCGCCTCGGCACGTCGCCGACGATGCGCGAGTTCGCCGCGGATCCGGAGGCCTCGGTGCACCCGCAGACCGTGATCGAGCATTTCGGCACGTGGAACGCGGCCAAGCGCGCCGCGGGCCTGACGCCGAGGCGCTTCATCAGCCGTGAGGAGCTGCTCGGGCAGCTGCGCGAGCTGGGGGAGGAACTCGGTCGCACGCCCACCGTCCGGGACATCGAGGCGCGACGCGGCCGGATCGCCTCGAAGTCGTTGATCTGGCACACGTTCGGCTCGCTCGCGGCCGCGTTGCGCGAGGCGGGCTTCGACGTCCCGATCGGAGAGGAGCGGCTCGAGCGAGCGGTCGCCGACGGTGCCGCCCTCGCGCGCGAGCTCGGGCGCCTTCCGAAGATGGCGGACTGGAAGACGGCCCGCGCACGCGATGCCACGCTGCTTTCCGAGTGGCAGGTCTACCGGTTGGTCGACGTTCATCCCGGCGCCTGGTCGGCCTTCCAGTACCTCGTCCGCGAGCGTCTGCTGGAAGAAGGAGTCGAGGTGCGGCCGGACGGGTCGGTCGACACCCCGTGACGGCGTCGTCGTCCTGTTGGGCCTGCGGCGCGGAGCAGCCGGCCGGCGCCCGGTTCTGCAGCGTCTGCGGGACCGCGCTCGTCCGGGTGTGCCCCGCGTGTGGGACGGAGTCGCCGCCGATCGCAGCCTTCTGCTCGGCCTGCGGCACGCCGCTCCAGGAGGGCATCGGGCGCGGAGCAATGCTCGAGGAGCACGAGGAACGGCGCGTCGTCACCGTGCTGTTCGCCGACCTGGCAGGCTCGACGGCGCTCGGGTCGCGCCTCGACCCCGAGGAGCTGCGGGCGATCCAGGCCGAGCTCTTCGAGCTCCTCAACGCCGAGGTCGAGCGCTTCGGCGGGATCAGCGAGAAGTTCGTGGGCGACGCGGTGCTGGCCGTCTTCGGCGTGCCGCTGGCGCACGACGACGACGCGGAGAGAGCCGTGCGCGCCGCGCTCCAGGTGCGCGACGGCTTTCCTGCGTTCGCCGCGGGGGTCCGTGACCGTCACGGGGTCGACGTCGGCCTCCGCATCGGGGTCAACACCGGCGAGGTCGTCGCCGGCCGCGAGGCGGTCGCCCGCGGCGAGCTGATGGTCAGCGGCGACACCGTCAACGTCGCCGCCCGGCTCCAGCAACGGGCCGAGCCGGGCCAGGTGGTCGTGGGCGAGCGCACCCAGGCGGCAACCCGGCGGGCGATCCGGTACGCGGACCTGGGCACCGCAGCCGTGAAGGGCAAGGACGCGCCGGTCCCGGCCTGGGAGGCGACCGCCGTGATGGCGCTGCCCGGCGTCCGCGGCGTCGAGGGGCTCGCAGCCGAGATGATCGGGCGAGAAGAGGAGCTCACCGTCCTTCGCGCGCTGACGACCAGGGTGGCGCGCGAGCGGGCGCCGCAGCTCGTGACGATCTACGGCCAGGCGGGCGTCGGGAAGACTCGCCTCGTCTCCGAGTTCGTCGCGCAGCTCCCCGACGCGTACCTGCTCCAGGGACGGTGCCTGCCGTACGGCGAGGGGATCACCTACTGGCCGCTCGGCGAGGCAGCGAAGGGCCATGCCGGGATCCTGGACACCGACCCCGCGGAGGCCGCGTTGCGCAAGCTCGAGTCCGCGGTCGCCGACCACGTGCAACCGGAGCACGTCTCGGCCGTGGTCGACGCGATCGGATGGACGATCGGCCTCGCGCTACCCGCTGACGACGAGCGGGACATCGGCGCGCTCCTCCGCGAGAGCTGGCGGCGGTACCTCTGCGGGCTCGGCGGCGAGCGGCTGACCGTGCTCGTCGTCGAGGACGTCCACTGGGCCTCCGAGCCGCTCCTCGAGCTCATGGAGAAGCTGACCGACGCCCTCTCCGACGCTGCCGTCCTGACGATCTGCACGGCCCGCCCGGAGTTCTTCGACGCCCGCGGGGCGTGGGGCGGGGGCGTCCGGGACTCGGCGTCGATCAGGCTCTCTCCGTTGCCCGACACGGAGTCGCTGCAGCTCGTCGACGCGCTCGTGGGGGTCGGTGGCCTGCCGGGCGACCTCACGAGCCGCATCGTCGCCCGGGCCGAGGGCAACCCGTTCTACGTCGAGGAGATCCTCCAGATGCTGATCGACCGAGACGCGATCGCCCGGGAGAACGGCGGGTGGTCGGTGCGCGCGCACGTCGACGAGGTCGAGCTGCCGGACTCGATCCACGGCGTGATCGCGGCTCGCGTCGACCTGCTGGAGGCTGCCTCGCGCGAAGCGCTGAGGCGCTGCTCGGTGATGGGCCGCGTCTTCTGGCCGCGGGCGGTCGGCGTGGACGACTCGCTGATCGCCGCGCTCGGCCCGCGTGCCCTCGTCACCGAGCATGTCGAGTCGACGGTCGCGGGGATGCGCGAGTTCGCGTTCAAGCATGCGCTGACGCACGACGTGGCGTACGGGACGCTCCCGAGAGCCGAGCGGCGCGACCTCCACCGCCAGGTGGGAACGTGGCTCGAAGACGTCGCGCCGGGGCGCGAGTCGGAGATGGCCGAGATCGCGGCATATCACTTCGACCGCGCGCTCGAGTACGGCGAGACGTCCGCGGATGTCCGCACGCGCGCGTGCGAGCTGTTCCTCATGGCCGGCGAGGCGGCGCTCGCCCGTGTCGCCGCCGATCCCGGAGAGCGGCTGTTCGGCCGCGCGCTCGAGCTTGCTCCGGACGCGCGACGACGGGTCCACGCGCTGCTCGGGCTCGGGCGGTCGAGCCTGATCGCCAACCGCGTCGAGCGGGCGCACGAGTGCTTCTCCGCTGCCCGCGACGAGGCGACGGACCTCGGCGAGCGGCGACTCATCGCCGACTCGCTGAGCTGGCTCTCACGTGCCAGCTGGATCACCGGGCGCTGGCCGGACGCCGTTCCCCAGGCCACCGGCGCGGTGGAGGCTCTCGAGGGCCTGGAGGAGACGCCGCAACTTGCGCGCGCCCTCGCCCGCCTCTCGCAGCTCGAGATGCTGGCCGGGATGCCCAGCGCCGAGGCGCGGGCGGGGGAGGCGATCGCGGTCGCACGCAGGGTGGGGGACGTCCACGCGGAGCTCAACGCCCGCGCGAATCTGGTCGTGACGCGTGGAAACCGTGGCGTTCCGCCGGACATGACCGAGATGCGCTGCGTGATCGCCCGGGCGATCGCGACCGGGGACGCGCTCGAGGCCTACCGCTGCCTCGTCAACTCGCTGTGGACGGCTCAGGCGTTCCTCCCGCACGCCCGGCTCGCGCCGGAGATCGAGACGCTGCGCGAGATCATGGGCCCGCTCCCGGGGGTCGAGGGCCTCGACGTGTACTTCGCGATGTCGTATGCGCTGCTGGTCGACATCCCCTCCGGCCGCTGGGATCGCCTCGAGCCGCTTCTCGTCCGGCAGGAGGAGCTGCTTTCGGTTGAGCCGTACGGCGCCCGCATCCTCTCGCGCGATCTCGTCGGGGGCATGGCGATGCGCCGCGGCGACCTGGCGGCAGCCGCGGAGCCCCTTGCGGAGATGCGCGAGCTCGCCTCGGCTGCCGGCGAGCCACAGCGGGTCTTGCCGATGGCGGCAGTCGTGATGCCGTACGCGGCGCTCACCGGCGACCGGGCGATGCTCGCCGAGCTCACCGAGACGGTGCTCGCGACGACCGATCGCGAATGGGCGCAGCTCACCACCACGGCGATCCCGCGGGCGCTCGCGGCGGTGGGGGAGACAGAGCTCCTGGAGAGGATCGCCGAGGCGTTCAGGCTGAAGTTGCGGAGGGTGAATGCTCCGCGCATCGAGATCACCGCCACGGCTGCGGACGGGCTTCTCGCGCTCGCCGCCGGTCGGGCGGACGAGGCGGTCGAGGCCCTCCGCGGCGCGGCAGATCGGGAGCGCGACCTCGGCTGGCTGTACCGGGCCGCGTGTCTCGACCTCGACGTGGCGCATGCTCTCGGGGCCGCAGGGCTCGGGGACGAAGCACGCGCGAGGCTCGAGCTAGCGACCGCGGTCCTCGCGCCGCTCGGCTGTGTTCACGCGTACTGAATGCTCCCTGCGACATCCGTCCGGCTTCCGCCGGCGTCCGCGACGCTCAGGCGGGGGAGGCGAGCGCAGCCAGGCGCGCCAGGCACGAGCGGCCCTCGTTCGGCGCTCTGACCGCAGGTAGCGAGCCGTCCTCGCGGAAGCTCCGGTCCGGGCTCCAGCGTGTCTCGGCGACGACCGCGCCGTCGACGATGCGGAGGAGCCTGCCCTCGTCGACCTGAGACTTGAGGAACGTCGTACGCAGCGCCTGCTCGGCGACCTCGAGCGCCGCCCGCGTGGAGGCGAAGAGCACCTCGTGCCTGCCGCGGCCGATCCAGAGAGGGCGTCCGATGCCGCGGGCCAGGTGGAGCACGTCCGGCTCGCGCTCGTCGAGCCAGCCGGCCGCCATCGCGCCGACGAGCTCGCCGAGCGTCTCCGGCGACGTCCCGAACGCGTCGACGAGCGCAAAGATCGCCTCGGAGTCCACGGTCATCTCGGGCTCCTCGCGACGGAGCGCGTGACGTGCGAACAGCTCGTCGTCGTTCGAGATGATCCCGTTGTGGATCCCGACGACGTGCCCGTGGCGGATCGGGTGGTTGTTGGCGAGGATCGTCGGATGGCCCTTCGTGAAGTCCCGCACGTGGAGGAGCGCCTCGCCCGTCGCCTCCGGCAGCGCAATCGAGTCGAGCAGGGCGCTGGCGCCCGTCTGCTGCTTGCGGACGACGATCTCGGCGCCGGCGCGGAACGAGTACCCGGCGGCGTCGGCGCCGCGCTCGGCGATCCCGGCGAGAAGCGCCTGCGCGGCAAGCACCCGGTCCACACGTGAACCGTTGCCGAGGCTGTAGCCAGCGATGCCGCACACGTCGAGCCTGCCGTCCTCCGATAGCGCCGCGTTGTCCTGTTCAGCGTACTCAGCCGCTGGTGAGCAATCTGTTCGGAATCGTTCCTGACACTCCTCGGAGAGAAGTGCTGACAAATGCCTCAAGCGGGGGACGCCAACAGCCGATACGTCCCACGTGGAGCAAGACGCGGCAGAGCATCTCTTCGACAACGTCACAGAGGCGCGTGAGGAGCGCGAGCCGGGGGAGGCGGTTCAGGACCCCCTGAAGCTCTACGTCCGGGCGATCGGCGACGGACGGCTGCTGACGCCGGCCGAGGAGCGGGAGCTCGCGCGCCGCAAGGACGAGGGCGACGAGCTCGCGAAGCAGAAGCTGATCGAGTCGAACCTGCGGCTGGTGATGTCGATCACACGGAACTACACGCGGGCGGACGTCCCGCTGCTCGACCTCATCCAGGAGGGCAACCTCGGGCTGATCCGCGCCGTCGAGAAGTTCGACTGGACGATGGGCTACAAGCTGTCGACGTACGCGACGTGGTGGATCAGGCAGTCCGTCCAGCGCGCGCTGGCGGAGCAGAGCCGGACGATCCGCCTGCCCGTGCACATCGCCGACCAGGTGCGCCGCATCCAGCGTGCGCGCCGGGCGCTCGGCCAGCAGCTGAACCGGGACCCGTCGATCGACGAGATCGCGGTCGAGACGGAGCTCACTCCGCTCCGCGTGCAGGAGCTCCTCGACCTCGTCCAGGAGCACGTGAGCCTCGAGACGCCCGTCGGGGACGGCGAGAGCGTGATGAGCGACCTCATCGAGGATGCGCACGCCATCGAGCCCGAGGCCGAGACGGCGCTCCGACTGCGCTCGACGGAGCTCGCCCGTGCGCTGGCCCAGCTCAAGCCGCGGCTCCAGCGCGTCCTCGTGCTCCGCTTCGGGCTGGACGGCTCGGCCGGCCGAACGCTCGAGCAGGTGGGTGTGGAGCTCGGCATCACCCGGGAGCGCGTGCGCCAGCTCGAGACGAGGGCCCTGCGCGAGCTCCGGCACGTCGCACCGGCGCTCGAGCTCTACCTCCGCGCCTGAGCGCCTCTCGCGGGCTACTGGACGGAGCGCATCTCGTGCGCGACCGCGAGCCGGCGTAGCGAGTCGAGCTCGATCTGGCGGACCCGCTCGCGCGTCAGCCCGAGCCTCCGCCCGATCTCCTCGAGCGTCCGCGGCTCGTTTCCGTCGATCCCGTAGCGCAGCGTGACGACCTCACGCTCGCGCTCGGGTAGCCCCCCGAGGGCCCGCATCAGCGCCTGGCGGCGGAGGTGCGTGTCGACGGTCTCCTCGGGCAGCGGCTCGTTCCCCGCCACGAAGTCGCCCAGCACGGCGTCGTCGGCGTCTCCGATCGGCGCGTCGAGGCTGGCGGAGGCACGCGCCGCCGCCCGCACCTCGACGACCTGCTGCGGCGTGAGGGAGGCCTCGTCCGCGATCTCGTCGAGCGTCGGCTCCCGACCGACCTGCGTCCAGAGCGACCGTTCCGCGCGGTTGATCTTCTGGAGCCGCTCGACGATGTGGACGGGCATCCGGATCGTCCGTGCCTTGTCGGCGAGCGCACGCGCGACCGCCTGGCGGATCCACCACGTCGCGTACGTCGAGAACTTGAAGCCGCGCCGCCAGTCGAACTTCTCGACCGCGCGGATCAGCCCGAGAGTCCCTTCCTGGATGAGGTCGAGGAAGGGCAGCCCCTGGTTGCGGTAGTTCTTCGCGATCGAGACGACCAGCCGGAGGTTGGACTGGATCATCTCGGCCTTCGCGAGCTCGTCGCCCTGCTCGATGCGCTTCGCGAGAGCGACCTCCTGGGCCGCGGTCAACAGCCGGTGGCGACTCGCCTCGCGCAGGAAGAGCTGGAGCGCGTCGGTCGTCGTCTCGACCGGGGCCGACACCGGCACGGCCTCGGGCGGCGCGTCGCTCGTCGTCACGGCGTCGGGTGAGGGTGACTCGACGATCTCGATCCCACGCTTCTCGAGCTCACGCACGAGCGCCTCCTGCTCGAGGCCGTCCAGCTCGTGGGCCTCGACGATCTCGTGCACCTCGGGTGCCTTGATCGCGCCTGTCTGCTCGCAGGCCTCGATCAGCGACCTCAGATCGTCGTGGCCAAGCAGGGTCTCGATGTCAACCGTCGTCATGGAGGGAGACGAGGTACGGCTCTCGACGCGCGCTCGTCCGAGGTTCCCACAGTCGGGAAAGCTTGGCAACCCCTGAATTCGGGTTGGGGTGCCTCTGGCAAACGCCGCGAACATGCGTAGGTTGAGCAAAGGAACGGGGATGCAGGCTGGGGGTCACATCGAACGGCGCAAACCGCCGGCGCGCTGCGATGGCTGTGGCCGGAGCGCGGCCGAGGCCGGAATGCTGCGGCACGGGTGGGCCGTCAGCCCGCCGTCGGGCGAGGTGCCCGGGCTCTATTGCCTGACCTGCGCGTCCGCGCTCCGGATGCTCGACTGGTTCGTCCGCTGCGTCGCGTGCGGCACGACCGTCGAGAGCGAGACCGAGGCGGAGCGTCGCGGCTGGCGCTTCCA
>Ga0075418_10000271_pt1 | contig 51942 bp, 45 predicted proteins | sample SoiMetdeltSBSDD2_FD_81776 | JGI IMG/M metagenome (GOLD analysis project Ga0075418, IMG submission 81776) | Bulk soil microbial communities from a Populus tree surrounding site in Tennessee, USA - Soil MetaG P. deltoides SBSDD2 | ecosystem: Environmental > Terrestrial > Soil > Tree plantation...
AAAGTCCTCGGCGAACATGTTCGAGATGACCAAGCTCGTCGGGAAGCACCTGAAATAGACCGCTCGGGATTCGGGATCCGGGATCTGGGACTCGGAATGCAGGGTTCCATGTTCCGGGTTCCAGGTTCCGGGTTCCAGGTTCCAGGTTCCAGGTTCGCGTTCCCGGTCCTGACCAATGGCGGGTGGATACAAGCGAATAGCCACAGAAGAGGCCTGGGCACCAGCTGAATTGCTGGATACCTATCGATCGATGGCGTCCAGCAAGTCGATCGACGATCCCGGCTTTATCGTCCTCTGGAATAGGCTTGGCGCGCGAGCCCAGTTGTCCGAGCGGCTGGCTGATATCGGCGCGCGCCGGATCGCCGATATGGACAGCTCGGGGATCGATCTTCAGATCCTCTCGCTGACCTCACCGGGCGTGCAGGTCTTCGATGCCGCGACGGCTACCTCGCTCGCTGCCACCACCAACGATCAAGTCGCGGAAGCCGTTCGAAAGCACCCGACGCGATTCGCCGCTCTCGGAGCCGTTGCACCGCAGGACCCGAAAGGCGCAGCTCGTGAAGCCGAAAGGGCCGTCCGCAAACTGGGATTGAAGGGCATCATCATCAACTCGCATACCAGAGGCGAGTTTCTCGACGACCCGAAATTCTGGGACATTTTCGAGGCTGCCGAAGCGCTGAAGGTCCCGATCTATATCCACCCGCAGGCGCCTCCTCCACAGATGTCTGCGCCCTATGTCGAGAAAGGGCTCGAAGGGGCGTTGTGGGGGTTTGCTGCCGAAACGGGCCTCCACCTGCTCGCGATCTTGCGCAGTGGTGCGCTCGACCGCTTCCCGGGCCTCCGCATCGTCGTCGGCCACGCCGGCGAGGCGCTGCCGTTCTGGCTGTATCGTCTTGACTACATGAACCGCAGCGCGCGGACGTTCATTCGCAATGGTGCGGACAGGTTGCAGCGGACACTCAGTGAGTACATGCGGGAGAACGTGTACGTCACGACGAGCGGGATGGCGTGGGCGCCGGTCATTACATTCGTTCAATCGGTGCTCGGGATGGACCGCGTGTTGTATGCGATGGACTATCCCTATCAATTCGAGCCCGACGAAGTGACCGCAACCGACGACCTGCCTATCAGCGACGCCGACAAGAAGAAGCTGTTCCAGACCAACGCAGAACGCGTATTCGGTCTTTGAAGGTGGCGCCGGTCATCCAGGTCTCTTCGATTCGCAAGACGTACGGCCGGACGGTTGCCGTCGACGACGTGACGTTCGACGTCGAGGAAGGTGAGATCTTCGGGCTCATCGGCCCCAATGGAGCGGGCAAAACAACGACGATGGAGTGCGTCGAGGGGTTGCGTCGCCCGGATCGAGGAACGATTTCGGTGCTGTCGCTCGATCCGATCCGCGACGCCCGGACCCTTCAGCAGAAAGTAGGCGTGCAGCTCCAGCAGGCTCAACTTCAGAAGCGAATCAAGGTGAGGGAGGCGGTCGATCTGTGGGCATCGCTTTATCCGCGCTCGGTGGACGGAGACGCGCTGCTCGAGCGCCTCGGCCTCGCCGACAAGCGAGAGGCGTGGTTCATGACGCTCTCCGGCGGACAGAAGCAGCGACTCTTCATTGCACTGGCCCTGATTCACGATCCCGATGTGGTGTTGCTCGATGAGCTGACGACCGGCCTCGATCCTCAGGCACGGCGCGCGATCTGGGACCTCGTGCGGGAGATTCGTCGCCGGGGGAAGACGGTTTTCCTGACCACCCATCTCATGGAGGAGGCCGAGCGTCTCTGCGATCGCGTGGCCATCGTCGAACGGGGCCGCGTCATCGACAGCGGCACGCCGACGGGGCTCGTGCGGCGTCATTGCCCCACGCAAACCGTGGTTCTCGAGACGGCGGATGCGTCAGCCGCGGAGCATTTTCAGTTGATTCCTGGTGTGGACTCGGTCACATGGCGGGACAACCACTGCACCATCCGGGGAAGCGGTGGTGATCTGGTCACGCACGTCATTCAGTGCCTCGCTGAACATCGGATTCGTGTCACCGATTTCAGGACCGAGCTGCCGAATCTCGAAGATGTCTTTCTCACGCTCACCGGTCATTCCATCCGCGAGTGACAGAATGCGTGCGCTCCTGAAGCTGACATGGCTGGAGATCAAGATTTTCGTGCGAGAACCAATGGGTGTGTTCGGCACGGTCGGCATACCTGTGCTCGTGTTCTTGATTGCGAGTCGTCTCCTCGGGCCGCGCGTGGCGCGCGCGGCGATTCAGCCTGGCGGCGCGGTCTCGGCCGTGCTGCCGGTGCTGGCGTCGATTCTGATGGCGCTGAGTGCGATCTCGTCGCTGGTCACGATCATCTCGATCTACCGCGAAGGCGGGATCCTCAAGCGGCTGCGTGCCACGCCTCTGTCGCCGACCGTGATCCTTTCGGCGCATGTTCTCGTGAAGCTGCTCTTCACGCTGATCACGCTCGCAATCATGGTGCTGCTCGGTCGCCGCTACTTCCCACCAGGTGCGCCGGTACCGCTGTTTTCCTATGCCGTAGCGCTCACGTTCACGACGTGGGCGATCCTGTCGATCGGATTTCTGATCGCGAGTATTGTTCCAACGGCCCGCTTCGCTCAGCCGCTTGCTGCGCTGATTCTGTATCCGATGGTGGCCCTGTCGGGGCTGTTCTTTCCGCTCGACGTCCTTCCGCAATCACTCAAGCTGCTGGCGCGCGCAATGCCGCTCGCCTATGCGGTGTCGCTGCTGAACGGCATCTGGCGTGGAGAAGGATGGTCTGCTCACTTTGGCGAGGTCGCTGCGCTGACGTTCTTCTTCGTCGTCTTCACAGCGATTTCGACGCGAATGTTCCGATGGGAATAAGCGCGAACGCGTGCATCAGGATTGTCAGACGGATTGCAGATCTGTCCGGCGTTCCGGCGCCAATTTGCATGGGGATTTACGCTACGGCGGCAACTTCGCACTGAGTACCGAACTTGCACATGGCGTCTCGAATATGGCGCTCTATCTGGACACGACGATTCAGCCGGCGAAGGTGTACATCCAGGCGGCGCCTCGAACGTGTATCAAGAGCGACGCGTTCGATATCACGCTGTTGATTCTACCGCTGGCGACCGGGCTCGGCGCCGTGGCAGCGGTCCTGGCCAATCCGGCGCTCTTCGCGGTGCTGCTGGTCGCCGACCTGTGGCTCCTCGGCTATCACCACGTCGTAGCAACGTACACGAGGCTGGCCTTCACGAAGGAGGCGCTCCGGCGCAATCGTTTCCTTGCGATCGATCTGCTGCTCCTGATGGCAGCAGCGACATTGGCGCTGGCAGTCACGGCCGGTGCCTGGGTCGTGGCCACGGCGTTTCTCTATCTCCAGTGGTTCCACTACATGCGCCAGGGCTGCGCTCTTGCGCGGATGTACTTCCGGGCGACGCCCGACGGACAGGTGGCGGGATCGCGCGACCTCACGGCTGACCTCGTGATCTATCTCGTACCCATCTACGGCATCGCCGCGCGCTCGGCGACGATGGGAGACACCTTCCTCGATCTGCCAGTGAAAACCGTGGGGTTACCGCAGGAAGTGATAACGGCGCTCGGATTCGCCGCCGCGGTTGCCGGGCTGGTCTGGCTGGTTCGCAGCTCGATCTCCTTCGTGCGCGGGACGCTCGATACCCTTTACGCCGGGTTCGTGCTGTCTCATGTCGCGATCTTTCTCGTCGCCTACATCGGGATCGAGGACGCCGGCACTGGCTGGCTGGCCATCGACGTGTGGCACAACCTGCAGTACGTGCTGGTCGTCTGGATGATGAATCAGAAGAAGTACGCGGGCGGCGTCGATCCCGCCGCGCAGTTCGTATCGCGAATCAGCCAGCCGGGCCGCCTGGCGATCTACTTCGCGAGTTGCCTCGGGATTTCCACGCTGGTCTACGTCGTGCTCGGCAGTTTCGTCGCTATAGCAGGCGGTGGCTTAGCCATCACGGCGGGCATCTACATGGGCATCAACTTCCACCACTACGTTATCGATGCCCTGATCTCGAAACGACGACCGGTAATCCCGCGGTCAATTTGAAGATTCTTGGTCACCGATCTTTGAATCGTTGGTGACAGTTGATTCTTGATTGAGTCGCCACAATCCGGCACCGAATCACCAATCCACAGTCAACAATCAAACAACGATTCAACAATCAAAGATCAAAGATCGTGAAATCTCCAAATTGACGGATTGAACGATTGCGATTGAATGATTACCTGACCGGGACCCGCTGCTTGAGCTCCTCGACCCAGTTCTGCACGACCACGATGCCCGTCGCGGGCACAGCCCCTCGATTCGGATCCGTCGACTCGGGAAGCATCAAGAACCGCCCGTCTGGCGCGACGTCGTAAGTGCTGTCGACGTCTTCTCCAGCGGGGCCGCCGCCAAAGCCGTGGAAATATGGCCGGTCGAACAATAGCACTGGTGACCCGAAGGAAAACGACTCCCCGGGCTTCACTGCGATCGCGATCACCTTGTTACTCTGCAGGTAGAACAGTTCCCGTCCGTTCCGAGACCAGACCGGCTCGCGCCCTCCGTCCTGAGAGACCCGGGCCGGCGCCGAGCCGGCGATTGCACGAACCCAGATCTCGGACCGCCCGGATCGGTTGGAGCGATAGGCCAGCCAGCGCCCGTCGGGCGAGACGCGTGCCGAGTCCTCGTTGAACTCGGTCCTGACGAGTTCGTCCACTCTGCCGCCCTCGGCCGGCAACGCAAGGAGGTCGGAACCGCCGCCGCTCTCGCGCACAAACGCAATGATCAACCGCCCGTCGGGCGTCCACGTGAGCGGAGGACGGGCAAAGACTATGAACCGCTCGTCATTGCCAAGCTCAATGGGAATCGGTTGGGGTTGAAGCGCGCTGCCGTCGGATGGGATCGCGTACACCCTCCATACACCATCACGTGACGAGGTGAACATGACACGAGCCTCATCGCGCGACCAGATGGGCGACAGGTTGTCCCCCCTGTTCACGAGCGGAAGCGGGGGGCGCCCGCTGAGATCGAAGATCGAGATGTCGCCATCGGCGGGTGGACCCGTCACCAGGAGGAGCCGTTTGCCGTCTCGAGACAGTCGAGGGCTTCGAGGGCCCTGGACGGAGACGTTCAACGCGGGACCGATCTCGCGACCGCTGCGATCGACCCACACTGGGGTGACCTGTCCACCAGCCTCAATCGATTGCGGCCCAGGCACATAGATCAACGTCCCGTTCCTCGAGATCCCGTAGTCCGCTGCCGTGATGAGACCGGATGCCGCACTCCCGGCAGGACCGCAACAGGCATGCCCCTCATCTCGAGACGATCGAGATCGAAGGAAGCCGCCATGAGCGTTGTGCCTCTCGCGAAGACGAGATGGCCGGAAGGCGCATACATCGGGTTCGCTCCGCCCTCGACGAGCGTCTTCTCCTTGCGTGTCTCGAGATCGAGGACGCCGATGGTTTCTCTCTGCGCCTGCGCTTCGATGGTGTAGAAGAGCGCAGCTCTCCCGCCGGGCAACATCGAGGGTGCGGCATAAAAGACGTTGGGCGCATCCGTCCCCGCCACGCGTTCGAGGGCGGCGCCGCCGCCGGCGGAAGTCCTGTAGAGCCCGTTGCCCTTGCCCGCCATACCGCCACGGGCGACCGCCATGATCAAGGTATCGTCGGGTCCCCATGCCGCGCCGACAAAGCCCGGCTCGTCGTCGGCGATCTTGATGGAGGGTCCCCCGGCAAGGGCGACTCTCAGGATGCCCTTTCCGACCGATCTGAACCCGATCGAGGCGCCGTCCCAGGAGAAGAAGGGGTTGGCGTTGCCAAAGTCCTCTGGTAACTCGGTGCCGCGGATCATCTGGGGCTCGAGTCCTCCCAACTCCCGCAAATACAGTGCCCGGCCGCCTTGCGGAGCCTCGCCGAGGTACACGATCTTGGTCCCATCGGGTGAGATCGCCACGTCATAGCCGCCTACGCTCACAAGTGGCGCAGTGGCTGCCGGCGCGAGCAGCAGTCGTGACACGGTAGCAGGAGCCGTCGGTGTCGAACGCGTGAGCGCCCAGATGGCGACGCCTACGGCCACGACTGCGACGGCAGCCGCAATGACAGCCGGCCATAGCCACGCGCGCCGGACGGGTAGGCGCACTGCAGGACTGCCGATGCTCGCGGTAGACGTCGCACTGGCGTCCAGAATCCACTCCAACTGACGGCCGATGTCAGCGGCAGACTGCCACCTGTCATTCGGGCTCTTCGCGAGGCACGTCTTGACGATCTGGTCGAGCGAAGGCGGCGAGGCCGGCTGAAGCGACGATACCGGCGACGGCTCGCGCTCGAGGATTGCGCCAATCAGGCTCGCCTGGCTCTTCCCCTCGAAGGCCTTCCTTCCGGTCAACATCTCGTAGAGCACGGCGCCGAACGCAAAGATGTCGGAGCGTGCGTCGGCCTCCTGCCCTTCGAGCTGTTCGGGCGACATGTACTGAAACGTGCCGACGATGGAGCCCGCGCCGGTAAGAGGGGAATCGATCGTTGGCGCGGCGGTGACGTCCGAGTGTGCCGCCACTGTGGGCGCCATTTTCGCCAGCCCGAAGTCGAGAAGCTTCACCCCTGCCGTCGTGAGCATGACGTTGCCCGGCTTCAGGTCGCGGTGGGTCACGCCTTTTCGGTGCGCCGTGTCGAGCGCGTCGGCGATCTCGACGGCGTAGCGAAGCGCGTCGCTCGAAGGCAGCGGACCTCGAGCCAGTCTCGCGGCGAGCGTCTCCCCCTCGAGATGCTCGATCACGAGGAAGTCGATCGGGCCCTGATCGGTGGTCGCCCGACCGACGTCGAACACCGAGCAGATGTGTGGGTGACTGAGGGTGGCGAGCGTCTTGGCTTCGCGCTCGAACCGCTGTTTCAAACCGGGGTCGGAGGCCACGCGCGACGACAGGATCTTGACGGCCACGGTGCGATCGAGCCGGCCGTCGCGTGCCTTGTAGACCTCGCCCATGCCGCCGGCACCAATCAGGCCGACGATCTCGTAGGCGCCGAGGCGGGTGCCGGGGGCAAGCGGCAAGGAACTGCTCCGTTACGCCGCGCTGACTATAGCCCAAACTTCTACGATTGGAGACTTTGTGACAGTATCGCGCCGAAGTTTGTTTTTCTGGCAAATACTGCTAGCGAGAGTGTAACTAGAAGGCACAGGATCTTGATCACAGCGCGGCTTTGGTCGCGGCTTCGCCGCGCTGTGATCTTCGTTTTGCCGCAATCCGCACCAAATCATCAATCCCCAATCAAAAATCAACAACGATTCGATAATCGAAGATCAAAGATCAACAATGGATGGGTGCCCGATCTGTTCACGGGTGAGCGTCAGCGCCAGTCGGTCGAAGTGGCTCCCGGTGCGATCTGGTTGAGGAACTGGTTATCCCTCGACCGGCAAGTGCAGCTCGTGGATCGCTGCCGTGCGCTGCTCGAGGGGCCAGGTGGCGGCTACACACCCATCGTTCGCGGCGGCGGCAAGATGCACGTGCAGATGATGTGTCTCGGCCGACATTGGAATCCGCTGACCTACACCTACGAATCGACACGCGCCGATCACGACAACCTGCCGGTCGCGCCGGTGCCAGACGATTGGGTCGAACTCGCGTCGGCCGCGGCGCGCGCGGCGGGCTTCGTTCTGACTCCCGACATCTGTCTGATCAACTTCTACCAGGGCGACGGGCGGATGGGTCTTCACCAGGACAAAGATGAAAGCGCCGAGTCGATCGCCGCCGGTCTCCCTGTGGTATCGCTGTCGGTTGGGGACGCGGCGCGATTTCTCTTTGGTGGTCTACGACGTCGTGAACCAGTCGAGACGATCCTTCTGGAATCAGGAGATGCATTCGTGTTCGGCGGCGCGGCCCGTCTCCGGTATCACGGCGTCACGCGCATCCTGCCCGGCACGGCGCCGGCGGTATTGCGACTGGACGGACGCCTCAACCTGACGTTTCGCCGGTTCTAGCGGCCGACGAAACGTAGCGGCTGGTCTTCAGACGTTGCGAAGGACTCTGTAAAATCTGACTCATGCCGAGACTCATCGAAGGGCCGACGGTCATTGCCGCCGCAGGAAACAAACCGAAGCAGATCGAGGAATTCGCCGGGCGCGTGAACTCTGGCCATAGTGGTGTCAGCGTGGCCCGCATGGTGTCTCCGGCTGGCTGGCGCGAGCCGGGTCAGCGACCGCAGTTCGAAGAGATCACCGTTGTGTTGCGCGGCATGGTCCGCGTTGAGCACGAACGTGGGGTGATCGACGTGCGGGCGGGACAGGCCATCGTCGCATCGCCTGGAGAATGGATACGCTACAGCAGCCCCGAGGCCGAGGGTGCCGAGTACATCGCGGTGTGTATGCCTGCCTTTTCGCCGGACACTGTTCACCGCGATCAGGAGTGACCCTCACTCGGCACTCGGGACTGGCGGCTCGCGGCTCGGGACTCGGGATTCGTTGATCGTGACTGGCCCGCGCGGCCGCGCGCGCGTATGCTTGCCGCATGTCATACCGCACTTGCCCAAGAGGGTCCGTTGCGGCCGCGGCGGTGATCATTCTGCTGGCGACGGCAGCGGACGCGCAGTGGCTGAATTACCCGACACCGGGAACGCCGCGGCTGCCCGACGGCACACCGAATCTCGCAGCGCCCGCTCCGCGTGGCGCCGATGGCCGGCCGGATCTGTCCGGCATCTGGGCAGCCGAATGTGCCATCTACGGCCGCGACTCGTGCTTCACGCGTAGTCTCTTCTTCAACCTCGCGAAAGATTTGCAACCCGACGAGGTGCAGATGACGCCATGGGCGGCGCAGATTCAGGCGCAGCGTGAAAGCCGCAATCACGTCGACGATCCGTATGGCTATTGCCTCCCGCCCGGCACGCCACGAATCAATTTCGGAGGCGGGCCGTTTCGCATTCTCCACACGCCGCAAATCACCGCGCTCTTGTACGAAACGCTCGTCGGTATGACGTTCCGTCAGGTGTTCACCGATGGACGTCCGCTGCCCGAGGTCATCCAACCCACGTGGCTCGGATACTCGGTCGGCCGGTGGGACGGCGATACGTTTGTCGTCGAAACCAACGGCTTCAAGGACGGAGGCTGGCTCGATACCTTGAAGGGACGTCCGCACAGCGACGCATTGCGCGTGACGGAACGGTTTCGCCGAATCGACTTTGGCCACATGGAGCTCACGATCACCATCGAAGATCCCAAGGCCTTCGTGAAGCCGTGGACCATCAAAGCGCCGCTGACGTTGTTGCCCGATACCGAGCTCGTCGAAGCGTTCTGCGATGGGCACGATCAGACGATGACGCATCGCAAGGTCGAACCGGCGCCCGAACCTCCGAGTCCGCGACTGCCTTAGAGTATTTGTGACTTGGGGATTATTGATTGTCGATTCCTTGTTGATTGATGATTTTGGATTGGTGATTATTGGCGGGAACAATCGTCCGAGGAATCGCCAATCAAGAATCAACGATCAACAAGGAATCAATAATCAAAGATCGAGAGATCAAAAATGTTGAGATGCGCATGGGTGCTTCTTGCGCTCGTCGTGACGGGATGCTCCGAGGCCCCGCCGGCACCGGCGCCCAAGCCGATGCCATCAAAGCTGGAAGGCATGTGGAGCGATCCGCCGCCGACTGCCGTTGGCACGCTGTGCTTCTTCGCCTGCACCGACGCGGCAATCGAGCGCCTCAACGCGCTGCTCGACGATCCGAAAAACGACGCCCGCCCATTCCCGCAGCTCGCCGCAGAGGCGCAGAAGCACCAGACGGACAACTACCTGCGTCCCAGGCTGACCGAGGCCGCGCTCAAAACCTATCCACTCGATCCAGCCGACGATCCCGGCTTTCTCCGTTGCGAGCCATGGGGACTGGCCAAGCAGATGTTTGCGCCGCACCAGCTCGAGATCCGGCGCGCCGGGGACGATCGTATCGAACTGCGGTACGGTGAGTGGGAAGCGGTCCGAACGGTCCATGTCGACGGTCGCGCCGTTCCGGCCAACGTCCCGCCCAGCCGTCTGGGCTACTCCGTTGGGCATTTCGAAGGTGAGACGCTGGTGGTGGAGACGTCAGCCGTCGCGCCGGGAATCACGTGGTGGGATTCCCAGCACAGCGATCAGTTTCGCGTGACGGAACGCTTCACCCGCTCCGACGACGGCGAGACCTTGAACCTGACCGCGACGATCGAAGACCCCTGGGGCCTGCGCGAACCGGTTGTGGCCAAGAAGATCTGGCGATGGGCGCCTAATCAGAAGATCACACCGTACGACGCATGCGAGCCGGCAACCGAATTCAAGAAGGGGACAGGTGAACCATGAGACGGTTCCGTGTGGGGTCCGCCTTAAGGCGGACTGCGTTGCTGTGCATGCTGATCCTGCTCGCCCTCGCGGTCACGCCTGTCGCTTCGCATCATGCGTTCTCACCGGTGTACGACGCGAAGAAAACGATCGTCGTCGAAGGCGTGGTGACGCAATTCAGGTTCGTGAATCCACACGCGATGATGCTGATGGATGTCACCGACAAGAAGACCGGCAAGGTCGTGAAGTGGAACGTCGAGTTCGCCGGCCGGCTGAACCTGGAGGAAGCCGGGTGGACCGCCGATTCGATCAAGCCCGGAGAGCTCGTTAAGGTCACCGGTAATCCGACGTGGACCGGGTCGCAGCGCATGGCGTTCGTCAAACTCGTGCGCGCGGATGGCACGACGCTCGAGCCCGGGCGCGCGCAGCGTCTCAGCGCGATCGAAGAAGAGCGCCGTCAACGCGCGAAACAGAGAGAGCAGCAGCCCGCACAGCAGGCGACACCGGAGAAGTAGGGCCGGTCGAGTACGACGTAGAGCGGGGGCTTCAGCCCCCGCGGCGCGATGACCGCGCAGGCTGCAGCCTGCACCCTACGACGATATGAAAACGCCTCAAAAATCGAGCTGAGCGCTGAACTTCAACAGCCGTCCCTGCAGGATCTGCAGCGGGCGGAGCCACGCGGATCCATACGTCGTATTCAACGCCAGCGTCGGGCTGGCGTTGAACATGTTGTAGAGATCGACGTTCGCCATGACGCGTGCCTCGGGCCCGACGCGGAAGACCTTCGATAGTCTGAAGTCGACCTGATTCAACCGTCCACCGTACGTCGTCCCGGGCTCGATCAATGGAACCGTCGCCGTACCCGAAGTCAACGGGCGCCCGAGCGACCCGATCACTTCAGCGCTTGTGTACGACCGGGCGGCTGTGATCTCGGGCCCGGGAAGGCTCTGAAGCGTGGCGCTTGTCTGGAGGCCCCACCACGGCCACGGGTAGACGCCAAGGACTTTCACCTGCGTCAGGAATGGTGGTGTGACGTTGCAGTTGAGCAACTGCTGCGGCGAGTCGACGACGAAGCAGTTGTCCGTGGTCACTCGACCGGTGCTCGTTCCGCCTTGCAGCACCGCGCCGCTGGGCAGACGAAGATTTACGCTGAAATCCACGCCGTTGTAGACCTCGGTTTGATCGCCGAAGTTGTTCGACAGCGTCACGACGTTGTTCTGCGCCACGATCCGGTTGGGATCGTAGAGACCACAGACCTGGTAACCGCCGCCGTCTGGCAGACGTGAATCGACGGGCGCCGTCGCACAATACGGGGAGTAGTCCGTGGGCCCGATGTTCAGGTTGTCGGTCGAGAGGAAGTTGCTGTACGTCCGCCGGAAGTATCCGGCGTTCACCGACACACGCGGCAGGATCTCGTGCTGGATGGCAGCGGAGGCTTCCCAGTTGAAGCCGCGCTGCGTCAAGGCGTCGTCGGCATAACGGACCGTGGGGTTCGTCGTGCCGAAGTTCGACGGATTGACTGCCCCGCATTCGCCGTTGATTCCGGGCAGAAGCAAGTCGCAGTCGGGCGAGAAATTTCCCCGGCGCGGATCGCCGACCGGATAGAACGTGTCGTTCCAGGTACGGGTTGCTTGCGTCACGATCGCGGCGGCCGGATTGGCGCGGCGGGTGAACGTCGTAAGATTCGGGCCTTCGAGATAGCGTCCAACGTTCGCTTTGATCGCGGTGCGGCCGTTGCCGAAGAGATCCCAGGACACGCCCACGCGAGGCGACACGTTCTTCCAGTTCGGCACATCCTCGACCTTTGCGAAATTGATGCTGCGGTTCGGCGCGAGGGGACCCGGGCCTACGTACTGTTCCGGCACGTACGAGTTGAGGTAGTCGAAACGCACGCCGAGATTGAGGGTGAATCGGCTCAGGCGCCATTGATCCTGCGCGAAGAGACCGATGTTGGCCTTCGTCGTCTCGTAGAACTCGAGCGGCGTCGCAAACTGGGTGAGCTGTGTCGGAACGCCGTTTCGAAGCTGCAGTGTCACGGCATCGTTGGCCACGTCCTGCGTCGTCCACACCCACGCGTGCTGAAAGGTGAAACCCACTTTCGCGGCATGCGAGCCGGTCACATACGACGTGACGAACCGCGTATTCCACTGGTGCGTATCGTTGTGCCCGTACGTCGACGACAGATTGCCCCACGAGAACCCGGTGCCGAGATCGCGCCACGGCACGTCGTCCTCGGTGATGCCATCTGGTATCTGCAGCCTGAACTGGAAGTCCTTCGCCGCGTACGCCCAGCCCGCCTCGAAGAGCACGCGGTTCGTCCACGGCGCGTTCCAGGTTATCTGCGTGAGTCGGCTTGGGTCGGCATAGTAGTTGATGACGGCCTCAGGTGACTGCGTCCGGTTGGTGGCCGACTGTGTGTAGAAGTGGTCTCGAATCTGGAGCGCCTCCTGATGCTGGGCGCTCACTTTGTTGCGAGGACTCGCTTGCCATGTGAGACGGATGCTGCCATTGTAATCCTCGTCGCCTTCGTACGCGGGCCTGGAGAGATCGTCTTCTTTGATCCAGGGAACGGTGCTCTTGTTGTAGTAGAGGCCTGCCATGTACTGGTTCGTTTCCCATTGACGGTACGCGCCGAAGAACCAGAGCTTGTCCGCGCGGATCGGACCGCCGGCGGCTGGATTGAAGTCGTAGATATAGTTGACGCGATCGACTGAGGTCAGCCCTTGCGCCTGCAGGTCGTCCGAGAGATTCCGGCTTTGCAGCTTATGGTTGGTGAACGCCCCCGCCAGAAAGCCCTCGAACGAGTTCCCACCGTCTTTCGGGATCACGTTTCCGCGAACACCGCCGAGCTCGCTCTCCGCGGATAGGCCGCCGGTCTCGAGACTGATCTCGCGCACGGTGGCATCGTTGACCGATACCGCAACGAAGCTGCCACCACGGCCAGCGCCGTTGTTGTAGTACATGCCGTCGTAAAGCAATGCCTGTTCGAAGAGCCGGCTGCCGTGAATGGCCATCGCGGCCGATCCGTATTGCGTGCCGCCGACATCCTGGCTATTGGTCGTCATGCCGGGAATGAGCACGCCGAGTGCCACGACCGATTTCGTTCCCGCGGGAATCGCATCCATGACATCACGCGTCATGACACGTTGCTGAATGACGTTCTGCACGTCCACGGTCGACGTCTCACCGGTGACCGTGATCGTCTCCTCCAGCGTCCCGACGCGCATCTCCACGTTCACCGTCGCGGTGAACGACGCCGTGAGCTCGATGCCTTCACGCTTGACAGTACTGAATCCGGGCAGCGTGAACGTGACCGCGTACGTGCCTGGTCGAAGGTTGACGATGGTGAAGCGGCCGGCTTCGTCGGTGACGGCCACCCGCAATTTCTCGATGAGCGCAGGGCTGGCGGCCTCGACCGTCACACCGGGAATCACCGCGCCGCTCGCGTCCCTCACCGTTCCCGCGATGGCGCTGCCACTCTGGGCAGCCGCGCTCGCCGGCAACCACGCGATGAGCGCGAACACTATCCATGCGTACCGAAATGAAGTCGTCATGACATGCCCTCGATGAAATACTGTGAAGGGGTCAGACCCCTTGATATGAGCTGACTCAAGGGGTCTGACCCCCTTCAGGGAGCTGGCTCGAGCCGGAGAAGCGCCCCGGGGTTTTCGTCGGTCAGGAGATACAAGAGCCCGTCTGGCCCCTGTCGCACATCGCGGATGCGTTGACGCAGCTCGGTGAGCAGCATCTCGCGTCGTGTCTCCTCGCCACGGTCGTTGAAGACGACGCGTTGCAGGTGCCCGGTCTGAGGGATCTCTCCGAAGCGCATCGCGCCAACGAAGACGTTGCCTTGCCACCCGGGAAATCGATCACCCGTGTAGAAGGCCATCCCCGAAACGGCAATCGACGGCATCCAGTACACAAGCGGAGGCTCAATGCCGTCCCTGGCAAACTTGCCCTGCCAGGGCCCTTCGTAGCTGCGACCGAGGCTCACGTCTGGCCAGCCGTAGTTTCGGCCCGGCAGAATGACGTTGATTTCGTCGCCGCCGTTGGGACCGTTCTCGTTCGACCACACCGCCCCCGTCTGCGGGTGTATCGCGAGCCCGAGCTGATTGCGGTGACCGAGTGAGTAGATCTCCGGCTTGTACCCGGACCGTCCAACGAATGGATTGTCGGGCGGCACGGTTCCATCGTCGCGCAGCCGCAGCACCTTCCCCTTGTGATGACTGGGATCCTGCGCATCCTTCATGTTGACGACGGACGCTCCTGTCGTCATGTAGAGCATGCCGTCGCGGCCGAAGGCGATTCGTGACGCCGCTCCACCCTGCCCATCCCACCACGGCTCGACGACGAACAGTTCCTTGAAGTCGGTCAGCGCCGATCCATCCCAAGTCCCGCGGCCGAGGGCGGTGGCGATCAGATCCTGGTCGCCGGGCTTGGAGTATGTGAGGTAGACGAAGCGATTCTCGGCGAAGCGCGGATGCAGCACGACGTCCATCAAGCCGCCGAGACGCTGCATCTTGGATTGCGGGACGCCGGCGACTGGCTGGGGATCGAGCACGCCGTCGCGGATGATGCGAAGGCGGCCCGCGCGTTCGGTGACGAGCATCTCGCCACCTGTCAGGAACGCAAGGCTCCAGGGGTTTGCAAGTCCCTTCGTGACTGCGACGACGCGCACCTTGTGCTGTTCGGCGGTGTCGAAGACCCAGGGTCCGTCGCCAAGCGGGACACGCGCCACGCCGATCTGACGCTGGGCCGAGAGAGCGGCGTGCGAAATCGCGAGCAGGACACCGAGGGACACGGTGCACCGAACAAGACGGGAGTTCGTCATAGAGCCTCGCGCTGCAAAGGAGCAGCGCGAGGCTACACGCGAGACGCGACGCGGCGCAATGCCAATTACGGGGGAGGAATGGGCGTCACCGCCTCGATTCTCGCCAGCTCTCCTGCGCTCTTAGACCGGCGGCGCGTTCGCTGAGCTGGATGAACTCAGTCCGGTAACCCTCCTTGTCCTCGCCACGGAATCGATGCGCGCGTTCTGCCGCTGCCAGGAAGCTCGCGTTCCCGCGGTCCGGTGAGTCACGAAGCACCATTCCGAACTCCGCCACGGCCGACGCGAAACCAACGTTTGACGTCATGTCCGACGCTCGGTTCATCAGGATCCTGCTGAGCAACTGGCTCGTATCGCCATCCGGCGCCTTGTAACGCACCTTCACGGTCAGGAGCTCGCCGGACGACGCAACGCGTGTTGGCTGCGTGTCGCGCTGATACTTGAGCGCATCGACGGTGGGAGCGCCCACCTCCACGCCGGCCGGGACGATCTCGTAAAGCGCCGTCACCGAGTGACCGGCGCCGATCTCGCCCGCGTCCTTCTTATCGTCGTTGAAATCCTCGTTGCGAAGCAGGCGGTTCTCGTATCCGATCAGCCGATACGCCGCGACCTCGCGCGGATTGAACTCCACCTGGATCTTGACGTCCTTGGCAATCGTGTCGAGCGTGGCACCGGCCTCGCGCACGAGCACCTTGCGCGCCTCATGCAGGGTGTCCAAGTACGAGTAATTGCCGTTCCCCTTATCAGCCAGTTTCTCCATCGTCGAGTCCTTCAGGTTGCCGGTGCCCACGCCAAGGACGGACAGGAAGATGCCGCTTTCGCGCTCCTGCTCGATCAGACGAACCAGTTCGCTCTCGTTCGTCACGCCGACGTTGAAGTCGCCGTCAGTGGCGAGAACGACGCGATTCACGCCGCCGGGAAGGAAGTTGTGGCGGGCGACCTGATACGCCAGCCTGATCCCGGATGCGCCATTGGTCGAGCCGCCGGCTTCGAGCGTCGCCAGCGCGTGGTGAATGCGCTCCTTCTGATCGCCGGAGGTCGACGGCAGCACCAGTCCGCTCGCGCCTGCGTACACGACGATGGCGACGCGATCGCGCTCGGTGAGAACGTCGGTGAGCATGCGCATCGCGGTTCGTACGAGCGGCAACTTGTCAGACGGCATCATCGAACCCGACACGTCGATGAGAAACACCAGGTTGCGTGGTGACGGCTCACGATGTTGAATTTGGCGCCCCTGCAGGCCGATCAACGCCAATCGATGGCGTGGATTCCACGGGCAGGCGGTGAGCTCGGTCGTGATCGAGAATGGCGCCTGACCTGCTGGCTGTGGATAGTCGAATCGGAAGTAGTTGACGAGCTCCTCGATGCGCACCGCGCCTGGCGGCGGCAGTCCTCCATCGTTGAGGAACCGCCGGACGTTGGCGTACGACGCCGTGTCGACATCGATAGAGAACGTCGAGAGTGGGTCTGCGTCGACGCGACGAAAGCGGTTCTCCTCGATGGTGTCGTAGGACTCGGTGTTGAAAGGGCCAACGTTTCGGAGCGGGGCTCCGATGACTGAATTTTGCGCTAACGGCGCAGCGGGGAAGCCGCCGACAACACCCCCGACAACACTTCCGCGAACGCCTCCAGCGACGCCTTCAGGCATACCGGCGATGCCCTGCCTGGTCGTGCGCGCGTCGATGACAGGTGTCTGGGCAGCAACAGCAATCGTTTCTTGCAGAGCAGCCACTGACAACTCGATCGTGATGCGTCGACGCCCACCGGCCGTTACCGCGACTGTGCGTCGAATAGATCTGAATCCGGACATGGCGAATTCGACGTCGTAGTTCCCGGGTCGCAGGCCAACGAACGAGAATTCGCCGCGAGGGTTCGTGACTGCGCTACGCGCGTCGGGCCCGGTGAGGGTGACTGTCACGCCCGGAAGCGCATTGCCAGTGGCGTCTCTGACGATTCCAGAGAAGGTTCCGAATTCGACTTGCGCGGCCAGTAGAGGGATCACGAACACGACCACTACAACAGAAGCCCACATGCGAGTACGCATGGCTTCACCTCCCAGGCAGGCGGTTATGGTCGATCCGGATCGACGACTGGCACCGGGCACATCGCAAAGCTCGTGCCTCGAATGACCTGACATTGGCTTTAGACACCGCGCGAAGGCAAATGGCCGTTCATTGAAATCGACAGCGCGATGGATCGGTGATCCCATCCGTTTGGATTGCGAAACCGTAACCAGCGGTCGCACGATCTCGCCAACGCAACGCCCGCTGCGACCACCGCGTGCTACGCTTCGATCAAGGTGATCAACCTACGCTTCTGCCTCCTCACTTTGCTGAGCATGGGTCCTTTCCTGGAGGCACAGGTCCCTGGACGTGTGATCAGTGTCGACGATGGCAAGCAGGTGCGAGCGGTGGCGAGGCTCGTCGACAACCGCTGGGTCGGCGAGAGGTGGTGCACGCCGGCCGGATCGCAGTCTGCGGAATCACGCGATCGCATCACCGTCAGCGGTGATCTTCGAATTGTGGCGACTCGGGCGGTGGGTCCTGGCTCCGCGGAGTGGCTTCGGCTGACGCCGACGATCGTGGAGAGCTTCGAGCGGCGTGAAAAAGAGCAGCGGTTGTTGTCTGACAAGACTTCTGATGCACCGCGGGCGATCGACTGGGTTTATTCGGAGGAGAACGCAGATCGGCGAATGTACTACTTCGAGGCGTCGCGACGTGTGTCGAGCCCTGTAGACCCCGATAACGACACGGATCCTCCGGGCACCGTACGCATTGCCGTCGCCGGCTTCCTGCATGCCACAGGTGGACGTCTCGTGTCGCTCGGCACAAAAGGCGAGCTGCGATGGGAACAGGATGGGTTACCGGCAGGCCCGCATCGGCCGGATCTGACACCGCTCGGCATCGTCGTCCATGGGGGACAATCCATCTGGGTGATGAAAGGACAGTCCGGCACCAGTGTCTGGTTCACGTTGTACGACGTGTCATCCACGGGAATTCGCACGATCCTGACGACACGTGGCGTCCACTGTTAAGTGGTACCATCCACGCGGAGGTCGACATGCCGAAGTTCCTGATTAAGGCGTCCTACAATCCGGATGGTGTTCGCGGGCTTCTCAAGGAAGGCGGCTCCAAGCGTCGAGCAGTCGTGCAGAAACTGATCGAAGGCATGGGCGGCAAGCTCGAGGCGTTCTATTACGCCTATGGGCCCGACGATGCGGTGATCATCGCGGATTTGCCGGACGCGGCAAGTGGCGTGGCACTGAGCCTGACGGTCAACGCGACTGGAGCCGTTCGCCTCTCGACCACGCCTTTGATCTCACCGGAAGAAATCGACGCGGCGAGCAAGAAGACCGTCAAGTACAAGGCGCCCGGGCATTAGGCGCCAGGCAGCACCTTCACATTCAACGTTCGGTTCTTTGGACCCGGCGGGTCTAAAGAGCAAGACCCGTCTTACGCAGGTCGAGTGAGGAATTATGAAACGCTTTCTGATCGTCTTCGCCCTGCTGCTCTTCGTCGTCCATCATCCCGCCGCAGCACCGCCGGCCATTGATTCGCAAGGCAACGCGGCGATCAGTTCGTTCGTGCAGGACGCCATCGCGCGTGGTGACGTGCCGGGCGCCGTCGTCCTCGTAACGGCTCCGGATCGCGTCCTGTATCACGACGCCTTCGGCAAGATGAACGATGCCAAGGGCACACCGATGGCCAAAGATGCGATTTTCAACATCGCCTCGATGACCAAGGCGGTGACCTCGGTCGGCGTGATGATGCTGGTCGATGAAGGGAAGGTTGGCCTCGACGACGAGGTGGCGAAGTATCTGCCTCAGTACCAGAACCCAAAGGTGATTAGCAAGGTCGACCTGGCCGCCGGCACCTACGAGACACGACCGGCCACGCGTCCGATCACCATTCGACAGCTGCTCACTCACACGTCGGGCATCGGCTATTCGTGGTCAGACCCTGGACTCGCGCTCGTGCAGAAGAAGACAGGCGCGGCCGATCTCGACTTGCCACTCGTCAATGAACCAGGGGCGCAGTGGACCTACGGCGCCAGCACTCGAGTGCTCGGTCAGGTCATCGAGAAGATCTCGGGGCAGACGATCGACGCGTACCTCGAAACCAGAATCCTCGGCCCGCTCGGGATGCGAGACACGACCTACGCAGTACCTTCCGCCAAGACTCCTCGCGTCGTCACGCGACACCAGAAGGCCGACGGGAAGATTACGGAGATCCCGAATCCCGACCCGATCCCGCCCACCATTCGCGGTGATGGCGGCTTGTATTCGACGGCGCCCGACTACGCACGCTTCATTCAAATGCTCCTGAACAAAGGCCGCCTCGGAAGCGTGAGGTTGCTGAAGGATCAAACCGTTGCGGACATGACGCGCAACCAGACGGGATCCGTGAAAGTACGTCTTCAGCCAACGGCCGAGCCGTTGCGGTCGAAGCCCTATCCGCTGGGAGCCGGCGAAGATGTATGGGGATTGGGTTTCCAGCTGGCTGCGCCGGCCAAGCCTGGGGCGAACATGCGTCGTCCGGGGAGCATGAGCTGGGCTGGCATCAACAACACCTTCTTCTGGGTCGATCCGCAGCAGCAGATCGGTGTCATCGTGCTCATGCAGATGCTGCCCTTCTACGACGACGCGGCGATCCGAGTTCTGCAAGGTGTCGAAGGACTCGTGTACAAACACGTGAATTGAGGGTGTCATGCGCAGGTCGTTCATCGCGTGTCTGCTCGCGCTCGTCGCGTGCATCAGCGGATTGGTCGTCGCCGAAGAGCGACCCGATCAGCAGATCTTCTGGAAGATTCGCCAGGAAGGGACTAACAACTCGCAGATCCTGCGGACGCTGCACATGCTCACGGATGTGTACGGCCCGAGGCTGACCGGATCGCCCAACCTCAAGGCCGCGGGCGAGTGGGCCATCCAGCAGATGCAATCGTGGGGCATGAAAAATGGCCATCTGGAGCCATGGGACTTTGGCCGTCCCGGTTGGACGAACGAGCGGCTCGCGGCGTACATCGTTTCGCCCGTCAAGGACACGCTGGTCGGCGAAGTTCTCGCGTGGACACCAGGCACGAACGGTCCCGTGAGGGGTCAGGCAGTGCAAATTACGTTACCGCGGCAGCCGACGCGTGAGGAGCTCGCGGCGCATCTCGAGGCGCTGAAGGAAAGTATCAAAGGAAAGATCGTCCTGGTGAATGCGCCCGTCCGTGTGCCCGTCACCTTCAATCCATCTCCCCTGCGACGTGAGGACAGCGACGTCATCACGCAAATGTCGACTCCTCCCGCTGCGCAGGCGGGACGCGGTGGTGGTCCCCCTCAGCAAGGACAGCCGGGGACACCCCCACGACGCCCATTGACCGGAGGCGAGCTCGAGGAGCAGCTCAACGCGTTCCTCGTCGCGAGTAGCGTCCTCGTCCGCATTACGGATGCCGGCCGCGATCACGGGCAGATTCGCGCCTTCAACAATCGCACCTTCGACGAAACGAAAGCGCCGCCCATTGTCGTGATGCGCAACGAGGATTACGGACGCATCTGGCGTTTGCTCGACGACAAGCGATCCGTCGAGCTCGAGTTCGATATCGTCAATCGTTCGTATCCCGAGGGTCGCACCAGCTACAACGTGATTGCCGAGATTCCCGGCAGCGACAAGGCTGACGAAGTCGTGATGCTCGGCGGCCACCTCGATTCGTGGCATGCCGCGACCGGTTCGACCGACAACGCCATCGGCTGTTCGGTGATGATGGAGGCGGCCCGCATCCTGGCGACGATGGGGATCGCGCCGAGGCGAACCATTCGTGTCGCGCTCTGGAGTGGAGAAGAGCAAGGCCTTCTTGGCTCGCAGGCGTACATTCGCCAGCACTTTGGCAGCTTCGAAGAGCAGAAGCCGGAGTTTGCGAAGCTCGCCGCCTACTTCAACATCGACAGTGGCACTGGCCGCGCTCGCGGCATGACGATCTTCGGTCCGCCGGAAGCGGCAACGATCCTGCGGGAGGCGACGTCCTCATTCGCCGATCTCGGGTTTCTCGGGGTGACGACGACACGAAGCCGGCAGGCGGCCAGCACCGACGCCTTTTCGTTTGCGGCGGCGGGTCTGCCAGGTGTCAACGCGTTACAAGATCCAATCGAGTACCAGTCCTACACCTGGCACACCAACCTCGACACCTACGAGCGCGTCGTCGAGGACGACGTGAAGAAGTCAGCGATCGTCATAGCAGCGGCCGTGTATCACGTGGCGATGCGGGATGATCTCCTTCCACGATTCACTGCCGATCAGATGCCGAGACGTCCGGGAGCACCGGCGGCGCAGCCTGCGGCGACATCGACTCGATGACCCAGTTGACCGCTGGGGAGGAACTGCGGCAACAGTTCGGCGACATCGACATCTACCTGTTTGATCAGCTCCTGCGGGGGCGTTTCGACGCGAGACGCCGGGTGCTCGATGCCGGGTGCGGCGATGGCCGCAACCTGATCTGGCTGCTGCAGCATGGCTTCGAGTGCTATGGCGTCGACGCCGAACCATCGGCGATCGACCTCGTTCGCCAGATCGCGTCCCGGCTGGCTCCCACGCTGCCCTCGACCAATTTCACCGTCGCCGATCTCACCCGGCTTCCTCATCCGGACGGACACGTGGACGTTGTGATCTGTTGCGCGGTGCTGCACTTCGCGTCGGATGAGGGACATTTCGATGCGATGCTGAACGAGATATGGCGGGTGCTCGCGCCAAGCGGACTTCTGCTTGCGAGGCTCGTGTCCAACATTGGATTCGAGGACGTTGTCGGTCCCGCAGGACGACGGGTCCGTTTGCCCGACGGAACGGATCGCTTCGTGGTGGACGAGCCGATGCTGGTTCGATCGACCGTTCGGCTCGGCGGGCGTCTCGTCGATCCGATCAAGACGACGAACGTTCAGGGTAAGCGCTGCATGACCACGTGGAGCATGGTGAAGCAGTAAACCGGGCAGCTTGCGCACGCGCAGTTATTTGTGGGCCAACTGGATGCCAGGTCTTCTCGCACTGAGACAATGATGCTTGCGGGCTCGATGCCCGGAGTATCATTGCGGCCAGCCCCTTTTCATGTCGTTCCTGCCCGGTACGCGCGTGAGCTCTTACGAAATCGTGTCGCCTCTTGGACACGGCGGCATGGGCGAGGTCTACCGGGCGCGCGACCGCAAACTTGGGCGCGATGTCGCGCTGAAGCTCCTGCCGCAAACATTCATGAGCGACCCAAATCGTCTCGCGCGGTTCTATCGCGAGGCACAGGTGCTCGCTTCACTCAATCATCCGCACATCGCGCAGATCCATGGGCTCGAAGAAGATCAGGGCGCGTGCTTTCTCGTGCTCGAACTCGTCGAAGGAGCAACGCTCGCCGAGCGGCTCAAACAAGGCCCGTTGCCGCTTGACGATGCCGTCCGGATCGCGCGGCAGATTGCCGACGCCCTCGAGACTGCGCACGAGAAAGGAGTTGTGCACCGTGACCTCAAGCCCGCGAACGTCGCGCTGACGGCTAAAGGCCAGGTGAAGGTCCTCGATTTCGGGCTGGCGAAAGCACCGGACGACTCCGCAGGGCAATCCGATCAGACGAATTCACCGACGCTCACCTCGCCCATGGTCCTGAGCAACGCGGGCGTGATCCTGGGAACGGCGGCCTATATGAGCCCCGAGCAGGCGAGGGGCAGATGATTGCCCACCGGCTGTCCACAATACTGCATGCGGACCGGATTTTCGTTCTCGAGCGTGGGCGCATCGTGGAGTCGGGCACTCACGCCACACTGGTCGAGCACACAGGACTCTACTACGCGATGTGGCGGCAACAGATCGGCGAGCGCCGGATTACGGAGCCCACCGTCGACGTCACCGTGTAGGGATTAAGTCGTACGGACGTGCTCGGAAAGCCCATTCTCTCGTTATGATGAGTCATGCCGCGCGATATCGTGGCCTGCGGCAGAGGACTCAATGAAACGTTGGTTCATGAATAGTGTCGGCGTGCTCCTTGCGGTCGCGTTGGCCTCAGCCGTCGTGTCGTCGCAAGGACAATCGTCACCCTCAGCGCAGCCCAGTTACACGCCCCCGAAGACGCCGTGGGGCGATCCCGATTTGCAGGGCATCTGGCCTGGTACGGATATGGTCGGCGTGCCTTTCGAGCGACCGGACCGATTCGGTACACGTCTCTATCTGACTGACGCGGAGCTCCGAGAGCGAGAGCAGCAGGCGAAAAAGCAGGAGGAATTGGACGTTCTCGATTTCGATCTGCAGAAGCCTCCGGCTGAGATCGTCGCGCTGGGCGATGTGGGTGGTGTTACGTCACCACCACCGCACTGGCTCGAGCGCGGCCTGCCGTCACGGCAATCGTCGCTCGTCATTCAGCCGGCGAACGGCCGAATGCCGGCGATGACGCCGGAGGGTACGGCGCGTCAGAAGTCGGCCGGAGGCACGTATGCAAAGCAGACCGGCTTTGCCAGCGCTTCGGAGCTCGGGCCGTACGATCGCTGCATCTCCCGCGGCGTCGTCGGCTCGATGATGCCGGTCGTCTACAACAACGGAAACGAGATCGTGCAAGCTCCCGGGTTCGTCGCGTTCCGTAACGAGATGATTCACGAGGTTCGAATCATTCCGCTCGACGGACGCCAGTCGTTGCCCGCGGGCATGAAGTCGTACATGGGGTCGTCTCGAGGTCACTTCGAGGGAAACACGCTCGTCGTGCGCACCACGAATCTCAACGGGAAAACCGGTATGCAGGGGAACGGCATGATGCTCATCCCGAGTGATTCACTCGTCCTCGAGGAACGCTTCACGCCGATCTCGGCGAACGTCCTGCAGTATGAGGTCACCATCGACGACCCGAAGACGTGGACCGCGCCGTGGAAGGTGTCGTTCCCGCTGAAGCGGGATGCCGACTACCAGATCTTCGAGTACGCCTGCCATGAGGGGAACTACGCGATGCGGAATACCCTCTCAGGTTCGCGAGCTGACGAACGATCTCGCTAGCCGTCGTAGCGTCCGCGTTTAGGCGGACCTGTTCGCAGTATCTGCCTTTGGCGGACCGGGTTGTTCCTCACGATGATGTTCCGGCTGCTCGCGGATGCGACGGTGGCTCTGCATCTGGCCTTCGTGCTGTTCGTCGTGGCTGGGGGACTCCTTGTGATCGGGTGGCCCCGTCTCGCATGGGCTCATATTCCATCGGTCGTCTGGGGGGCCTGGGTCGAGTTCTCAGGTTGGGTCTGCCCACTCACGCCGATGGAGAACTGGCTTCGCCAGCAAGCCGGGCAGGCGGTCTACACGGCCAGTTTCGTTGACGTGTACGTGCTTCCGGTCCTCTATCCACCGGCGCTGTCACGAGAGACTCAGTGGCTGCTGGGCGCATTCGTATTGGCGTTGAATGTGGGAGTGTACCTGGTCGTGCTTCGCCGGCACGTCTTGGGACGGCGACGAGCCAACCGGTCTGGCGGCTCGAGTGGACTGAGGACTAGTCGATCTGTTAGTAGAGGCTGGTCTTGAGACCCGCCCGACCTACTGCAACTCTTTCATCAGACCATCCAGGCTGACCTTGACGTGCAGATCGGCGAAGTGAAACTCGCTGCGCAGGATCTTCTCGACCTCCGCGGGGCTGCTTTTCTTCGTCATCATGTCGTGCACGCGCGTGCGCAGGGTCATCGTGCTCGTGCGGAACTTCTGCAACTCCTGCCTCGTGGTGACCGTCCCGTGTCCCGGGACGACGGTGTCGAATCCGAGCGCCAGTGCACTATCGACCGTCTTGGTCCACTCGACCGCGCTTCCGCCGCCCGCGTAGTCGACGAGCTGCGGTGTGGCGTCGCCGAACGTGAACATGTCGCCCATCGCGATGACGCGGTGATCCGGGAAGAGCACGACGACGTCGCCATTGGTGTGTGAGCGACCCAGGTAGTGCACCTCGATGCGCTTGCCACCAACGTACAGGCGAAGACGATTCTCGAGCGTCACGTTAGGCAAGCCGGGCATCTTGGTCTCGACCATCTTCTGGCGCGCAGCTTCCGAGGCAACGACCTGCGCGTTGAGCGCCTGCAGCTTTGCGTTTCCGCCGCTGTGGTCGCCGTGAAAGTGCGTGTTGATCACGTACTTCACCGGCTGATTCGTCACCTTCTTGAGCTGCGCCATGATGTTGCCGTGATCGATCTCGAACTTGTCGTCGACGAGGACGACACCCTCATTTGTCACAAGCGCCGTGGTGTTGCCGGGGACGAAATCGTTGTGGATGACGAACAAGTCGTCCTTCACCTTCACCAGGTCAAGCTTGGCCGCCTCCTGGCCGAACTGTGCGCGGACGTACGCACCGAGCATGGCGAGCGACAGGACAGCGACGAGGCTTACGCGCATCTTCATCGGGCGTCTCCAGCAGAAAGTCGACGCGAGATGGTACTACGGTCGAGAGAGCTCCACTGTCGTCCAGCGGTGACAGCGAGCGCGCAGGGCACGCCTGCTGCGTCTTTATCGAGATAATTTACGACTTCGCTGCGGGTACATCTCTTGCCGGGAGTGGGTATGCCAGCGTCAGTGAGGTTCTCGACCATGCGCACTCTACCGTTCGTGGCGGTACTCGCCGCCGCTCTCTGTGTCACGTCGTCGGCTTCAGCCCAGGAGCCGCACGCCGCGGTGCAGGCATTCGGTGGCCTTGGTGTAGGAAGCTTCGCGACGACGAACACGATCTTCGGCGGGACCGTCACGGGGGATCTGACGCCGAACATTCAGGTCGTCGGTGAAGCGGGCCGGCTCGGGAACGTGTTGCTGTCGATGACGCAGACGGTCATCGGACTCAGTTCCGTGGACTTCAGCGTGTCGGCGTGGTACGGGCAAGGCGGAGTTCGGTTCACCGGTGGGTCGTCGGCACTGCGTCCGTATGCTGAAGCGTCGGCCGGCATCGCCCGCCTGCAGCCGCATCTGACTGGCATTGCTTCGGGGCTGCCGAGCGTGATCGCCAACGCCGGCCTGGCGTTTCTAAATACCACATCGCCGATCGCCAGCCTGGGAGGCGGCGTGATGTTTCAGAGCGGAGCATTCGTCGCCGACATCGGGTACCGCCACCGGCGTGTGTTCTCGGACACCTGGGTCGATGCGCTGACGCTCGGTGATTCGCTGAGCAGCAATGAAGTGCGCGTCGGATTCGGAGTTCGATTCTGACGATGTCGCGATAACGGAGAGCCTACGGAGGAAACGGCTCACCACGGAGCAACGGCGAAACGGAGCACGAACGGAGGCACGGCTTCTTCGCCGCGTCTCCGCGGCCCATCCGTTTTCTCCGAGATCTCCGAAATTTCCGCTCGCACCAGGGGCATTACGTGGCCGGCGCCAGGCGCCGCGCGAACCATCGCCGCACCGTTCGGATGATCACGGCGGCAAAGAACGCGATCAACGCAAGCAGGATGGCGGCGATGACCAACGCCGCAATGGGATGCTCCAAAGCGAGGTAAGCCAGACCGACGACGAACAGGTCCTCGCCAAAGCTCAAGATCCAGTTCGATACAGGTTCAGGGCTGGTGTTGGCGACCGCGCGAGTGCTCGTCTTGGTGAGATGACTGCTCGCGGCTACCGTGCCGCCAAGCAGCGCAACCAGACCTTCGACCGGCGTCGACGCATCGCCCAGCGTGGTCACCGCGATGAGGGCGCCGCCAAGAGGGCGGATAGCGGTGTGAATCAGGTCCCACGCCGTGTCGACGTACGGAATCTTGTCGGCGAAGAACTCGAGCAGATACATCACGATCGCCGCGCCGATCACCACGGGGTGATTGAACGACTGAAACTGCGCGGGCAGGTCGACCCAGCCGTATCGCGCGGCCAGTCCCAGAATCGCGACCGTCGCGTAAAGATTCACGCCGGCGGCGAACGAAAAGCCAAGCGTCCGTCCGAGAGTGATCAGGTCCATCCCAGCTACCCAGTTACCCAGCCACCGAGCTACCCAGCCACGAGCTACCAAAGTATGACGATGGATCGTAACCACTCTGTTCCCTATCGTGCGTGGCGGTTTACCAGCTCAGGATGCATCCGGGCGAATTCCTGCAGGGGTTCTTCCGGAAGCCGGCCGTAGGCGTCCGTGCCGCTAAAACTCCACGGCCACGCCCCGGCGTATCCAGATGACAGCGCGAACTCGAGGTATTCCACGAGCGTAGTTGGAGGCGGCGTCACACCTGCGGGATGCTGTCGCGGCCCATCGCCCGGGAATTCACCGAGCACGAGGGGCCTCCGGACACCGAGCGACTCCGCCCGCATACCGAACACATCTGCGTCACGCGTTGGGTGGTTCCTGTCGGGGTACGTGTGCACCTGTATGAGGTCCAGCCCGAGCGCCTCGTCGTCCCATGCCCACAAGTTGTGCAGGCGGGCGGCTGCCATCGTGGCAAACGCATCAGTATGGCGATGAACGAGCGCGTTTGTGTGAGCGACCAGATCTGCCAGCGCTTCGAAGCGAAGGGGACGATTCACGCGTGAGCTGAGATCCCGTTCCCATTCTTCGACGATGAAGTCGGGTTCGTTCATGAACTCGAACGCCAGGATCTGATGGGCGAGATCCGATCGCGCTCCTTCGCGTCCATACCGGCGCACTAGAGGAGCGATGACGTTCCCGAGCAACGCCTCACGACCGCTGAGAGTGTTCAGTACGTGAGCGCGCCCCTCCGGCAGCCTGGCCTCGAGGAGTACTCCAGTCGATGGGTCTGCAATCATGTCGGGAACGCCCTCGAACATCCATCGATGATCGAGCAGGACCAACACGAGTTGGATATCGACGCTGCGCGCAATGTCGAGGGCGGCGTCGATGTCGGTGAAGAGGTGCGGATCAGGTCCCATCGGCATGCCGCGATCGTCGTATTCGATTCCCGAACGCCCGTCGCAGAAAACGAACCACCGAACGACCGTGAAGCCGAGTCTGGCCATCTGGAGGAAGTCGCGCGCGACTTCCTGCCGGCGCGTCGACACGCCTACGTGGGTGCCCCACAGGTTGGCGCCAAAGTCCATCCCGTAAAAGACCGTGGTGCCGTCTGTTGACCACGGGTAGTTACAGCCGTGCCAGAACATCAGCAGAGGGGTGTGTTCACGTTCATCGGCTCGCACGCGATCGACCCGCCCGGCCCGATGTGAGAACGGTACGGACGATCTTGCCGACACCCTGCAGGGTGGTCTTCAGCGCGGACCCGCGTCGCCAGACGATCGCCAGCGTGCGTCCAGGTACCGGCCGGACGAACGGACGAATCGCCAGATGACTCCTGCGGTTTTCGACTGCGAGTGACAGCGCTGGAAGGAGCGTCACGCCGGAACTGGTACCCACCATCTGGACCAGCGTCGCGAGACTCGTGGCCCGGTAGTCCGCTTCGGTCGCACCGGCCTTGGCGCAAATGGCCAGCGCCTGATCGCGCAGGCAGTGCCCGTCCTCGAGCAGGAGCACTTCTGCGCCATCGAGTTCGGCCGGCGTTATGGGCCGCTTGGACTTGAGCAGCGGATGGCCGGGCGCGGCGGCCAGGACGAACGGATCGTGATCGATCTCGAACGACTCGAATCCGCTCACGCGTGGTTCGAGGGCGACGATCGCGCCATCGAGCGTCCCATCGCTGATTCGACCGACGAGCGAGGTGGTCTTGTCCTCCGTCCATTGAATCAGCAGATCGGGATACGTGCCGTGAAGAGGCACGGTGACGTCCGGCAGCAGATACGGACATACGGTTGGCAGCACACCGATGCGAACCGTGCCGCTGAACGGATCCGATTGGCCCCTGGCGGCGTCAACGAGGTCACGGGCAGCGAGCAGGACCTGGCGCGCGCGGTCGATGATCGCGGCTCCCGCCGCCGAAAGGCGTACGACACGCCGATCGCGCTCGAACAGGCGGACGCCGAGCGCCTGCTCAACGAGGGCAATCTGTGCGCTGAGCGACGGCTGGGAGACGTGACAGCGCGCCGCGGCTCGCCCGAATCCTCCGAGATCGGCCACGGCGACGATGTACTGGAGCTGACGCAGCGAACAGGGCAGGGGTTCGAGCATGTTCATAGTTAAAAACTATCACTGACAGACTTTCAATGTCATTGAACTATCGCTGCCCAGGGCCCAGACTCTTCGTCGCTCCAACCACGGGGCCCGTAGAGGAGTACACCGAGGCGACCACATCGAAGGAGACGGCGTCGCCGCGCGACGCGGCAAGGCGCGGGGAAAAGCCCGCGAGAAAGCAAGCGGGAGGATGACATGGGCGAGTTACAGGCGGCGCTGGCGGCGTTAGCGGTTGCAGCCGCTCGTGTCGGCGATCTGGAAACGCTGGAACGTGCGCTTGGTGCCGGCGTGCCCGTGGAATCGACGAGCCCGCGCAGCGACTCATTGCTCATGCTCGCCAGCTGCCACGGCCATCTGTCGCTCGTCCGGGCGTTGCTGGCGCGAGGTGCGAATCCGAATACGCGCGATGCAAGAGGTCAGACTGCGCTGGCCAGCGCGGCGTTCAAGGGCCATATGGACGTGGCGGAGGCCCTCGTCGAGTACGGCGCCTACGTCAACGCTGCGAGTGACGATGGCCGAACGCCGCTCATGATGGCGGCCGCCTTCAATCGATCCGACATGGTCCGCTGGCTGGTCGCGCACGGAGCGGACGCGGACATGCGCGATGCCGCGGGTCTCAGAGCTGTCGATGCAGCCGCTGTGTTGGGAGCGAACGGGACGAGGGCGATTCTGAGCGAGAGGTAGCTGAACTGGCTAGTCGCCGCCGACGGAATACCACTTGCGCGATCGGACTTTGAAGTCGTTGTTCCGCGCGCGAATCTCGATGCGGCGCAACCCGGTTGCGGTACCCGGCTCGAACGCGATGAGGTACTGGTGCCGAAGCTCCTCGAGCAGACGGTTCGTCGACTGGCTGACGAGCGACGGGCTCGACGCGAAGAAATAGTCGCCGCCAGTCGCGCGTGCAAGCTCGAACAGCGCGTTGCGCTGCTCAGGTCCGGTTGGCGCGCCCGACGAAGGCAGCGGATTCAGCTCACCGACCGCAAACACATACACCGGTACGTCGATCGTGCTGGCAATCCAGGCAACTTCGTCCGGCGTGTACAAGCTGGCGTTATCCGCGCCGTCGGTAATGACCACCACGGCCCGGCGATTCTGCGTGCGATTGGCCACGACGGCCGCGGTCCCCGCAATCGCATCGTAAATGGACGTCGACCCGAACGCTTCGACCTCACCCAACCCGGAACGAATCTGATCGAACTCCTGCGTAAACTCCCGCAACGTCAGCAGGCGGGTGTCGAAACTCATGAGCGCGGCGAGGTCGTGATCGCGGCGGAGGTTGGCCAGGATCATCTCGCAGATCTGCTGGGACGATACGGTCGCGGTGCCGAGCCGCATGCTGCCACTGCCATCGACGAGGAGCGCAACGCTGGCCGGCGATTGGTCGTCCGACTGCATGCCCACAATGGCTCGCGGATTGCCGGCGTCGGTCACCACAAGATCGTTCGGGGTCAGGGTGCGGACGACGCGACCCTTCTTGTCGCGTACAACGGCCGTCACCGAGACGAGGTCAACGCTCGACTTGAAGGTTGCCTGGGGCGTGTCCAGCTGAGCTGATGCAACGCGTGGATGCAGGCCCGCGAAGAGCACGATAAGTGTGACCACGGTCGCTCGACGATAGTGCATGGTCCTTCCCTACGAGTTGAGTGGGTGGCTACCTCCTCTTCTCGGATGTGTTTCTACAACACTTTAGCCCGGATTTGCACAGCGCAGACGACTTTGATGCGGGCCGATCGAAGTAGCATGTCTACGGGATGACCGATCAGTCTCCTCTTGAAGTAACGCTGGACCCAGTCACCCAGAACACTCGCGCCGTCGTCGAACGCTTCAACGAGGCATTCAATCGCCACGACGTCGACGCCATCATGCAGTGCATGACAGCCGATTGCGTATTCGAGAACACCCGCCCCGCTCCCGACGGCACTCGTCTGGTCGGCCAGGCCGCCGTCCGCAGCTTCTGGGAGGAGTTGTTCGCGCGATCGCCGCACGCCCGTTTCGACACTGAAGACCTGTTCGCCGCCGGTGACCGCTGCGTGGTGCAATGGATTTACCACTGGATTCGAGATGGCAAAGCGGGCCACGTCAGAGGTGTTGACCTCTTTCGTGTGCAAGACGGACTGGTTGCGGAAAAGCTCTCCTACGTGAAGGGATGATTTGCGGTCAGGGCGCCGGCGCTCTGTCGTCTTGCCCGTACGCGGTGGCCGAACCCGGCGTGCTCCAATAATCTGTATGCACCTTTCAGGATCGATAGAGTGAGAAAACTGATCGCGCTGTTCATCGTTGTCTGGTCGCTGGATGCGGCCGCCCAACAAGGTCAGGCCTGGGACGCCCGGTTCCGGGCGATTCCCGAGGCTCGCAACATCGGCGAGTACGTGCGGATCATGTCCGCGCGCCCCCATCACCTCGGCTCGCCGTACGGCAAACAGAACGCCGAGTGGATCCGTGCGAGATTCAAGGAGTGGGGCTGGGACGCGCAGATCGAAAACTACGACGTCCTCTTTCCTACACCGAAAGAGCGCCTCGTCGAGATGGTTGAACCGACCACATTCCGGCTGACGCTCGAGGAGCCGCCGGTCGCCATCGACCCCACATCGTCGCAGAAGGCCGAGCAACTCCCGTCGTTCAACGCGTACTCGGTCGACGGCGATGTGACCGGGCCACTCGTCTATGTGAACTACGGACTGCCATCCGACTACGAGGAACTGGACCGCCGCGGTATCTCGGTCAAGGGTGCCATCGTGATTGCGCGCTACGGAGCGTCGTGGCGCGGCATCAAGCCAAAGGTGGCAGCCGAGCGTGGAGCAATCGGTTGCTTGATCTACTCCGACCCGCGCGATGACGGCTATTTCGTCGACGGGGTGTTCCCTGACGGTCCTATGCGGAACAAGGACGGCGTCCAGCGCGGCAGCGTCATGGACATGCCGACGTATCCTGGCGATCCAACGACGCCCGGACGCGGATCGACGCCGGGCGCGACTCGTCTCGACATCAAAGACGCGACGACGCTGACCCGGATACCTGTCCTGCCCATTTCATATGGCGACGCGCAACCCCTCCTTGCCGCCCTCGGTGGCAAGGTTGCGCCGATGGACTGGCGTGGTGGTCTGCCGCTCACCTATCGCATCGGCCCCGGTCCGGCGCGTGTGCACTTGAAGGTCGCGTTCGACTGGAGTCTCAAGCGAGTACACAACGTGATCGCACGCCTGCCAGGAGCCACCTATCCCGACGAGTGGGTGGTGCGCGGCAACCATCACGACGCGTGGGTGAACGGGGCGCAGGACCCTGCCAGCGGAATGTCAGCGGAGCTCGAGGAGGCACGCGCGCTTGGAGAACTCGTAAAGCAAGGATGGCGGCCGCAGCGGACAATCGTCTATGCAGCCTGGGACGGCGAGGAGCAAGGGCTGCTGGGATCGACGGAATGGGTTGAGCACCACCAAGCCGAGTTGCGCGACAAGGCGGTCGTCTACATCAACACCGACGGCAACGGGCGAGGCTTTCTGAGCGCTGGTGGCTCTCACGCCCTCGAGTCGCTGATCAACGCGGTGGCCAGGGAAGTCGAGGATCCGGATACACAGAACAGCGTCTGGAAGCGAATGCAGGCACGGGCGATTGCAACAGGGCCTGGTGTCGCGCGGACCGAGGCCCGCTCGCGATCCGATCTTCGCATCAGCGCGCTAGGCTCGGGGTCGGACTACTCAGCGTTCCTGCAGCACGCCGGCGTGCCCACGCTGAATCTGTCTTTCAGCGGCCTGGACGACAGTGACGGGATCTATCACTCGATCTACGACGACTACTACCATTTCACCAAGTTCCTCGATACCGACTTCGCCTACGGCCGTGTGCTCGCCCAGACCGTGGGAAGCCTCGTGATCCGGCTGGCGGATGCGCAGGTGTTGCCCTTCCAGTTCACCAGTCTGGCCGACACGGTACAAACGTACGTCGCTGAACTGCAGGCCCTGCTCAAGAACAAACAGAGCGAAGTCACAGAGCTGAATCGGCAGATCGAGGAGGGGGTGTTCACGGCGATCGCGGATCCGCGGCGTGGGCTGAGGGCTCCGGTCGTCGAGAGCATTCCTCCTTCCATCAACTTCGCGCCGCTCGAGAACGCGGCCACCGCGCTGACACAGGCAGCAGAGCGTTATAAAAACTCACTGGAGGCCGCACGCTCAAACCTCACGCCGGAGGCCATTCGCACGCTCAACAAGGGACTCATACAGAGCGAGCGTAACCTGACGGACGCGGCCGGTTTGCCTCGACGGTCCTGGTATCGCCACATGCTTTATGCGCCTGGTTTCTACACCGGCTACGGCGTGAAGACGATGCCTGGTGTGCGCGAAGCGCTCGAGCAGCGGGATTACGCCGAAGCCGAGCGTGAGGTGGTGCGAGTCGCCGAGGCACTGATGCGCGAGGCGCAGCTCATCGACGGGCTCACAAAGTTGCTGGACCCGCCCCAGAAGTGACTGAGGCCAAGTAATGTCCGGTTCTAGCCGGACCCTAACCTTATTGTTGCTGCTGCGACTGTTGTGCGCGCAGGCCGCTTTCATCTGCGAGCGACTCCGCCGATTCGCGTGCAACCCACGGCGTGAAGGGCGGCGACTCATTCGACCGCGGTACGACAGATTTGTTGTGAGACCTCGACGCCAGGACAGAAATGTTCGACGTCTGGATGTCCGGCTGGCCGAGGAAGGCGCGTCCCTTCCTGACGATCGTCCGCCGCGGAGTCCACGCCAGAAACCCGGCGTTGACGAGGGAATCGATGACAAAGCGGCAATCGTCCATCCCGAGCGACCAGAGTCGGACTGCCTGTGGCAGCGTCAACTCCATCTCGGGCATCTCCACGAAATCCAGGCGCACACGATCCACGACGGCTGCGAAGCTCATGGCCGAGGCGTTGAGCAACGTCCGCGCCAGCCGGGGGTTCCGCGCGTCCGGCGCGGTTTCGAGCTGTTGTTTCGGTACGTTGGCGGTAGTCTCGGCCCTCGGCTCGATCCGCTGAATTCGACAACAGTGTAGGAATACAAATTCTCTGATACTGAAATGTTGGACGCACGCCAGCGACACGTGATGATAAAGGCCAAACGGCGGTCGAGGTCGAGGCAGCATTCTTGCTATGACGCGCGCGTCCCTATCCCCGGAGGTCGGCGTGAAAAGTGAGGAAGCGGTAATTCCCACTCAGGAGTCTGCGTCCCCGTTGCTCTGGACGCTCGAAGACATCAGTCAACTGGTCTCGCACAGCGGCAATCCCACCGAAACACTCACCAACATCGTCAACCTCATACAACAGCGGTTCGCGACCGATGTGTGCTCGGTCTATCTGCTCGAACAGGACCGCGCCACCCTGGTCCTTGCCGCCACTGTCGGATTGCGGCCGGAAAGTGTCGGCCGTGTGCGGATGCCGGTGACCGAAGGCCTGGTCGGGCTCGTGGCCGAGCAGGCGAAGCCCGTGGTCGTGCAGGACGCGAGCTCGCACCCCCGCTTCAAGTACTTCAGCGACATTGGCGAGGACGCATACCGCACGTTTCTTGGCGTGCCGGTCATGGACCGCGGTGTGCTGCAGGGTGTACTCGTCGTCCAGGCGACGGCGTCGCGGGTGTTTGCCGACGATGATGTGCGGATGCTGGCGACGGCGGGCGCGCAGTTGGCGCCGATTGTCAGCGAGGCGCGCACGGAAGGGCAGTTCGTCGCCCCGGTGCATCGGCGGCTGGCGGCCCTGGCGCGCAATTTATGGTGGAGTTGGGATTCGGAGAGCATCGGGCTGTTTCGCGATCTCGATCCGGTGCTGTGGCAATGGTGCGATCACAATCCCATCGCGTTACTGCAGCAGATCGATGTGCACCAGCTCGAAGTGCGTGCCACGCAGCTTGCGCTTCATGGGCGCATCAACCACGCCTACCGCCGCATGCAGGAGTACCTGCAGTCGAAGCACACGTGGGGAGCCCGCAACGCCAGTGTTCTGGGGGCGCGGCCGGTCGCGTATTTCTCAGCCGAGTTCGGGTTGCACGAATCGATGCCGATCTACTCCGGGGGCCTGGGCATCCTGGCGGGAGATCACCTCAAGAGCGCCTCGGATCTCGGCATCCCGCTCGTGGGGATTGGGCTCTTCTACGACCAGGGGTATTTCCGGCAGCGACTCGATGCCAACTTGTGGCAGCAGGAAGAGTACGTCGATACCGATCACCGCGTGCTGCCGATCGAACCGGCGATGGCGGCCGGCGCGCCGGTAACGGTGGACATCGAGACGCGCACCGGACGTATCGGTGCGCGCGTCTGGCGGACGGCGGTCGGGCGCAACACGCTGCTGCTGCTCGACTCGAACGTCGATGGCAACAGCCCCGAGGATCGCGAGCTGACGGCACGGCTCTACGGCGGCGATCAACGTGTGCGGATCCGGCAGGAGCTCCTGCTCGGCATCGGCGGCGTCAAGGCGCTCGCGGCCCTTGGCATCTCGCCGGGTGTCGTGCACCTCAACGAGGGCCATAGCGCCTTTGCCTCATTGGAGTTGATCCGGCGGCGAATGGAGACCGAGGGCATCAACTTCGATGAAGCGATGCGCCGCGTCTCGTCCCATGTCGTCTTCACGACGCACACGCCTGTTCCAGCGGGGCACGATCGGTTCGGCGCCGAGCTCGTCGAGGAGCATCTCGGGCCGGTTCGAGACGCGCTCGGCCTCTCGCACGAGGGTCTCCTGGCGCTTGGCCGGGAGAACCCGCACGATTGGCGCGAGGAGTTCTGCATGACGGTGCTCGCCATCAAGTCGAGCCATCGAGCCAATGCGGTGTCATCACTGCACGGTCATGTCTCGCGCGCGATGTGGACGGGACTCTTTCCAGGTGTTCGCGAAGAGCACATTCCCATCGGTCACATCACCAACGGTGTCCATGTGAACTCATGGCTGGCGCCGCAGATGCGCTTGGTCTACGAACGCAATCTTGGCGCGGACTGGATCGCGCGAGGGGGCGATCCCGCGCTTTGGGAAGCCATCGATGACATCGATGATGGCGAGCTGTGGGAAGCGCACCTCACGCTCAAGGCACGGCTGGTGGCCGAGGCTCGCCGGCGCCTCATGCTGCAGGCGGAACGACAGGGTCAGCCATCGAGCGTCATCGCCCAACTGAGGCGAGTGCTCAGCCGGGACGCGCTGACGATTGGATTCGCGCGGCGCTTTGCGACCTACAAGCGCGCGAACCTGCTGCTTCAGGATCTGGCGCAGCTCGAAGCGCTCGTGAACCATCCCCACCGGCCGGTGCAACTGGTCTTCGCCGGGAAATCGCACCCGCTCGATGGACCAGGCAAGGCCGTCCTCCAGGAGGTGGCGCGCCTCGCCCGCGACCCGCGGTTCGCCGGGAAGATCGTCTTCATCGAGGACTACGACATCAGCGTCGGCCGCGATCTCGTGCAAGGCGTCGACGTGTGGTTGAACAACCCGAGGCGACCGCTGGAGGCGTGCGGCACCAGCGGGCAGAAGGTCGTGCTCAACGGCGCGTTGAATCTCTCGGTGCTCGATGGCTGGTGGGCGGAAGCCTACGACGGGCTCAATGGGTTCGCGATCGGACGCGGCGACACCCATACATCGGCGGCCGTCCATGACGCTCGCGACGGGCGCGCGCTGGTCGATGTATTACGGGATGAAATCGTGCCGCTTTACTACGATCGCGACCGCGACGGCCTGCCCCGCGAGTGGATCGCCCGGGTCAAGCGGGCCATCCGCACGCTCGGCTGGCGATTCAGCGCGGATCGCATGGTGATGGACTACGTGCTGAAGGCGTACATCCCGGCGGCCGGAGGGACCAGCAGCGAGATGCGCAGCTGCTAGAGGCCGAAACCCGCCGCCTTCGCGCGAAGCGCTTCCACCTTCGCGCTGCGCGCTACTGCGGACGGGTCGGCGCGCCAAGGAATCCCGAATCCCGTCCCTCGACGATGCTCGGGACGCCTGAGCGATAGTCGAAGGGCGAGTCCCGAGTCCCGGACCCCGGATCCAGCGACAATAGGTAGCGTGGAACCAGTCCTGGAACTGAGAAACGCTACCCTCGTGCGAGGGGGAGTACGAGTACTCGATGGTCTGTCGCTCGCGATCCATCAGGGCGAGCACACCGCCATTCTGGGCCCCAATGGCGCCGGCAAATCGTCATTCATCCGGCTGCTGACGTTCGAAGATCGCCCGCGTCTGGGCGAGAACGGCGTCGCGCCCATGCGCATCTTTGGACAGGAGCGCTGGGATGTTTCGGCGCTGCGAACCCGATTTGGCGTGGTCACCGGCGAACTCGATCACGGCTTCGGCCTCGAGACATCGAGCGGTCGTGTGTCCGGTCTCGACGTGGCGACGTCGGGCCTCCTGGGCAGTCATGGTGTCTTCACCCATCACGAGGTGACTGAGGCGATGCGCGTGCGCGCGCGCGAAGCACTGGCGCGCGTCGACGCTCCCCACTTGGCGAACAAACCGCTCAACGAGATGTCAGCCGGTGAACGGCGCCGCGTGTTGATCGCGCGCGCGCTGGTCACCCGGCCCGATGCGCTCGTCCTCGACGAGCCGACCACGGGCCTCGACTTCGTTGCTCGCCACAAGTTCATGGAATCCATTCGTCGTCTCGCAAGAGAGGGTACGACCCTGATCCTCGTCACGCACCACGTCGAGGAGATCGTCCCGGAAATCGCGCGTGTCGTTCTGCTGCGCGCGGGCAAGGTCGCATTCAACGGCGCGCCCGCGGATGCCCTCACCGCCGAGCGACTGGGAGATGTATTCGGTGCGCCCATGGACGTAATACGAAGCGGCGAGTACTACCACGTCCGTCTTTCTGGCAGCGGCTAGAGTTCAACCGCGATTGTGAGCAGCGATCGTTACCGTGAATTTGTGTCGAGATATCCCGAATACGAGTCGACGTCGCGCGTCGACGAGATTCGGGCTGCTGACTATTCGCGCCTCGACGAGGCCGGCGACACGTATCTCGACTACACGGGGGCCTGCATCTACGCGGCTTCGCAGGTGCGAGCGCACGGAGCGCTCCTCGAATCGGCCCTGCTCGGAAACCCGCATTCGGCCAGTCCTGCTTCGTTGAGCGCGACGGACCTCGTCGAGCGCTCGCGTCGTGCCGTGCTCGAGTGGTTCAACGCCGGTGCCGACTACACGGCCATCTTCACGCCCAACGCCACGGGTGCGCTGAAACACATTGCCGAGTCGTATCCGTTCGCGCCCGGCGGGCGGCTCCTGCTGTCCGTCGACAATCACAACTCGGTCAACGGGATTCGCGAATTTGCAGCGGCGGCCGGGGCGACGGTGTCTTACGCGCCTTTGACGACACCGGAGTTGCGAATCGACGATTCGCAGATCGATAGGCTCCTGAGCGCCGCGGTTCGAAGCGACCACAACCTGTTTGCTTTCCCTGCGCAGTCGAACTTCTCCGGTGTGAAACATCCCCTCGCGCTCGTCGAGCGTGCCCACGCGCATGGATGGGACGTCTTGCTCGATGCCGCGGCATTCGTCCCCACCAATCGCCTCGACCTTCAACGGGTGGCCCCGGAATTTGTGTGCGTCTCGTTCTACAAGATGTTTGGATATCCAACTGGTGTCGGATGCCTGCTGGTGCGCAACAACGCGCTGACTCGGCTGCATCGACCCTGGTTTTCCGGTGGCACGGTGAACTTCGCTACCGTCGGCGGGGCTCGTCATCTCCTATCTCCCGGCGAAGCCGGCTTCGAGGATGGCACCCTCAACTTTCTGTCGATCGCGGCAGTAGAAATCGGCCTGCGGCATCTCGCAGCGGTCGGGGTCGACGTCATTCAAACACGCGTTCGGTGTTTGACCGACTGGCTGCTCAAGGAGCTGGTCGATATGCGTCACTCGAATGGCCGCCCGATGGTTCGTATCTACGGACCGTTGACCACCATGATGCGCGGAGCCATCGTCACGATGAATCTCTACGATCCCGTGGGGCATCTGCTCGACTATCGGCGCGTCGAAGAACTGGCAGGGAAGCGGCACATCTCGCTGCGCACGGGGTGCTTCTGTAATCCCGGCGCGGGAGAGACGGCAGAAGGCATCACCGACGAAGACGTGAAAGCAGCGCTCGAGATACGTGAGGACCTGACGCTCTCGCGTTTCCTCGAGATCGTCACCGCGCGGGGCGGCAAGAGCGCCGGGGCGATCCGCGTCTCATTCGGCCTGGTGAGTAACTTCGCGGACGCCGACCGCTTCGTACAGTTCGTCAAATCGCTGCGTGATCAGTCGCGCCTCGCGATCGGGACGGCGACATTCGATATCGAATCGTGTCGCATCATGCGCGACGGAAGCTGACGCGCGAGCACGAACGTCGCGCGTGGCGCCGTTGCACGTTGCTCGATCTTTAAGGCGCGTGGCCGCCGCGATTTCTGCGTACTGTGATCGGTGTGGCGTAGGCCACATCAATAAATGGTCCGTCGGATACGACGGCACGCGCTGTGCTCCTCCACGTCGACGATGGTAGGCTGTGGAGGCGCAGGATGGCAGAGCACGAAGGCTTGGAACGGGTTGTACGGATAGAGAAGAAGTTGGACGCGCTGTCGATCTCGGTCGACGAGCGGTTCAGCGAGGTGCGCGATCACTTCGTTGAACAACGCGAGTACATCGAGTTCGCGTACGATCGACTGGACCGGCGCATCTCTGACGGCTTTGCCCGCCTCGAGCAACGCGTGTCCGAGGGCTTTGCCGCGTCCGACCAGCGCATGGACAGGTTCGACCAGCGCATGGACACGTTCGACCAGCGCATGGACAGGTTCGACCAGCGCATGGACACGTTCGACCAGCGCATGAACAAGTTCGACCAGCGCATGGACAAGTTCGACCAGCGCATGGACATGTTCGACCAGCGCATGGACACGTTCGACCAGCGCATGGACAGGTTCGACCAGCGCATGGACAGGTTCGACCAGCGCATGGACATGTTCGACCAGCGCATGGACACACTCGACCAGCGCATGGACTCACTCGACCAGCGCATGGCCCACGGCTTCGCGGCCGCGGATCAACGCACCATCGACCTCAAGCACGAGTTGACGGAGGGATTCTCGCGAGTGGAGCGAAAATTGGACCAGTTCATCGAGTCGCAGTCCAGATCGAAAGTTACGCGCCGGGCACGCCCCTCGAAGCGTCGACGCTGACGTGAACAAAGCTTACGGAACCTGGCCGTCGCCAATCACCGCAGACGCCGTTGCCGCGCAGGGCATCCGGCTTTCCTATGTTGCGATCGATGGCGAAGACATCTACTGGCTCGAAGGTCGTCCGCACGAAGGTGGCCGCAACGTTCTCGTGAGACGACGGTCTGACGGACGGCAGGAAGATGTCACGCCATCGGGCTTCAATCTCCGCACGCGGGTGCATGAGTACGGCGGCGGCGCCTACGTCGTTTCTCAGGGTGTTGTCTACGCGTCGAACTTCGCTGATCAGCGCCTCTATCGGATCGACACGACGGACGACAACGCGCCGACCCCACTCACGCCCTCCGGGCAGTGGTTCTATGCTGACGCCGCCCTCGATCTCAAACGCCGTCGTCTGATCTCGGTCAGGGAGGATCACTCCGATGCGAGTCGCGAGCCGGTCAACACGCTGGTGAGCATTCCGGTCGAAGGCGCCGAGAGCGCGGGCGACGTGCTCGTCTCCGGATTTGATTTCTACTCGACACCCAGGCTCAGCCGTGACGGATCGCAATTGGCGTGGCTCGCGTGGCGCCATCCGCAGATGCCATGGGACGGTACCGAACTCTGGCTGGCGGATGTCACCGAGGCCGGAGCCCTCGTGAAGCAGCGACGTGTCGCAGGAGGCCCTTCCGAATCAATCTACCAGCCAGGTTGGACGCCCGACGGGCAGTTGTACTTTGTCAGCGATCGAGAGGGATGGTGGAAGCTGTATCAGGCCGGTCAGACATCGCCGATCGCCCGGAATGTCTCGAGCAGCGTGGAGTTCGGGCGTCCGCAGTGGATATTCGGCACGGCATGCTGGGTCCCTGCTGGCGGCCGCCGATTGGTGGTGTCCTATACGCAGTCGGGCCGCTGGCATCTCGCCGCGCTCGAAACTGACACAGGCGCGCTGGCCACATTGGCCGATTCACTCGAGCCCCGCGAGTGGTTGGCGGCAACAGACACGATGGCCGTCCTTGTTGCTGGCTCGCCGACGACTCCGGATGCGGTCGTACGTGTAGAGCTCTCCACCGGGCGCGTCGAAACGCTCAAGTCATCCTCCACCGTGGAATTCCCAGCGACGCTGCTGTCGGTGCCCGAATCCGTCGAGTTCCCTTCTGTCGACGGACACACCACGCACGCCTTCTACTATCCACCGCGCAACGCAGAGTACAGGGCGCCAGCCGACGACCGGCCGCCGCTCATTCTGATTAGTCATGGCGGGCCTACGACGGCAGCGAGCGCGACGCTGGACCTGAAAGTGCAGTTCTGGACCAGTCGCGGGTTTGCCGTGGCCGACGTGAACTACGGTGGCAGCTCCGGATTCGGCCGCCCCTACCGACAGCGCCTGAACGGCCAATGGGGCGTGCTCGATGTCAGTGACATGGTGGCGGCCGCACGGTATCTCGTCGCGGCGGGAAAAGCCGATCCCAATCGCCTGATGATTCGCGGTGGCAGTGCCGGCGGCTACACCACGCTCGCCGCTCTGACGTTCCATCCCGGTGTCTTCAAGGCCGGAGCCAGCTACTACGGGATCAGCGACATCGAAGTACTCGCGCGAGATACACACAAGTTTGAATCACGCTACCTCGATACGCTCGTCGGGCCCTATCCGGACGCCAAGGACGTTTACCATGCGCGATCGCCCATTCACTTCGTCGACCGGCTGGCCTGTTCGCTGATTCTGTTCCAGGGACTCGAGGACAAGGTCGTGCCGCCGAATCAGTCGGAGATGATGGCAGCGGCGGCGCGAGAGAAAGGACTCGCGGTGGCATACCTGGCGTTCGAGGGCGAACAGCACGGGTTCAGGAAAGCGTCGACAATCGTGCGGAGTCTCGAAGCCGAGTTGTATTTCTACGGCGCGGTCTTCGGCTTCGTCCCCGCCGACGAGATTGCCCCGATCCAGATTGACAACCTCGGTGATAAGTTCAAAGGTCAGGGTCGGTCATGAGCCGGACGTGCTGCGGTGCGCTGGTCCTCGGGCTTATCGCGATGGCGTGTTCCACGCCTGAGCCTTCTCCCTCTGCATCAGCCATGAGCCAACAACCGCGATGGGGCCTGATCATCCACACCGGTGCCGGCGCGTTTACGTTGGCCGGTCTTGGCGAGCGTCGAGAGCCAATGCGCGCCGCGATGACCGAGGCGCTCTCCGCCGGGCATCGCATATTGGCCGAAGGAGGCTCGAGCCTTGATGCGGTTCAGGCGACGATCGTCGTGCTCGAGGATTCGCCTCTCTTCAACGCGGGGAAGGGGGCGGTGTTCACCCACGAAGGATCTAACGAGCTGGACGCGTCGATCATGGACGGCGCCAGCCAGCGCGCCGGGGCGGTCGCCGGCGTGAAGCGGATCAAGAATCCGATCCTGCTCGCGCGCCTCGTCATGGAGAAGTCACCGCACGTGATGCTCACCGGCGACGGCGCCGAAACCTTTGCCGCCGAGCAAGGCGGGATCGAATTCGTCGACCCGAAATACTTTCACACCGACCGAGCCTGGGATGCGCTCCAGCGCGCACTCGAAGAGGAACGTCAAAAGACGAAGACGGGGGCGTCAGCGCGTCCGGCCATGGAGCGCGATGCTCCCGGGTCGTACTTCGGGACGGTGGGCGCCGTCGCCCTCGACCGTCGCGGCAACCTGGCTGCCGGCACGTCGACGGGCGGGATGACCAACAAACGCTTTGGCCGTGTCGGCGATTCGCCTATCGTCGGCGCAGGCACCTACGCCAGCAACGAGAGCTGCGGGATCTCGTCCACCGGACATGGCGAGTTCTTCATCCGCTACACCGTGGCGCACGACATCTGCGCGCGCGTCGCCTACAAGGGCATGAGCGTGCAGGCCGCCGCCGACGAGGTCGTACAGCAAGTGCTCAAGAAAGCAGGCGGGGAAGGCGGCGTCGTTGGTCTCGATCGCGCGGGCAATATCGCGATGTCGTTCAACTCGACGGGAATGGGTCGCGGCTACATGGGGGCTGACGGCGCTCCCGTCATCATGTTTACGAAAGAAGACGCCGTACTTCTCAGTTCGCCGCCCCAGCGTATTCAAGCATCTGCTTCGTCAGGTCCATCGGGTACGAGATCTGGACGTCCGTGATGGCGCCGTCGGGTCCTTTGACGGCCGTCAACTTCGGCATGACGAAGCCGGAATATGACGCCAAATTGAGACTGTCGACGCGCTTCACCACCTCGTCTCGAAGCGACGAGTCGAAGTGTATGCCGTAAGTCTCGAACAGCGTCTTCGCCGCCGCGAAGTCTCCTTCTGACTTGATACGCTGCACCTCGGCGAGCAGCTTGCCTACGCCTTCGCGGAAGACCTTGGGGTCAGCCATGACGAGATAGGTCTTGTTGTCACGCGTGCGCTGCTCGATCGCCTTGGTATTGGCCATCAGCCATCGCACGATCATCTGGCGATTTCGCATGTGGTCTTCTTCGATCTGCGTTCCCTCACGCACTCGCCGAAGCTGGACGATGGCGTTCCGCGCGTAGGCTTCGTACTCAGCTCGCACGATGGCGTCCTGGTCTGCGGCGGGAATGATGCCCAGCTCGGCAAGCTTCGGGTCAGCCATGAAGTAGAGGCCGATGAGATCGGCGCGCCCTTCTTCGAGCGCCGAGAAGTGCTCCTTGATAGCTTCCTGCGGCGTCCCTTTGAAACCGGCCGCCTGTTGACCGGACGCGTGCCCTATGACTTCGTGCATGTCGGTGAGGAGCTCGGCAGAGAGCGCGCCGAACTTCAGGGTCCGGTCGGCTTCGTCAGGCGTCCATGAAAACTCGGTTCGCATCGAGGCGGGAAGCGCATTGTCAGACGATTCGCGCACGTTCGACAGAGAGACCGACTTGCTGCCGTACTCTTCACGAATCCGCTGATCGTTCGGCAGGTTGATGCCGATGGGTGTGACAGGACCGGAATCACCGGTCTCAATCACGACGTCGATCGCGTTGGCGACGATGCCCTTCACGTCGCTCTTGCGGTACTTCGCGTCGTACGGCATGTGGTCCTCGAACCACTGGGCGTTGTTCGCGAACTTCTGGATACGCTCGGTCTTTTCCTTGTTCACGTAGAACACCAGCCCTTCCCACGATCCCTTGATACCGCGCGCGTCCATGTAAACCTCGATGAACCCGTTGATCGTGTCGACCGTCGACGATTGGTCCGCCACCCACGCGATGTCGTACTTCACGCGATCGCTGCTCTCGCCGGTCTTGTACCACTGGACGAGGGCGCGCAACGCGTTGGCCATCGGCTCGGTCGCGAAAGGAATGGCCGCCTCGAGGTGCCCGATGATCTGGCGAATCTCCTTGTCATAACGTCCGCCGACGCGATAGACCTCTTCGACGAGCCGGCCATCGCTCTTCACCAACCGCGAGTTCAGCCCGTACTTTTCGGTGTAGCCGCGCAGGTCGGCCATGCTCACTCCCGAGTAGAGGTTGTTGGCGCTCGAGCTCAGGATGTCTTTGCCGGGTCCGGGGGCCTTGTTGGTCACACTCGGGTCGACATTGGGATCGAAGAACATCGGACCGAGTCGTGTGAGCAACTGATCGACCGATTCATTGGACTGGGTTGGGAAGGTCGCGCCCGTACTCAGCGCCGCCTTTGCCGCCGCCGCAAGCGCTTGCGGTGTGGTCTTCAGCACGAATTTTCGTGCGGTCAGGTTGTTGTACGGGCCGGTATTGATCCAGAAGAGCTTCGTGTAACGCTGAATCTCCGTCAGCGTTGGCGGATCGATGCCCTGCGGATGCGACACGATGGCTTCGAGCACGCGACGCATCTCGAGCGCATTTCGATGCTTCTGGTCGTAGAAGATGTCACGGCCGGCGAGGGCCGCCTGCGTCAGATGCCAGACTAGTGTCTTTTCTCGCAAAGAAAGCGCGTTGAACTGATCCGCGTAGAGCTGGATGACCGACGCGTCGTCAATCTGCTCGAGCAGATACTTGCGGCTGTTTTCCGCGCTCGGTGGTACGGCGGTCGGCGGTGGACCTTCCTCGCGCCCCGAGCTGCATGCCAGCGTCGTGACTAGGAAAAGCGTGGATAAGAACAATCTGTAACGCATGGTTATCTACAGCTTAGCCTGTCGCGCCTCGGCGTGGTACCATCCGCCGCCGATGCACTACTTGTTGATGTACGACGTCGTTGACGACTACGTAGAACGACGGACGCCCTTTCGCCAGGAACACATTACGCTGGCCCGCGAGTTCGTCGCCCGCGGCGAGCTCGTGCTTGGAGGTGCCCTGGCACAGCCTGCCGACGGCGTCGTGCTGCTCTTCCGCGGCAGCTCGCCGGCGGCCGCTGAGGCCTTTGCCAAATCAGACCCCTACGTGCGCGCGGGAATCGTCACGAAGTGGCGCGTACGTGAATGGACGACGGTCGTCGGCACAGAAGCCGAGAATCCACTTCCGCAGAATCTGTCGTGATCCACGGGTCAGAAGACAGCGAGGAGCTTGTCATGAAGAAGCTGTATGGTGCGGCGGCGATCGCGGCCGCGTTCGTTCTGGGTTTCCTGGCCCGTGGCGTCGTACCCGCGGAGCCGGTCGCGCACGCACAAGGCGGCCGCGTATTCGAGCTGCGGACCTACACTGCGCCCGATGGAAAGCTCGCGGATCTGCACGCGCGATTCCGCAACCACACGATGCGGATCTTCAAGAAGCACGGCATCGAGAACATCATCTACTTTGCTCCTCAAGACGCCCCGCTATCTCAGAACACGCTGATCTACTTGGTGGCCCATCCCAGCCGGGAAGCCGCCGATCAGAACTGGGCTGCGTTCCAGAAAGATCCCGAGTGGCAAAAGGTCGCGAACGAGTCACAGGTGAACGGCAAGATCGTCGCGAAAGTGGATCGGATCTTCCTGACGCCGACGGATTATTCGCCGATGAAGTAGGCAGGCAGTCTGAAGTGGCTGGGGCGCGGTACACTGCGATGATGGCAGTGCGAACGAGTCGCGCCGGCGCTTTTGCGCGGATACTGGTCGTTGCCGCCTTCCTGCTCACGACGGCCGGCTATACGTTTGCGCAGTTCGGGCGCGGCGGATTCTTCAACAGTCCCGTTCGTCCTGCGCCCCGCGCCTTTCCCGATCGCAACTTTGTCGTGTGCCGCCTGATGTACACCTCGGTACGCCGCGAGCCCTCGGGTGGCGGATGGCGCACTGACTATCCCTACGGTGAAATCAACCTGACTATCCGCTTCTCGGAGCTGACGCGAACACCTGTCAGTTGGTCAGGCGAACACGAGCCGAATCATTACGTCGTGCGGCTGACCGATGACGAGCTGTTTCAATGCCCCTTCAGCATGGCATCAGATGTGGGCACGATCGGCCTCACCCAGGAAGAGGCCGATCGGCTGCGACTGTATCTGCTCAAGGGTGGGTTTCTCTGGGTCGACGACTTCTGGGGGCCGCTGGCGTGGGAGCAGTGGACGCACGAGTTCAATAAAGTTCTTCCTCAGGAGCAGTACCCGATCGAAGACGTCCCACTTACCGATCCGATCTTCCAGTCGCAGTTCATCGTCGAGAAGGTCCCGCAAATCACCAACATCCAGTTCTGGCGCGCGACGCGCGGCCAGCAGACCTCCGAGCGCGGCGCCGATAGCGCGGTACCGCATTTCCGCGCCGTGCGCGACAGCCACGGCCGAATCATGGTGGTGATGACCCACAACACCGACATCGCAGACTCCTGGGAACGTGAAGGAGAGGACCCGGCCTTCTTCTACCAGTTCTCGCCGGACGGCTACGCTGTGGGCGTCAACGTGCTCCTGCATGCGATGACGCACTAAACGGAAGTTCAAAGGTTGAAGTTCAAAGTTTGAAAGTAAGTGTGCTTTGAACTTTGACCTTTAAACTTTCAGTCTGCGAACAGGAGTGACAGTCACGACAGTTCCCCACGGGACCGGGGGCGCGCACGCTCACCGAGTCATCTTCATAGACCTCGGCCGCTTTCTGGCGCTGGTTTTCATGCTGTACGGCCACACCGTGAGCGCGTTGCTGGCGCCGGAGTACCAGCGCGGCGCCTGGTTCGAGGTGTGGAATTTCCAACGCGGCCTCACCTCGAGCCTGTTCCTGCTGTTGTCGGGATTTGCGTTCAGCGTGGCGACGAGCCGGCATTGGGGAGCGCATCAGCGCTTGTCTCCAGCGGTCTTCAAGCGCGTGCGTCGATTCGGCCTCTTCCTGTTGCTCGGCTACGCCATTCACTTTCCCGTCTCCCGGTTCAGCATGTTGCCGACGCTGACGGACGAGCAGTGGCGCTCGTTTCTCCAGGTGGACGTGCTGCAGTTGATCGGCGCGACATTTTTCATCGTGCAGGCGCTGGTCCTCGTCGTGCGATCGCGGCGCACGTTCATGGTCGCGGTCTTTGTCCTGGCGGTTGCCGTGGTCTCGTTGACGCACTGGGTGTGGACGATCGACTGGTGGCAGCTAATGCCCCGGTGGCTTGCCGCATACATGTCTCCTGCACGCGGATCGCTGTTTCCGCTATTTCCGTGGGCGACCTATGTCCTGTTTGGGGCGGGAGTGGGACAGATCTACGTCGGGTGGGGCGCCGCCCGTCTCGCGAGTTATACGGCCTACGTCCTGCTCGCGCCGGGAATCGTCCTGTCAGGGCTCGGCTGGGGACTTACCGCCATTGAGAATGCGCCCTGGGGGCCGGATGCGTGGAACTTCATGCCGATCCAGCTCGCGATTCGCATTGGCGCCTGCCTGATCCTGCTGGCCGCCATCGCTCGAGCCAGCCAGCGCCTGACGCGTTTGCCCCGCTTTTTCGCGGCGGTCGCTCAGGAAACGCTTCCTATTTATTTCGTGCACTTGTGCGTCGTGTATGGCTCGATCTGGAACAACGGCCTGGCGATCTATTACGCGGCCTCGCTGGGGCCGGTGGCCACGCTCGCCTGCGTCCTGTTTTTGCTGGCGACAATGGCTGCACTTGGCTGGTACTGGCACGGGCTCAAACACGCTCGTCCCCGCCTGGCGCGGCGGGTCACGGCCGGGGTGGCGGCGCTGCTGGTGATCCAACTTCTCTAGTACAATCCCTGCTTTCTCTTTCCCCGAGGCGCTGATGTTTGACGCCCTGTTCGAGGCGCTTTTCTCGTATCGGCCGGTCGTCTTTCGCGAGGGCGATTTCCGCTTCGACGTCACGACCGCCTCGTTTGTTGCGGCGGTACTCGTCGGCGTCGTCGTGGCAGCCGCAATCTTCACCTACCGGAGAGTGCAGGTCGCCGATGGACGCGTTCGGGACCGCGTCATCCTGACGGCGCTTCGGGTGGCGGCCCTCGGACTGGTGCTGTTTTGCCTGTTCCGTCCCACGCTCGTTGTTCGTGCCGCCGTCAATCAGCAGAACGTGGTCGCCGTTCTCCTCGATGACTCGCGCAGCATGCAGATCCCCGACCTGGACGGCAAGGCGCGGGGAACGTTTGTCAAGGAGCAGTTCGGTGCGCCAGACAGCCCCGTCATGAAGGCGCTGTCAGATCGGTTTCTGGTACGTCCATTTCGCTTCTCAACGACGGCCACGCGCGTGGCGTCGGGGAACGCCCTTACCTTCAACGGTTCGCAGACCAAGCTCGGTGCGGCGCTTGACGGCGTGCGCGACGAACTGGCGGGACTTCCGGTCGCTGGCGTCGTGCTCGTCTCCGACGGTGCTGACACCGGCGATACCGCACTGAACGAAGCGCTCCTGGCGCTCAAGGCCGAGAAGCTTCCAGTATTCACGGTTGGCGTTGGCGCCGAGGCGCTTCCCCGCGATATCCAGATCGACCGCGTGAGCACACCGCGATCGGTGTTGAAGGATGCCTCACTGCTTCTCGACGTCGTGGTCAGGCAGACCGGCTACAACGGACGCACCGTCACCGTCGATGTCGAGGACGAAGGACGAATCGTCGGCTCGGAGAAGGTGCAGTTACCGTCTGACGGATCGCCGGCATCGGTCCGCGTCCGGGCAACTGCGGCCGAGTCGGGTCCACGCCTCTTCACGTTCCGTGTCGCGCCCGTCGATGGCGAGCTCGTTCCCCAGAACAACGTGCGCGAGGCGCTCATCGATGTTCGCGACGCAAAGGAGCGAATCCTCTACTTCGAAGGAGAGCCGCGCTTCGAGATGAAGTTCCTTCGTCGCGCGGTGGCCGACGACAAGAATCTCGAGGTTGTCGCGCTTCAGCGAACCGCGGACAACAAATACATGCGGATCCTGGGTACCAACCCCGATCCAGAAGAGCTCGTGGGTGGTTTCCCGAAGACGCGCGAGGAGTTGTTTGCCTATCGCGGTCTGATTCTGGGAAGCGTCGAGGCCGGCGCGTTCTCAGGTGATCAGCTTCAGATGATCGCGGACTTCGTCGATCGTCGCGGCGGTGGTCTGCTGATGCTGGGTGGTGCTCGATCGTTTGGCGAAGGCGGGTACGGTGGCACGCCGGTAGCGGATGCGCTCCCACTCCTCATCGACGCTCGCAAACGTGCGTCTGATCCGGCCCCTCTTGTGCGGCTGAAGGTCGCGCCGACCCGCGCCGGACAAGGTCATGCCGTGACACAGATTGCCGACTCCGAGACGGCATCCGTCGCGCGTTGGCCAGAATTGCCGCTCGTGACGTCTATTAATGAAGACCTCCCGGTCAAGCCGGGTGCGACTGTGTTGCTCAACGGAACCGACGAGCGTGGACGGGAGCGAGTCGTGTTGGCGTCCCAGCGTTTCGGCCGCGGCAAGGCGATTGCTTTGACGCTCCAGGATACCTGGCAGTGGCAGATGCACGTGTCCATCCCTCTCGAGGATCAGACCCACGAGCACTACTGGCGTCAGATGATGCGGTGGCTCATCGAGGGCGTGCCCAACACCGTGGATGTGCGCGTGCCGGATCGCGTCGAGGCAGGTGATGCGGTCACGATCGAGGCGACCGTCGTGGATAAGCAGTTCGTCGAGCTCAACGATGCGACTGTCATGGCCCAGGTGGCCAAGCCCGGTGGGACCACGATGACCTTGCCGCTGCAATGGACTGGCGAACGTGATGGCGAATACAAAGGAACGTTCGTGAGCGCGGAATCAGGCGCATACGAGGTCACGGTCGATGCCACACGGTCCGGCGGTCAGGTCGTTGGTTCGGGATCGGGTTTCGTTCGTGCGGGTCCAGGCGAGGCGGAATTCTTCGATCCGACGATGCACGGCGCCCCGCTGCGCCGGATCGCGGAAGAGACCGGCGGCCGTTTTTATACGGCGGATGGCGTCAAGGGTCTCGCCGAAGACATCCGCTACGCGGGCCGCGGTGTCACGTCGGTCGAACAGCGCGAACTGTGGAACATGCCCATCATCCTCATTTCGCTGATGGGCCTGGTCTGCGCGGAGTGGGGCTACCGTCGTCTCGTCGGGCTGGCCTGAAGTTTCCATATGTTGAAGGTCTTCCTCCTCATCGTTGTCGGGCTTGGCGGTGACGCCGAGACGGCCAAGACCTTTCACCGATGGAGCAACACGCTCGCGGAGGCCTCCGAGCGGCTCGGCGTGACCTCCGAGCGTCTGGTGTACCTCGTTGGCGAGCCAGTCGAGGGAGACGCTCGCGTATCCGGACGCGCGACGAAGGAAGAGGTCACGAAAGCGCTCACGAAGTTCGCGGGCGCGGCGGGTGCCGACGATCTCGTCTTCATCGCGCTGATCGGCCACGGTCAGTGGGACGGCCGGTCCGCCAAGTTCAATATGCCCGGGCCGGATATGGGCCCGGAAGATTTCGATGTCCTGCTGAAGAAGCTTCCAACCAAGAAGATCGTGTTCGTGAACACGGCGAGCTCGAGCGCTCCATTTCTCGAGGCGTTGTCGGCGCCGGGCCGCACCCTGGTGTCGGCGACTCGCAGCGGCGCGGAGCACTACACGACGCTCTTCGGCGGGTACTTCGTGGACGCGCTGAATTCCCCGAACGCCGACGCGGACAAGAACAAGCGCGTCAGCGTCCTCGAGGCCTTCCAGTTCGCGAAAGCCGAGGTTGCGCGTGCGTACGAGCGCGAGGGGCTGCTTGCGACCGAACATCCCATGCTCGACGACGATGGCGACAAGAAAGGGAGTGCGGATCCCTCTCCGACCGGCGCCGATGGCAAAGTGGCGGCGGTTCTGTCGCTCGGCGATGCCAGCGAAGAGGGGTTGCCGTCGGACCCGAAGTTGCGAGCGCTCCACCTTGAACGGCGTGAGATGGAACGGCGCGTAGAGTCGCTCCGATTGCTGAAGGACAGCATGGACCCGGCGCGTTACACCTCGGAGCTGGAGAAACTGGTTACGGAGATCGCGTTGAAGACGCGCGAAATTCGCGCGGCGGAGGGGAAATAAGGGGTCGGGAGGCATTTGTGGAGGACACTCCCGAACGTCACGTCGAGGGAAATGAAGCAGGGAAATGTCCTGATCAAATGACTCCCGACCCCATTTGGAGGACCCGATGAACCCGATGGTGAGTGACACGGTTGATCTGCAGTCGCCGGACGACATCGCGCTTGCAGACAAGATGAACGCGGGCCGTCAGCAGATCGTCACCGAGCTGAAGAAGATCATTGTCGGCCAGGATGAAGTGATCGCGCAGGTGCTGAACACGCTGTTCGTGGGCGGCAACAGCCTCATCGTCGGCGCCCCCGGCCTGGCCAAGACGCTGTTGATCCACACCATGGCGCGCGTGCTGGACCTCAAGTTCTCGCGCATCCAGTTCACGCCCGACCTGATGCCCTCGGACATCACCGGCACCGACCTCGTGCAGGAAGACGC
>Ga0075418_10000272_pt1 | contig 51888 bp, 46 predicted proteins | sample SoiMetdeltSBSDD2_FD_81776 | JGI IMG/M metagenome (GOLD analysis project Ga0075418, IMG submission 81776) | Bulk soil microbial communities from a Populus tree surrounding site in Tennessee, USA - Soil MetaG P. deltoides SBSDD2 | ecosystem: Environmental > Terrestrial > Soil > Tree plantation...
CTCGTCGATGTCGTGCGTGACGAACAGCACCGTCTTGCGCTCGGCCTCCCAGATGCCCAGCAGCAATTCCTGCATGAGGGCACGCGTCTGGTTGTCGAGCGCGCCGAAGGGCTCGTCGAGCAGCAGGATCTTCGGGTCGTTGGCCAGGGCGCGTGCGAGCGCGGTGCGCTGCTGCATGCCGCCCGAGAGCATCTTCGGATAGTGGTTGTCGAAGCCTCGCAGCCCGACCTCCGAGATCAGTTTTTCCGCTTTCGCGGCCGTGGACCGGCTGCCGAACAGAATGTTCTCGCGGACCGTGAGCCAGGGGAAAAGCGTGTAGGACTGGAACACCATGCCGCGGTCGGGGCCGGGGCGTTCGACCGCCTGGCCGTCGAGCAGCACCCGCCCGGTAGTGGGCCGATCCAGGCCGGCGACGATGCGGAGCAGCGTCGATTTGCCGCAGCCCGAAGGCCCGAGGATGCAGATGAAGTCGTTGTCCTGCACCTCGAGGTCGGTGCGCTCGAGCGCGCGCGTCGGCGCCCCGCCCCGCACCCCCGGGAACACGCGGCTCACCGCCTCGATCCTCAGAACGCCCACGGCCAGAGCCTCTGGTTCGCCCACTTGAACAGGAGGTCCGACAGCAGGCCGATGACCCCGATGCAGACGATGCCGAAGATCATCTGGCCGGTGTCGAGGAGGCGCTGGCTGTCCATGATCATGTGGCCGATGCCGCTCTCGGCGCCGACCAGCTCGGCCACGATCACGTAGGTCCAGGCCCAGCCGAGCACCAGGCGCAGGGTCTCGGCGATCTGCGGCGCGGCGTTGGGCAGCATGACGCGCCGCACGATCCCGCCGGCGTCGGCGCCCAGCGTGTAGGCGGCCTCGACCAGATCGCGCCGGGTCGAGCCGACGATCACGGCCACCATGAGGATCACCTGGAACACCGAGCCGATGAAGATCACGAGAAGCTTCTGCGTCTCCCCCACCCCCGCCCAGAGAATGAGCAGCGGAATGAACGCGGAGGCCGGCAGGTAGCGTGCAAAGGAGACGAAGGGCTCGAAGAAGGCCTCGACCGGCTTGAAGGCGCCCATCGCGATGCCGAGCGGCACCGCGACCAGCGCCGCGAGCACGAACCCGCCGACCACGCGGAATACGGTGATGCCGACGTCGCGGATGAAGCCGAACTCGCGGAACAGCGTCACCCCGGTGGTGAGCGTGTACAGCGGGTCCTTGAGGAACATCGCGTCGATGGCGCCGCCGAACGTGGCGAGCGCCCACGCCGCGAAGAACACGACGAAGAACGCGGCGCCGAGAACGATCCTCGCGCCGCGCGAGACGGGCTTGAGCGGTTCGAGCAACCGGCTGCTAGTAAGCAGGACCCAGGAAGCGCAGATCGATCATTTCCTGCGCTCTCGGCTCCTTCTGGATCACGCGGTTGAACTTCAGCACGCGCACCGCGAAATCGACGAAGGGCTTGTGCTCCTTCGCGTAGTAGCTCTTGTTGTCATCGCGGCCCTGCCACTCGATGTAGGCCGCCGACTTGGCGAACGCCTCGCCCGACTGCTTGACGCTGCTGCCCATCAGCTCGTGCGACCTGAGCGGGTCGCGCTTGAGGAGGTCGAGGGCCTCGAAGAAGCTGTCGACCGTGGCCTTCACCACCTTCGGGTGCTTCTCGATGAAGTCCTTGCGGAACACCAGCACGTCGACGACCACCGGGTACTCGATCGACGTGACGAGGATCTTGCCGGCGTCGGGCTTCTCGCGCACGCTCGAGAGATAGGGCTCGTAGGTGAGCGCCGCGTCGCCCTGGCCGGCGACGAAGGCCTGCGCCGCGGGCTGCGCCGCCATGGTCGAGCGGATCACGTCCTGGATCGACATGCCGTTCTTCTCGAGGATGTACGAGAGCATGAAGTGCTGCACCGTGCCGGGCCCGTCGACGTTGACCGACTTGCCCTTGAGGTCCTTGATCGAGTTGATGTTGTTGCGCACCGCGAGCCCGTCGCCGCCCTTCGACTTGTCGATGAGTGCGACCTGCACCGACGGAATGCCGGCCGAGGCCCAGACGATGTGCTGGTCGACCGTGGTGGCGGCGGCGTTGAGCGCGCCCGAGGCGAGCGCGGCCGAGCGCTGCACCGGGGCGATGAAGCGGATCTCGATGTCGACGCCGTTCTTCTTGAAGATCCCGGCGAGCTCGGCGAGCTTCAGCGGCTGGAACCCGGTCCAGCCGCTCATCCCCAGGATGACCTTCTCCTGCGCATGCACCGAAAGCGCGAGCAGCGCAAGCGCCACGAACGCGATGAGTCTCATGGTTTCCCCCTTGGTGTCGTGCGGACTATTGTATCGTCCAGTCCATGCAAGCGACGCGCGTCGACCATGTCGGAAGCCTGCTGCGCCCCGCCTACCTGAAGGATGCCTTCCGCCGGTTCGCCCAGGGCGAGCTGCCCGAAGCCGAGCTGCGCGCGGTCCAGGACCGCGCCATCCGCGAGGTGGTTGCGCGGCAGGAGTCGATCGGCCTGCCGGTGATCACCGACGGCGAATACCGGCGCCTCAACTGGCAGGTGAGCTTCTCCGAGGTCGAAGGCTGGGACATGTGGCGCACCTCCTGGGACAACTTCCGGCGCCACCCGGAGAACCGCGCGCCGACGGAGACGCCGCTCACCCGCGGCGAGGACGCCGTGCTCTCGTTTCGCACTCCGGTCACTGCGCGCCTTTCGTTGAAGAGGAATTCTCTTCTTCAAGAGTTTGACTTCATAAGGCGTCCAGCCGCCAAGGTGACGCTGATGGGGCCCGACCGGGTCGCGCAGATGAGCGACATCGACGGCTCGCCCTATCGCGATCCGGATGAGTTCCGCGGCGACGTGGTGCGCATCCAGCGCCGGATCGTGGAAGAGCTGCTGCGCGCCGGCTGCCGCTACGTCCAGCTCGACGAGCCGAGCTATACCGGCTACGTCGACCCCGCCACCCTTGCGCGCATGCGCGCGGCGGGCGACGATCCGCTCGCCAATCTCTCGCGCGCGGTAGACGCCGACAATGCGGTCGTCGCCGGCCTGGAGGGCGCGACGTTCGGCCTGCACGTCTGCCGCGGTAACCGCGCGAGCATGTGGCACCGCGAGGGCAGCTACGACGCGATCGCCGAGCGCCTCTTCGGCGGATTGCGCTTCGAGCGCCTGCTGCTCGAGTACGACACGGCGCGCGCCGGCGGCTTCGAGCCCTTGCGCTTCGTGCCGAAAGGCGTCACGGTGGTCCTCGGTCTCATCACGACGAAAACCGGTCAGATCGAGAAGCCTGAGGACCTCTTTAGGCGAATCGACGATGCCGCCCGTTTCATACCGCTCGAGCAGCTCGCTCTCAGCCCGCAGTGCGGCTTCGCCTCGGGCATCGCCGGCAACCTGCTGTCCGAAGAAGAGCAGTGGCGCAAGCTGGAGCTCATGATGGACGTTGCGCGGCAGGTATGGCGATAAGCGCCCGGTGCGGCGGCCAGGCTGAGCGCCTGCGGAGGGCGAAGCCCAAGCCGGCGAGGCTGAGTACCAGCAGCGCAAGGCTCGACGGTTCTGGAACCGGCACCACCTGGATGCGCCACGTATAGTCGGCGAACCAGCCCGGGCCGGTCAGGGCAAGGCTGCGCTGCTCAATTGCGAACTGCCCCGAGCCGATCAATGGCAACACGCCGCCAAATACCGCAACGCTGCCGGTGGGACCGAGGACGTTGAAGTCATCCGAGTCGAGCAGCAGATTGGGCTCGAATTCTCGCAGCTCGAAGCCGGTGCGCGCCCAACTGCTGTCGGACAACAGGGTGGTGGTGAAATCAAGCGCGATGCTCTGGACGGCGAGGCCCGGCTGCAGCGTGAACCGGAACGAATCGAAGTCACCCCACTGGCAGCTTCCATCGGCGGTGAAGCAGGTGCGTCCTTGAATCGTGTTCAGTCCGCTGTCGAGGGCGCCCATGGGGGCGATTGTGAATGCCGGCAGGTCGCCGGAAACGGCCTCGGAATAGGTCATCGGTGCCGCGCTGACGCTTCCCATTGCGATCAACGCCGCCGCGAGCACCGCCACGCGTCTGGCTAGCATTCCCTACCCCTTTTGAGAGACGCCTCACCATAGCAATGGGGGTTTCAAGCTGGAATAGCCATACTGGTATGCAGTTTGTAATAAAGTAAAAATTCTACGTATGACCCCTTCGGTCCCACGCGTCGTACGCGCCCCCCGCGGCGAAATCCTCTCGGCCCGGAGCTGGCTCACCGAGGCGCCGCTGCGCATGCTGATGAACAACCTCGATCCGGAAGTCGCCGAGCGGCCGGAGGATCTGGTGGTCTACGGCGGCATCGGCAAGGCGGCGCGCAACTGGCAATGCTTCGACCAGATCGTCGCTGCGTTGAAAAGCTTGGGCGAGGACGAATCGCTCCTCGTGCAGTCGGGAAAGCCGGTGGGCGTCTTCAGGACGCAGCCGGATGCCCCGCGCGTTCTGATCGCCAACTCCAACCTGGTGCCGAAGTGGGCCGACTGGGAGCGTTTCAACGAGCTCGACCGCAAGGGCCTCATGATGTACGGCCAGATGACCGCAGGCTCGTGGATCTACATCGGCAGCCAGGGCATCGTGCAGGGCACCTACGAGACCTTCGCCGAGGCGGGCCGCCGGCACTACGGCGGGAACTGGTCGGGGAAATGGATCCTCACCGCCGGCCTCGGCGGCATGGGCGGCGCGCAGCCGCTCGCCGCAACGATGGCGGGTGCTTCGATGATCGCGATCGAGTGCGATGCGAGCCGCATCGAGATGCGCCTCAAGTCGGGATACCTCGACGCCCAGGCCAATACCCTTGAAGGAGCGCGGCAAATCCTCGCTTCCTCCTCCGTTCCCATTTCGATAGGTTTGCTAGGCAACGCGGCCGAGCTGGTCCCGCAATTCCTGAAGCGCGCGCAAAGCAGCGGGTTCAAGCCCGCCCTGGTGACCGATCAGACCTCGGCGCACGATCCCGCCAACGGCTACCTGCCCGAGCACTGGTCGCTCGAGCGCTGGAAGGACTTGCGCAGGAAGGATCCGGAAGAGGTCGCGCTCTCGGCGCGCGAATCGATCGCCAATCACGTGCAGGCAATCCTCGGCTTCAAGGCGATGGGCATCCCCTGCGTCGACTATGGCAATAACATCCGCCAGGAAGCCAAGGACGCCGGCATCGCGAACGCCTTCGACTACCCGGGTTTCGTCCCCGCGTACATCCGGCCCATGTTCTGCGTCGGCAAGGGGCCGTTCCGCTGGGTCGCCCTTTCGGGCGATCCGGAGGACATCGCGAAGACGGATGCCAAGGTTCTTGAATTGTTTCCCGGGGATGCCGGATTGCAGCGCTGGCTGGGGTTGGCCAAAACGAAAATCCGCTTTCAGGGCCTGCCGGCGCGCATCTGCTGGCTCGGACTCGGCCAGCGCCATCTCGCCGGCTTCGCCTTCAACGAAATGGTGCGGAGCGGGGAGCTCAAGGCGCCGATCGTGATCGGGCGCGACCATCTCGACGCCGGCTCGGTGGCCAGCCCCAACCGCGAGACCGAGGGCATGCGCGACGGCAGCGACGCGGTCTCGGATTGGCCTTTGCTCAATCTCATGTTGAATACCTCTTCGGGCGCAACGTGGGTCTCGTTCCATCACGGCGGCGGCGTCGGCATGGGCTACTCGCAGCACGCGGGCATGGTGATCGTGTGCGACGGCACCGACGCCGCGGCGCGGCGCATCGGGCGCGTGCTGTGGAACGATCCGGCGAGCGGCGTCATGCGCCACGCGGACGCGGGCTACGAAGAGGCCATCGCCTGCGCTCGCGCGCAAGGCCTCAACCTGCCGTTCCTGGAGTAATGCGCCTCGGCAAGAAAAATCCGTCGCTGAGGGAGCTGCGCTCGATCGCGCGCGACGCGCCGCCGCTCGAGCTGGACCCGGCGGCGTACGACAAGGTGCGCGCCTCGCTTTCCGCAGTCGAAAGGATCGTCGCTTCGGGCAAGCCGGCGTACGGCATCAACACCGGGTTCGGCCGCCTGTCGCAGACGCGCATCCCGGCCGAGGAGCTCGAGCAGCTGCAGCTCAACATCGTGCTGTCGCACGCCGCCGGCACCGGGCCGCTTCTCGACGACGCCACCGTACGCCTGATCCTTTCCCTCAAGGTCATCTCGCTCGCCGCGGGCCATTCCAGGGTGCGCCCGGAGCTGATCGAGCTTCTGCTGCAGCTCTACAACAAAGGCATTTATCCGTGCATCCCTGCCAAGGGGTCGGTCGGCGCCTCGGGCGATCTCGCGCCGCTCGCCCATCTCTCGCTCGCGCTGCTCGGGCTCGGCGACGTGCGCGTTCACGGCGTGCGGGTGCCGGCGGCGAGCGCCCTGAAGAACGAGAACCTGAAAGCCATCAAGCTCGCACCCAAGGAGGGTCTCGCGCTCCTCAACGGCACGCAGGTGTCCACCGCGCTCGCGCTCAGCGGCCTGCTTGCCGCGGAGGACGTGTTCGCCGCCGCGCTCGTCGCGGGCAGCCTCGCGGTCGACGCCGCGGCCGGCAGCGACACGCCTTTCGATGCGCGCATCCACGCGCTGCGCGGCCAGCCCGGGCAGCAGGAAGTGGCGCGCTTCTACGCCGAGCTCCTGAAGGGAAGCGAGATCCGCCGCTCGCACCTCGAGAACGACCCGCGGGTGCAGGATCCCTACAGCCTGCGCTGCCAGCCGCAGGTGATGGGCGCCTGCCTCGACCAGATGCGCTACGCCGCGGGCGTCTTCGAGCGCGAGGCCGCCGCCGTAACGGACAATCCGCTGGTCTTCGGCGACGAGATCCTCTCCGGCGGCAACTTCCACGCCGAGCCGGTGGCGCTCGCCGCCGACGCGCTCGCGCTCGTGATCGCCGAGGTCGGCGCGCTCTCGGAGCGCCGCGTGGCGCTGCTCATCGACCCGACGCTTTCCGGCCTGCCGCCCTTCCTCGTCGAGCACGGCGGCGTCAACTCCGGCTTCATGATCGCGCAGGTCACCGCGGCCGCGCTCGCAAGCGAGAACAAGTCGCTCGCGCACCCGGCGAGCGTCGACAGCCTGCCGACCTCCGCCAACCAGGAGGACCACGTCAGCATGGCCACCTTCGCCGCGCGCCGCCTGGGCGACATGGCGGCGAACAGCGCCGGCATCGTGGCGATCGAGCTCCTCGCCGCAGCGCAGGGCATCGATTTCCGCGCACCGCTCAAGACCAGCGCGCCGCTGCAGGAAGCCCATCGCCTGGTGCGCTCGAAGGCCGCGTTCTACGACCACGACCGTTACTTCGCGCCCGACATCACCGCGGTGCAGTCCCTGGTGGAGTCGGGCGAGTTCCACAGCTTCGTTCCGGGGCTCCTGCCCTCTCGCTAGAATGGCGCCGTTCAAGTTCCGCGCCGGACGCGCGCCGCTCCTGGTGTCGATGCCGCACACCGGCACGCAGGTGCCCGAATCCCTGCTTGCCCGGATGACCGACGAAGCCAGGCAGCTGCCGGATACCGACTGGCACCTCGAGCGGCTCTACGACTTCCTCGACCAGCTTGGCGCCTCGGTGCTGGTCGCGACGCATTCGCGCTACGTCGTCGACCTGAACCGCCCGCCCGACAACGCCAACCTCTATCCCGGCCAGGACACGACGCCGCTCGTGCCGCTCGATACGTTCCACCAGAAGCCGCTCTATCGACCCGCGCACGAGCCCGACGCGGACGAGATCGCGGAGCGCGTGCAAGCGCATTGGAAGCCTTATCACGCCCAGCTTTCGCTCGAGCTGGAAAGGCTCAAGCAGCGGTACGGCTATGCCCTCCTCTGGGACGCGCATTCGATCTTCTCCGAGGTACCGCGCTTCTTCTCCGGCAAGCTGACCGAGCTCAACCTCGGCACCGCGGACGGCCGCTCGTGCGGCAGCGGAATCGGCGAAGGACTGATGCAGAAAGTGTCGGGCTACGGCGCGGTGCTGAACGGCCGCTTCAAAGGCGGGTACATCACGCGCACGTACGGCGACCCGGCAAAGGGAGTGCACGCCGTGCAGCTCGAGCTCTCCGAGGCGACGTACATGGAGGAAGCGCCGCCTTTCCGCTTCAACGATTCTCTTGCGAAACGGCTCCGTCCGCAGCTGCGCGCGCTGCTCGAAGAATTTTGCCGCCTCGGACACGACCGACGCACGGGTTAGCGCCGAGCGCGTACGCGAGCTCCGCGGGCGCGCCGATGTCCCAAAGCGCGAGGTCCGCGTTCTTTCCCACCTCGAGCGTGCCGTGGCTCGCCTGCAGGCCGAGGGCGCGCGCCGCGTGCCGCGTCATTCCGGCGAGCGCCTCCTCCGGCGTAAGGCGAAAGAGCGTGCACGCCATGTTGAGGATCGCGAGCGGCGACGAAACCGGCGACGAGCCCGGGTTATGGTCCGTCGCCAGCGCGATGGGAACCCGTTTTTTTCTCAAGAGGTCGATGGGCGGGAACTTCGTCTCTCTCAGGAAATAGAACGCGCCGGGCAATAACACTGCGACGGTGCCCTCCCTGTTCATCGCTTCTACCCCTGCCTCACTCGAGTATTCCACGTGATCTGCCGACAACGCGCGAAAGCTGGCCGCCAGTGCGGCACCACCCGAATCGGAAAGCTGATCCGCATGCAGCTTGACCGGCAGGCCAAGCGCTCGTGCTTTCTCGAAGACCCTGCTCGTCTGTGGAACGTCGAACGCGATGCGCTCGCAGAAGGCGTCCACCGCATCCACCAGGCCTTGCTTCGCCGCGGCGGGCAGCACGTCGTCGCACACGAAGCCGATGTAGTCATCGGCGCGCCCAGCGTACTCGGGCGGCAGCGCGTGCGCGCCCAGGAATGTGGTTTTGACCGTCATCTCGCCGCCGAGCCGGCGTGCCGCGCGCAGCATGCGAAGCTCGGTGTCGCGGTCGAGGCCGTAGCCCGACTTGATCTCGATCGCGGTTGCGCCCTCCGCCAACCAGCATTGGAGTCGTTTCTTTCCGAGATGGACCAAGTGGTCTTCCGAGGCCGCTCGCGTCGCCTGGACGGTCGAAGCGATGCCTCCCCCGGCGCGCGCGATCTCCTCGTAGCTCGCGCCCTGCAGGCGCAGCTCGAACTCGTGGGCGCGGTTTCCGGCATAGACCAGGTGGGTATGGCAGTCGACGAGCCCGGGCGTGATCCAGGCGCCGCGCGCGTCGTGCTCCTCCCGCGCCTTGCCGCGCCATTCGCTGCGCGGGCCGACCCAGTCGATCTTGCCATTCGTGACCGCGATGACGCCGTCGGCCTGAATCCCGTAACCCGACACCATGGTGGCCAGATTCGCGTTGATCCAGGCGGCATCGTGCATCTCGCTATCATAGCGGCGTGGAACGCTACTTCGCCCGTGACGCCCTGCTCCCCGACGGCTGGGCCAAGGATGTGCTCTTGAGCGTCGACCAGGGCGAGATCGTGGCGGTCGAGCGCGACGCGAGCGGCCCGCAGCCGCTCGCCGGCCCGGTGCTTCCGGGCATGGCGAACCTGCACTCGCACGCGTTCCAGCGTGCGATGGCCGGGCTCACCGAGCTGCGCGGCGCCGGCGAGGACGACTTCTGGACCTGGCGCGAGCTCATGTACCGCTTCGTCGAGCGCCTCACGCCGGACCAGGCGCAGGTCGTCGCACACTTCCTCTACATCGACATGCTGCGCCACGGCTACACCGCGGTCGCCGAGTTCCACTACGTGCATCGTCCCGACGGGATGCTGCAGGCGCACCTCGACGCCGCGCGCGAGGCCGGCATCGCGATCACGCTGATGCCCTCGGTCTATCGCTGGTCGGGCTTCGGCGAGCGGCCGCTGCAGGAACGCCAGCGGCCATTCGAGCGCGACACCGACGCGGTGCTCGAAGCGTATGCGGGCCTCGCCGCCCGCGCGACGCCCGAGGTGAGAGTCGGGGTTGCGCCGCATTCGCTGCGCGCGGTCGATCCGGCCGCCCTCGCCGCGCTCGTCGCCGGCGTGCCGCGCGAGGCGCCGATCCACATTCACGCCGCGGAGCAGACGCGCGAGGTCGAGGACTGCGTCGCCGCGCTCGGCGCGCGGCCGCTGCAATGGCTGCTCGCCAACATGCCGGTGGACCGGCGCTGGTGCATCGTGCATGCCACGCACCTCGTGCCGCAGGAAATCCAGGGTCTGGCGAGGAGCGGCGCGGTCGCGGGGCTGTGCCCGACGACCGAGGGCAACCTTGGCGACGGCATCTTCCCGCTGCTCGACTACCGCGCGGCGGGCGGGCGCTACGGCATCGGCGGCGACAGCCACGTGTCGCGCAACCCGGCCGACGAGTTGCGCCTGCTCGAGTATCTGCAGCGCGTGTCCAAGCGCAAGCGCAACCTGGTGACCACCGATGAGCAGCCCGCGGTCGGGACCACGCTGTGGCTCGAGGCGGCCGCAGGGGGCGCGCAGGCGCTCGGCCGGCGCATGGGCGCGCTCGCGCCCGGCATGCGCGCCGACCTCGTGGTGCTCGACGGCGAGCATCCCGACCTCACCGGCCGCAGCGGCGACGCCGCGGCAAATGCGCTCGTGTTCTCGGGCTCGGAGGACCTGGTGCGCGACGTGATGGTCGGCGGTCGCTGGATGGTGCAGCAGAAGCACCACGCCGCCGAAGAAGCGGCGGCCGCCCGCTACCGCGAAGCGCTCAAGTTCCTGCTCGCCTAGTCGGCTGAGAGCTCGGGGCGGTTGCGGAAATACTCGAGCGCGCCGGGATTGGCGAGCGCTTCCAGGTTCTTCACCGGGCGGCCGTGCACCGCCTCGCGCACCGCAAGCTCGACGATCTTGCCGCTCTTGGTGCGCGGGATGTCCGCCACCTGGAGGATTTTCGCCGGGACATGGCGGGGCGTGGTGTTCTCGCGGATACGCTTTTTTATTTTGGAGACAAGTTCTTCGGTGAGGATCAGGCTGTCCCTCAGCCTCACAAACAGCACCACGCGCACGTCGCCTTCCCAGTCCTGGCCGATGACCAGCGACTCGACCACCTCGTCCAGCTGTTCGACCTGGCGGTAGATTTCGGCGGTGCCGATGCGCACGCCGCCAGGGTTGAGCACCGCGTCCGAGCGGCCGTAGATGACGATGCCGCCGTGCGCCGTGATCTCGCACCAGTCGCCGTGGCGCCACACGCCGGGATACTTCTCGAAGTAGGCAGCGCGGTACTTCGCCCCGTCCGGATCGTTCCAGAAGCCGACCGGCATCGAGGGGAACGGCCTGGTGCAGACCAGCTCGCCCTTCTCGCCCACGACGGGCTTTCCCTGGTCATCGAATACCTCGACCGCCAGGCCGAGGCCCTTGGCCTGGATCTCGCCGCGCCACACCGGGCCCATCGGGTTGCCGAGCACGAAGCACGACACGATGTCGGTGCCGCCCGAGATCGAGGACAGGCACACGTCGCGCTTCACGGCGTCGTAGACGTAGTCGAACCCCTCGGGCACGAGCGGCGAGCCGGTGGAAAGGACCGCGCGCAGGCTCTCCAGCCGATGCGTGTCGCGCGGCCTGACCCCGAGCTTGGCGAGGCTGTCGATGAACTTGGCCGAGGTGCCGAAGTGCGTCATGGCTTCCTCGTCCGCCAGATCGAAAAGAATCTTTCCCTTGCCGAGGGAAGGCGAGCCGTCGTAGAGGAGCAGCGCCGCCTCCGAGGCGAGGCCCGACATGAGCCAGTTCCACATCATCCAGCCGAGCGTGGTGAAGTAGAACAGGCGGTCTCCGGGCCGGACGTCGCTGTGCAGGCGGTGCTCTTTCAGGTGCTGCAGCAGCGTGCCGCCGGTGCCGTGCACGATGCACTTCGGCACGCCGGTAGTCCCCGACGAGTACAGGATGTAGAGCGGGTGGTTGAACTCCACCGGCTCGAAGCGGATGTCCCGCGGATCGAAGGGCTCGATGAACTCGTCGAGCGGGGTGCCCGCGCGCGCCGTTCCGCCGAGGTAGTCGACGACCACGCACTCCTCCACGCTCGGCAGCCGATCGAGCGCGGCCTGCGCCTTGTCCTGCGAATCGAACTCCTTGCCGCCGTAGAGGTAGCCGTCGGCGCAGAAGAACACCTTCGGCTCGATCTGCGCGAAGCGTTCCACCATCCCTTGCACGCCGAAATCGGGCGAGCAGCTCGACCAGATCGCCCCCAGGCTCGCGGTGGCGAGCATCGCCGCCGCGGCTTCGGGAAGGTTCGGCAGGTAGCCGGCGACGCGGTCGCCTTTCTCCACCCCGGCGTCGGCGAGCGCCTGGGCGATGCGCGAAACCAGGTCGTAGAGGTTGCGGTGGCTGAGCCGGCGCCGGATGCGGTCCTCGCCCCAGAACACGATCGCGTCGGCGTCGTCGCGCCGGCGCAGGAGGTTCTCGGCGAAGCTGAGCTTCGCCTCGGGAAACCACCGCGCCCCCGGCATCCGGTCGCCGTGCACCAGCGCCGGCCCCGGACGCGCGCCCCGGACCCCGCAGAACTCCCACACCAGGCTCCAGAACTCCGGCGCGTGCGCGCAGGACCAGGCGTGCAGCTCGGCGTAGCTCTGCTTCCCGGCGCGCGCCATGAAGCGCGCCATCTGCGTCGCCGCGGCGCGCTCGGGCGAAGGCCGCCAGAGGGGCGCTAGCTCAGCAATGAGCGGATCCTTTCCGGGATGCGCACCGGCTTCTGCTTTTCCATGTCGATGAACACCACCGTGGCTTCACCATCGGCGTAGAGCTCGTCTGCCATTTTCAGCTCGTAAAACGTAGGCACGCTGGAGCCGCCGGGCGGCCCGACCGAGAGGCGTACCTCCACCGTGCCGGGGTAATTCATCGGCCGCTTGAAGTTGCACGCGGCGTTGGCGATGACGATGCCGGTGGACTGCCAGGCCTCGCCCTTCGGAACCAGCGCCTCGAACCAGCCGATCCGCGCCTGCTCCATGAAGCGGAAGTAGACGGTGTTGTTCACATGCCCCATCGCGTCCATGTCGCCCCAGCGGAGCTCGATGCGCTCGACGTGCACCAGCTTTCGCATCGACGCCTCATGGGAGGTCGCCTCATGGGAAGTCTCATGGGCCATGGGGGGCTGATTATAATTGTGCGCGATGAGCCGCGAATCGATGCAATACGACGTGGTCGTCGTCGGCGGCGGACCCGCCGGGCTCGCCGCCGCGATCCGTGTGAAGCAGCTCTCGCCCGACACTTCGGTCTGCGTGCTCGAGAAGGGCTCCGAGATCGGCGCGCACATCCTTTCGGGCGCGGTCATGGACCCGCGCGGGATCGGCGAGCTGGTCCCCGACTGGAAGGAAAAGGGCGCGCCGCTCAACGTCCCCGTCACCGAGGACCGCTTCCTCTTTCTCACGCGTCATTCCGCCCTGAGAACGCCGGCGGCCCTGCTCCCCGAGTGTTTCCGTAACCACGGCAACTACGTCATCAGCCTCGGCGCGTTCTGCCGCTGGCTCGGCGCGCAGGCCGAGGCGTGCGGCGTCGAGATCTTTCCGGGCTTCGCGGCCACGGAGATCCTTTTCGAAGGGGCCAAGGTGAAAGGCGTCGCCACCGGCGACATGGGAATCAACAAGAAGGGCGAGCGGACCGACGCCTACCAGCCCGGGATGGAGCTGCACGGGAAATACACGTTCTTCGCCGAAGGCGCGCGCGGCCAGCTCGGGCGGCAGCTCGAAGCGAAGCTTCGGCTCAGAGCGGCGCCCCAGGTGTACGGCATCGGGCTGAAGGAGCTGTGGGACGTGAAGCCGGAGCAGCACCAGGCCGGCCTCGTGGTCCACACTGCAGGCTGGCCGCTCGACGCGGATACCTACGGCGGCTCGTTCCTCTACCACCAGGAGAACCGCCAGGTCGCGGTCGGCTTCGTCGTGGGCCTGGGCTATTCGAATCCCTACCTTTCCCCCTACGAGGAGTTCCAGCGCTTCAAGACGCACCCCGCCATCCGCACGTTCTTCGAAGGCGGCAAGCGCGTGGCCTATGGGGCGAGAGCGATCGCCGCCGGAGGCCTGCAATCCCTGCCGCGGCTCGTCTTCGCGGGCGGAGCGCTGATCGGCGACGAAGCCGGCTTCCTCAACGCTTCGCGCATCAAAGGCAGCCACACCGCGATCAAGTCCGGCATGCTCGCGGCCGAAGCCGCGGTTCTCGCCCTCAAGGAAGGACGCGAAGGCGATGAGTTGACGGCCTATCCCGAGTCGTTCCGCGCGAGCTGGCTCCATGAGGAGCTCTACCGTGCCCGCAACTTCAAGCCCTGGATGTCGAAAGGCTTGTATCTCGGCACCGTGATGGTCGGCATCGACCAGGTCCTGTTCCGCGGACGGGCGCCGTGGACTCTGCCGCACGCTCACGCGGACAATGAAACGCTGCTCGACAAGTCGCAAGCTCGACCGATCGAGTACCCCAAGCCGGACGGCGTGCTGACTTTCGACCGCCTGACCGACCTCTCCTTCTCCAACACCAACCACAACGAAGATCAGCCTCCGCACCTGACGCTGAAGGATGCTTCTGTTCCTGTAAAAACAAATCTTGAAATCTATGCCGGGCCGGAGAGCCGCTACTGCCCCGCCGGCGTCTACGAGTTCGTCGACCTCGAGACCAAGCCGCGCCTGCAGATCAACGCGCAGAACTGCGTGCACTGCAAGACCTGCGACATCAAGGACCCCACGCAGAACATCGTCTGGGTCGCGCCCGAGGGCGGCGGCGGGCCGAATTATCCGAACATGTGACGCACTTCAGTTGTAGGCCGCGGGGCCTACGTCGTCGGCGGCGAGACGCGCGGCACGCGCCGCGGCGCCTGCTCGAGCATCGCGTCGGAAAAGCGTACGCCGGCGCCCTCGAGGCGGCGGATGCCCGCCTCGAGGTCGGACTGGAGGATGGCGAGGTTCTCGAGCGGCGGCGTGCCGTCGCGGTAGCGCAGCCGCGTAGCGCCGTTGCAGAGCCTGCCGCGCGCGACCAGCTCGTCGGCGAGCCGCGCGCGCGGCGTCCCGCCGTAGAGCGGCACCCACACCGAGAGCGCGCTCGCGACAACGTCGAGCAGGCCCTCCGAGGCGGGACCGCGATGTTCGTGGCTGACCAGGCGCAGGTACGCCACGGCCGCGGCCATCGGCAGCGGAATGAACTCGCCGCTCATGCGGCGGCCGCCTTGCCCGGAGTCAGCGCCGCGCGGCGCAGCAGCGCCTCGATTTCCAGCGGCGGCACCGGCCGGCTGACCAGATAGCCCTGGATCTGGTCGCAGCCGAGATCCTTGAGCAGCCTGACCTGCTCGTCGTCCTCGACGCCTTCGGCGATCACCTTGAGGCCCAGGGTGTGCGCGAGCGACACGATCATGGCGACGATGTTGCGCGGGTACCCGGCGTCGCGCATGCGCACGACGAAGCTGCGGTCGATCTTGAGGACGTCGACCGGCAGGCGCGCGAGGTAGCTCAGGCTGCAATAGCCGGTGCCGAAGTCGTCCACCGAGATCTCCACCCCGGCGCGCCGCAGGGTCTGGAGCTTGCGCGTGGTCTCCTCGATGTCGTCGACCAGCACGCTCTCGGTGATCTCGACGTCGAGCAGCGGCTTCGCGCGGCCGAAACCCGCGATCGCCTCGAGCACCGAGTCGACGAACTCCTTCTGCCGCAGCTGGATCGCCGACACGTTGACCGAGGTGCGCGGCACGGCGAGGCCGAGCGACTGCCAGTGGAGGATGTCCTGCACCGCGCGCCCGAGCGCCCAGCGGCCGGCGACCAGGATCATGCCGGTCTCTTCCATGAGCGAGACGAACTTCGCCGGCGGCACCGCGCCGAGCTCGGGATCCTGCCAGCGGATGAGCGCCTCGAGGCCGGCGAGACGCCCGCTGCGCACGTCCATCTTCGGCTGGTAGTGCAGCGCCAGGCGGCCGTCCTCGATGGCGCGGCGCAGTCGATGCTCGAGCGCGAGCGACTCGGCGACGCGCGCGTTCATCTCGGGCGCGTAGAACAGGTAGCTCGACGCCACCTGCTTCGCATGGTTGAGCGCGGTTTCCGCGTTGGCGCACAGCGCCTCGGTGGAGGAGCCGTCGCCGGGAAACACCGCGACGCCGGCCTTCAGCGTGACGCGCAGCTCCACGCCGTCGATCAGCACCGGCCGCGAGAACGCCTCGGCGACGCGCTCGAGCAGCCACTGGACCGTATCGGCGGGCTTCTCGCACGGCGCCACCGCGATGGCGAAATGGTCGGCGCCGACGCGCGCCACGGTATCCTCGTCGCGCGCGGCGGCGCACAGCCGCGCCGCCGCCTCGCGCAGCAGCTCGTCGCCCGCCCGGCGGCCGAAGCTCTCGTTCACCATGCGGAAGCGCTCGAGGTCGAGAAACACCGTCGCGGCGAAGCGCCGCTCGCGCCGCGCCGCGATCAGCGCCTGCCCGAGCCGGTCGACGAACAGGCTCCGGTTCGGCAGGTCGGTGAGCGAGTCGTGGTAGGCGAGGTAGTCCATGCGCGCCTTCTGCGCGATGTGATGCAGCGCGAAGGCGATGTCGCCGGCGAGCTCGTGCAGCAGGCGCATCTCCTCGTCGTCGAACACGTCCTTCGCCCGCGCGTAGAGGAGCAGCGCCCCCGCCTGGCTGCCGGAGAACACGAGCGGCAGCACGGCGTAGGCGCGGAAGCCGCGCCGCAGCGCGGACTCGCGGCCGGGGGCCTGCGAGGCCTCGATGTCGTTGCACACCGTCGCCTCGGGCGGCACCGGGAACTGCTCGATGCGCGGATTCCTGCTGCCCTCGCCGCTCGACACCACGCGCTCGTCGTGCGCGAGGCGGATCGCAGCGAAGCCGAAGCCCCCGCGCTCGACCGCGATGCGACAGGCCTCGGCGAGGAGGTCGGCGCGCTCGCCGACGCGCACGATGAGCGCGTTGACCGCGCTCATCGTCTCGAGCGTGCGGTTCAGCCGCTCGATGCGGCGCTGCTGCGCCTCCAGCGTGCCGGTCTTCTCGAGCAGCTGGTCGACCACGATGCGCAGGTGCTCGCCGCCGAGCTCCGCCCCGGCGGCGGCGGGACGATGGGTTGTCTCGCTCAGAACCTCATCCACCGTCCGCAGGATGAGGTCGTTGTCGGAAGGCTTCACCAGCACGCGCGCCACGCCGTGCGCCTGCGCCAGGTCCTGCGCGTCCTGGCCGGCGAAGTACGCGGTATAGAAGATGACCGGCAGCGCCGCGGTCCCGGGGTCGGCGCGCAGCTCGCGCACCAGCACGTAGCCGTCCATGCCCGGCATGAGGACGTCGGCGATCACCAGGTCGGGCGGCCGCTCGCGCGTCGACTCGAGCGCCTGGCGCGCGCTCGCCGCCCGGCGTGCGCTGTGGCCAGCGACTTCCAGCAGGGAGGCGAGCGCCTCGCGGTTGGCGCGGTTATCGTCGACGACGAGGATGTCGGCCATGCTTGTTTGGACTATCTTCGCTCAACGACGTGCCGGCCGTTAGCGTTGACCGCCAAGTTTTTCGTCGTGAAATCGAGGAAATTACTGTCGCGCTTCGGCTACAGCACCGTCCGCGCCGTGCGCTCTCCAGGAGGAGATCGCCGCCTGGATGATGCGCGGGTCGGCGGGCTTCACGAAGTGGTGATGGAATCCCGCCTGGATCGAGCGCGCGCGGTCTTCCTTCTGCCCGTAGCCGGTGAGCGCGATGAGCAGCGTCGGCGCCTCGCTGCCCTTCAGCTGCAGCCGCCGCGCGACCTCGTAGCCGTTCATCCCCGGCAGCCCGATGTCGACCACCGCGACCTGCGGCGCGAACACCTGCGCGATGGCCACGGCCTGCGGACCGTCGCTCACGGTCCTCACCTCGTGGCCCTCCAGGCGCAGGAACACGGCGATGCTCTCGGCGGCGTCGATGTTGTCGTCGATCACCAGCACCCGCTTGCCGGCCGACACCGCGGCGAAGGCGGCCACGGCGCGCTCCTCGCCCGCCGACTGCGGCACTTCGCTGATACACGGAAGGATGACGCGGAACAGCGACCCCTTGCCGACGCCGTCGCTGTGCACCTCGACGCGGCCCTGGTGCAGGTCGACGAGCCGCTCGACCACGGTGAGGCCGACGCCCAGGCCGCCCTGGCTGCGGTCGAGCGAGCGCTCGCCCTGCGTGAACAGCTCGAACACGTGCGGCAGCAGCGCGCCGTCGATGCCGATGCCGTTGTCGCGCACGCAGATCAGCGCCTCGCCGCGCTCGGCGCTCGCGCTGAGCTCGATCTTGCCGCCCTCGCTGGTGTACTTGGCGGCGTTGTTGAGGATGTTGCCGACCACCTGCGACAGGCGCGCGAAGTCGCCGTAGACCCAGATCGGCGCGGCGGAGACGTTGACCGCAAGGTGGTGGCGCTTCGCGTCGAGCAGCGTGCGCGCGGTGTCGATGCTGTGCTGGATGACCCGGGCGAGCTCGACCGGCTCCTTCTTCAGCGAGATCTTGCCCTGGGTGATGCGCGAGACGTCGAGCAGGTCGTCGACGAGCTGCGCGAGGTGGGTCACCTGGCGCTCCACCACGTCGCGCGCCCAGACGATGCCGGCGTCCGTCGGCGCGATGCGCCGCATGACCTCGGCGGCGTTGCGGATCGGCGCGAGCGGGTTGCGCAGCTCGTGCGAGAGCATGGCGAGGAACTCGTCCTTGCGCCGGCTCGCCTCCTTCAGCTTCTCCTCCGCCTCCTTGGTGCGGGCCATCTCGCGCTTCAGGTTCCAGTACAGGCGCGCGTTCTCGAACGCGATCGCGGCGCGGCTCACCAGCTCCTCGATGGTCGCCTGGTCGGCGAGGCCATAGGCGCTCGGCCCGCGCGCGTAGCCGAGCGCGAGCATCGCGACGGTGCGCTCGCCCGAGCGCAGCGGAATCATGCGCAGGTAGCGCACCTCGCCGGGCAGCGCCGCCTCGGGCTCGAGCACGAGCTCGGTCTTGCGGCCCTCGCGCAGCGCGCGCTGGAGGGACGCGGGCAGGCCGCCGAGCCCGTCGACCATCGCCTGCGGCCGCGCACGCCCGCTGCACGACATCGCCAGCGCCTCGCCCTCGAGCTGCACCGAAAGCAGCGCGTACTCGGCCAGGCCCGGCACCAGCATCTGCAGCAGGCGCTCCATGCCTTCGTCCAGGTTGAGCGAAGCGCCGAGCTCGCGGCTGGCGAACGCGAGGAACTCCGAGCGCTGCGTCGCTTCCTCCGCGGCCGCGCGCTCCGCTTCCAGCCGGGCGAGCGCCTGCGCCCGCTTTTGCGCCCGGTACAGCTCGACGAACACCTTCACCTTGCTGCGCAGGATCTCGGGGATCACGGGCGACAGGATGTAGTCGACCGCGCCGAGCGCGTAGCCGCGCGCCGTCTGCATCTCGTCGGCGTACGCGGTGACGAAGATGATCGGCGTGTGCTTGGTCTTGCTGTGCTGGCGGATCAGCTCCGCGGTCTCGATGCCGTCGATGTCCGGCATGTTGACGTCGAGCAGGATCACGGCGAACTCGCGCAGCAGGAGCTCGCGCAGCGCGTCGGCGCCCGAGGCCGCCATCACCAGGTTCTGGCCGAGCTCCTCCAGCACGACCTGGAACGCGAGGCGCTTGTCCGGCAGGTCGTCGACGACCAGGATGTTGACTTTTTCATCCATGATTTTTTCTTACCGGTGCAACCACCCCCGCAGCACGGCCAGCAGGTGAATCGTGTCCACCGGCTTGGAGAGATAGTCCCAGGCGCCGGCGCGGATGCACTTCTCGCGGTCGCCCTTCATCGCCTTGGCGGTGACCGCGATGATCGGCAGGTCCTTCTTCTCCGGCAGCTTGCGGATCTCCTGCATGGTGGTGATGCCGTCCATCTCCGGCATCATGATGTCCATCAGCACGATGTCGATGTCCGGCTCCTGCTTCACCAGCCGGATCGCCTCGCGACCGTTGTTGGCGGACACCATGTTCATGCCCTGGTCGTGCAGCACCGTCGACAGCGCGAAGATGTTGCGCATGTCGTCGTCGACGATCAGCGCCTTTTTCCCTTCGAGCACGCGGCTCGAGTTGTGCAGGTCCTGCACCGCCTGGCGCTGCTCCTGCGCCAGACCCATGATGCTCCGGTGCAGGAAGAAGTAGATGGTGTCGAGCAACCGCTCCACCGAGCGCGCCTCGCGCAGCGCGAACACGCCGTCGGCGCGCTTCCAGTCCGCGAGCGCGCCGCCGCCCTCCGGCCCGAACAGCACGATCGGGAGCTGGCGCGTCACCGGCTGGTCGTCGACCACGTCGAGGAGATCGTGCGGCTGCAGGTCGGCGACGCCGCTCTGCACCACCAGGCAGTCGACCGGGTCGCGCCGCAGCCGGGCGCAGAGCTCGCCCTTGTGGTCGGTGGCGTAGACCTCGATGTCGTCGGCGCCCAGGCGCTCGATCAGGGCGTCGCGCTCCGGGCTCTTCGCCATCAGCAGATGCAGGGTCTTCTTCGCGCTGGTGACGTAGCTCTTGAGGCGCGCGAGCGCCTCGTCGATCAGCTCGCGCGAGTGCACCGGCTTGCTGATGAAGCCGATCGCGCCCGAGTTGAGCGCGCGCTCGCGCGAATCGTCGGTCGAGACCACGCACACCGGCACGTGGCGCGTGGAAAGGTCGGCCTTCAGGCGGTCGAGTATCCGCCAGCCCTGCATGTCGGGCAGGAAGATATCGAGCGTCATCACCGAGGGCTGGTACTCCTTCAGCTTGGACAGCGCGCTCGCCGCGGTGCCGGCCACCAGGCCCTTGAAGCCTTGCGCGCGCGCCGCCTCGAGCAGCACCTTGGCGAACGCGAGATCGTTCTCCACGATCAGGATCGAAAGGTCGTCGGGCTTGACGTCGGCGCGGTCGTCGCCGGCCTCGTTCGGCTCCGACTCGACCTCGGGCTCGGTGTAGATCGGCTCGACCTCGGCGGCGCGCGCCGCGGCCGGCTGCTCCAGGACCGGCGCCGGCTCGACCACCGTGTGGCGCTGCAGCGGGGCGGCGGCCACGCGGCGCGAGGCCGCGTAGGCGAGCGGCAGGTACAGAGTGAACGTGCTGCCCACGCCGGGCGAGCTGATCAGCCTGATCTCGCCGCCGAGGAGCTTGGAGAGCTCGCGGCTGATGGCGAGGCCCAGGCCGGTGCCGCCGTACTTGCGTGAAGTGGAGCCGTCGGCCTGCTGGAACGCCTCGAAGATGATCTGCTGCTTGTCGGGCGAGATGCCGATGCCGGTGTCGGCGACCGAGAAGGCGACCACTTGGCCGGCGCGGTTCAGCTCCTCGTTCTCGAGCGACCAGCCCGAGCTGGCGGGCCCGACCGAGAAGGTGACCGAGCCCTCGTGGGTGAACTTGAACGCGTTCGACAGCAGGTTCTTGATGATCTGCTGCATGCGCTTGATGTCGGTGTGCATCGAGCGCGGCAGCGCCGGATCGAGCTGGATGTTGAAGCCGACGCGGCTCGACTCGGCGATGTGCCGGAAGGTGCGCTCGACGTAGCGCTGCAGGTCCAGGAGCCGCAGCTCGCTGATGTCGACCTGCACCGTGCCCGACTCGATCTTCGACAGATCGAGGATGTCGTTGATCAGCGCGAGCAGGTCGTTGCCCGAGGCATGGATGGTCTTCGCCGCCTCCACCTGGCGCTGGTTCAGGTTGCCCTCGGCGTTGCGCGTCAGCTGGTCGGAGAGCAGCAGCAGGCTGTTCAGCGGCGTCCTCAGCTCGTGCGACATGTTGGCGAGGAACTCGGACTTGTACTTCGAGGTGAGCGCGAGCTGCTTCGCCTTCTCCTCCAGCGCCTGGCGCGCCTGCTCCACCTCGGTGTTCTTGCGCTCGACCTCCTGGTTCTGGTGCGCGAGCTGGCGCGCCTTCTCCTCCAGCTCCTGGTTGGTCTGCTGCAGCTCCTCGGCGAGCGACTGCGACTGCTTCAGCAGGTCCTCGGTCCGGGTGTTGGCCTCGATGGTATTGATCACGATGCCGATCGACTCGGTGAGCTGGTCGAGGAACGCCTGGTGCGAGGGGTTGAAGTGCTCGAGCGAGGCGAGCTCCATGATGCCCCGCACCTCGCCCTCGAACACGACCGGCATCACCAGCACGTCGAGCGCCGACGCGTCGGCGAGGCCGGTGGCGATGCGGAACGAATCGGAAGGCACGTTGGTGAGGAGGAGCTTTCGCTTCTCGATCGCGCACTGCCCAACCAGGCCTTCGCCGATGTCGATCTCCTTGCCGTGCGCGCGCCGGCCCTTGGAGGCATAGCTCGCCAGCAGCTTCAGCTTCGAGCTGTCGTTCTCGGGCTTGGTGAGCACGTAGAACTCGGCCTGGTGCGCGCCGACCACCGGCGCGAGCTCCGAGAGAATCATCTGGCCGACCGTATGCAGGTCGCGCTGGCCCTGGAGCATGCGCGAGAACTTGGCCAGGTTGGTCTTCAGCCAGTCCTGCTCGGTGTTCTTCTGGGTGGTGTCCTTCAGGTTGCGGATCATCTCGTTGATGGTGTCCTTCAACGCCGCCACCTCGCCCTGCGTCTCCACCGTGATGGAGCGCGTCAGGTCGCCCTGGGTCACCGCCGTCGCCACCTCCGCGATCGCACGCACCTGCGTCGTCAGGTTCGCCGCGAGCTCGTTCACGTTCTCCGTGAGGCCCTTCCAGATGCCCGCCGCGCCCGGCACCTTGGCCTGGCCGCCGAGCTTGCCTTCCACGCCCACTTCCCGCGCCACCGTGGTCACCTGGTCGGCGAAGGTCGCGAGGGTGTCGGTCATCGAGTTGATGGTCTCGGCAAGGGCCGCGATCTCGCCTTTGGCCTCGACCGTCAGCTTCTGCTTCAGGTCGCCGTTCGCCACCGCGGTCACCACCTTCGCGATGCCGCGCACCTGAGAGGTGAGGTTGCCCGCCATGAAGTTCACGTTGTCGGTGAGGTCCTTCCACACGCCCGACACGCCGCGCACCTCGGCCTGGCCGCCGAGGCGGCCTTCGGTTCCCACTTCGCGCGCCACCCGCGTCACTTCCGCGGCGAAGGACGAGAGCTGGTCGACCATCGTGTTGATGGTGGCCTTCAGCTCCTGGATCTCGCCCTTCACGTCCACCGTGATCTTGCGCGAGAGGTCCCCGGCCTGCACCGCCTTCGTCACGTCGGCGATGTTGCGCACCTGGGAGGTGAGGTTGCCGGCCATGAAGTTCACCGAGTCGGTGAGGTCGCGCCAGGTGCCCGCCACGCCCTGCACGTCGGCCTGGCCGCCGAGCTTGCCTTCGGTGCCGACTTCCCTGGCCACCCGGGTCACTTCCGCGGCGAAAGATCGAAGCTGGTCCACCATCGTGTTGATGGTGTTCTTGAGCTCGAGGATTTCTCCCTTAACGTCGACGGTAATCTTCTTGGAAAGGTCGCCGGCCGCCACCGCGGTCGTCACCTCGGCGATGTTCCTCACCTGCGAGGTGAGGTTGCCGGCCATGAAGTTCACCGATTCGGTGAGGTCCTTCCAGGTTCCCGCCACGCCCTGCACGTCGGCCTGGCCGCCGAGCTTGCCGTCGGTGCCGACCTCCCGCGCCACCCGCGTGACTTCCGACGCGAACGAGCGCAGCTGGTCCACCATCGTGTTGATGGTGTTCTTGAGCTCGGCGATCTCGCCCTTGACGTCCACCGTGATCTTCTTCGAGAGGTCGCCCGCCGCGACCGCGGTCGTCACCTCGGCGATGTTCCTCACCTGCGAGGTGAGGTTGCCGGCCATGAAGTTCACCGATTCGGTGAGGTCCTTCCACGTGCCCGACACGCCCTCGACTCGGGCCTGGCCGCCGAGAATGCCCTCGGAACCGACTTCCCTGGCGACCCGGGTCACTTCCGAGGCGAAGGAAGACAATTGGTCGACCATCGTGTTGATGGTGTTCTTGAGCTCGAGGATCTCGCCCTTCACGTCCACCGTGATCTTGCGCGAGAGGTCGCCCGCCTGCACCGCCTTGGTCACGTCGGCGATGTTGCGCACCTGCGAGGTGAGGTTGCCCGCCATCGAGTTCACCGATTCGGTCAGGTCCTTCCAGGTGCCCGACACGCCCTCCACCTCGGCCTGGCCGCCGAGCCGCCCTTCGGTTCCGACTTCCCTCGCCACCCGGGTCACTTCGGAGGCGAACGACGAGAGCTGATCCACCATCGTATTGATGGTCGCCTTGAGCTCGAGGATCTCGCCCTTCACGTCCACCGTGATCTTCTTCGAGAGGTCGCCCGCCGCCACCGCCTTGGTCACGTCGGCGATGTTCCGCACCTGCGAGGTGAGGTTGCCCGCCATCGAGTTCACCGAATCGGTGAGGTCGCGCCAGGTTCCCGCCACGCCCTGCACGTCGGCCTGCCCGCCGAGCTTGCCGTCGGTTCCCACCTCCCGCGCCACGCGCGTGACCTCGGCGGCGAACGAACGGAGCTGGTCCACCATCGTGTTGATGGTGTTCTTGAGCTCGAGGATCTCGCCCTTCACGTCCACCGTGATCTTCTTCGAGAGGTCGCCCGCCGCGACCGCTTTCGTCACGTCGGCGATGTTCCGCACCTGCGAGGTGAGGTTGCCGGCCATGGCGTTCACCGATTCGGTCAGGTCGCGCCAGGTGCCGGCCACGCCCTGCACGTCGGCCTGGCCGCCGAGTTTTCCCTCGGTGCCGACTTCCCGCGCCACCCGCGTCACTTCCGAAGCGAACGAGCGGAGCTGGTCCACCATCGTGTTGATGGTGGCCTTGAGCTCGAGGATCTCGCCCTTCACGTCCACCGTGATCTTCTTCGAGAGGTCGCCGGCGGCGACGGCCTTGGTCACGTCGGCGATGTTGCGCACCTGCGACGTGAGGTTGCCGGCCATCGAGTTCACGGATTCGGTCAAGTCCTTCCACGTTCCCGCCACGCCCTGCACGTCGGCCTGGCCGCCGAGCTTGCCTTCCGAGCCCACCTCACGGGCGACGCGCGTTACCTCGGAGGCGAACGAGCGCAGCTGGTCCACCATCGTGTTCACGGTGTTCTTGAGCTCGGCGATCTCGCCTTTCACGTCCACCGTGATCTTCTTCGAGAGGTCGCCGGCCGCCACGGCCTTGGTCACGTCGGCGATGTTGCGCACCTGCGAGGTGAGGTTGCCGGCCATGAAGTTCACCGACTCGGTGAGGTCCTTCCAGGTGCCCGACACGCCTTCCACCCGCGCCTGGCCGCCGAGAATTCCGTCCGAGCCGACTTCCCGCGCCACGCGCGTCACCTCGGAAGCGAAGGAGCGGAGCTGATCCACCATCGTGTTGATGGTGCTCTTGAGAGTCAGGAATTCGCCTTTGACGTCCACCTCGATCTTCTTCGAGAGGTCGCCCTTGGCCACCGCGGTGGTCACGTCGGCGATATTCCTCACCTGCGCGGTGAGGTTGCCGGCCATCGAGTTCACCGAGTCGGTGAGGTCCTTCCAGGTGCCCGCCACGCCCTTCACCTTCGCCTGTCCGCCGAGCTTGCCCTCGGTGCCGACTTCGCGCGCCACCCGCGTCACCTCGGCGGAGAAGTTGCCGAGCTGCTCCACCATCTTGTTGATGGTCTTCGCGGTGCGCAGGAACTCGCCCTCGAGCGGCCGGCCGTCGAGCTCGAGCGCCATCGACTTGGACAGGTCGCCCTGCGCCACGGCGCCGATCACGCGCGCCACCTCGTTGTTGGGGTGCACGAGGTCGTCGATCAGCGAGTTGATGTTCTCGACCGAATCGGCCCAGAAGCCGTGCGCGTTGGGAAGCGCCGCGCGCTTCTTCAGCTTGCCCTCCTTGCCTACCACTTGCGAAAGGCGCGACACCTCGTCGGCCATCATCGCGCTCTGCTCGACCAGGTCGTTGAACACCTCGGCTACCTTGCCGAAGGCGCCGGCGCCGTGATAGGGCAGCCGCACCTTGGCGTCGCCGCGCTTCAGTTGCGTGAGCGCGGCGAGGATCATCGTCATCTCGTCGGCCTGGATGACGGCGTGCGATTCGTGGGCGATGGCGGGCTGATTCATGCGACTCCTTCGCTTCTCGTTCTATGGCCGGACAGGTGGAGCAAACGTCGGCGAGCATACCGGCGATGCTGCAGGCGCAGTAGTCACGCGAATGTGACACCGTGTAGCAAGAACCACTACGGGCGGACGAGAGCGCCCATGTCCGGAAAATCCCCACACGCGAAGGCGCCGTTGCATGCGCTGTGCCAGTCTTTTCGCTATGCCACCCCCGCAGGGCGTGCAGGCTCCACTAAAATCGCGCGTGGTTTCCGCAACGCCGCATATGACGCGCGTCCTCGTCATCGACGACAACGACGATTTCAGAAAGCTCGCCCTGCTGTGGTTCCAGATCCACGGCATCGAGGCCGAAGGCGCCGCCAACGGCGCGCAGGGGCTCGAGCTCCAGCGCGCACGCCCGGCCACCGTGATCGTCACCGACATCTTCATGCCGGAGAAGGAAGGCATCGAGACGATCCAGGACCTGCGCCGCGAATTCCCGGAAACCAAGATCATCGCCATGACCGGGCGCGAGGCGCTGACCGACTACGACGTGTTCCAGGTGGCGCGGGAAGTGGGCGCGGTGAAGACCCTGAAGAAACCGTTCAAGCTCGACGACCTGGTCGCCGTGGTAAAAGAACTCAGCCCCTAAACACAGGGGCGAAGAGCAGGGAATTGAGCCCCTAGAGGGCAGACACTGGAATCGCCGCCATGGCAACGCTGGGCGACGTCCTCTATGCCGGGATGTCGAGCCCGCCCCCGCCGGAGCAGGAGTGGCTCGGTCTCGTCCGCGCGATCGCCGCGGGCGATCAGGTCGCGCTCCACGCGCTGTATGAGCGGTCGCATCGCCTGGTCTTCACGCTGATCATGCGCGTCACCGCCAGCCGCGAGAAGGCCGAACAGCTGACGCTCGAGGTCTTCCACGAAGTGTGGCGGCGAGCGTACCGCTACGATCCGCGCGACGGCACGGTCCTCGGCTGGCTGATGAATCAGGCACGCTTCAGGGTGTTCGCCCGGCTGTGCTCCGGCCAGTGGCCGACAGACGCGCTGCATCCGGCGGCGTCGCTGGAGGAGCGCCTCGCGCACCGTATCGCGCTCGACAGCGGCGAGCCGCCAGTATTACCGGGAAAGCACCATTGGTCCGAGCCGAAATGGGAAGACGTCGCGCCCGGCATCTCCTGCAAGGTGCTGGCTTCCGATGCGGCAACGCACCTCGTGAGCATGCTGGTCCGTCTCGCGCCCGGAGGGGAATACCCGCCGCACACGCACGCCGGCTTCGAAGAGCTCCATCTGCTGGAAGGCGAGCTCTGGATCGACGACCGGAAGCTCTACCCCGGGGACTACAATCTGGCCGTGCCCGGCACCGGCGACAAGCGCGTGTGGAGCGAGACGGGCTGTACCTGTGTACTGGTCACCAGCACCAAAGACGTTCTGACCTAGGGCCGCTGAGCCTGCGCCCCTAGTCTAAAGGGGTCAATCCGTGGCGGACGGCGAACTTCACCAAGGCCGGAAGATCGCCCAGCCCGAGCTTGCGCATGAGCCGCGCCTTGTAGGTCTCGATGGTGCGGGGCGAGAGGTGGAGCTTGCGCGCCACGGACGCCGCGGTCTTGCCCTCCACCAGCATCTGCAGGACGTGGCGCTCGCGCGAGGAGAGCTGATGGAGCGCGTCCGGCGCCATTTTCTCGTGCAGGTAGTCGGTGATGACCGTATCGGTGACGCTCGGGCTGAGGTAGCGGCCGCCCGCGCCGACCTGCCGGATCGCGTCGATCAGTTCCTCGGACAGGTCGCGCTTGAGCACGTAGCCGCGCGCGCCGACCTGCAGCGACTGGTACACCCGCTCGCTGTCCGAATACATCGACAGCATGATCACCCGCGCCTCGGGGTCGCGCCGCACGATCTCGCGGGCGGCGTCGATGCCGTTCAGCTGGGGCATGACGATGTCGAGCAGGATCACGTCGGGGGCGAGCTCCTGGGCGAGCCGCACCGCCTCGGTGCCGTCGGCGGCCGTGCCGACGACCTCCAGGTCGCTTTGGGCCGCCAGGAGGTAGCGCACCCCGTCGGCCACCACCGCGTGGTCGTCGGCGATGAGGATCCGAAGCGCCATAACTAAGCTTTTAGTCCTCGGCCAGAAGCGAGTCAATGTTCCTGTAGTACCGACTTCCACGGGGCTAAAATCGCCCCAAAAATGGGCTTTTCCGAGTTTTATCCCCGATACCTGGCCGAGCACTCCAACCGGAGCTGCCGCCGGCTGCACTTCGTCGGCACCTCGCTCGGGCTCGCCGCGGCGCTGCACGCCTTCGCCACCCTCAATTTCTGGTGGCTGCTGGCGGGCTTCGCCGCGGGCTACGCGTTCGCCTGGGTGGGGCACTTCTTCTTCGAGAAGAACCGCCCCGCGACCTTCACCCACCCGCTCCTCAGCTTCGCCGGCGACTGGGCGATGTGGAAGGACATGCTGACCGGCCGGATCCGTTTCTGACATGGACAAGGCCGACTTCAGCGCCCTCGCCTGGCTCGCGCTCATCGCCCTGGTGGCCACCGGGGCGCTGCTGCGCGTGCGGCCGCACGAGCGCCTCACCTTCCTCAACACGCTCTGGCTCTTCTTCCTCGGCATCGCCGGCCAGGCCGCGGCGGTGACGCTGCTCGCGCTCGACCTGCCGCGCGCGTCGGGCGCCGTGCACACCGTCTTCCGGATCGTCACCGCGGTCGCGCTCATCCGCCTGTTCGGCTTCGTGCTGTTCCGGCTGCTGCTGCCGCTCGCGGGCAAGCGGCCGACGCGCATCGTCGAGGACCTCGCCATCGTGCTCGCCTACGTCGGCTACGGCCTGGTGCAGCTGCGCGGCGCCGGCGTCGACCTCGGCAGCCTGGTGACCACCTCGGCGATCCTCACCGCGGTGATCGCCTTCGCCATGCAGGATACGCTCGGCAACGTGCTCGGCGGACTCGCGATCCAGCTCGACAACTCGGTGCAGGTGGGCGATTGGATCAGGGTCGACGCCGACCTCACCGGCCGGGTGCGCGACATCCGCTGGCGCACCACGCTCATCGAGACGCGCAACTGGGAAACGGTGCTCATCCCCAACAGCACGCTCATGAAAGGCCGCGTGTCGATCCTTGGGCGGGGTGAAGGCAGCGCCCCGGCCTGGCGGCGCTGGATCAGCTTCATGGTCGACCCGGGCGTGCCGCCCGCGCGCGTGATCGCGATGATCGAGGACGAGATGCGCGAGCTCGCCATCCCGAACGTCGCCCGCACCCCGGCGCCGAGCTGCATCCTCCACGGCTTCGAGCACGGCAACCTGCGCTACAGCCTGCGCTACTTCCTCACCGACTTCCTCGAGGACGACGCCACCGACTCGATGGTGCGGGTGCACCTCTTCGCCACGCTGCAGCGCGCGGGCATCCGCATGGCCGAGCCCCAGCAGACGGTGCACGCGGTGCAACGCGACCAGGCGCACGCCGAGACCGTGAAGAAGCGCGAGCTGACGCGGCGGCTGCAGGTGCTCAACTCGGTGCAGCTCTTCGCCGGACTGTCGGAAGGCGAGAAGGCCGACATCGCCGAGCGCCTGCAGTACGCGCCCTTCGCCCGCGGCGACGCCATCACCAAGCAGGGCAGTACCGCGCACTGGCTCTACATCCTCGCGTTCGGCGACGCCGAGGTGCTGTACGAGCCGCCGAGCGGTACTCCGCAGCTGATCGGCCAAGTCCAGCCGGGCCAGTTCTTCGGCGAGATGGCGATGATCAGCGGCGAAGCGCGCAGCGCCACCGTCATGGCGAAGACCGACGTCGAGTGCTACCGCCTCGACCGCGCCTCGTTCCAGGAGCTGCTGCGCACGCGCCCCGAGATCGCCGCCGAAGTGCGCCGCGTCATCGGCGCGCGCAAGCCCGACCTCGACCAGGCGCGCGATGCCTTCGCGCGCGTGCCCGAGACCGTCGACGAGAAGAAGGTGCGCCTGCTCACGCGCATCCGGCGGTTCTTCTTCGGCCAGGCCCCGCAGACCTAGAACCTGAATTCGGGGTCAGAGCCCGAATTCACTACGCAGCCAGGAACTGATCCTCGCCCAGCGCCATCACGCCGGCGCTGCCCTTCACCACCGTGTCGCGAAGGCCCGGCGCCTGCACGAGCACGTGGTCGCCGTAGAAACGCGCGGTCGCGATCTTGGCTTCATGGAATGGTTTGTCTTTGGACAAATTCTTTTCCGCCGCCAGGGCCGCCCGAGCCATTTGCCAGCCACCCGCGACGATGCCGGCGAGCCTGAGGAACGGCACCGCGCCGGCGAAGGCGGTCAGCGGGTTCTTCTCGGCGACGATGAACTGCACGCAATCGCCGAACGCCTGCGCGCCGGCGGCGAGCTGCGCGCGCAGGCTCTGGATGTCGGCGTTGCCCGAGCGCGCGAGCTCGGCGTCGAAGGCTTTCAGCTCGCCGAGCCAGGCCCTGGCCGTGGCCCCGCCCTCGCGCGCGATCTTGCGGCCGACGAGGTCCATCGCCTGGATGCCGGTGGTGCCCTCGTAGATCGTGGTGATGCGCGCGTCGCGCAGGTACTGGGCCGCGCCGGTCTCCTCGACGAAGCCCATGCCGCCGTGCACCTGCACGCCGAGCGAGGCGATCTCGATCCCGGTCTCGGTGGACCAGCCTTTGACGATCGGAATCATCAGATCCACGAAAGCCTGATGCCGCTTTCGCCTTTCCCCGTCCGGATCTCGGTTGGCAAAATCCAGGGCGGCCGCCACCACGTACGCCAGCGCGCGCATCGCCTCGGTCTGCGACTTCATCAGCATGAGCATCCGGCGCACGTCGGGGTGGCGGATGATCGGCACGGTCTTGCCGCCCGCCGCCAGGTCGCGTCCCTGGAGGCGCTCCTTCGAGAACGCGAGCGCGCGCTGGAACGCGCGCTCGGCGATCGCCACGCCCTCGAGGCCGACGCCGAAGCGCGCCGCGTTCATCATGATGAACATGGTCTCGAGGCCGCGGTTCTCCTCGCCGACCAGATAGCCCACCGCGTTCTCGTAGATCATCACCGCGGTCGGGCTCGCGTGGATGCCGAGCTTGTGCTCCACCGAGGCGCAGCGCGCGCCGTTCCGCTCGCCGAGCGAGCCGTCGGGCTGCACCAGGAACTTCGGCACCACGAAGAGCGAGATTCCCTTGGTGCCCTCGGGGGCCTCGGGCGTGCGCGCGAGCACCAGGTGCACGATCTGCTTGGTGAGGTCGTGCTCGCCGTAGGTGATGAAGATCTTCTGCCCGGAGATGCGGTAATGATCTCCAAGCTTTTGGTCCTTGACCCTGACAGCCCTCGTCTTCACGAGGGCCAAATCTGACCCCGCCTGCGGCTCGGTGAGGTTCATGGTGCCGGTCCACTCGCCCGCCACCATCTTCGGGATGTAGGTCTGCTGGAGCTCCTGCGACCCGCGCAGCGCGAGCGCGTGCACCGCGCCCTGCGTGAGGAGCGGGCACAGCGAGAAGCTCATGTTGGCGCTGGTCCACATCTCGTCCACCGGCGTCGCCACGAGCTTCGGCAACCCCTGCCCGCCCCAGTCGGGCTCGAACGGCAGCGCGTTCCATCCGCCCTCGGCGAACTGGCGGTACGCGTCGCGGAAGCCCTTGGGCGTGCGCACCTCGCCATCGGACCATTTCGACCCTTCCTGGTCGCCGCTCCGGTTGAGCGGGTCGAGCACCCCGGAGGCGAAGCGCGCCGCCTCCTCCAGGATCGCGTCGACCGTGTCGGGCGTCGCCTCCTCACAGCCGGGCAGCTTCGCCACCTCGGACAGGCCGGCGAGCTCCTTCAGCACGAACCGCATGTCCTTGAGCGGGGCCGCGTACGTGCTCATGGCTTACCTCACTTCTTGAGTTCGTCCACCAGGGTGGGAACCACCTGGAAAAGATCCCCGACGATGCCGTAGTCGGCGACCTGGAAGATCGGCGCTTCCTCGTCCTTGTTGATGGCGACGATGACGCGGCTGTCCTTCATGCCGGCGAGGTGCTGGATGGCGCCCGAGATGCCGACCGCGACGTAAAGATCCGGCGCGACGATCTTGCCGGTCTGGCCGACCTGCCAGTCGTTCGGCACGAAGCCCGCATCGACCGCGGCGCGCGAGGCGCCCATCGCCGCGCCGAGCTTGTCGGCGAGCGGCTCGAGCACCTTGGTGAAGTTCTCACCCGAGCCCATGCCGCGCCCGCCCGAGACGATGATCTTCGCCGCGGTGAGCTCGGGACGCTCGGACTTCGAGACCTCGCGGCTCACGAACGCCGACAGGCCGCTGTCTTCCGGTGCAGTGGTGGTTTCAACGGGAGCGGAGCCCCCGGTGGGGGCAACGGCGTCGAAAGCCGTCGTGCGCACGGTGATCACCTTGATCGGGTCCTTCGACTTCACCGTGGCGAGCGCGTTGCCGGCGTAGATCGGCCGCACGAAGGTGTCGGCGCCCTCGACCGCCGAGATGTCGGAAATCTGCTGCACGTCGAGGAGCGCCGCGGCGCGCGGCATCACGTCCTTTCCGGTGGAAGTGGCCGGCGCGAGGATGTGCGAATAGTTTTTTCCCAGCGAGACGATCAATGCAGCGACGTTCTCCGCCAGGAACTCGCCGAGGTGCGGCGCATCCGCGTGCAGCACCTTCTTCACGCCCGCGACCTTGGCGGCTTCGCCCGCGGCCGCGGCCGCGTTGTGTCCCGCGACGAGAACATGGATGTCGCTGCCGAGCTTCTGCGCGGCGGCGACGGTGTTCAGGGTCGCCTTCTTGATGGACTTGTTGTCGTGCTCGGCAAGGACGAGGACGGCCATTACAGCACCTTCGCATCGTTGCGCAGCTTGTCCACCAGCGCTTTCGCGTCCGGCACCTTGACCCCGGCCTTGCGCTTGGACGGCTCCACCACCTTCATAGTCGTCAATCTGGGAGAAACGTCGACGCCGAGCGCCTCGGGCTTGAGCGCCTCGAGCGTCTTCTTCTTCGCCTTCATGATGTTCGGCAGCGTCACGTAGCGCGGCTCGTTCAGCCGCAGGTCGGTGGTGACCACCGCCGGCAGCTTGATGGCAATCGTCTCGAGGCCGCCGTCCACCTCGCGGGTGACCTCGGCCTTTCCGTCGTTGATTCTTAGCTTGGAAGCAAAGGTGGCCTGCGGCCACTTCAGGAGCGCGGCGAGCATCTGCCCGGTCTGGTTGGAGTCGTCGTCGATCGCCTGCTTGCCGAGGATCACCAGGCTTGGTTTCTCTTTCTCAACAATCGATTTCAACAACTTTGCAACGGCGAGAGGCTGCAGCTCCGCATCGGTCTGCACCAGGATCGCGCGATCGGCGCCGATCGCGAGCGCGGTGCGCAGCGTCTCCTGGCAGGCCTGCACGCCGCAGGACACCACCACGATCTCGGTCGCGGCGCCGGCCTCCTTCAGGCGCACCGCCTCCTCGACCGCGATCTCGTCGAACGGGTTCATCGACATCTTGACGTTCGCGGTCTCGACGCCGCTGCCGTCGCCCTTGACGCGCACCTTGACGTTGAAGTCGACGACGCGCTTGACGCTGACCAGGATTTTCATGGGAGGGCGAGGATTATAGGCGGCACTCGACCAGGGCATCCACTGCCACTGCGCCGGCGCCTGTTTCAAACACGATCACGGGGTTCAAGTCCACCGAGGCAACGGCGCCGTCCCAGCGCAGCATGGCCTCGCCGAGGCGCACCGCCATCGCCGAGTACGCGGCGACGTCGCGCGGCGGCTGGCCGCGCACGCCGGCGAGGAGCGGCGCTACGCGCAGCTCGGCGAGCTTGCGCGCGACGTCCGCCTCGGTGAACGGCGGCAGCAGCAGCCGGAAGTCCTTCAGTGCCTCGAGATAAATGCCGCCGTCGCCGACCAGCACGACCGGGCCGAACTGCGGGTCCATGCGGGCGCCGAGCGCGAGCTCCCGGCCTCCGGATGCACGCCGGGCCACGATCACGCCTTCGAACTTCGCTCCTAGAGAAGCCACCTTGTCGTGCTGGCGCCGGAATTCCGCCGCCAGGTCCCCCGGGTTCAACGAAACGAGGCCATGGTCGCTCTTGTGCGGCAAGTCCGGCGAACACGCCTTCATCACCACCGGGGCAGCAAACTGCTGTGCGGTCCGGACGGCCTCTTCTGCCGAACGGCAAAGCGCATGCTCGATCACGGGCAAGCCCGCCTTCGCGACGAGGTCCAGGCTCTCGACTTCGTTCAGGAAGCGCGTCCTTTCGATGCGCACCGCGCGCGCCGGCGCTGCCGCGGGCCGGCGCATCAGCGCGGCGTGGTCGGCGAACTGCGCGAGCGCGTCGATCGCCTCGCGCTCGCGCTCGAACGCCGCGACGCCGAGGCGCTCGAAGGGCGCGCGCACCGATTCCTGCGGCGCCGCGACCGCGGCGGCGTGCCCAAAGCGATCCTGAAACTCCCTGAGGTCCTTGGCGAACCTCGGAACGTCGTAGCCCGTACCCGCGACCGGGATCGCGAGCAGCGCCAGCTCGCTTTGCGCGTCGTCGCCGACGATCGGCAGCACCGCACCGAAGAGCGCGCTGTTGCTGAGCAGCGCCCCGGTGACGTCGATCGGGTTCTGGAGCGCGGCGAAGCCGGGCAGCGCATTTTCAAGTTTTTGTCTTGCAGTTTCGGAAATTTCTGCGAGCGGAATGCCACGTTGCTCGGAATAGTCCGCCGCCATGACGCAGCTCGCGCCCGAGTTGCTGACGACGACGAGCCGCCGGCCGCGCGGCGGCCTGCCGCAAGCGTAGAGCGCGGCCGCCGACACCAGCTCGTGCGGATCCGCGGCGCGCCAGATCGCGTGCCGCTCGAAGAAGGCGTCGACCACGCGGTCCTCGGCGGCGAGCGCGCCGGTGTGCGACGACGCGGCCTTCTGCCCGCGCGCGGTGCGGCCCGCCTTGAGCGCCACGATGGGAACGCCGCGCTCCCTGGCGCGTTCGGCGGCGACGGCGAGCCGCTGCGGATCCTTGATCGCTTCCATGTAGAGGAGTACCAGGCGCACGCCCGGATCCTCCACCACCGCCTCGGCGAGGTCGGCCACCGTGACATCGGCTTCGTTGCCGGTGGCGTGCACGTGGCGCACGCCGAGGCCCTTGCGCATCACGAGCGTGTAAATCGCCTGCGAATTCGCGCCGCTCTGGCTCACGATCGCGACCGGGCCGTCGCGCCCTTCCATCTCGTGGAAGATGGTCGAGAAGTTCGCCACCACGCCGGTGGCGAAGTTGGCAAGCCCCTGGCAGTTCGGTCCGATGAGGCGCATGCCCGCGCGCCGCGCAGTCTCGACGAGCGCTTCCTGGACCCGAAGGCCTGCCGCGCCGGTCTCGCCGAAGCCCGACGCCATCACGACGGCGACCTTGACCCCTTGCGCGGCGCACGACTCGACCGCGCGCACCGCTTCGTCACCGGCGACCGCGACGATCGCGAGCTCCGGCGCTTCGGGCAGATCCTCGACGCGCGGGAACGCGCGCAGGCCCTGCACCGTGGCGCGGCCCGGATTCACCGGGTAAACCGCGCCGCGGTAGCCGTAGCGCTGCAGGTAGAGGATCGGCCGGCCGCCGACCTTGTGCGGGTTGTCGGAGGCGCCGATGATTGCGATCGAGCGCGGCGCGAGGGCGGCTTGCAGCATGCGAGAAGCATGATACGGACTAAACTCGCTGCATGTTGAAGCTGAGCCGTCCCGCGGCCGAGGTGTTCATTCCCGACGGCACATCGTGGGAAGCGGCCTGCACGCGGGTCACGCGCCTCGTCGTGGCCGCTCATTCCGACGACGTGGAAATCATGGCCTGGCACGCCCTGCTCCACGCTGATCGGCTCGCCGCCGTGATCGTCACCGACGGGGGGGACCGCAGCACTCGGCTCCTGGAGCAGAAGCGCGCAGCGTCATTGGGCCATTACGCGGCGATGATCTGGCTCGACCATGCAAGCCCGGATGTGAGGCAGCCCGCCTGTCCCGCGCTGGCGGCCGACTTGAACGCCATTCTGTCCGCGGTTCGGGCGCACTGGGTCTATACGCACAACCTTGCGGACCGGCACGACACCCACGTCGCCGTGGCGCTGCATACCGTGCGGGCGTTGCGCGCGAATCCGTCGTCGGTGGAGCGCGTGCTCGGCTGCGAGGTGTGGCGCGCGCTCGATTGGCTGCAGCCGCAAGACAAGGTCACGCTCGACGTGGGCAGCCTGGAAGGGCGCGTCATGCCCCTGATCGGCGCATTCGACTCGCAGATCGCAGCCAAGCGCTACGACCTCGCCGCGGCCGGGCGCAAGCGCGCCAATGCCACCTTCCTCGACCCGCACGCCGCCGACCCGTCCACGGCCCTGGAATACGCCATGGACCTCACGCCGCTTATCCGGGACCCGGCGCTCGACATCGCTCGCTGGACTCTGCAGTTCGTGGAGCGGTTCGCGACGGACGTCGAAGCCCGCCTCTCTCCATGGAAGTAATCGTCCTGCCCACCGCGCTCGACGTTGGGCTCGCTGCGGCAGGCATCATCTCCCGGCTGGTGGCGGCAAAGCCCGATGCGGTCCTCGGTCTCGCGACCGGCGCCTCGGTGAAGCCCGCGTATGCCGAGCTCGCGCTCGCCCATCGCGACCGGGCGCTCGATTTCTCCCGGGTCACCACGTTCAACCTCGACGAATACGTCGGCTTGCGCCCTTCGCATCCCGCCTCGCTCCGCGCGTTCATGGAGGCGCATCTTTTCAGCCGCGTGAACATCGACCGCCGGCGCACCCGCTTTCCACCCAGCCAGGGCGACGACCTCGCTCGCTCGTGCGAAAAGTACGAGCGCGACATCCGTAGCGCCGGCGGAATCGACCTGCAGCTCCTGGGAATCGGCCGCGACGGCCACCTCGGGTTTAACGAACCCACGTCGTCGCTCGCGTCGCGCACGCGCATCAAGACCCTGACCCGCCTCACCCGCGAAGCCAGTCAGCCCGCGTTCGGCGCCGAGGAAGTCCCGCTCCACGTGGTCACCATGGGAATTGCAACCCTCCTCGAAGCTCGGCATTGCCTGCTGATAGCCGATGGACCCGCAAAAGCGGACGCCGTTGCGCGAATGGTGGAAGGACCCCTGACTGCCATGGTGCCGGCCTCCGCGCTCCAATTGCATCCGCACGCCACGGTCATCGTCGACGAGAATGCGGCCGCGGCGCTGTCGCTGCGCGACTATTACCGCGAGGTGCAACACAACAAGCCGCAGTGGCAACGATGAGCGGGCTCGTCATCAGCTACTCCGGTATTCGCGGCGTGGTCGGACGCGACCTGGATCCCTCGGTTGCCCGCAGCTTCGGCGCTGCGTTCCGGCGCATGGCCGCCGAGTCCCACCCTGCGGGGCCGATCACGCTTGTAGTCGGCAGGGACACCCGCGCCAGCGGGCCCGAGCTGCAGAGCGCGCTGATGGAAGGTCTGTCGGATGGGCGCGTGAGGATCATCGACCTCGACGTGGCGCCCACGCCCACGATCCAGTTCGCGCTTGGCGCACTCGCGGCGCATGGCGCGGTGGCGGTTACCGCCAGCCACAACCCCGCGCAGTGGAACGGTTTCAAGTTCTTTCTCGCGCCGGGCAACACCGTGCTCGACGGCGCCCAGACGGAGCGCCTCGTCCTATCGCTGCCGGCATCGGCTCCCGGCGACCCCGGCGCAAGCACGATCGAGCACCGGCAGGACCAAGCCGTGGCGTTGCATGTGGCGCGCGTACTCGAGCAGGTGGCCGCCGAGAGCATCCGTCGCCGGCGCTTTCGCGTCGCCTTGGACGCCGCGCGCGGCGCGGGGGAACGTCCCGCGGCGCGCTTGCTGGACGCGCTGGGTTGCACGGTCACGCGCGTGGACGTGGAGCGCGAATCGGAACCCCTTCCCGAAAACCTCGCAGCGCTCCGGGATGCCGTCGTCCGGAACGGCTGCGAGGTGGGGTTCGGGCAGGATCTCGACGGGGACCGGCTGGCGCTGACCACCGAGACCGGAATCGCCCCTGGCGAGGATTACACGCTGGTGCTCGTAGTGGATCACCTGCTGCGCCGCCCCCACGCCTCCACCCCGGTGGTGGTCAAGAACGTGTCGACCACGCGCGCGGTGGACGACGTCGTGGCGCGAGCCGGCGCTGAGCTCGTGGAAACCCGCGTCGGCGAGGTCCACCTGTCGCGCGCGTTGAAACAACGGATCGATCAGGGTCGCGTGGCGTTTGGCGGCGAAGGCAACGGCGGCGTGATCCTCCCCGCGGTTCACCTTGGGCGCGACAGCCTGGTCGGCATGGCACTCGTCCTCGAGACGCTCGCACAGCGCGCCATGCCCTTGTCCGAGCGCCTGCGCGAGCTGCCGCGCTATCACAGCGCCAAGCTCAAGCTGGCCGTCTCCCGCGAGGCCGCACTCATCGCCGCGGTGGAGCGGGCGTTTCCAGACGGCCTGGTGGACCGGGTCGATGGATTGCGGCTGCGCTTCGCCGACGGGGCTTGGCTGGGGTTGCGTCGTTCGAACACGGAGCCCATCGTGCGCCTCGTGGTCGAGTCCCCCGACGCGCAGTGGGTCTCCCGTGTCGTGAGCATGCTGCAGAACGTATGATACGAGGATGAGCGATCTCTCCGAGCTGAAGGTGGGCTCGATGCGCGAGCGCGTTTCGCGCGAGGAGTGGGAAACGCGCGTGAACCTCGCGGCGTGCTACCGGCTGGTCCACCACTACGCCATGGACGACCTGGTCTACAACCACATCTCGGCGCGCGTCCCGGGCGAGGAAGGCCACTTCCTCATCAACGCCTACGGCATGACCTACGACGAGATCACCGCCTCCAGCCTGGTGAAGATCGACTTCGACGGCAAGGTGGTGCAGGACTCGGGCACCGGCTATGGGATCAATCACGCCGGCTTCGTCATCCACAGCGCCGTCCACCGCGCCCGCCCGGACGTCGCCTGCGTGATCCACACCCACACGCCCGCCGGCATGGCGGTGTCGGCGATGAAGTGCGGCCTCGTGCCGCTCACGCAGAACGCCATGTTCTTCTCCGGCGTCGGCTACCACGCCTACGAGGGCCCGGCGGTCGACCTCGACGAGCAGCGCCGCCTGGTGGCCGACCTTGCCGGCCACGTCGCGATGGTGCTGCGAAACCACGGCCTCCTCGCCGTCGGCGCGACCATCCCGGAGGCGTTCGTCACGCTCTACTGGCTCGAGCGCGCCTGCCAGGCGCAGGCCCTGGCGATGGCAAGCAACACCGATCTAGTTTTTCCCGCCAAAGATACGGTCGTGAAGACGAATGAGAGGTACAAACCGGGTCAACGCCGCAAGATCGGCGAGCTCGAGTGGCCGGGGCTGCTGCGTCTGGTGGAGAGACGCTACCCGGGCTTCCGCGATTGACCCCGAGAAAGTGAGCCAGCTCTCCGGAAAAGCGGTCCTCGTCACCGGGGCGGGCGGCGGCATCGGCCGCGACTTCGCGCTCGCCATGGCGGCCGCCGGCGCCTCGGTGCTGGTGAACGACATCGGCACCTCGGTCAAGGGCGAAGGCAGCGATGCCGGGCCGGCGCAGAAAGTCGCCGATGAGATCAACAAGACCTTCGGGGCCGCGGGCGCGAGGGCGGTCGCGAATACCGACAGCGTCGCGCAGTGGGAATCGGCCAACCGGATTGTCACTAGTGCTCTGGACGCTTTCGGCAGAATCGACGTCGTCATCAACAACGCGGGCATCCTGCGCGATCGTTTCTTCTTCAACATGTCGGTCGAAGAGTGGCGCGCGGTGATCGACGTCCACCTGAACGGGTCCTTCTACGTCGCGCGCGCCGCCGCGCCGCATTTCAAGTCGCAGGAGTCGGGCTGCTACATCCACATGACCTCGACTTCAGGCCTGATCGGCAATCTCGGCCAGGCGAACTACTCGGCGGCCAAGCTCGGCATCGCGGGACTGTCCAAGTCGATCGCGCTCGACATGGCGAAGTTCCGCGTGCGCTCGAACTGCATCTCGCCCTTCGCCTGGAGCCGCATGATCGGCTCGATCCCGACCGAAACCGAGGACCAGAAGGCGCGGGTCGAGAAGCTGAAATCGATGGAAACGGCGAAGATCGCACCGCTCGCGGTTTACCTGGCAAGTGATCATGGAAAAGAAGTTTCTGGACAGATCTTCGCCGTACGCGCGAACGAGATCTTCCTCATGGGCCAGAGCCGGCCGCTGCGCTCGGTGCACCGCGCCGAGGGCTGGACGCCCGAGACGATCGGCGCCCACGCCATCCCGGCGCTGCGCGCGCATTTCTACCCCCTCGAGCGTTCACAGGACGTTTTCTCCTGGGATCCGTTGTGAGCCGCATCCTGATTGTCGATCCGATCGCAGCCGCTGGCGTGGAGGTGCTCGCGCGCCAGGCCGAGGTCGTGCGCGCGCCCGACAGCGCGCCCGAAACCACCCGCAGCCTCGCGGCCGACTGCGACGGCATCATCACGCGCAGCAAGCTGCCCGACGACGTCTTCGACGCCGCGCCGCGCGTGCGCGCGGTGGCGATCCACGGCACCGGCATCGACCTCGTGCCGCTGCAGGCCGCGACCGCGCGCGGGATCATGGTGTCGAACATCCCCGGCGGCAACGCCCAGTCGGTCGCCGAGTACTGCGTGCTGGCGATGCTTCTCCTCGCGCGCAACACCCTTGCCATCGTCTCTTCGTTGAAAAGCACAAGCTGGGATGCGGCGCGCGCGCTCGGCGCGGGCACCCACGAGATCGCCGGCATGACCGTCGGCATCGTCGGCGTGGGCGCCATCGGCTCGCGCGTCGCGCGCATCGCGCGGCGCGGCTTCGGCATGCGCGTGCTCGGCAACCAGCGCAGCCTCGAGCGCCTGCCGCCGGAAGCCCTGCCCGCGGACCTCGGCACGCTGCTGAAGGCGAGCGACTTCGTGGTCCTCGCCTGCCCGCTCACGCCCGAGACGCACCACCTCTTCGACCGCGAGCGGATCGCGCGCATGAAGAAGAGCGCGTGGCTCATCAACGTCGGCCGCGGCCCGGTGGTCGAGGAGGCCGCGCTGGTCGAGGCGCTGCGGGAGAACCGCATCGCCGGCGCCATGCTTGACGTGTACGAGCACTACCGCCTCGAGTCCGGCCACCCGCTGCTCTCGCTCGACAACGCGGTCCTCACGCCCCACCTCTCGGGCATGACCACGGAGTCGCGCGAGCGCATGGGCGTAGCCGCGGCCGAGGAGATGCTGCGCATGCTCGCGGGCCAGGCGCCGCGCAACTTCGTCAACCCGCAAGCGAGGCGCTAGAAGGTCGACCGATGAAGATCAAGGACGTCAAGGCGTTTCCCACCTCCTTCCCGATCCCGCCCGCGAACCGCGTGGCCCTCGGCATCGGCACCGCGGTGAAGCGCGACGCGGTGGTCGTCAAGGTGACCACGGACGAGGGTGTGACCGGCTGGGGCGAAGCGCACCACGGGCGGGCGCACACGGCGGTGGCGAAGCTCATCGAAACCACGTTGAAGCAGCTCGTCGTCGGCATGGACGCCCACGATGTGACCGGAGTCTGGGAAAAGATCTATCGCTTCCAGCTCGCGAGCCACGGCATGGGCGCCGGGACCTGCCTCGCCATGAGCGGCATCGACATGGCGCTGTGGGACATCCGCGGCAAGGCTCTTGGAATTCCGCTTTATCGTCTTCTCGGCGGAAGGCGCAAAGCCGTTCCCGCCTATGCCGGCGGCGTCTCGCTCGGCTACCAGCCGCCGCAGGCGCTGCTCGAGGAAGCGCAAAAGAGCATCGACCAGGGCTACAAGGCGATCAAGCTCCGCGTCGGCGACACCGTCGCGAACGACGTCCAGAGGATGAGGGCGGTGAGGCAGGCGTGCGGCGACGCGCTGGTCATCCTCACCGACGCCAACATCGGCTACGAGCCCGACGACGTGCGGCGCGTGATGCCGGCGATGGACGAGCTCGGCATCGGCTGGCTCGAGGAGCCGTTTCCGGCGCAGGACTACCGCAGCTACCGGGAAGCGAAATCGTGGGGGCGCACCCCGCTCGCCGCGGGCGAGAACCATTACACTCGCTTCGAGTTCAACCGCGTGATCGAGGACGGCGCCATCACCATCCTGCAGCCGGATCTCTCCAAGACCGGCGGCATCACCGAGGCGCTGCGCATCGCCGCGCTCGCCTCGGCCTGGAAGCTGCCGGTGCATCCCCACAGCTCGATGACCGGGCTCAACCACGCCGCGAGCATCCATTTCCTCGCCGCGATCGACAACGGCGGCTATTTCGAGGGCGACGTGTCGCGCTCCAACAAATTCCGCGACGAGCTGGTCGAGAATCCCGGCTCGGTCGACCGCGACGGCAACGTCTGGCCGCTCGACAAGCCCGGCATCGGCCTCGAGGTAGACGAAGCTTTTCTGGCGCAGCATCCCCCCATCGAAGGTCCTGGATACGTCTGATGAAAACGCTTCGAGTTTTTCTCCTCGCCCTACTTTGTGTCCCCCTGTTTTCTTTTTCTCAGGGTTACCCGAACAAACCCATCCGCTGGGTGGTGCCCTACACCGGCGGCGGCATCACGGACGTCGTCACCCGGGTAGTCACGCAGAAGATGCAGACCGCGCTCGGCCAGCCGATCGTGGTCGACAACCGGCCGGGGGCCAACAGCATCCTCGGCTCCGACCTCGTCGCCAAGGCGGCGCCAGACGGCTACACGATGCTCACCGTCATCGCCGGCTATGCCGCGAACGTGACCCTGTACCAGGGCAAGCTCCCCTTCGATCCCGCGAAGAACCTCGTGCCGGTATCGCTCGCCGGCATTGCGCCGTTGATCCTCACCGCCAACGTCAATTTCCCGGCCAAGGACGTGAGAGAGCTGATCGCCTACGCCAAGGCCAACCCGGGCAAGGTCAACTTCGGCTCATCGGGCATCGGCGCAGCCGCGCACCTCACCACCGAGCTCCTCAAGCAGACCGCCGGAATCGACATGGTGCATATTCCCTACAAGGGCACCGCGCCGGCGCTCACGGCAGAGATGGCCAACGACATCCAGATCCTGGTCGACGTGCCGAGCACGCTCATGCCGCACGTGCGGGGCGGCAAGATCAAGGCGCTCGCCATGTTTTCGAAGGAACGCATCCAGGGCGCCCCCGAAGTGCCGACGATCGCGGAAGCCGGCGGCCCGCCGCTCGAGTCCTCGACCTGGGTGCTGTTCATGGCGCCCGGGGGCACGCCCAAGCCGATCGTCGAGCGGCTCGCGAAGGAAACCGCCAAGGCCATCAACGAGTCGGAGATCAAGACTCGCTTCAACGACATCGGCATCATTCCGGTCGGCAACTCGCCCGAGGAGGCCGGCAAGTTCCTGCAGGACGAGATCGCGAAATGGGCAAAGGTCATCAACACCGCGGGCGTGAAGGCAGAGCAGTGAAGGGACCAACCATCGTGAAAAGGATCGCCGCAGTCCTCTTCGGCCTTGCTGTCTTCACGGTTGCAAATGCGCAGCCCTGGCACTCGCGAACGATCCGCTACATCGTCCCCTTCCCGCCCGGCGCGTTCAACGACACGCTCGCGCGCACGCTGGCGAACGAGCTGCCGAAGACGCTCGGCCAGCCGGTGATCGTGGAGAACCGGCCCGGCGGCAACACCATCCCCGCAACCGAACTGGTGGCGAAGTCGCCGGCGGACGGCTACACGCTCTACGGCGCGGCGCTGCCCTTCTCGGTCATCCAGAGCCTGCACAAGACCCCCTTCGACGTCACCAGGGACTTCGCGCCGATCACGCTCGCCGGCATCAGCGCGAACCTGCTGGTGGCGAACCAGCAAGCGCCCTTCAACAGCGTCCGGGAGCTCATTGACTATGCGAAGGCGAATCCCGGCAAGCTGAACTACGCCTCGACCGGGAACGGCACCTCGAACCACCTCTCGTTCGAGCTCTTCAAGACGATGACGCACACGGACGTCACCCATATCCCCTATAAGGGAAGCGCGCCGGCGGTCACCGACCTCATCGCGGGACAGGTTCAGGTCATGTTCGACAACACGCCGAACGTGCTGCCGCACGTCCGCGCCGGAAAGCTGAAGGCCATCGCGGTGTCGACCAAGTCGCGCACGCCTTACGCATCCGAGGTGCCGACCGTCGACGAGGCCGGGGTGCCGGGCTACGACGTGAGCGTCTGGTTCGGCGTGCTCACCGTCGCGGGCACGCCCCGCGAGATCGTGAACCGTCTGAATACCGAGATGGTGAAGATCCTCACCTCGGCCGAGGTCAAGGAGCGCTTCGCCAAGCTCGGCGTCGACGTCGCCGCCGGATCGCCCGAGCAGTTCGCCTCGTTCCTGAAAGGCGAGGTCGACCGCTGGGCCAAGGTCATCCGGGAAGCGAACATCAAGGCCGATTGAAGATCCTCGGCATCGTCGGCGGGATCGCGCCGGGCTCGACGATCGAGTACTACCGCCTGCTCATGGAAGGCTGGCGGCAGAAAATGCCTGGAAGAGGCTATCCGCCGATCATCATCAACAGCATCGACCTCGACCGGATGCTGGCCATGGTCGGAGCGCAGGCGTTTGGGGCGCTGGCGCAGTATCTGCTGGACGAAATCCAGCGGCTCGCGAGCGCCGGCGCGCAGCTTGCGCTGCTCGCTTCCAATACGCCTCACGTCGTTTTCGACACGCTGCGGGAGCGCTCGCCGCTGCCGCTGATCAGCATCGTCGAGGCAATCTGCAACGCGGCCCGAGCGCTTGGACTGAGACGGCCCGGCCTCATCGGCACGCGCTTCACCATGGAGGGGTCCTTCTATCCTGAGGTATTCTCCGGGCACGGCATGACGCTCTTGAGACCGAGCGACGCCGAGCAGGCTTTCATCCACGAAAAATACATGAGCGAGCTCGTGAACGGCGTGTTTTCATCGCAGACTCGCGACCGGATACTCACCGTCGCGGACCGCATGAGAAAGGAGCGCGGCGGTATCCCGCTGCTCGACACGACGAAGATCCATGTGGACGACGCGCTCGCGCGTCTGCTCGAATGACCATGCTGGCTGCGGCGTGCGTTTTCGTCGGCGGCGGGCTTGGCGCGTGCCTCAGATGGGGCGTTTCCCTGCTGCTGAATCCCGTTTCTCCACTGATGCCGCTCGGCACCCTGGCCGTGAACCTGATCGGCGGCTACCTGATCGGCGTCGCCGCCGCGTTCTTCGCCTTCAGAGAAGGTCTGCCGCCCGAGCTCAAGCTCTTCACGATCACCGGCATCCTTGGAGGCTTTACCACGTTCTCCGCGTTTTCCAACGAGGTGGTCGCGCTCGTCGGGCAGGGACGGCCAGGCTGGGCCACGCTCACGGCCGCGGCGCACCTCTTCGGCTCGCTGCTGCTCACGTTGCTCGGGATAATGACCGTGCGCCACTTTTTCCAACCGTTGTCATGAAACCCTCCAAGCCCATCCGTTCCGAGCTCGGCTGGTCCACGCCCGACCGCATCACCGTGCGCGGCAAGGACCTGCCGAACGAGATCCTCGGCCACCTGAACCTCGGCGACATGGCCTTTCTCGAGCTCACCGGCCGGGCGCCGAACCCGAAGGAGTCCAAGCTCTTCAACGCCATGGTGGTGACGCTCGTCGAGCACGGCATCACGCCGAGCGCGCTCGCCGCCCGCCTCACCTACCTCGGCGCGCCCGAAGCGTTGCAAGCTGCAGTCGCGTCGGGGCTGCTCGGGCTCGGCAGCGTGTTCGTCGGCTCGATGGAGGGCGTGGCGCGCATCCTCTCCGACGCGGTGGAAAAGGGAAAGGACGCGAAGACCGTGCTGGCCGAGAACCGGCGCATGCCGGGGCTGGGACACCCGATCCACAAGCCCGTGGACCCGAGGAGCGTGCGCCTCTTCGAGCTCGCGCGCGAGACCGGCTTTTACGGCAAGTACTGCCAGCTCATGGAAGCGATCGCCAAGGAGAAGAACATCACCCTGAACGCGACCGGCGCCATCGGCGCGCTCGCCTGCGAGCTCGGCCTCGACTGGAAGATCGTCAAGGGCCTGGGCGTGATGGCACGCGCCATCGGCCTGGTCGGCCACATCCTCGAGGAAACGCGCCAGCCGATGGCGACCGAGATCTGGGATCGCGTGGAAGAGGAAGCCACGAGGCATCTCCGCAAATGAACCTCGGCCGCGACAACCATCCCGACCTGCGCGAAGCGGTGGCGGCGCTGTGCAGCGAGTTCGATTCCACCTATTGGCAGGACATCGACGAGAAGCGCACCTACCCGGAAAAATTCGTCGACGCGCTCACCAAGGCGGGCTGGATGTCGGCCCTGATCCCCGAGGAGTACGGCGGCTCCGGCCTCTCGCTCACCGAGGCGTCGGTGATCATGGAGGAGATCACCCGCTCCGGCGGCAACGCCGGCTGCTGCCACGGCCAGATGTACAACATGAACACCCTGCTGAGAAACGGCTCTCCTCAGCAAAAAAAACAGTATCTTCCGAGGATCGCGGCGGGGGAGCTGCGCCTGCAGGCGATGGGCGTCACCGAGCCGACCGCGGGCACCGACACCACCAAGATCAAGACCACCGCGGTGAAGAAGGGCGACCGCTACGTGGTCAACGGCCAGAAAGTCTGGACCTCGCGGCTGCAGCATTCGGAGCTCATGATCCTGCTCGCGCGGACGACGCCGCTCAGCGAGGTGAAGAAGAAGTCCGAGGGCATGTCGGTTTTTCTCGTCGAGACGAAATCCAAGGGTCTCGAGGTGAAGCCGATCCGCAATATGGTGAACCACGAGACCAACCAGGTGTTCATCGACAACCTCGAAGTCCCGGCGGAGAACCTGATCGGCGAGGAAGGCAAAGGCTTCCGCTACATCCTCGACGGCCTGAACGCCGAGCGCATCCTCATCGCCGCCGAGTGCGTCGGGGATGGTTTTTGGTTCATTGAGCGATCAACGAAATATGCTGGTGAAAGAGTCGTATTTGACCGCCCGATCGGCCAGAACCAGGGCATCCAGTTCCCGATCGCCGAGGCCTACATGGAGATCGAGGCCGCGAACCTGATGCGCTACAAGGCTTGCGCCCTCTACGACCAGAAGAAGAACTGCGGCGCCGAGGCCAACATGGCCAAGCACCTCTGCGCCAAGGCTTCCTGGGAAGCGGCCAACGTCTGCATCCAGACCTACGGGGGATTCGGCTTCGCCGCCGAGTACGACGTCGAGCGCAAGTTCCGCGAAACGCGGCTCTACCTCGTCGCCCCGATCTCCACCAACCTCATCCTGTCTTACCTCGCCGAGCACGTCCTTGGCCTCCCGCGCTCGTTTTAGTCTTGGACCCGCGCTGCCTGTCGCGTGAGCCCCTAGCCTGCGCTGCTACCGCATCAGCATCATTGCGGCTGCCATCACGATCACCATCGCCGCAATCATGATGGCGATGTGCAGCGGACTGCTCAGCATGTGGCGCAGGAACGGATGCTTGGCGCCCTGCGGCACCAGCTTCATGCCGCAGCGCGGACACTTCGACGCCTCGGCGGCCTTGACTTCCGGATGCATGGGACAGGTGTACATAGTGGCGTTCATGAGCTGCGCGCAAGGACCGACCGCTTCTCCTCGAACTCCTCCTTGGAGATTTCGCCTTTGGCGAAGCGCTCGTTGAGGATTCGCAGCGCTGAGGCGGTGGTGTCGCCGGGATGGTCATGACGATGACCGAACGACATGCGCGTCATGAAGAAGAAGCACGCGGCAAACAGGAACACCATCATCAGCACGGGGAAGATCCAGCCGAAGCCCCAGCCCCACATGTGCCACGGCCCCGGCCAGTCGCCGTAACTCCACGAGGGCGCCGCCTGGGCAAAGGCAAAGGGTGGCAGCGACAGGAGCGGGACCAGGACGCCCCGCAGCAGTGAATTAAGCTCGATACGCATAGCGTCCTCCGATTGTCGATGGCCAATCCGCATTCAGCTTAGGCGTCGCCCGGATCGACCTGTTGACTCACATCAAGGCCGGCTTGACGGAGGGCGGTTTTTTCTACTATTCTAGAATTATGGAAATATCCGAAGCCGTCGACGCGCTTTCGGCCCTGGCTCAGGAGTCGCGTCTTTCGATCTACCGGCTGCTCGTCGAGGCGGGTCCGGAAGGCTTGTCCGCGGGGCGCATCGGAGAGGCGCTGAAGCTGCCGCCGGCGACGCTCTCCTTCCATCTCTCGCACTTGACGCGAGCGGGGCTGACGCAAAGCCGCCAGGACGGCCGCTTTGTCTTCTATTCGGCGGCTTTCCAGAACATGAACGAGCTGGTCGGCTATCTCACCGAAAACTGCTGCGGCGGCCGGTCCTGTGCTCCGGCCGGCGCAAGCCTCGCCAGGAAAGGAAGAGACAATGAAACGCTTTCACGTCCACGTCGCCGTCCATGACCTGAAGCAGAGCGTGCGCTTCTATTCGGCGCTCTTCGGCGCCGCGCCGAGCGTCGAGAAGCCGGACTACGCCAAGTGGATGCTCGATGATCCGCGCGTGAATTTCGCGATCTCGACGCGCGCCTCGAAGGTCGGCCTCGACCACCTCGGCATCCAGGCCGAGAACGGACCCGAGCTGGAGGAGCTCGCCTCGCGCCTCGCACAGGCCGATGTCGCCGTGCTGCCCCAGAAAGACGCGGCGTGCTGCTACGCGAAGAGCGACAAGTACTGGACGATCGATCCGCAGGGCGTCGCCTGGGAGTCGTTCCATACACTGGATTCGGTGCCTGTCTACGGCGCCGATTCGCGTAAGGCTGCCAAGGCCGGCTGCTGCGCGCCGCAAGCCGTCGCGGCGGCTGAAGCCAAGGCCGCCTGCTGCTGACGTGCCCGGCCGGCCGTTCAACGTCCTTTTTCTCTGCACCGGCAACTCGGCGCGATCGATCCTCGCCGAGGCGTATCTCAACTCCGCCGGCGCCGGCCGCTTTCGCGCCTACAGCGCCGGCAGCCACCCCGCCGGCAAGGTGAATCCTTTCGCCGTGGAGCTCCTGCGGAAGAATGGAATCGGCACGGAGGGGCTGCGCTCGAAGAGCTGGGACGAGTTTGAAGGCGCGGGCGCGCCGGCGCTCGACTTCGTCTTCACGGTGTGCGACAACGCAGCCGGCGAGGCTTGCCCGCTCTGGCCCGGGCAACCCGTGACCGCTCACTGGGGCGTGGCCGATCCCGCCGCGGCGACCGGGAGCGACGAGGACAAGCGTCGGGCATTTCTCGACGCCTTCAGCGCGCTCTCCTCGCGCATCAGGCTGCTTCTGGATCTCCCGCTCGCGAAGCTGACTGCGCACTCGCTCAAGGCTTCTCTGGAGGAAATCGGGCGCAAATGACGCTGCTGCGTCGCGCGCTCGCGGAAGGCCTGGGCACTGCCCTGCTCCTAGCCGCAGTCGTCGGATCGGGAATCATGGGAGAGCGGCTCGCGCAGGGCAACGACGCGATGGCGCTGCTCGCCAATTCCGTCGCCACGGGGCTGGCGCTCTTCGCCCTCATCGTGGCGTTCGCGCCCCGCAGCGGCGCCCACTTCAACCCGGTTGTGACCGTTCTGTTCGCTCTTCGCGGCGACCTCGCGCGAAATGACATCCCACCGTACCTCTTGGCACAGTTTGTGGGCGCGATCCTGGGCGTGTTGCTCGCGCACGCGATGTTCGACCTGCCGATGCTGCAGGCCTCCATCCGCGAGCGCGCGAGCCCGGGGCAGTGGCTCAGCGAGGTCGTGGCGACGTTCGGGCTGGTCTTCGTCGTGCTCTCGACCCAGCGTGCGGAGCGCTGGGCCGCCCCCGCGGCGATCGGCTCGTATATCGCCGCCGCCTACTGGTTTACCGCGTCGACTTCATTCGCCAATCCCGCAGTCACGCTGGCCCGAGGGTTCACCGCCACGTTCGCCGGAATCGGCCCGGGGCATGTCGCGCCCTTTATCGCAGCCCAGGTGGTCGGCGCCGCGCTAGGCGCTTTCGCCGACCACCTGCTGAGCCAACATAAGCCGTTCTAGCCCCCTGCGGCGGAATGCCGCCCCCACCTGTGCGGTGGCCAGTTCACATTCGGCTTACTACCATCCGCTACGGATGAGGACCGGGGGGGTCATGGCCAAGCGTTCGGTGTACAACCGAATCCTTCACAAGGCGGCCGGCATCGTCGGCGGCGAGCGTGCCCTCGCGCGTTATCTGAAAGTCTCGCAGGCGGACGTCTATGCCTGGATGAGGCCCGGCGCCTCGCCGCCACCGGCAGCGGTGTTCTTGAACGCGGTGGACCTCGTGCTCAACGATCTCAACCTCCCCGACGAGCAGCGTGCACAGAGCGTTCGCGTCGCCGTCATCCACGAGGATCAGCGGCGCGCTGCAGTGATGCGGCAATTGGACGAGCTGCTGCCCGAGGAGACGCCATCCCGGCACGCTGGCGACCCTGCCCGCCCAAAGGCGCGCGGCGGCTAGAAGCAGTTTCAGCGCCGGATGGCCTGAGCAGCTCGTTGATCTGAATGGTCGGCGTGACGTTACGCGTCTATGCCGACCACTTGTCAACAGGGGGCGACGTTCAAGACCGGTAAGGGCAGCCACGTCAAGGTCTACTTGAACGGCCGCATGAGCGTCTTACCTATGCACGGGTCAAAGGAGATAGGTACGGGACTGGTAGAAAAGATCAAGAAGGATCTAGGCTTAAAGTGGATTTGAAAAGGACCCGACGCGCTGCGATGAACGCACAAAGGAGCGCAACTATGGTTTTGATGTATGCGACTGAACTATTCCGGGACGATAACGGAACCATCCGCGTTGAGTTTCCGGACGTTCCCGAGGCCAATAGCTTCGGAGACACCGAGGATGAAGCTTTGGCTCAGGCACGAGACGCTTTAGAAACAGCGCTCGAGTTTTATGTCGAGCGGGATGAAGATCTTCCTAAGCCCTCACCTCTTCAGGGTCGGCCTGGGGTGACTCCTACGCCGCTCGGCGCGTTGCGGTTGCAGCTCTATCAATCCATGCGTGACCAGAACGTCAATAGAGCTGAACTCGCACGCAGACTCGGCTGGCACTATCCGCAGGTTGTTCGACTGTTCGATTTTGAGCACGCGTCGCACGTGGAGCAACTTGAGGCCGCATTAGCAGCGGTCGGTCGATCTGTTGTAGTGGAGACAACCCCATCAAAGGTACTAGAGGCGGTGATCGGTTCCAATACTATGCCTCGCACAGAAGTGACTCGCAAAATTTGGGACTACATCAAGCGAAATGGTTTAGTTCCCAAATCATTGCCAGTTGCCCGATCTTCAGTGTCGAAGCGCTCGCGCAGAAGTGCCGCAACTTCACTGACGAAATCACCAGCCCGCCGCGTACGACAAAAGGCTGCTGCTCGAAAAAGTCGCAGGGTTTGACCAAACACGCTCAGCGCCGGATGGCCTGGGCGAGTAGCTTGTTGGTCTGGGCGAGGCGCTCGACGAGGAAGCGAGCGACGGCCTTGTTGAAGGCGTTCTGGCAGGCGTCGGTGGCGGCGCGAAGCGCGGAGGCGCGGATCTCGACCATGGTCACCTTGCTGGTGGCGGTGACGGTGGTCGTGCGGCGGGCGCCGCGGCGGGCGAAGTAGACCATCTCGCCGAAGCAGCCGCCGGGCTGGATCTTGGCGAGCTCGTTCTCTTCCAGCGTCACGGCGACCTCGCCCTTGACGAGGAGGTAGAAGGCCTCGCTCTCGTCGCCCTCGCGGATGATGACGCTGCCGGCGGAGACGGTGCTCCAGGTGGCGATGCGCACCACTTCCCACAGCGCGACGTCGCCGAAGTCCTCGAAGAACGCCATGTTGCGCAGCTCGCTGAACTTCTCCGAGTCGGTGACGGTGGCGCCGACCAGGCGCAGCGCGGTGAACGCCTGGGAGAGCTCCTTGCCGAACTCGAGCCATGAGCCGTAGCGCTCGGCCGGGTTCTTGGCCATCGCCTTCAGCACGATGCGGTCGAGCACTTCCGGAAGCTCGGGGCGAATGGTCGCGGGCGCGGGCGGGGCCTTGTACAGGATGGCGTGGGCCATCGCCGCCTGGGTGGTGGCGTAGTACGGAAGCCGGCCGGTGAGCAGGCGGTACATCGTGACGCCGAGCGAGTAGATGTCGGTCTGCTGGGTGAGCGGCTCCATGCGCACTTGCTCGGGCGACATGTACGCCGGCGAGCCGACGCCCGCGATCTGGGTGGTGGTGTGGCCCGGGCGGTGCTGGAAGGAGGCGCCGAAGTCGCTCACCTTGGTCTCGCCCTTGTCCGAGAGCAGGATGTTTCCCGGCTTGATGTCGCGGTGGATGATGCCGTGGGTGAAAGCGTACTCGAGCGCGCGGATCGACTTGAAGACGATCTCGACCACCTTGTGCAGCGGCAGCAGCGTGGAGACGCGGGCGTGCGC
>Ga0075418_10000273_pt1 | contig 51809 bp, 43 predicted proteins | sample SoiMetdeltSBSDD2_FD_81776 | JGI IMG/M metagenome (GOLD analysis project Ga0075418, IMG submission 81776) | Bulk soil microbial communities from a Populus tree surrounding site in Tennessee, USA - Soil MetaG P. deltoides SBSDD2 | ecosystem: Environmental > Terrestrial > Soil > Tree plantation...
CGCTGCCCAGCGCCTCCGGCCCGCCCACCTCTTGAGCGAAACCGGTGCCGGGGAAAAGGGAAAGCGGGCTCTCGTGAAGGCTTATGGTCAGAACGCGCGGGTCGTTCGCGAAGATCTCCTGAACCCCATCGCCGTGATGAACATCGATGTCTACGTAGGCGATCCGTTTGGCGCCCGACGCCAGCAGGTCGGCGATGGCCACCGCGGGATCGTTGTAGACGCAGAAGCCGGAGGCGCGGGCGGCCATCGCGTGGTGCAGCCCACCGGAAACACTGACCGCGCGCACGGCCTCGCCGCTCCACACCGCCCGCCCCGCGGCGAGCGTGGCCCCGCAGACGAGCGCCGAAATCTCATGCATGTGGTCGAAGACCGGGTTGTCCGGCGTGTTGAGCCCGTAACCGCGGAAGAAGGGGTCGTCGGGCGCGATCCGAACGGCGTCAAGGTAATCCCGCCGGTGCACTCTAAGCAGTTCTTCGTCGGTCGCGGCGACCGGGGCACGCACGGTCACCCCCGGCCGCGAGAGCACGCCCAGCTCGCGGGCGAGCGCCATGGTCAGCTCCACCCGCACCGGGTCGAGTGGATGGTCGCCCAGGTCATACTTGAGGAGCGCGTCGCTCCACACCACCACGCTGCTCATGCGCCCGCGCCCGTCGCGATCGGCCGGCCCGGATCGGTGATCCACTCGCTCCACGACCCGACATAGAGCGCGGCGTCCTCGCGGCCGGCGTGGTGCAGGGCGAGCACGGTGTGCGCGGCCGTGATCCCCGACCCGCAGTAGGCGCCCACCTCTCCCGCCGGGAACTCGACGCCCGGCTTCAGCGTGCCGTCGGCGTTGACCAGCTGCCCGTAGGGCAGATTCCGCGCGCCGGGAATGTGCCCGGCCACCGGGTCGATCGGCTCGGTCTCGCCCCGGAACCGCTCGGGCGTGCGCGCATCGAGCAACGTGCCCCGCTTGGCCAGGGCGGCCGCGCCCTCGGCGTCGAGCACCGGCAAACCACCGGGCCGCACCACAAAGTCACCCTCCTCAATCTCCCGCCCTCCACCGGCCACCGCTCCACCGGCCACCGCATCGCCGGCCACCGCTCCACCGGCCACCGCATCGCCGGCCACCGCATCGCCGGCCACCGCATCGCCGGCCACCGCATCGCCGGCCACGGCCCCGCCTGACGCCCGCGCCTGGGTCCCGGGCCCGTCGGCCGCATCCCGGTCAGCCGACGCCACCACCGCCGCGCCGTCGGTCGTCACGTCGCCGCCGGCGGCGACCCAGGCCGCGAAGCCGCCGTCGAGCACCCGCACGTCGTGGTGGCCCGCCCAGCGCAATGTCCACCAGGCGCGCGCCGCAGCGAGCCCATCGCCATAGTCATAGACCACCACGGGCCGGTCACCGCGCACCCCGGCGGCGCGCATCGCCCGCTGCAGCTCGGCCAGGTCCGGCAACGGGTGCCGCCCGCCTTTCCCCGGTGGCCCGCTGAAGGCGTGCTCGAGATCGACGAAGACCGCACCCGGGATGTGTCCGGCGAAATAGTCGGGCAGCGAGGGCGGCCCGCCCAACTTCCACCGCACATCGAGTACCGTCATGTCCGGCGAGATCCCGCTGGGGGCGATCAGAACAGCCACAAAACAAGGGTGTCACAACCCTCTGACATTCCTTCCCCCGGCTGGCGCAGTCGGAAGGTTTGGCCCATCGTTCATCTGAGTGCGGTGGCGACATCAACCTCACCCGCCTAGCGTCGCCCTCGCCTTCGTAACCGAGAGTGAGGCTGATAATGACATTCGTCGACACGGACGACGTAAGCAGCAACCCCTCCGGCAACCGGCCATTCCAGGACGTGCTCACGGCTCGCGTGTCACGCCGCGCCGTCATGGTCGGCGGCACGGCCCTCGCGGCCGCCGGATTCCTTGGCGCCGCTCCGGCTCAGGCCAACCACAAGAAGCCCAAGCTGGGCTTCAAGGGCGTGTCGGTCAGCACGGCCGACACCGTTGTGGTGCCGGAGGGTTACACCGCTACCGTGCTGATCCCCTGGGGCACGCCGATCCACTCCGGTGGCCCCGCCTGGCTCAAGGACGGCTCCAACACCGCCGCCGACCAGGCCAAGCAGATCGGCTTCAACCACGACGGCATGGCTTTCTTCCCCAGGCACGGCCTGCTGGCGCTCAACCACGAGTACACCGACGCGGCGATGATCTACACCGACGGCGACACCGTGATGACCAAGGAGAAGGTCGACAAAGCGCTGGCGGCCCACGGGGTCAGCATCGTCAAGGTGGCCAAGGTGAACGGCGCGTGGCGGCTCGTCGATTCCCGTTACAACCGCCGCATCACCGGCGCGACGCCGGTCACCTTCTCCGGCCCGGTCGGACCCGACCACCCCGAGCTGGCCGCCAAGAACCCGGCGATGGGGACGCTCAACAACTGTTCCAGCGGCGCGACCCCGTGGGGGACATATGTCACCTGCGAGGAGAACTGGAACCAGTACTTCGGCACCGAGGACACCACCTGGACCCCGACCGCGGAGCAGGCGCGTTACGGCATCGGCCGGGCCGGTTCCCGCTGGCACCTCGTCGACCAGCGGTTCGATGTGGCCAAGAACCCCAAGGAGCTCAACAGATTCGGCTGGGGTGTCGAGATCGATCCGGCGCGGCCGGACTCCAAGCCGGTGAAGCGCACCGCACTGGGCCGGTTCAAGCACGAGGGCATGACCTTCACCGAGGACCGCGGGCGGATCGTGGCATACTCCGGCGACGACCAGGTCAACGACTACATCTACAAGTTCGTGGGCAATGGTCCTTGGCGGTGGCATCGCGTGCGCGGCCGCAGCCCACTCGACCACGGCACGCTCTATGTGGCCAAGTTCAACGACGACGGGACCGGGCAGTGGCTGCCGCTCGTCTTCGGCCAGGGCGCGCTGACCGCCGCCAACGGCTGGAAGGACCAGGCCGACGTGCTACTGCGCACGCGCCTGGCCGCCGACGCCATGGGCGCCACGCCGATGGACCGTCCGGAGTGGATCGCGGTGCACCCCCGGACCGAGGAGGTTTTCGTCACCCTCACCAACGGCAACGGTGGCAGCGGGGCGGCCAACCCGCGCACGCCAAACCCGTTCGGCCACATCATCAAGTGGCGCGAGCGGGGGGACACCCGGTTCGAGTGGGACATCTTCGTGCTCGCCGGTGACCCGCAGAAGGATCCGTCCGTGAGTCTGGACGACAGCAACATGTTCGGCTCGCCCGACGGGATCGGTTTCGACCCCGAAGGCCGGCTGTGGATCCAGACGGACGTCTCCAACTCGAACCAGAACCGCGGCAACTACGACCGCATTGGCAACAACCAGATGCTCGCCGCGGACCCCGAGACCGGTGAGATCCGGCGCTTCCTCGTCGGCCCGCGCGGCTGCGAGATCACCGGCCAAACGTTCACACCCGACGGCCGGACCATGTTCATCAACATCCAGCATCCGGGCGAGGCCACCACGTTCTTCGGCACGCCCACGCCCGCGAACCCAAGGGCGGTAAGCAACTGGCCCGACTTCGACCCGGCCGGCCGCCCCCGCCCGGCGACCCTCGTAATCCGCAAGAACGACGGCGGGGTAATCGGTAGCTAGTAGCGGTCGGAAGTCGTCAAGTCAGAGGCGCTGGTCAGGGCCCATACCACGAAGACGTCGAGGGCGATCACCACGATCGACCAGAACGGATAGTAGGGCAGGAAGAAGAAGTTGCTGATCGCGGAGAGCACCGCGAACACGATTCCCACTGCCCGGGCCCAGCCGGCGCCTCTGAACAGGAAGAAGCCGGCCAGCATCATGACGATGCCGATGATGAGGTGGATCCAGCCCCACGTACCGGTGTTGAACTTGTAGATGTAGTTGGGCGCCAGCACGAAGAACTCGCCCTTGGCGATAGCCGCGATGCCCATGAACACCTGCCAGATGCCGAGCATCAATAACATCGCGGCCGCGAAAACCAAGCCGCCCTGGGCCCATGCCTGCTTGGCCCCACCACCCGTAGTACTGCTCATAATGAGTTTTCTACGGCATCTTGCCCCGTTATGTTGGTGTTTCCTGATTCTCGGCGATGACCCGGGCCGACCCCGCAACGGGGCCGGCCCGGCGTCAGCAGTAATGGTCCCGCGCCTGCTTCGCGGCACGCTCCGCGTCCGTCTTGGTTTCCTTGGAATCCTTGACGTCCCGGGAATCCTTGACGTCCCGCTCGGCCGATGAGCTCGGGTAGGCCGGCTGGTTCATGCCGTCGCCGCGGTCCTTCATCGTGCCGTCCCGCTTGCGCAGGTGCGTGGCCACCCTCGTGGACTCGCTCTCCGCCTTGGTGAGCACGCGTTCCCAGCGCTGGCGCATCGGCTGGATCAGACCGCCGCCGACACCCACCACGATGACGCCCCCGATGGTGGCCAGCACCGTGATCAGCACCGGCATCGTCACGCTCATCGCGATGCCGATCTGGCTCAGCGCGGCGATCAGGCCGAGCGCGACGATGATGACCTGAGCCGCCCGCCCGAGCCACCTGCCATAGGAGAACTGCGACAAGGCATTGCTGACGATGTCGAAGACCGCGTTGGCGATCGCGATCGTCACCACCATGATCACCGCGGCGACGAGCAGCCTGGGCAGCCACGAGATGATGGTGCTGATGAGGGCGCTGACCGGGTTCGGGCCGAACACGTTGAACGCGATCTGGAAGGTGAACAGCAGTGCCGCGTAATAGACGATCTTGCCAGCCAGGGCGCTCGGCTCGTAGCGGCCGGTCCACCGTCTCAACTTGGTCCGCTCGGCCAGCCGGTTGAAGCCAACCCGGTTCAGGACGTGATCGACCACCCTGCCGATGATCCTCGATATGAACCAACCGGCGATGAGGATCGCGAGGAATCCGAGGACTTTAATCACCCAACTGCCCAGCGAGTTGAGAATGTTCTGGAATGTCTCGTCCACAGCCCCCTGCCCTTCCGGGACAGCTCGCCCCTATCCGGGTTTTTGTGTATTAACTATTTTTGTACCGCGAATATCACCTGATATTCCGCTGAATGCCCTGATCAGGACTCGGTGGGCAGGCCCGCGGCGACCCAGTCCTCGATGCCCTCCCGGTACTTGCGGACGTTGGTGTAGCCGAGCGCCGTCAAGCGATCGGCGACCCGCTGGCTGTTGGGGCAGGCCGGGTTGGAGCAGTAGGTGACGATCGCCGCGGCGCGGTCGGGCAGCAGCCCGGCCGCCTTCTCCGCGACCTCCGCTTCGATCAGGGCGATCGCCCCGGGCAGGTGTTGCTTGGCGTAGTACTCACCGCCGAGGGCGTCCACGACGATCACGCTGCCGGCCTCGACGGCGGCGTGAAGCTCCTCGCGAGTGATCAGTGCGGTCACAATTTCCTCCTCGGGAAATCTGGACTACAGTCCGCTTATGGGCTTTGAGGGTACCGGACCACAGTCCGCTTCTTCCAGTGAGGTTCGGGAGCTGATGTTGTTACGTAGCTCACCCCCGGCGAAGGAGCGCAGTGACGCGGCGCGGAACCGAGAGGCCATCCTCGACGCCGCCGCGCGGCTGTTCCGGGATAACGGCGTCGAGGCGGTGTCGATGGACGCCATCGCGGCCGCCGCCGGCGTGGGCAAGGGCACGCTGTTCCGGCGATTCGGTGACAAATCCGGGCTCGCGGTCGCCCTGCTCGACACCCGTGAGCGTGAACTTCAAGAAGCCATCCTGTTTGGACCCGCACCCCTCGGCCCGGGCGACGGCCCCATCGATGGCGAGGCCAAACCCTCAGCGGCGCAACGGCTAGAGGCCTTCGTCAATGCCTATCTCGACTACGTCCTGGCCCACCTCGACCTCGCGCGCGTCTCGGAAACAGGCTCGGCCGGTTCCCGGTACAAGATAGGGGCCTATAGGTTTTGGCATCGCCACGTCGCCTTGCTGCTGGCCGACCGCGAGGACCCCGACGCCGATGCTCACACGCTGTTGGCCGCGCTCGGCGCCGAACACCTGCGGGCCATGCTGGCCGAGTTGGGCGAGAAGCGGCTTCGGGCCTCGGTGGTTGGAATATGTTCGGCCTTTTGACGCTTTAGCCCCCTAGACGGCGGTGACGATAGTTGTCGCACGTGCCAATTAGAATTGCCGCCAGCCGTTGGAGAGGGACCGCCGCGATGTCACACGATCTCATCGACACTACCGAGATGTATTTGCGCACCATCCTCGAGCTCGAGGAGGAGGGCGTCCCTCCGTTGCGCGCACGCATCGCCGAGCGGTTGCACCAGAGCGGCCCCACCGTCAGCCAGACCGTCGCCCGCATGGAGCGCGATGGGCTCGTCACCGTCGTCGAGTCCGACCGCCACCTCGAGCTGACCCACGGTGGCCGCGCCCACGCCGTCGCCGTCATGCGCAAGCACCGCTTGGCGGAGTTGCTTCTGGTCAACGTAATCGGCATGCCATATGAAGAAGCCCATGATGAAGCCTGCCGCTGGGAGCACGTGATGAGCGATGCCGTGGAGAGGCGGGTTTACGAGCTGCTCAATCGCCCCACCCGCTCGCCCTACGGCAACCCCATCCCAGGCCTCGAGGCCCTCGACGTCGCCGTCAAGGAGCCCGCCACCAACGGCCCGTCCGAGCGCAACCTCGCCTTCCCCGGCCTGACTGGCAGCGTCGTCGTGCGCCGCATCTGCGAGTCGGTCCAGACCGACGCCGAGGTCCTACGCCAGCTCCACGCCGCCGGCATCGACCCGGGCACCACCGTCACCGTGGCCCAGGAGCGCGACGGCGTCCGCATCGACCAGGGCACCGACCAGATCCGCCTTCCGCGCGAGGTCGCCTCCCGCGTGTTCGTGACCGCCCGCTAACCTCCGTCCACAAACGACAGCCTGGTCCCCGCCCGCGCCCGGCAGCCCACGTCGGCCCGGCGCATCGGCTCGGCTCAATTGCTCGCCACGCCCTCTATTACGCGGGCCGTGCCGCGGGCTTACAGAGCGCCTTGCTCCGAGATCTCCGCCAGCGCCGGCACCACCACAGGCCACACCTCGGGCGGCGGCATCTGGTGCCCCAGGCCATCCACGACCATGAGCCGTGCCCGCGGAATCGCCGCGGCCAGCGCCTCCCCGTGCGGCAACGGGAACAATGGATCCTCTGTCCCGTGAATCACCAGCACCGGAACCCCGATCCTGGCCAACCCGTCCCGCCGCACCGGCTCCCCGCCGTCCTCCAGGATCCCGTGGTTGGTCTGACCGGCCGCCATGTCCGCCGTCCGGTCGAAGACCCGCCCCGCGATCGCCCGGATGCGCTTCTCATCCACCGGAATCGAGCCCGCGTACACCTTTTCGGCCGCCACGAAGTAGTCAATCACCGCGTCGCGGTCCTGCCAGTCGACCTCGGGTGCGAAACCGGCGATGCGTGCCGCGGGCGGAGGAAGCTCCACTTCGGACGGTGTAATCGCGCTCGTCGACATCAGGGTCAAGGTGGTCACCCTCTCTGGATGCTCGATGATCACCCGCTGTGCGATCCCGCCGCCCATCGATATCCCCACCACGTGAGCGGCCTGGATGCCAAGGGCGTCAAGCACTCCCACCGCGTCGTCGCACAGGTCCAACCCGGTATAGCCGGGCTTGCCCACCGCATAGCTCGTCGACTGCCCGGTGTCCCGGTAGTCGTAGCGGATCACGAACCGGCCGGCGGTGGCCAGCTGCTCGCAGAGCTCCTCGTCCCACCAGTCCATGGATCCGCCGAAGCCGCAGAGCAGCAGGATGGCGGGATCGGCCCGCTGCCCGAAAGTCTCGACGCACAACTCCGCGCCGTTCGCTGTGATCATCATCGGCTCCACCCCACCGTCTCGGCTACCGGTGTGGACCGCACCGCTCAGCGCGGCCCACACCCGTTCGACGCCGGATCCGGTTGCCCCACAGCCCTTGTCATGTCGGGGTTGATGACCTCGCCCTTGCCGGCATCCGGCACATAGACGATACTATCCGTCAGATCCGACAGTCCGGCTGAACTCGGCGATCCAGTTGGTCTCCCATGTCTGTCCCCCGTCCGTGGAGAACGCCTGCTCCCACCTCGCCTCGTCGGGCGCGATGCGTATCCACATGTAGCGGCACGTGATGGGGATGCCCTCGTAGTCCTCCTCGGAGGTGAACACCCCGACCCCGTCCTCCCCGAACCGGCCGACCACCGGTGGCAGGCTCAGCGTGCCGGTCCGGCTGTTCGCCCAGTAGATGGACCAGGTGTCGCTCTCCTTGTCGTACAGGCGCAGCGTCACGCCGCCGAATCCCTGGGACGGGAACTGAACCTCATCGATGTTGGCCGCGCCATCGAAGGCGCTCCAACACTTCGTGTAACCCTCGAACTCGTACCACTCGTCGCTACCCTTGAGCACCTCGCGCAGGCGCCGCTGCTTCGAGGTCCATCCGCCCACAAGGAAGGTGAAGTTGTTCTCCATGCCCGGACGCTAACGCCGGCCCACTGACATCTTCTGTCAGCTGACTCGGCCCCTCACCGCCCACGCCCGCGCCGTCAGCCTTATCTCGCCCTCCCCCAACGTTTCCCGCAGGCGCTCCCGCAATTCGCTCCGGCGGTCCTCACTCAACGACATCGCGTACCCGGGCGCGGACCCTTGCCCCCCAAGGAAAGGCCGCCAGTAGTCATCGAACCCCTCGAAGATGGTAGGTATGTCGATCGGTTCCACCGCCACCTCTCCCATCCCGGCCCACAGCTCGCGCAGCCCTTCGGGCCGGCACATCGAGAACCGCCGCCCCTCATCGAGCTCCTCCGCCTCCGGATCCAGCTCCACCGCCGCGTCCCAGAAGTACCGCATCATCTCCATGCCCTCGGCGTAATCCCAGACATAGGCCGCGACCAAGCCACCATGCTTGGCCACCCGGGCGCACTCGCCCACGGCCCGCGCCGGTTCCGGCACGAAGTTGAGTGCCAGTCCACTAACGACAGCATCAAACTCGTTGTCCCCCAAAGGGATGGCCCGGGCATCGCCCACGTGAAACTCGACGCCGGGGTTCCTGGCCTTCGCCACCCCGAGGAACCCCTCCGACAGGTCCACGCCCACCACGGCGCTCGGCTGCGCTCCAGCCACGATCGCACCGGCCAGCGCCCCGGTGCCGCACCCCACGTCCAGCCAGCGCGCACCCGCGTCCACCCCCAGCCAGCGCACGAACTCCGCCGCCACAACACGGCTCCACCGCGCCACGTAGCGGTCGTACCCTTCCCCCACCGCCCACACATCATGCTTGTCGACAGACATGGATAGCAGCATAGGGGCGACCGCTACCGTGCCAGCGGCAAGCCGCAGGGTATTGCCAATTCGTGGTGGGCAAAACTCTGCACACCCATCGGGAGGTGTGAAGAACTGTCACCGCAAAAAATGGGGCTCCCCCCGGCGCGACACGCCGGCATTGTTTCGGTGGCCGGCATTGTTTCGGTGGCGCGCATTCCCTTGCGCGCCACCGACACAGCGTTGTTCCCTCCCACTTGCTAGCTGCAGCCGCTTGTCGAGCCGCAGCCTTCGCACACGTAGCAGCTGCCCGCGGGCCGCATCTTGGTACCGCAGGTGTAGCATAGCGGCGCGTCGGAAGCCTTACCCGTCAACGCTTCCAGCGCCTCGGTCGAGGATCCGACCCGCTCCACCGACACCTGCTGCGGAACCGCGGGCGCGATGGCCGTCGCGGTGACGGCCGGCGGCACATACTCGACGCCGTTCTCCTCCGCCTCGAGCCGCGCGGCCCGCTCGCTGGCCGTGAAGACACCCAACTCGGCCCGCTGGTCATAGGGCAGGAAGTCGAGGGCCAGCCGCCGGAAGATGTAGTCCATCACCGAGTTCGCGATCCGGATGTCCGGGTCGTCGGTCATCCCGGCCGGCTCGAACTTCATGTTCATGAACTTCTCGACGTAGGTGCGCAGCGGCACGCCGTACTGCAGGGCCACCGACACCGCGATGGAGAACGCGTCCATCACCCCGGCCAGCGTGGATCCCTGCTTGCCTAGCTTCAGGAACACCTCGCCGAGCCCATCGTCCGGATAGGACGATGCGGTGAGGTACCCCTCAGCGTCCCCGACCGCGAACGAAACCGTCTGCGACGGCCGCTTCTTGGGCAGCCGCTTGCGCACCGGCCGGTACTCGACAATCTTCTCCACCACCGGCGCCGAAACCGTCGCAGTGGCTGTCTCTTTCTTGGCCACGCTCAACGGTTGCCCGACCTTGCAGTTGTCGCGATAGATCGCCACCGCCTTGAGCCCGAGCTGCCAGCCGTCGAAGTACATCTTCTCGACGTCCTCGACCGTGGCCGACTCCGGCATGTTCACCGTCTTGGAGATCGCCCCGGAGATGAACGGCTGCACCGCCGCCATCATCAGCACATGCCCCATCGGCGAGATCGCTCGCTCGCCCATGGCGCAGTCGAAGACGGCGTAATGCTCCGGCTTCAAGCCGGGCGCGTCAACGACATGCCCATTGGCCGCGATGTGCTCGCTTATCGCTTCGATCTGCTCCTGCTGGTACCCAAGAGTCTTCAAAGCCCGCGGCACAGTCTGGTTGACGATCTGCATGCTTCCGCCGCCGACCAGCTTCTTGAACTTCACCAATGCCAGGTCAGGCTCGACGCCCGTGGTGTCGCAGTCCATCATGAAGCCAATGGTGTTGTGGCTGACGAACCCACTCGCGACATAGGTCACGTTGTCCGGCACGGACAGGTCGTAGGTGGGCTGCACCCCGCCGTCCTCGTTCGCCTCCACTATCTCGAACAGGTAGTCCAGCACCCGTCCGAGCCGACGGTCGAGGGTCTCCTCGAAGATACGGCGCGCGATAAACCTTGACACACCACCGGTTTTGCGCAGCGACAGCATAGCGGCGTCGCGGAACCGGTGACCCACGGGGATCAGTTCGTTCCAGGTTCCCGCGGGCAGGCAGACGCGGTCGTTCTTGTAGCCCGATGCCTCCGGCTCCAGGGCGACAAGCAGCTCGTTCTTGCGCCGGCCCAGGAAGCCCACGATCTCGTCGAAGTTGAGCGTGTGGTCGAGGTTGCGGACCCGCACCTGGTGGATGTCGCCGCCCCAGCCGCTCGCCGTGGTCCGGGTCGTAGTCGCGATCCCCAGGAATAGAAGCAACGTCGCCACCTCTGCGGCGAACCCGGACGATGCGGTGGAGAGCGCCGGAACCCCCTGCGACACCGAGCCATCGGCCTCGAACAGCCCACGCAGGAAGGCGGCGTAGACGGCGGGATCGTTGCTTTCGAGGATCGCCGACGGCACCCGCGGTGTCCAACCCTTACCCACGTGGTCGACCCCGGGAAGGTCCTTGGCGAACCCGGCCGCCTGCCACCAGCGCGCCAGCCGAACCGACTGGAGGACGACCTCCTGGTACCCGCCCGCCTGGGCCACCACGGGCTCCAGCCCGAACAGCGACTTGCTCAGTATGCGAATCCGCTCGACCACATCAAGATCCGTGTCCGCGACGCAGAGCCGGATGCCCTTGGCGTGCAGGCTGCCGTCGCCCATGAAGTAGCCGACCAGCTCGGCAAGCTCGGTGTCGACCACGTCCGGGACGGTCAGGCCGTGGTCGCCCGCATAATAGGCCTGATCCAGCACGGGCAGCGGGACCCGTCGAGGTCCACCGACAAGCGTGCGCATCTGCATGGGCACGATGTCGCCGGTTGCCACCTCGGCCAGCCTCTTCCACACCCACTCACCGGTTGCGCGGTCAACCACCTTGACGCGGTGTGCGAGCGTGCCTTGGATCCGGTAGCCGCCGCCCGTGACGATCCTGCGCGTCGGCTCCTCACCGTTGACGAAGAACTTCGTCGCCCGGCGCGGACCGTCGTCGGTGGACACGGTCATATCCAAGTCCTGCCAACGGTTTCCGTAGACATCACCGATCTCGCCCAGCCGCATTGGTCCCCTGTCCGTGGTGACCAAGGCATCCGCAGTGAGGCAACCGGTCGGGGCCAGCACGCTCGCCTGCGCGTTGCGCCACCCCACCTGCTCGCCAAGCTTGTTCCCCAGCTCCCACTCGGCGACCGCGGCATCCGCGACCGGCCCGCTGGCCAACGCCCGCGCCGCCTCCGCGTGCTTGCGCATCACCCGCTGATGCGGCAAGGCATTGCGGGCATAACCTTCATACGCGCCAACGGCCGCGGCCAGCTCCGCCGACCGCCGGTATGCCACGCCCGTCATCAACGCCGTGATCGATGCCGCGACAGCACGCCCGGCCTCCGAGTCATACGCCAGCCCGGACGCCATCAACAGAGCGCCCAGATTGGCGTAACCGATGCCCAGCTGCCGATAGGCCCGTGTGTTCTCGGTGATCTTCTTGGTCGGGAAATCCGCGAACGAGATCGAGATGTCCATCGCCGTGATGACCAACTCGACCGACTTCGAGAACTGCGCTACGGCAAGGCTCCCATCCTGCCCCAAGAACTTCAGCAAGTTCAGCGAAGCCAGGTTGCAGGAGGTGTCGTCCAAACTTAGGTACTCGGAGCACGGGTTACTTGCCGTGATCCGCCCAGTCTCGGAGCAGGTGTGCCAGTCGTTGATGGTGTCGTCGTACTGGATGCCGGGGTCGGCGCACTCCCACGCCGCCTGCGCCAGGCGCCGGAACAACGCCCGCGCATCGACGGTCTTAATCACGCTTCCGTCAAGGCGCCCCAACAGATCGAAGGACTTCCCGTCCTCCACCGCCCGCATGAACTCGTCGGTCACGCGCACCGAGTTGTTGGCGTTCTGGTATTGAACACTGACGATGTCGTGGCCGCCGAGGTCCATGTCGAAACCGGCGTCCCGCAGCGCCCGAATCTTGTCTTCTTCACGCGCCTTGGTGTCGATGAACTCCTCGACATCGGGATGGTCCACATCCAGGATCACCATCTTCGCCGCGCGCCGGGTCGCACCGCCCGACTTGATGGTCCCGGCGCTCGCATCGGCGCCCCGCATGAAGCTCACGGGACCGGACGCGGTGCCGCCCGAGGACAACAGCTCCTTGCTCGACCGGATCCGGGACAGATTGATGCCCGACCCCGAGCCGCCCTTGAAAATCAAACCCTCTTCTTTGTACCAATCCATAATGGAGTCAACAGAATCCTCCACCGACAGGATGAAGCAGTTATGCACCCGCAGGTTCCCGGCGAGAAACTCACCCGACTCGGTCTGGATGTCATAGACCTCCATCGCGCCAAGGGGTTCGATACGCGCGATCTCCAACCGCTTGGTCTCCGCGGCGGCGTGCCCGGGAAGGTCGAAGCTCGCCTCGAGCTTCGCCGTTTTCACCGGGTCGATGAAGCCGATCTCGTCCGCGAAGATTCGTCGATCACCAGCGTTCTGGATCCTCACCGACCAGCATCCATGCCGGTCCGGACGCGCATCCGGCTTGAACGACACTCGGCTGAAGATCCCGAAACGGAGCAGCAGCGACTGCACCCCGCGGATCAACTTCTCGGACACCATGTCCACGGCCACGAGGGTGGAAAGCTCCCGCCGGGAAACGTAGCCCTCGGCCTGGAAGATGCTGCGCAGGTAGGCGGCGACTACCGGTAGCGGGGCAGTGAACAGCGCGGCCGGGACCTCCAGGTCGACGCCACGGGCGCGCAAACCCCAGCGAGAGACGAAGTCTCCCACGGCCTCCGCGTGGTCCTTCAGCTCGATGACACCCTCGCCGAACGACTCGCGCCGGTGCCACTCCAGCTGATCCCCGGGGCGCAGCGTCGCGGCCTCGACGAAACCGCCGGTTCCCTGCCCCGTCGCCTTCCACACGAGGTGATCGCCGGTGACGTCGAGGGTGTACCCGGCTTTGGTGTGCAACCGCAGCACATCCCTGACTCCGTTGGTCTTCACCGCAACGATCTTCGTGAGGCCGTGGGCGTCGTAGACCTTTGTCCCGATCGCGTTCTTCTCGACCAGCTCACCGATGGGCACCAAGCCAGCGGGCGTGCTCACCAGGGCGTGGTAGGGCAGGCATGCCGAAACCTGCTGAGGCGAAGCCGTTCCCACGTTGAACCAGACCGGGGAGTTGAAGCTGAACACCTGGTGCAGCAGCATCCATGTCAGCTCGTGGTCGAAGATCTCGGCGTCTTCCTCGCTCGCGAAATACCCGAACTCCTCGCCCGCCGCCCTGTACTTGCCGACCACCCGCCCGATCAGTTGCTTGAGGCTCCACTCCCGCTCCGGTGTCCCGATGGCCCCGCGGAAGTACTTGGTGGTCACGATGTTGGTGGCGTTGACGCTCCAAGAGTCGGGAAACTCGACGCCTTTCTGCTCGAAGTTGATGGAACCGTCGCGCCAGTTGGTCATCACCACGTCGCGGCGTTCCCACGTCACCTCGTCGAACGGGTGCACGCCGGCGGTCGTCCAAACTCTTTCCAGCTTCAGACCGCGCTGGGTCGCGCTCTCCCCCATCTGCCTTGCCCCCTCTATTCTTCGTTTGCCTCTTCCGTCTTTGCCTTGCGTAGCAGCTCGATTTCTCTGACGAAGTCGTCCGCCGACTGGAAGTTCTGATACACCGACGCGAATCTCAGATACGCGACCTCATCGAGTTCTCTGAGCGGCCCCAAAATGGCCAGGCCCACTTCTTGGCTCGGCACCTCTGCCGCGCCGCGGGCTCTGACCGCATCCTCCACGCGCTGGGCGAGCAGCGCGATCGCGTCCTCCGCCACGGGTCGCCCCTGGCATGCCTTGCGCACCCCGTTCATGATCTTGCCGCGGCTGAACGGCTCGGTGACGCCGCTGCGCTTCACGACGGCGAGCACAGCCTCTTCCACCGTCGTGAACCGCTTTCCGCACTCCGGGCAATGCCTCCTTCGGCGGATTAACGCACCATCTTCGGCTTCCCTTGAATCGACCACGCGGGAGTCTGGATGGCGGCAATATGGGCACCGCAAGACGCACCACCCTCCCAGTCATGTGGCTACTCAAAGTGATGGCCTGACCGCGCTAAACCCCAATCTATAGAGTCTGGGCGCTAGTCGACCACAAGATGTAGTGGAATGACCTTAGACCCAGACCTTCGCCCCGGGCAAGCCGACACACGGCGTGTTGTGGAGAAGATTTCGAACACCTATACGATTGATCCTGGAAACGCCGCCTCGTACGCATGTTTGAAACTTAGTTCGTGTCCGTTTACTATCTTGTCGTCACGGACATTAAGAATGGGAGTCCTGCGATGTCCCCTAATGAGCGTGCGCGGCCCGGGTTTAAGAACACGCGCCCGAGTTCCGCGCCCTCCGGCGCCGGCCCGATGCGGGCGGTCGCTTCCACGAGCGCCTCCGCCTCCGATCTGGCCGAGTCCGACCTGAGCAGCCGGCAGCGCCGCATCCTCACCGTGATCCGCGAGTGGGTGGAGGCCAACGGCTACCCTCCCACCGTCCGTGAAATCGGTGACGCTGTAGGCCTGGTTTCCCCGTCCTCCGTGGCCTACCAACTCAAAGAGCTTGAGAAGAAAGGGTTCCTGCGCCGCGACCCGGCCCGCCCGCGCGCCGTCGATGTGCGCAGCCTCGACGACGACGAGGCCGCCCGCTCCGCCCGCCCCACCCCGGCCTATGTGCCGCTGCTCGGCCGCATCGCCGCCGGTGGTCCGATCCTGGCCGAGGAGCACGTCGAGGAGGTTCTGCCGCTGCCCCGCGAGCTGGTCGGCCAGGGCACCCTCTTCTCGCTCCAGGTCAAGGGAGACTCGATGATCGAGGCGGCGATCTGCGACGGCGACATCGTCGTGGTCCGCCAGCAGCCCACCGCCGAAAACGGCGACATCGTCGCCGCGATGATCGACGGTGAGGCGACGGTCAAGGTCTACCGGCTGCGCAGCGGGCATGTGCAGCTGGTGCCGCGCAACACGGCATATCAGCCCATCCCGGGCGACCAGGCCACGATCCTCGGCAAGGTCGTCGCGGTGATGCGCCGCGTTTAGATAGGGATTTATAACCGCAGGTCCGTTAGGGTACTCGCCGTATCTCCCGGCGACCAGACCTCCGTGCGTGGTTGCGGTTTGTCAGCGGCTGGCGCCGCTGACAAGACCCTCACGCCTTCAACGGAGCACGGCCGGCGTCAAATGCCGGCGTCAGCGGTGTTGCTGGCCGTAACCCTGGTCGGGAGGGTCCTGGTACCCGTAGCCGGGCTGCTGCCCGTACTGCTGCTGCTGCGGAGGCGGGGGTTGGTAATACGGATCCTCGTACCCGTACTGCGGTGGGGACGTCCCGTAGACGTTGCCGCCGCCCTGGGGCGAGCCATAGGCGTTGCCGCCGCCCTGCTGCGGAGACCCGTAGACGTTTCCACCGCCCGGCGGCGGACCGTAACCCTGGTCCTGGTATCCGTACGCCGGATCCTGGTACGCATACCCTCGCTGGTCGCCGTAGTAGTCGTCCTCGTAGCCGTCGCCACCGCGGCGCCCGCGCCCGCGGTCGTCGGCTCCTTCATCGAAGTCCTCGTCACGCCGCCGGTTGCGGGACCGCCTGATCCCGATGACGCCCAGCAGCACCAGCAGCAGACCGAACACGCCGATCGAGCCGATGAGCAGGTAGAGCCGGGTGGTGCTGGAGATCAGCTCGGACCACCAGGCCTTGTCTCCGGCCGCCGGCGGCGGCTGTACCTGGGCCGCGGGCGAGGGTGGGTTAGGGTCCTCGTTGTTGGGCGTATAGCTGAGCAGCTGCGGCTTGATCTTGGTCGTGTTCTCGAACTGCGCGACGTCGGAGATGGTCCAGAACTTGCCGTCGGGGCTGTAGGCGATCGCCTCGCCCCACGGCTCGGACGGCAGCGGCGTGACCTTGGGCTTGCCGTTGGTGATCGCCTTGACGATGTCGCCGTCCGGCACGTCCCATTCCAAGGCGTCCGCATAGGTCCGCAGCACCACCTTCTTGCGATCGGCCGACATCGTCGCGCCGGTCACCACGGTCCGCCCGGTGCCGCCGAACGGGTTTTCCGTGTTGGTCTTGGGCAGGGTCACCTTGCCGAGCTGCTTCATCGGCACGCCGTTGGTGCTGTTCTCCTGCAACGGCCCGGTGGGTGCGAAAATGAGCGACTCGAGCTTGGTGATGATGATGGGCAGCCCGTCGGCGCCGATGACCATCGCCTCGGCGTCGTACTTCTTACCGTCCGGATAGGACAGACGGTACGGCCCCGTGATCTTGTCGTTGGCGAGCTTCCACACCGCCACGGTCGGGCGAACCGCGGTGTTGTCGCCGATGTCGGCGATCCACATCGTGCCCTGGGCGTCGACGGCGAGGTCCTCGGGGTCGCGCGGTGTCGCCGGGTACCCGATAGGCGAGCCGACCACCGCACACGTCGATGGGTTTAGCTTGAAGACCTTGCGCCGGGTGTCGGTGCTCGCCTGGTCGTTGGCCGCATATATGACGCCGTTGGACACGGCGATGCCCGAGATCTGCAGCGCGTTCTTGTCGGTGACCGTGCACACCTCGGTGCCCGGCACCGCGGGCGGCGCGGCGGCGGCCGACGGGTTGGGAGTCGGCGTGGGTGCGGCGAGAGCCGCAGCGGGCAACCCGCCGAGCAGGACGCCCACCAGCGCCACCAACGCTATCCGTACTCCCGATACCCGCATCGGCACAGTGTGACATACACGCGCCGCCATCGGCTTCCCCGCGCGGGCAGGCGTTACCGGGCCCACTCCCGCTCGGTGATCCGGTATTTGACCAGCTCAGCGGCGAGGTCGGCGCTCACCCGCGCCCGCACCTGGGTGCCGCCGGCGGCGTGGCTCGACTCCAGCACCTCACCGGTCCGGTGGATTCTGTCCACGAGCTGGCCGCGGTCATACGGGATGAGAACCGAAAGCTCAACGGCGGGGCGGGGCAGCCTTGCCTCGATCGCCGAACGCAGCTCGTCGAGGCCGGCTCCGGTGCGCGCCGAGACGAAGATCGCGTCGGGCCAGTCGTGTTTCAGACGCAGCAACGTCTCCTGGGTGGCGGCATCAACCTTATTCACTACCAGCAGCTCGGGCAGGCGGTCGGCGCCCACCTCGGCGAGCACCTCGCGCACGGCCCGCACCTGCTCCTCCGGGTCCGGATGCGCCCCGTCCACGACATGCAGGAGCAGATCCGCGTCCGCGACCTCCTCGAGCGTGGACCGGAACGCCTCGACCAGCTGGTGCGGCAGGTGCCGCACGAAGCCGACCGTGTCGGAGAGCGTGAACTCGCGCCCGTCCCTGGCGGTGACCCGTCGCGTCGTCGTGTCCAGGGTGGCGAACAGCGCGTCCTCGACCAGCACCCCGGCACCCGTCAGCCGGTTCAGCAGGCTTGACTTGCCCGCGTTGGTGTACCCGGCGATCGCCACCGCCGGCACGGCCCGCCGCTGCCGCCGGGACCGCTTGATGTCCCGGATGGTCCTCATGCCCTCGATGTCCCGCTTCAGCTTGGCGATCCTGGTCCGGATCCGCCGCCGGTCGGTCTCGAGCTTGGTCTCACCGGGGCCGCGCAGGCCTACGCCGCCGTTGCCACTGGCGGAACCACCGGCCTGACGGGACAGCGCCTCACCCCAACCGCGCAGCCTCGGCACGAGGTACTGCAGTTGGGCCAGCTCGACCTGGGCCTTGCCCTCCCTGCTCTTGGCGTGCTGCGCGAAGATGTCCAAGATCAGTGCTGTCCGGTCGATGACCTTGACCTTGGTCTTCTCCTCGAGGTTGCGCAGCTGGCTCGGGCTCAGCTCGCCGTCGCAGATCACCGTGTCGGCGCCGTTCAGCTCCACCGCGGCTCGAAGCTCCTCCACCTTTCCGCGGCCGATGAAGGTGGCCGCGTCGGGCGTCGGCCGCCGCTGGATGAGCCCCTCGAGCACCTGCGAGCCGGCCGTCTCGGCCAGGGCCGCCAGCTCCGCGAGGGAATTCTCCGCGTCCGCTATGGTGCCGGAGGTCCACACGCCGACCAGAACGACCCGCTCGAGGCGAAGCTGCCGATATTCGACCTCGGTGATGTCCGCGAGCTCGGTGGATAGCCCGCCCACGCGCCGCAGGGCGTTACGCTCTTCGAGCGCGAGTGTTTCGTTGTCTACCGGGTTGTCTTCTTTGGTTCGCAAGTTCGCCTCCTCACCCTCGATGCTGGCATGTGATACCTCTGAACAGCGAGCGGTATTTCGCAGATTGCCGGGGATACTTGGGTCGTGCGATCTTGAAAGTTCGGCACAGGCATCGCCTTCCAGGGCAATCTGCCGCGCGTCGCTTTGCACGCGCACAAGACATAAAGCACGCGTACAAGACATAAAGAAGGGTAGGCAAAGGTGACCACCATCAGGCTTCCGAGCGCCGGTTTCTCCATCACGGTGCGGGTCGCGGTCACCGCCGACGCCTCGGCGATCGGGCGGCTCACCACCGCGGTGGGCGAGGCCGGGGCGATCGTGACGGCGCTCGACGTCGTCGACTCCGACCACATGCGCGTCGTGGCCGACCTGACCTGCGACACGGCCGACGCCTTCCACGCCGACCAGGTGGTGGCGGCGCTGCGCGAACTTGACGGGGTCGAGGTGCGCAAGGTCTCCGACCGCACCTTCCTGCTCCACCTGGGTGGAAAGATCGAGGTCACCCCCAAGGTCGCGCTGCGTACCCGTGACGAGCTCTCCCGTGCCTATACCCCAGGAGTCGCCCGGGTGTGCCAGGCGATCGCCGACAATCCGGACGACGCCCGCCGCCTGACCATCAAACGAAACACCGTGGCGGTCGTCACCGACGGCTCCGCCGTCCTCGGCCTGGGCAACCTCGGCCCCAAGGCGGCCCTTCCCGTGATGGAGGGCAAGGCCGCCCTCTTCAAGCGATTCGGCGGGGTGGACGCCTGGCCGGTGTGCCTCGACACCCAGGACACCGACGAGATCGTCAATATCGTGCGGGCGATCGCCCCGGTCTACGGCGGCATCAATCTCGAGGACATCGCCGCCCCGCGATGCTTCGAGATCGAGGAGCGGCTGCGCGACCTGCTCGACATCCCGGTCTTCCACGACGACCAGCACGGCACCGCGATCGTCGTCCTGGCCGCGCTCACCAACGCCCTTCGCGTGGTCGGCAAGAAGCTGGGCGAGGTGACCGTCGTGGTCTCCGGCGCCGGCGCGGCCGGCACGGCCATCATGAAACTCCTTCTGCGACAAGGGATTGGCAACATCATCGCGTACGATCGCCGGGGCGTGCTGCACCGCAACCTGCCCGACATGTCCGCCTCCTGGCAGTGGCTGGCCGAGCACACCAACAAGAATCACTACGAAGGCGATCTTCCCGGCGCGCTGCGCGGGGCGGACGTTTTCATCGGCGTCAGCGCGCCCAACATCCTCACCGGCGACGACATCGGCGGCATGGCCAAGGACTCGATCGTGTTCGCGCTGGCCAACCCGGACCCGGAGGTGGATCCGCGCGAGGCGCGCAAGCACGCCGCGGTCGTGGCGACGGGCCGCTCCGACCAGCCCAACCAGATCAACAACGTGCTCGCGTTCCCAGGCGTGTTCCGGGGCATGCTCGACGCCCAGGCCGAGGAGTTCACGCTCGACATGGGGCTGGCCGCGGCCCAGGCGATCGCCGACGCGGTGGGCGAGGACAAGGTGAACCCGAGCGTGATCGTGCCGAGCGTCTTCGACAGCAAGGTGGCGCCGGCGGTGGCGAGCGCGGTCAGGGCCGTCGCCATCCACACCACCGGCATCGTCCTGGACTCCTCACTCGACCAATCTGGAGGGTCTCGGTGACGGCAGACATCCGTACGCTCGAAGAGATCTCCGAGTTGCAGGCGGTGTGTGATCTGTTCGGCGAGACGTGGCCGACGCCGCAGGGGCATCCGCCGACCACTGTCGGGCTACTCAAGGCGCTTGCGCACACCGGAAATTACGTTTCCGGCGCCTTCCGCGACGGTCGCATGATCGGTGCGGCGGTCGCGTTCCTGGGCCTCCGGCAGCGGGTAGTGACCCTCTTCTCCAATCAGATCGCCGTGGATGCCGCCGCCGGCGGCCAGGGCGTCGGCATGGCAATCCAGTGCCACATGCGAGGTTGGGCGCTCGAGCATGACATCCACGAGATCAACTGGACTTTCGACCCTTTGATGGTGCGCAACGCCTACTTCTTCATCAACAAGGTCGGGGCACGAGGGGTCGAGTACCTGCCCGATTTCTACGGCGGCTCCTACGACCCAGGCAATGACGCCAGCGATCGTATCTTCGCAGTATGGGACCTCCGCCGCACCCGGCCCGAATCGCCGCCGGCGGACGAAGCTCCGCTGGCCCTGTTCGCGGACGCCTCCGGGGCACCCGCGGTCAACCACGAGGCGTACCGCTCCGATCGCTTTGCCATCCGGCCACCGGCGGACATCAAGGCATTGCGGCGCACCGATAGCGCGCTGGCCAACCTGTGGCGCGAACGGGTGCGCCAGATCTTGGGGTCGGCCCTTGACGCCGGTTACCGCCTAGTCGACGTCTCGCGCGACGGTCGCTACGTTATCGCGCGATAACGCTCGTCGCAGTGGTCCACGCTTTTGGGTTGGCAGCAAGGCGATGCGCTCACCCCAGCCGTCGGCGGGCATCGACTGGACTACCTTGTTCCATATACGACAAGCTGCGAACAGCTTGCCGCCCGATCCCTACGGTGGCCCCGCCATCGAAGCTGAGCAGCAGCCGGAGCGTCTGATCGGTCGTCGGCGCATCGTGCCGTCCATGCCTGACACTTCAATCACACTGTCGATCAAAGCATTCCGAGAGTAGTTGACACCGGCTAGATACAGTACGGACGCTGTAACGCTGATCGATGCCGCCATCGTCGCCGTGGTTACGATGCTTCCCCCAACGCTACGATGGGTCGGCCGCAGGCCTGGGGGATGGAAGAACGCTGTGAGGCAGTCTTGACATGGCCTGGCGCTAGGAACGAGCAGCGGTCCGGCGAAAGCGGTGAGCCCGAAGTATCCGCCAGCCGCCAGCGTAGCGACTTCGGGCATTGACTCAATGACAGCCAAGAGGTTCGTAAATAGATCAGGCTCGTCCGCAGCAACGATGACTACGTCCGGAGCCCACTTCCTGACGGTGTTAAGAGATGCGGCATCGAGCAGCGCGGAAACGAGCTCCACGTTCGATTCCCCTAAGCGCGCATTAGCCCGTAACCAGCCTGCTGCCGCATGAACCTTTGGCGTGCCTAGGAGATCAGGGGCAAGAAACGGCGTCTGCCGGTTCCGGTTCGATTCTGACACTACGTCGGGGTCGAGGAGCAGAAAAGACTCAACGCCAGCGAGCGCGAGCTGTACCAGAACGTTGCTTCCTACGCCGCCGAGCCCCAATATCGCCACCCGCGACCGGGCTAGCCTCGCTTGGGTTTCATCTGGGTGGGCTTGAGGAGTCAACACCAACCACACCGGCATCTGCCGCGACCATCGACCTTCATCCGGGTGAATCTTGTCTATCGTCAGTTGGCGCGCCCTTAGGAACTCGATGAACGCGGTGATCGACTCCGACCGCGCGTCATTTGGGATGGGCGCTTGTCCGCCAGCGCACCGCCTGAGTAGTTCCAGAACTTCTACTGCTACGTCCAAGGTCGCGAAACGAGTGCCAAAGTCCCAGTAGATACGAATCCTAGTAGGATCATCGCTACGCTCTAAATCGGTGACGGCGCTTTCTGTCGTTACGAACGATACATCTGGTCGGATATACATTTGTTCGTCCATGCATGCGAGCCGTTAGGCGTGCTTTGGTGCATGAGGTTCAAGCGCACCTCTGTCGGAAACTGAAGAGGCCGACTGACGCGTCCATTTTGGGGTCAGCCGGCCAGCCATCGCCTGCTTCAGCTTTCGAAGCTAGTCAAGAGCGCGCACTCGAGCACATCTGCCGTGCCCTCCTCCAGGACGACCATGACCCCTCCCTGCTTAGATCCAGGTACATGTATCTTTCAGCTTAAGCGAGACACGTAATGATCGGTAGTATCACGCCATGGCGGCGCAAGCTGTTCGTTCCTCGGCGATCACAGATGTTTGCCGCCAGCAAGACCCTCTACGGCCCCTGGCTACTCTCCTCATGTATGTGCACGCGTTAATCTATCTTGGCCCGGGTCCCGATAGCGACGATCATAGGCCCGGTTCCGCAGTAACAGCTCTACGAAAGGATGCGGAGTGCGCGAGGAGTCTCGTACTGGCCTACACGCGTGGGTTGGAACTGCAGCTGCCGTAATCTCGGCGCTTGCAACGCTATTCGCGGCTTACAACTGGCGCGTCTCAGCGTCGGGCACGGTCGGCTGGACAATCATATGTTTGGCCGAGGCAGCGGTTATCGGCTGGCTGGCCATCTACCTTTTCCGTCGAAGCCCGGTTCGCCTCCCTCGAGGCATCCGCGCTGAGAACCGCAGAATCCTGGAGTCGCTCTTCCGATCTGTATCAAAGGATTTTGAGGACCAACTCGCTGAGCTCTCTCGGTCCCAGATTAGCCTCTACGGTCGCCAAGTCCGAAACGCCCAGGTGCACCTGTTGGAATGGTTGGCTAGAGAGGTCGAGATGCCGAGCGTGCGGGCAACCGACATAGTACGGCGACTGGACTTGTGGCCGACCCGTGGCGTGTACCGCGCCGCAAACGCGAAGTTCATCAAGGACGGCGGCCGGATCTCCCGTGTGTTCCTTGCCAGCAGCGACCTGTTCAACAATGACGAGGAAGCGGCGGCGTTTTGGTCCATCCTTGAGGATCACAAGAGCATGGGGGTCAACGTAACCCTCCACATCATTGACCTTCTGGCGCCCGAATTCGCTGAAGACTACGTGATCTACCAAAAGGACGCGGTGCTCGTCGAGATCGAGCAAGGCGACGTCGACTTTTCGAGAGGAAAAGTCACTGTCTTCTTCGACTCGAGAACAATTGACGCCTACACCAAGCGTTTCCAATACCTTCACATGTCCAACGACACAAAGACGGCGTGCGAGGTGCTGGCGCTCTTCGAGAAGTACTTCGTGAACGTCTCGCCCGGACGTCCATTCGGCGCGCGAAAGGCAGCCTTCATGCGCGACGCGCGCTGACGCGAGCTGGACACCTGCACATTAGCCGGTTATATATTGGCGTGGCACACGGCTGCGGATTCCAGAGACGACATCGTAGTTGTTTGTCCCCCAACGCTGCGCGATCGCTTCGGCGGTCAGCATGGCGTCGCCGCTGCACCCAAGCAGAACGACGGTGTCGCCAACTTTCGCCGGGACTTTCTCAGGTACCCTAAGCAGAGCCTGGTCCATGAAGACGCTTCCAACTACGTCCGCACTTACCCCGTTATCCATAAGGACGACGTTGGCGCCGTCGGGGTAACGGCGAAGGCCATCGGCGTATCCGACCCCGATCGTCGCCACGCGCTCAACCCGATTGGCGATGTACTTCCAGGCATAACCCACGCCCTGGCCGGGACCGATCTCCTTGACACTGGTGAGGTTCGCTTTCCACTCCAGAACCGGGGCAACGCCATCGGGCAGTCGAGTGAAATCCGACGGAGGCAGGCCATAGCCTGCAATCCCCATGCGCACCATGCCCATCCTCGCATCGGGCAGACGCAGGGCGCCCGGCGAATTGGCTAGATGGATCAGCGGCTTAAGTCCAGCCTTGGTCACTAGGTCGACCGATTCCTGAAACTCCTTGAGCTGACGTTCCGAATGGGTCAGATCATCGAGGTCAGCCGAGGTGAAGTGGCTGGCCAAGCCGACGATGCACGCGAGCACCTGCTGAGGCAGATCGTCAAGGAGGTTCGCCAGCTCTGCTACGCCCGCGCCGGACCGAGCCATTCCGGTGTCCGCTTCGAGGTGAACGAGCGGCTTCTTCCCGTATCGGCTGGCTGCGGTGTATGCCGCGTCGAAGTGATCACGCCGCCAGGCGAGGAAGTGGATATTGTGGGCTACGCAGTAATCGATCTCTTGATCGTCCATGGCGCACATGATCAAGATGGGCGCGTCCAATCCAGCGTCCAGCAGACTGTCAGCCTCACCAATCGTGGCCACACCAAGCATGTCCACCGCGCCAGACCGGATAGCCTCTTGCGCCATCCGCACCAGCCCGTGCCCATAGGCGTTGGCCTTAACGACCTGCAGCATGCCGGTGCCGGCCACCCGGCGCAAGATCCTCAGGTTGGCATGGAACTGAAGAACATCAACATCACACCAGGATGATCTGTATGTCGAGCGCAAAAGAATCCTATCGGTCTCGTTCAATAATTCTCAGCGCCTGGTCCACGAGGTCCGGGGCGACGCCATCGAGCCAGCATATCGAGGGCTGGCGGCGGAACCATGAGCGCTGACGACGCACGAACCGCCGCGTTCCGACCACCGTTGACAAAAATGCTTCGTTCTCGTGCCACTCCCCAGCGAGATACGCGAGAATCTGCTGGTAACCGAGGGCACGGCTGGCCGTCTTACCGTCGCGAAGACCTTTGTTCTCGAGCTGCCGGACCTCGTCTACCAAGCCCTCGCGCCACATCTTGGCCACCCGACGCTCGATCCGATCGTCAAGGTCCTCCCGGTCGACCGCGATCTGCACGGCGTCATAGACCCGTTTCGGCTCGGTCGGCAGCGCCGCGGTGAAGGGCCGCCCGGTCAGCGCGATGACCTCAAGAGCCCGCACGATCCGGCGCCCGTTCGACGGAAGGATCTTCGCCGCCGCCTCCGGGTCCAACTCGGCGAGCCGGAGATGCATCTGAGCCGGCCCCACGGTCGCCAACTCAGCCTCCAGGCCCACGCGTAGGCCGCTGTCGGTACCCGGGAAATCAAAATCTTCTAAAACGGCCCGGACATATAGCCCCGATCCCCCCACAAGCAGGGGAATCCTTCCCCTCGCCACAATCTTGTCAATCTCGGCCCGCGCGAGCGTCTGGTACTCCGCGACGCTCGCCGCCTGAGTCACCGGCCAGATATCGAGCAGGTGATGCGGAACCCCTTCGCGTTCGGCCATGGTCAGCTTGGCGGTGCCGATGTCCATGCCCTGGTAAAGCTGCATGGAATCGGCGTTGACGACCTCGCCGCCGAGCCGGTGCGCCAGCGCGATGGACAGGGCGGACTTGCCCGCTGCCGTCGGGCCGACCACCGCAATCACCGTCATTGCACAAACGTAACCGGATCGTGCCCTTTGCTGCGCCGACGAGGCGATGCGGCGAGACGATTAAGGCCGTAAGGTCACGATGTTTGGTGGCTAACCATACTGTGCTACCCACATGTGACAATGCGCTATGGCGGGGTCCATCATTGGATACCCGGGGAGAACGAGGTTAAAGATGAGCAGCGACTGGGCTAGCTACGGCCGGGTGGACGCCGACGGCACGGTTTGGGTCAAGACCGCCGCCGGCGAGCGGGCCGTCGGGTCGTGGCAGGCGGGCACGCCCGAGGAGGGTCTCGCGCATTTCGTCCGCCGCTTTGAGGACCTGCTGACCGAGGTAACGCTGCTGGAGACGCGGCTGGCGTCGGGCGCGGCGGATGCCTCGCAGACCCTGACGACCGCCAAGCGGTTGCGCGGCGGCCTCGACGAAGCGCATGTGGTCGGCGACATCGACGGCCTCGGTGTCCGCCTGGACGCGGTCATCGCGGTGGCGCAGGAGAAAGCGGCCGAGGCGCGGCAGGCCCGCGAGGCGGCGCGCGCGGAGGCGATCGCCCGCAAGACCACGCTGGTGGAGGAGGCCGAGAAGCTGGCCGCCGAGTCGACCAGCTGGAAGGCGACCGGCGACCGGTTCAAAGAGATCCTCGAAGAGTGGAAGACGATCCGCGGGGTCGACAAGAAGGCCGATGGCGAGCTGTGGAAGCGGTTCTCCATCGCCCGCGACAGCTTCACCCGCCGCCGCGGCGGGCATTTCGCCTCGCTCGACTCGCAGCGCAAGCAGGCCCAGCAGGCCAAGGATCAGCTGGTCGCCGAGGCCGAGGAGCTGGCCACCTCGACCGACTGGAAGGCCACGGCCGACCGGCTCAAGGAGCTGATGGAGGCGTGGAAGACCGCGCCCAGGGCGTCCAAAGAGGCCGAGCAGAAGCTGTGGGAGAGGTTCCGGGCGGCGCAGGACACCTTCTTCAGCCACCGCAAGCAGGTCTTCTCCGAGCGCGACGCCGAGCAGAAGCACGCCCTGACCAGGCGGCAGGAGCTGCTGGCCCGGGCCGAAGGGCTCGACATCGACGCCGACCCCAAGGCCGCGCAGGCGCAGATGCGAGACATTCTCGGCCAGTGGCACGACACCGGCCGGGTGCCGCGCGAGTCGGTCGCCCCCCTCGACCGGCGTCTGCGCGCGGTGGAGGACCGCATCCGCGAGGCGATGGACGCCGCCTGGCGGCGCACCGAGCCGTCGGCCAACCCGCTGCTGACCCAGATGCGCGATCAGGTGGCCGAGGCCGAGGCGCGGCTCGAGCGGGCCCGCGTCGCCGGTGACTCCAAGCGCATCCGCGAGGCCGAGGACGCCCTCAACACCAAGAAGCGCTTCCTGGAGCTCGCCGAGTCCTCAAGCTGAGCGCCGGAATCTCGCTCAGCGGGGCGGGCAGTCGCAGCGGGCGCACGCCTGGGGTGATGGCGCCCAGCACACGCGGCCCGCGGGCACCGGTGCCGGCGGGCACGTTCGCGGGCAGACCGTGCCAGGTCAACCAGCCGATGAGGGCGAAAGCGATCGCCTCCTTGGCGTCCCCGGGCGCGCCCAGCTCGTCCGACGGGACCAGGCGCACGCCCGGAAGCTGTTGCCGCAGAAGCGAAATCAATGTCGGGTTGCGCACCCCGCCGCCCGAGACGACGAGCGTGTCGATGCCGTGGGCCCTGACCGCGGCGGCGACCGTGTGGGCCGTCAGCGCGGTCACTGTGGCGACCATATCCGGGCCGGGGGTCAGGCCGTCCAGATAGGCGGCGTTGAACAGTTCCTTGCCGGTCGACTTGGGTGGGGCCAGCCGGTAGTAGGGCTCGGCGAGAAAACGCCGCAGGAGCGCTTCTGAGACCGTTCCCGAGGCCGCTATCAGTCCGTCGCGGTCGTAGTGCTGGGCGCCCCCCGTGGACAGGAAGGTGGCGGCGTCGATGAGGGCGCTGGCCGGACCGATGTCATAGGCCAGCGGCGAAGGCCTGGGCACGGTGATGTTGGCGATGCCGCCGAGATTCAACGCCGCGGCCCGGCCCGGCAGCCCCGCCAGCAGCAGCGAGTCCAGCAGCGCGACCAGGGGTGCGCCCTGCCCGCCGGCGGCCATGTCGCGCACCCGGACGTCGGAGACGACGGGAACCCCGGCGCGCTCAGCGATCCAGGCGGCTTGTCCGATCTGGAGGGTACCCATTCCCGGCCAGTGGAAGACGGTCTGCCCGTGCGAGCAGATCAGATCGATGCCGGCCACAGCCGCGGCGGCGGACGCGAAAGCCTTTCCTATCAACGTGTCCAAGGCGCACACCTCGCCCAGCGACACGGTGGCGGGCGGGAGCGCGGCGAGCAGGCGGGCGCGCAGGGACGGTTCGTAGGGCACGGTGTCGAAATAGGTGACCTCGCCCGAAAGGCCGTCACCCGAGAGGGTGAAATCCACCGTCGTGACATCGATGCCGTCGTGCGATGTCCCGGAGATCATCCCTAGGACTCTCACACCGGGGTCTCCAACGCCTCGCGCAGCCGGCCGCCCGCGGCCGCCAGCCGCTGCCGCGCCGCCTCCGCCGTCGCGCGCCCGGCGATGATGACGATGGCGGTCTTGACCTCCAGGTCCGCCGCGTCGAGGGCGGCCTCGGCGACGGTGCGGGAGCAGCTGGTCACCCGCTCGATGATGCGCAGCGCCCGGTCGCGCAGCTTCACGTTGGTCACCCGCATGTCCACCATCAGGTTGCCGTAAGCCTTGCCCTGCCTGACCATCACGATGGTGGTGAGCATGTTGAGCACCAGCTTCTGCGCCGTGCCCGCCTTGAGCCGGGTCGACCCGGCCAGCACCTCCGGCCCGACCGTCACCTCGATGGGAAACTCCACTTCGGACGAAAGGGGAGCGTTCTGGTTGCAGGACAAGGAGACCGTGAGCGCGTCGAGCAGCCGGGCGGCCCGCATCGCGCCGATCACATAGGGCGTGCGGCCGCTGGCGGCCACCCCCATGACGGCGTCGCCGGCGGTGACCCCGCGCTCGGCGATTGCGGTGAAACCGGCGTCGAAGTCGTCCTCGGCGCCCTCGACGCTGCCAGCGATTGCCTCCACGCCGCCCGCCATGATCGCCTGGACCAGATCAGGTGGGGCGTTGAAGGTCGGCGGCACCTCGGCGGCGTCGAGCACGCACAGTCGCCCGGCGCTGCCCGCCCCCACGTAGAACAGCCGGCCGCCCCCGGCCAGCCGCTTCGACACCGCCTCGATCGCGGGCAGGATCTGCGGGAAGGCCGCCCGCACCGCCGCCGGGACGCTCGCGTCCGCCTCGTTCATCAATGTCGCCAGCTGCTCCACCGACGCGGAGTCAACCTGCGCGTACCTCTCGTCGATCTGCTCCGTGAGCAGCTGACCCAACGCCTCCGTCATCCCAGCGGCACCGCGACGACGTGCCGGCTCGCGGGGAACAGACAGGCATGGTCCTGAGGGGTATGGCCGAGCCGGCCCAGCGGTGGGGGCTGCTCCACGCAGACCGGGTTCGCGAACGGGCAGCGGGGCGCGAACAGGCAACCCGGGGGGTCTGTCCGCTCATCCAGCGGCTCACTGGGTACAAGACGGTCCGGTCCTGGTTTTTCAAGACCGTGAAGCACGGGAATCGCCGAAAGCAGGCACTGCGTATAGGGATGGACCGGATCGGTCAGCACCGTCTCCACCGGCCCGCGCTCCACCACCGCCCCGCGGTAGATCACGTAAAGCTCACCCTCGACGCCGACGTAGCGGGCGGTCGCGACGTCGTGGGTGATGAAAAGCACCGACACCCCAAGGGTTTCGCGCAGCGAGCGGAGCAGCCCCAGGATCCCCAGGCGCAGCGACACGTCGATCATCGACACCGCCTCGTCGGCGACGAGCACCTCGGGGTCGACCGTCAGCGCCCGCGCGACGACCACGCGCTGTCTCATGCCACCCGACAGCTGGTGCGGGTACCGCTCCAGCACATAGCCCGGGTTGAGCCCGACCAGGCTCAGGAGTTGCTCGACGCGGGAGGAGATCCACGCCTCGCCGCGGCCGGTCTGCTTGGCGCGCAAGCGAAGCGGGTCGCGCAGGGTGGACTCGACGGTGCGCGTCGGGTTGAGCGCCGAGTACGGGTCCTGATGGATCAGCTGGATGCGGCGGAACTCCCCGCCCTTCAACGTTTTTCCGTCGCGCAGCAGCTGCCCGCCGTCGTACGACTCGAGCCCGGCCAGGATGCGGCCCAGAGTCGTTTTGCCGCAACCGGACTCGCCGATGAACGAGACCGCCCCGCCGCGCGGGATCGCGAAGTCCACACCGCGTAAGGCCTTCACGCTCTTACCGAACGTCTTGGTGATGCCCCGACCTTCGATCATGGTGTGTCCCCCTTGTTCACGGCGTGACAGGCCACCCCGCCGACCGCGACGGGCTCGACGGTGTCGCAGATTTCCATTCGTAGCGGGCAGCGCTCCCGGAAGACGCAGCCCGCCAAGGGGATGGTCCCCAGCGTCGGCGGCGTGCCGGGCAGAGGCTTGGCCGCGTCGACGTCCCCGGTCAGGCGCGGGATCGCGTTGATCAGCGCCCGGGTGTAGGGGTGTTTCGGCTCGGCGATCACCCTCCGCGCGTCGCCCTGCTCCACGATCCGGCCCCCGTACATCACCGCGATGCGTTGCGCCACTTCGGCTACCACACCGACGTCGTGCGTCACGATCAGCGTGGTCAGGTGGCGGTCGCGCTGGATGTCCCGCACGATCTGCAGGATGTTGGCCTGCGTGATCATGTCGAGGGCGGTGGTCGGCTCGTCGAGCACGAGCACGTGGGCGTTGAGCACGAGGGCGAACATGATGCCCACGCGCTGGCGCATGCCGCCGGAAAGCTCGTGTTGATAGGACTTGAGGACCCGGTCGGCGTTGAGGCCCATCCGTTCCAGCAGCGGGTGCGCCTCGCGCAAGTCCTTGACGCCGTGGGCCTTTCCGAGGTCGAGCAGCTGCTTGCCCACGGTCTTGAGCGGGTTGAGCGAGTTCTGCGCGGCCTGGAAGACATAGCCGATCTTCGACCCTCGTACCCGTCGCAGCTCCTCGGCCCCGAGCTTGGTCACGTCGCCGATGCCGTCGATGACCACCTTGCCCCGGGTCACCTTGCCCGGCTTGGTGACCGCGCCCAGCAACGACAGCGCCAGGGTCGACTTGCCCGAACCGGACTCGCCGACCAGGCCGGTGATGGTCCCGGGTTTCAACTCGAGCGAGACGTTCGCGACCGCCGGCAAGCCGCCGTAGGCGATGGTCAACTCCTCGATGGCTACGCCGGGTGCGGCCGTCACGGTCGGCCAAATCTCCACAATGGACATCTAGCTCTCCCGCAGCCGTGGGTTGAAGATCTCTTCCAGCGCGTCGACGATCAGCACGACACCCAGCGTCAGCAGCAGGATCGCCCCGAGCGGCGCCAGCAGGTAGGGCAACGCATCCGGGGAGATCAGGGCGCCGGAGAGGAAGACCGCGTTGTTGAGCATCACGCCCCAGTTCGACGTGTCGACCGGCAGCACGCCAAGGAAGTACAACCCCACCTGGGCATAGATGTACGCCGTCACGGCGATGAGTAGGTTCGTGGCGATGTATGGGGCTACGTTGGGCAGCAGCTCCTTGACCACGATGTGCCGGGTCGGCAGGCCCAAACCCCTGGCCGCCTCGATGAAACCGCGCTCGCGCAACGACAGGGTCTGCGAGCGCACGGCCCGGGCCAGGCCACCCCAGCCGATGAGCCCGAGCACGAGCGCCATCTTCCACCAGGTGCCCACGTTGATCGCCGTGGTGAGCACGATGAGAAGTGGGAACCCCGGGATGGTCAGGACGAAGTCGGCGATGCGCATCAGCACCGAATCGGCGGCGCCCCGGCGATATCCGGCGTACAGGCCCGCGGCGGTGCCGACGAGCATCGTCACCAATCCGGCCGCCGCGGCCACGAGCAGCACCCCACGGGTGCCCGTGACCACCAATGCCAGAACGTCGACACCTTGGTTGTCCGTCGAGAGCGGATGCTCCCAGCTGATCGGGGCGTAGACCTCGTTGACGTCGTAGGGCAGCCGATCGGGATAGAACCAGGCTCCGGCGATCGCCATGAAGATGAACAGGGCGACGATCGCCACCCCCGCGATCCGGCTCGGCCGGCGCTTCAACGCCACCCATACGCCACGCCAGAAACGCCGCCGCGGCGACGAAGATCGCGCAAGTTGCCCGGCAATTGCCGCGTTTGAGTTTTCTCGACCGGGCTTTTGCCGGGCAAATTTCGCGATCATGTCTGCCTCCGCACGCGCGGGTCGATAACGCTGTAGAGCAGGTCGGCCAGGATGTTGGCGATGATGACCGCGGCGGTGATGAGCAGGAAGGAGCCACTCATCATCGAGAAGTCACGGGCGCCGATGCTCGCGAAGAGCAGCATGCCCAGGCCGGGATAGTTGAAGATGCGCTCGATGAAGATGGCGCCGCCGAAGACCAGGCCGAACGAGATGGCCAGCACGGTGAACAGCGGCAGGATCGCATTCCTTGCCAGGTAACGGAATCTCATCCATCTCGTCAGGCCGCGCAACTCGGCCGCGAGCAGGAAGTCGTCGCCCAGGACGCTGGCCACCGACGAGCGCATCGCCAGCAGCCACCCGCCATAGCTGGCAAGCGCGAAGGCCGACGCGGGAAGGATCGTGTGGTAGGCCACGTCGGCCATGAAGTCGGCGTAGAAACCGGGCGCCACCAGGTCGGCGTCGTAGATCCCGCCGCTGGGAAACCAGCGCCACTGCCGGGTGAACAGCGCCGTGAGCAGAATGCCGATGACGAATGGCGGCACGCCGTGCAACAGCGACCCGGCGATGGAAAGGCTATGCCCCACAACGTTTCCGCGCTTGAGGGCGGCCACGACGCCCAGCCCCACGCCGATAAGGAAGCTGACCAGGATGCCCGACAGGACCAGCAGCACCGTCCACGGCATCGCTCCGAAGACCCGGTCGGCGACCGGAATCCCTTGGGAGTCAACCGAAACGCCGAGGTCCAGGTGGGCCAGGCCGACTATGTAGTCCAGGTACTGCTGCCAGACCGGGCCGTGCGGCACGAAGCCGTACGTCATCGCGGTGCCCGACTCCGCCTGCTCCGGCGACATGCCCAACGCGATCAGCCGCTCGTACTGCACCTGCACCGGGTCGCCCGGCATGAGCCGGATGAGGAAGAAGGTGAAGGTGGTGACCGCCCAGATCATGGCGAGCCCGCGGGTCAGGTGACCCGCGAGCCGCCAGAGAAGACTCTTCATTGCTGTTTCTTAGGGCTGTTTCTTGGGCTGGATGTATCCGAGCTGCATCCACACACCGTGGGTGAGCCGGAGGCACTCGCAGTTGTCAGGCGGGAAGTTCTCGTAGCGGGTGCTGTTGACGAACTGGACGTTGATGTAGTTCCACATCTGGATTCCAGGCAGCTGCTCGTTGGTGTACTTGGCCAGCTTGATGATGGTCTCCTTGGCCTGGTCCACCGGCATCTGGCTGAGCTGGTAGGTCAGCTCGCCCGGGTTGAGGGTGCCGACGCCGGCGATGTTGGCCGTCTCCGCGCCGCCGATCCAGTTGCCGCCCTCGCCCGCGAGCTTGTGCGACAGCTTGCCGCCAAAGGCCGACCAGCCGTTGGCGCCGCCGTAGAGCCGGGCGTAGGCGTTGTACGTCGACGGGCCGAGCGCGATCAGCCAGAAACCGGCGGCGTACTTGCCCTCGGCGATCTCCTTCTGGTACACGGCGTAGTCGGCGCTCGTCGTGGCCTCCACCGCGATACCCGCGTTGGTCAGCTGGCTGGCGATGTTCTTGCCCGCGGCCACCCAGTCGGAGAACCCGTTGGGCACCTGGAGCTTGAAGGTGAACGGCTGCCCGTTGGCGAGCATCCACTTGCCGTCCTTCTTGGTCAGCCCGGCCTGGGTCAGCAGCGCCTCACCCTTGGCCTTGTCGACGTTGTACGGGTTGAGCTTGGACACCTCGGGGTCGCCGATCCACTGCTTGGCCGCGTCCTCGATCAGGCCGGAGGTGTGCTCGGCGACCTTGCCGCTGTCCGGCTCGCCGATCTTCTGTACCTCGGAGCGGTCGATCAGGTAGGCCAGCGCCTGGCGCACCTCGACCCTGTCGAACGGCGCGTACTTCTGGTTGAAGACGAGCGCCGCGCTCACCTGGGAAAGCCCGGTGATCTTCCGGCTGCCGGGCACCTTGAGGATCTGCTCGACGACGTTGGTCGGGGTCGACGTGTAGGGCGCGGTGTCCAGCTCGCCGGCGGTCAGGTAGTTCCAGATCTGCTCGTTGCCGGTGTAGTTGCGCAGCCGCACCTTGTCCGGCCCGATCTTGTCAGCATTGAAGAAGTTTGGGTTCTTGGTCAGGATCGCCTCGCTGGCGTTGAGGCTCTCCAGCACGAACGGCCCGGCGGAGACGTCCTTCTGCGGCCCGAAGGTGATGATCTTCTTGCCGAGCGCGGTGATCTCGTCGCGCGCCGCCTTGGCGGCGTCGGTGGTGCCCGCACCGGCCTTGATCTTGTCCCAGAAGTCGGCCGGAAGCTGCGAACCGTAGACCGACTTCGGCAGCACCCACATCGCCAGGATGCTTCGGAGGAAGGTGTTGTTGCGCGCTCCGGGCGCCTGGGTGAACTTGATGGTCTTTTCGTTGACGATGGTGACCTCGCCGAGGGCCCCGGTGGAGCCGGGCGTGATCGCGAAGACCGAGCCGCCCTGCGAGAAGGCGACGGCGGCCGAGGTCTTGATGTCCTCGGAGGTAACCGGTGTGCCGTCCGACCACTTGGCCTTCGGCTGGATATTGATGGTGACCTCGGCCCCATCGCTCGAGACGGTCCAGCTCTCCGCGATGCCCGGGAAGTGCTGGTTGTGGTCGGTGAGGTGGTTCTTGGCGAACGCCAGCGGCATCGCGTTGTAGCCGCTGAAGGCGTTCCCCTTGCCCGCGTACGGGTTGATCGGCGCCTGCGGATCAATCGCGTGGTTGGCGTCGATACTGGTAAATGTTCCGCCGCTCTTCTTGGCCTCCGGCTTGCTCGGGCTGCAGCCCGCGGTGGCTCCTGCGGCGAGGGTGATCGCAAGGGCTGCGGCGATTGCGCAGACTGACCTCTTCACAGCACCTCCTGGTTGAAAGTTGGCGTGAGGTTATGCGGTGCGGTCTGTCTGCGTCAATAATTTTCGAGCAACGATGCTAGTTCGTTAAGGAAAAACACTCTAGTACAAAAGGTATTTCTCTCGCCGCTTGGTAAACGCGCTCAATTCGCCCACCCAGGCGCCAACAACCTCTTCCAGGCCCGCGCCCGCATCGATCATCGTGCGGAGTCTCGAGGAGCCGGTGAGTTTGTCTATCCAAAATGGACGAACCGGATCCCAATCGTCCCGGCGCCAGGTGAACGTGCCGCGCGCATCGATGAGCATCGCCACCGCGGCGGCGACGGGATCGAAGGTCCGCGGGTCGGTCACCTTCACCTCGACACCCGCACACAGTTGCCCCGCAAACTTGTGGAAGGTCGGGCTGAAGTACGCCTCGCGGAACTCGACGCCGCTCAAACCACGGTCGTTGAGCCGATCGCACCAGTGGTAGTCGAGGTCCGGCGAGCCGATCAGCTCGAACGGCCGGGTGGTCCCGCGCCCCTCGGAGATGTCGGCCACGCCCTCGAACATTCCAGTGCCCGGGTAGACCAGCGCGGTGTCCGGGGTCGGCATGTTGGGGCTGGGCATCACCCACGGCAGGCCGGTGTCGCCGGCCACCATCTCGCGCCGCCATCCCTGGCAGCGCAACACTTCCAGGGTCAGCTCGGCGTCGATGAACTCGCCTTGGTAGAAGCGCGCAAGCTCACCGATGGTCATGCCGTGCTGCTGGACTATCTCCCGCTTGCCGACATCGGAGGTGTATTCCGGTGTCATCAAAGGGCCTTTGGGGGTACCGCCAACCGGGTTCGGCCGGTCGGCAACCACGTAACGAAGCCCGAGTTTCGCCGCCGCGCGCATGGAGTCGTACATCGTCCAGATGTAGGTGTAGAACCTCGCGCCCACGTCTTGGATGTCGAAGACGACGGTCTCGACCCGGGCCGCCGTGAACATCTGCTCCCACTTGGCCCGCGTCGCGCCATAGGCGTCATAGACGGTCAGACCGGTGCGGGCGTCGGTTCCGGCGCCCTCGCTGCCGCCCGCTTGCGCCGAGCCGCGAAAGCCGTGCTCGGGCCCGAAGACACCGGCGATGTCGAGGCCGCCGTGGGCGTGCATGATGTCGACCAGGTGCCGGTAGCTCGTGTCGACCCCGGTCGGGTTGGATATCACCCCCACCCGCTGTCCCCGCAGCGGGGCGAAGTCACTGCGCACCAACGCATCCAGCCCGGTCTCGACCTTCCACTTAGGACAGCCCTCGGATCTCGACCGCGCCACCGCGCCACCTCCGGTCGCGGCCACCGTGAATGAAGTCCCTCGGTCTATCACAGCCTCCCGGGATCCAGCACGTTCCCCGAAAATGCTACCTCAAGTCGTTGGGAGGCAACATTTTCCCCGAAAATGTCAAGACCAACGATCATGGGTTGCCCCTCCTGAGACCGAGCAGGCGAAATCAAATGGTGCCGGGCCGCGTGCACGGCCCGGCACCACCTTTCAGGGGTAGGTCAGAGCTTGCTGAAGCAGGGACCGTCCAATGTGTACGAAGACGCGGTCGGGCCCACGTACAGGTCCTTGACCTGCACGCCACCGGTCGGCGCCTTGGGGTCGGGCTTGTAGATGGCCGTCATCTTGATCTGCCCGGCCACGCCCGCCTTGTAGTTGCCGGCGTTGGTCGGCAGCATGCCCTCGTAGTCCACCGAGTCCAGGGACTTCACCGCGGCCAGCAGCCCGGCGCGGGTCAGGTCCTTGTTGTCGACGGCCTTCTTGAGGGCGGCCCGGAGCGGGTACGACCAGACCCAGCCGGAGGTGTAGCCCTCGCTCGGGGTCACGCCCGGCAGCGCCTCACGCATCGCCTGGTGGCCCTTGGAGTTGGTGCTCCAGTTGTTCCACGGGGCGCTCTGCTCGTAGAGGGCGACGATGGCCGGGGCCGCGGCGCTCTGCAGCAGGGCGGGGTTGAAGGTGGGGCTGGTACCGATGAAGCGGCCCTTGAAACCGCGAGCGGCCGCCTGGCCGATGATGGCGCCGGTCTCGGCCGGGCCGACCGTCAGGATCACCAGGTCCGGGTTCTTGGTGACGACCTCGGTGATCGCGCCGGCCTGCTTGTCGCCGCCGGAGTCGGTCTTGACGTGGCTGAAGGTCATACCGAGCTTGGCCGCGGCGATCTTCGCACCGGCCGCCGCGTCGTCGCCGTAGTCACCGGCGTAGTGGATCGCGAGCACGCTCTTGGGCTTGTAGGTGTCGTTGGCATAGTCGAGCGCGTTCATCGACTCGATGCAGTAGTTCGCACCGGACTCGATGATGACGTCCTCGAACGCCCACGCCGAGGTCCAGGACGCCGGCGCCGCGACGATGTTGTTGGACTTCAGGTCGGCCAGGATCGCGGCGGTCGTGGGCGAGCCCAGGGTCTGGGCCAGAGCCAGGATGTTGCTCTTGATCTGGTCGAAGACCTCCTTGTGCACCTGCGGGTTGTACTTGTTGTCCTTTATGTTCTTGGTGACGTCGACCTCGTAGTTGCCGATGCCGCCCTGCTGGTTGACGCGCTTCCAGAACGCCTTCTGCGAGTCGGTGATCGGTACGGCGAGCGCCTTGAACGGGCCCTCCGTCAGGTCGGAGATGATGCCGAGATAGATGCACCCCTTGTTCTTGTCGATCGCCTCGGGGCACGGTTCCTTGGTGACGCCGACGTCGGTCTTGACCCCGGCGTCGTCGGTCGCGGTCTCGCCGCCCCTACAGGCGGCCAGCGAGACCGCTGCCACAAGGGCTATGGCTAGGAATTTTCGCACTGTAATTCCTTTCAGTAGGAGAATGGCCAGGACTTCCAGTAGGCACGTATGCGTATCCACAGGCCGAACAGGCCACGCGGTTCAAAGATGAGGAAGCCGATGATGAGGAGCCCGTAAAGGATCGTCTCCACCTGGAAGATGTTGGGCACCTTGCTGGCCTCTGTGCTGACGAAGGGGACCAGGGGTTGTAGTTCGCGGGTGATGGTGGGCAGCAGCGTGATGAAGAAGGCGCCCGCGATCGCGCCGGAGATGGTCCCCGCCCCACCGATGAGGACCATCGCGATGTACTGCACGGACAGCAGGAGGCTGAACGAACCCGGCTCGATGAAACCGACGATGGTGTAGAGCAGAGCGCCGGCGCAGCCGGCGTAGAACGACGAGATGGCGAAGGCGACCGTCTTGTAGCGGGCCAGGTTGACGCCGATGACACCGGCGGCGATGTCCCTGTCCCGGATGGCGTTGAAGGCCCGGCCCACCTTGGAGCGCGCGATGTTGCGGGCCGCCAAGGCAAAGACCATGAGCAGCAGCGCCATCACCCAGAAAACCTTCTGGTCCTTGGTACCGATGGAATCCGTCGCGGCCAGGTCGTAACCGAACAGCTCCAGCTTGGCCGGGGCCCGTCCCACACCCGTTCCGCCGGTCAAGGCGTCCCACTCGCCGAAGACGTGCTGTCCGATGAAGACCAGAGCCAGCGTCACGATGGCGAGGTAGAGGCCGCGAAGCCGGGTGGCCAGGGGCGCCACGAGCACGCCGAACAGCAGCGCCACCAGTCCGGCCGCGGGCAGCCAGAGCAACATGTTGGTCTGACCTAGCCCGAGGGTGCGACCGTCGGGGTCCCCGCTGATGTAGGCCGAGGTGTAGGCGCCGATGCCGAAGAAGAAGGCGTGGCCCAGCGAGACCTGCCCGGCGTAGCCGGTGACCAGGCCCAGCCCGATGGCGCCGATCGCCGCCACGCAGCAGGTCGCCAGCAGCGAGAGCCACTTGTCCTCGAGCCCGAACGGCAGCGCCAGGGCGACGAGGATGAGCAGCCCCACCGCCACCTTCTTGGACATGGTGTTGAACAGCGCCATGTCGGAGCCGTAGGAAGTGTGTAGCAGAGGTCTGCCCCTCATACGCGCTCCACCTCACGAGTGCCGAAAAGCCCATACGGGCGAACGAGAAGCACGAGCAGCATCACGACGTACGGCGTGATGATCGAGACGTTGCCGCCGAGCCACGGCATCGCGCTCTGGTAGTTAGCCACGATCTCCTGCAGCACGCCCACGATCAGCCCGCCGATCACCGCTCCGGCGAGGGAATCCAGCCCGCCGAGGATGATGACCGGCAGCGCGGTCAGGGCGATCAGCCACATCAGACCGTCGACGCTCTCCCCCGCGGCGGCGAAGGTGCCGGCGACGGCCGCCAGTCCTCCGGCCATCGCCCAGGACAGCGCGAACACCGAACCCACCGAAACCCCTTGGGCGAGAGCGGCTTCCTGGTCATAGCTGGCCGCGCGCATGGCCAAACCCATTCTCGTGTACCGGAAATAGGCGAACAGCGCGGCGACGAGCACCGCCGTGACCGCGAAGGAGGCCACATCCCGTTCATAGACCGTGATCACGCCCAGGTCGTGGGTCTTGAGCCCCCAAGGGTCGCCCACCTGCCGGACGTTGAGGCCGATGAAGGCAACCACGACGACCCGGACCGCGACGTCCACACCGAGGGTGATGATGGCCACGACGAACGCCGGCCGCCCGATCATCGGGCGCACCGCGGTCCGTTCCACCCCGAGCGCCAGCAGCCCGGTGAGCACCATCGCCGCCACCAGTGCTCCCCAGAACCCCAACGGCCCCACAAAATAGCTCACCATCACGACGCCGGCGAGCATGAAAGCCGGCTGCGCGAAGCTGATCACGCGGGTCGCCTTGAAGATGATGACGAAGCCCAGCGCCAGCAACGCGTAGACGCTGCCCTTGCCCAGGCCGCGGACCACCGCCTCGATCAGATCAACCATAGATATCCGCCACCTGCTCGGCGAAGAGCTTCGTCACGGCCGAGCGCTTGACCTTCTGCGTCGCGGTCAACTCACCGTCCTCGTGGTCCAATTCCTTTGGCAGCATGCGGAACTGCTTGACCTGCTCGACCGTGGCGAAGCGCTCGTTCACTCTGTCCACAATGGACTGGACCAGCGCGATCACCTCCGGCTTCTCCGACAGGTCGCGGTAGGTGGTGTACGGGAGCTTGCGCTGCTGCGCCCACTCCCCCACGGTGTCAAGCTCTATGCCGATCAGGGCGGAGACGAACGGCCGCCGGTCACCCATGACGATCGCCTCCTTGATGAAGGGCGACGCCTTGATCGCATTCTCGATCTCCGATGGCGAGATGTTCTTGCCACCGGCCGTGATGATGATGTCCTTGGCCCGATCGGTGATTTTCACATGGGTACCCTCAACCCACTCCCCGATGTCGCCGGTCCTGAGCCACCCGTCAGGCGTCATCGCCTTGGCGGTCGCCTCGGGATCGCGGAAGTAGCCGACGAAGGTGCCCGCGTGTTTGGTCTGGATCTCGCCGGTCTCCGGGTCGATCCTCAGCTCGGTGTCCACCTGCGGCTCACCGACGGTGCCGAGCCTGATCCGCCCCGGCCGGTTGCCCGTGGCGATCGCGGTGTTCTCCGTCATGCCGTAGACCTCGTGCATGGGTACACCTATGCCCATGAAGAACTTGAGCACCTCGGGGGCGATGGGAGCCGCACCCGACGCCGCGTAACGCACCTTGCGCATGCCGATGCGCTCGCGGAGGGCGCGATAGAGGAAAATCCAGCCCAGCATGTACAGGATCCGGGTGGCCATGGTGTGCCGGCCGCCCGTGCGCACAAGGGTCGAGCCGATCCGGTCCGCGACACCGAGCCAGAACTTGCCGTTGGCGCGCTTCAACCACGAGGCGGAGGCGAGCCGAATGTGTACCCCGGCGAGAATTTTCTCCCAGATCCGGGGAACGCCGAACAGGATGGTCGGCTGGACCTCCTGCAGGTTGGGCTGCACGGTCGCGATCGACTCGGCGAAGTTGACCTGAGTCCCGGCACCCGCGTTGAACCAGATGGTGAAGATGCGCTCGGCGACGTGGCACAGCGGGAGGTAGGACAGCAGGGAGTCCTGCGGGCCGGGCGGCGGAGCGGCGAACCCACCGCCGTCCACCAAGGTCTTGATGGCAAACTCCACGTTGGACACACTCAGCATCGCACCTTTGGGCGGGCCGGTCGTGCCGGAGGTATAGATGAGGGTCATGATGTCGTCGGCCTGGGCGGCGGCCATCCGCTCGGCGACATCGTTCGGGTTGTCCGCCCGGTGCTTGCGCCCCTTCTCGATCAGGTCCTCCCAGCTGATCAGCTTGGGATTGTCGTAGCGGTAACGGATCCCGCGCGGCTCCACATAGACGATCCACTCGAGATCGGGGCAGGCGTCAAGAACGGCGAGAGCCTTGTCGACCTGCTCCTGATCCTCGGCGACCAGGATCCGGGCGCCCGAGTGGGACAGCAGGTAGCCGACCTCCGATGGAGGGTTGGTGGGGTACAAGCCGATCGTGGTGGCCCGGGCGGCGACGGTGCCGACGTCGGTGTAGATCCACTCCCGCCGGTTCTCCGACTGGATCGCGACCCGGTCCCCGGCCTGGATACCCAGGGCCAGCAGGCCGTGCGCGAAGTCCTGGGCGTTGTCCCAGTACTCGGCCCAGGTCACCTCCTGCCAGATGCCGAAATCCTTCTCCCGCATGGCAATCCCGTGCGGAGTCTGCTCGGCCCGGTCCCGAATGCGGCTAGCGAGTGTCGTTGTCACGTCGTCACGCTCCCTACCTCACCACTTACCTTCCCCGCAGGTCCTTCGACCCCTAGGTAAGCGCGAATGACCTCGGGGTCGTGCTGGATGTCCTTGGGCAACCCGGTGGCGATCGTCTGCCCGAAGTCGAGCACCATCACGCGGTCGGCCAGATCCATCACGAGCCCCATGTCGTGCTCCACCAAGATGATCGGGAGGTGGAGCTCGTCCCGGATGTCGAGGATGTAGCGGGCCATGTCCTCGGTCTCCTCGAGGTTCATGCCCGCCACCGGTTCGTCGAGCAGGAGCAGCTTCGGTTCCATCGCCAGCGCGCGACCGAGCTCCACCCGCTTCTGCACCCCGTAGGGGATCAGGCCCACAGGATACTTGCGCCACTGCTCCAGCTCGAGGAAGTCGACTATGTCCTCGACCTTGGCACGGTTGACGATCTCCTGCCTGCGGGCCCGGCCGAACCAGGCGATCGCCGACAGGGAGCCGTACTTGAGATGGTGGTGGCGGCCCAGCATCAGGTTCTCCAGCACCGTGAGGTTGGAGAACAGCTCCACGTTCTGGAACGTGCGCGCCAGCCCCCGCTGGGCTACCTCATGCGGCCTGCGCCCGATGATGTTCCTACCGTCGAAGGTGACCTCGCCCCGATCGGGTTTGTAGACACCGGAGATCACGTTGAAGATGCTCGTCTTGCCCGCGCCGTTGGGCCCGATGATGGCGAACAGCTCCTTCTCCCCGACCTCGAACGAGACCCCGCTGATCGCCTTCACCCCGGCGAAGGCGAGGTGGACGTCGTGAAACTCGAGGATAGTCATGACAGCCACCGCTTCCGCCGTTGATAGTGCTTCACTTCACGGAAGGACTTGGTGTGGGTACCCAGGTAGAACTCCCGGATATCCTCATCGGCCAGCAGTTCGGCGGCCGGCTTGTCCAGCACCACCTTTCCGTTCTCCATCACGTAGCCGTGGGACGCGATCGACAGCGCCATCGTGGCGTTCTGCTCGACCAGCAGGACACCGGCGCCGGTCGCGTTGATCTGGACGATCAGCTCCCGGATCTGCTCGACCAGGCGGGGTGCCAGGCCCAGGCTCGGCTCGTCGAGCAGGAGGTACTTGGGTTGTGCCATAAGGGCTCTGGCCATGGCCAGCATCTGCTGCTCGCCCCCGGACAGGTAGCCCGCCGTGCTCTTGCGGCGCTCGGCCAGGACGGGGAAGAGGGTGAAGCAGCGCTCCAAGCTCTCCTTGATGGCCTTGGAATTGAGATGCGCCCCGATACGGAGGTTCTCTTCGACGGTCAGTTCGGCGAAGATCCTGCGGCCCTCCATGACCTGGCTGACCCCGTGCCTGACCACTTTGGACGGTGAGAAGCGGTGCACCGCCACACCGTCCACGGTTATCGTGCCCTTGGTTATCTCCCCGTCGTGAACGTCAAGCAGGCCCGTCACCGCTCGCAGCAGCGTTGTCTTGCCCGCACCGTTGGCACCCAGGAGCGCCACGATCTGTCCCGGGCCTACACCCAGGCTGATCCCGCGCAGTACCAGGGCAACATCGTCGTAAACGACCTCGAGGTTCGTGACCTGCAACAAGCCGGCTCCCCTGTGTCGTGCGTCACAAAGTTACCGATGATTAAACAAGCTGCAGACCGCAGGTCAATAGTCGTGGCAGCCAGAGCAGCGCCCATAAGCGTCACGGTTTGGTTACGGCATACTGCGCAGAGCTAGGCGGTCACCGCCGGTCAGCCTCTCGCATCGGCCCCGGCGGCTCCCCATGTCGTGTCCCCTAGTTGTCGTTGATTTCAATTATCCGTTAGCTGTCCGGATAACGCTCCGGCGCCGCGGTCAGAATGTAGCATCGTGCTCCTCGGCGACAGGAACGGCACCGCGAACTCGATGCCGCCCACCAGCCGGCTGAGATTCACCGCCTCACGTCAGCGATCGGCGAGGACCGGCGGCCGTGGTATCCAGAACCATCGCCACGGTCATCGCTCGAGACCCATCCTCTTGCGCAGCTCGTCCCAGTCCTCCTTCTTCGTCTTGTCCAGCTCCTCGATCCGGGCCCGGGCCCGGGCGACGCCCTCCTCGGTGAGGTTCATGTGGGCGAACAAGGGATCGGTCTTCCAGGCCTGTTCGGCCCCAACTTCATCGCTCATGTTTACAATCGTACACATGTTCTTCTCGAGCCTGGAAGGGACAATCTCGAGCCTGTGGATAACTTTCTTCACCATCCACTATGGACGCTCGCGGCTGACGTCGATGACCCGGTCGGAGTCGGGATAGCGCTCCGGCGTGGCCGTCAGCAGGTAGGCGTCGTTGGCCGTGGCGAGCAGGAACGGCAGTGCCCACTTGGGACTGCCCAGCAGCCGGCTCAGTGACACCAGCTGGCGCCAGCGTTTGGCCGGCACCGGCGTCACCACCCCACGCGCGTGGTGACCGAGCCGCATGAGCAGGTCGCCGTCGTCGGTGATCGCGCCCGCCTCGGCCAGGCAGACCGCCGGCACGGCGAACCTCCAACCGGGCTCCTCGAGCAACTCACCCAGCGCCTCTCCCACCTGGGGAGCTCCCATGCTGTAGGAGAGAGCGGCCGAGGAGTCGAGCACCAGCTTGATGGTCATGCCTTGGTAACCCCATACCTCCGGCGCTCCTCCTCCCACCGCTGCGGGGTCCACTTCTCGTCGAGCGCCTTGCGGCGTGCTCGTGCCCGCGCGATGCCCTCCTCGGTGAGGTGGAGGTGCGCGAACAAGGGATCGGTTTTCCAGACCGGCTCGGCCCCAACTTCATCACTCATGTTGGTGATCGTACACACGTTCTTCCCGCCCCGTGAAGGCACGATTCCAACCCTGTGGATAACTGCTAACCTGAGATCCGGGAGCCAGGGCATGGCACGCATGATCACTATCCACTCTGGAGTTTTCATGCGCACCAAACTCACTGTCGGTCTCGTGACCGTCCTGCTCCTGAGCCTTGCGGTGGTTCTGGCTTCCGCCGTCCTCACACCAGCCGTTGCCGGCACGGGCACCGGATACCTGCACACGGACGGCCGGGTCATCAAGGATGCCAACGGGACGACGATCAGGATCACGGGCATCAACTGGTTCGGGATGGAGACCGACAACAAGACCTTCCACGGGTTGTGGGCCAACGCGCCCGCCACATGGCGTGGCCAGATCGACCGGATGGCTTCGCTCGGGTTCAACACCATCCGCGTCCCCTACTCGGGCGACGCGCTCAAGCCCGACGCCGTCGCCACGAGCATCAACAGTTTCACCAACCCGGACCTGGTGAATCTACGGCCGCTGGAGATCCTCGACCGCGTGATCGAGTACGCGGGTAGCAAGGGTATGCGGATCATCCTCGACCGGCATCGTCCGACCTCGGCCGGTCAGACCGCCCTGTGGTACACGCCGACGGTCTCCGAGGCCAGCATCATCGCCGATTGGCAGTTGTTGGCCCGCCGTTATGCCGGCAACACTACGGTCATCGGCGCGGACCTGTTCAACGAGCCGCACGCCGACGGCACGGATCCCAACGGCACCGGCGCCTGCTGGGGTTGCGGCGATCCCAACCGCGACTGGCGGCTGGCGGCGCAGCGCATCGGCAACGCCATCCTCTCCGTCCAGCCCAACTGGCTGATCCTCGTCGAGGGTGTCAGCTGCCTCAGCGGCGGCAACGCCAACGCCTGGGACAACATCCCGGACCCGTGGCAGAACTGCGACTGGTGGGGCGGCAACCTGTCCGGCGCCGCCACGCAGCCGGTGGTCCTCAACGTGGCCAACCGTCTCGTCTACTCGCCGCACGACTACGCCATCTCGGTCTTCGACCGGCAGGTGTGGTTCAAGGACCCCGCTTTCCCTAACAACCTCCCGTCCGTCTGGGACACCTTCTGGGGCAACCTCAACGCCCCGATCCTGCTGGGCGAGTTCGGCAGCACCCTGGCCAACCCGCTCGACGTGCAATGGCTCAACACGCTGATGACCTATCTGACCAGCAAGGGGTTCAGCTTCACCTACTGGTCGTGGAACCCGAACTCCGGCGATACCGGCGGGATCGCTCTCGACGACTGGTACAGCATCAACCAGCAGAAGTACAGCATCCTGCAGCCGCACCTGAACCCGCCCACCGGCTCCTCGCCCTCACCCTCCGTGTCCAGGAGCGGGAGCGGTAGCCCGAGCCCCTCGGTCTCACCGTCCAGGAGTCCTTCCAGCAGCCCGCGTCCGGGTGGCTGCACCGCCACCTACACGGTCACGGGTTCGTGGCAGGGCGGCTTCGGCGCCGAGGTCCGCGTCACCAACACGGGGACCACGCCGACCTCCAACGGCTGGCGGGTCGTGTGGACGTTCGCGTCCGGGCAGTCGGTCCAGAACATGTGGCAGGCGGTCTACACCGCCTCCGGCAACACGATCACGGCGACCAACCCGCCCGACTACAACAAGGTCATCCCGGCCGGTCAGTCGATAACCTTCGGCTTCAACGGCATCGGGCCCTCCACACCGGTTCCGAACCCGGTCAGCTGCACAGTTTTGTAGGACACGACCACCGTCGGGGTGGGCCTGTCCCACCCCGATGGCACAATCAACCCCCGTGACGACTTCCATCCTCTCCAAGATCGCGACTGAGCTCGGCGTACGCGAGCAACAGGTCGGGGCCGCTGTCGAGCTGCTGGACTCCGGCGCGACCGTCCCCTTCATCGCGCGTTACCGCAAGGAGGTCACCGACAGCCTCGACGACGCCCAGCTCAGGACGCTGGAGGAGCGGCTGCGATACCTGCGCGAGATGGTGGAGAGAAGGGGCGTCATCCTCGAGTCCATCCGCTCCCAGGGCAAGCTCGACGACGCTCTCGAGGCGCAGATCATGGCGGCCGACTCCAAGGCCCGCCTCGAGGACATCTACCTGCCCTACAAGCCCAAGCGCCGCACCAAGGCCCAGATCGCCCGCGAGGCCGGCTACGAGCCGCTCGCCGATGCCCTGCTCGCCGATCCCACGCTCGATCCGCACTCCACGGCCGCCGCTTACGGTGATCCCGCGGAGGCGCTCGACGGGGCGCGGGCCATCCTGATCGAGCGGTTCAGTGAGGACGCGGACCTCGTCGGCGCCCTGCGCGAGGTGATGTGGGGCAACGGTTTCCTGACGTCAAAGGTGCGCGAGGGCAAGCAGGAGGCGGGCGCCAAGTTCTCCGACTACTTCGAGTTCGCCGAGCCGTTCACCAAGCTTCCCTCCCACCGCATTCTCGCCCTGTTCCGCGGCGAGAAGGAGGAGATCCTCGACGTCACTCTCGAGCCGGGCGACCAGCCCTACGAGGAGCGGGTCGCCGCTCACTTCCACACCTCGGGCCCCTGGTTGACCGACACGGTCCGCCTCGCCTGGCGCACCCGCATCCTGTTCCGCCTCGGGGCCGACCTGCGCGCCCGCCTCTGGCAGGCCGCCGAGGACGAGGCTGTCCGGGTCTTCGCCACCAACCTGCGCGACCTGCTGCTGGCCGCCCCGGCCGGCACCCGGCCCACCCTCGGGCTCGACCCGGGCTACCGCACCGGGGTCAAGGTGGCCGTCGTCGACGCCACCGGCAAAGTCGTTGCCACGCATACGATTTATCCGCACGTTCCAGCCAACAAGTGGGACGAGTCGATCGCGATCCTGGCCCACCTCTGCGCCACCCACAAGGTTGAGCTGATCGCGATCGGCAATGGCACGGCCTCCCGCGAGACCGACAAGCTCGCCGCCGACCTCATCAAGCGCCACCCCACGCTCGGCCTGACCAAGATCGTCGTCTCCGAGGCGGGCGCGAGCGTCTACTCGGCCTCCGCCTATGCCTCCCAGGAGCTTCCAGGCCTTGACGTCTCCCTCCGTGGCGCCGTCTCCATAGCCCGCCGCCTGCAGGACCCGCTGGCCGAGCTGGTCAAGATCGATCCCAAGTCCATCGGGGTGGGGCAGTATCAGCACGACCTCGCCGAGTCCAAACTCTCCCGCTCACTCGACGCCGTCGTCGAGGACTGCGTCAACGGCGTCGGGGTCGACGTCAACACCGCCTCCGTCCCTTTGCTGACAAGAGTTTCCGGCATCGGTGCGGCGCTGGCCGAGAGCATCGTGGCCCACCGCGACGCCAACGGCCCGTTCCGCAGCCGCGACTCCGTCAAGAAGGTTCCCCGCTTGGGCCCCAAGGCTTTCGAGCAGTGCGCCGGCTTCCTGCGCATCCCGCACGGCGACAACCCGTTGGACGCCTCGGCCGTACACCCCGAGGCCTATCCGGTGGTGCAGCGCATCCTTGAGCGCACCGGCACCGACATGAAAACATTGATCGGCAACTCACTCGTGCTGCGAAAGCTGCGGCCCGGTGATTTCTCTGATGACCATTTTGGTGTACCCACCGTGAGCGACATTTTCAAAGAGCTCGAGAAGCCGGGCCGGGATCCGCGCCCCGCGTTCCAGACGGCGACCTTCGCCGAGGGCGTCAACGAGATCAAGGACCTGGTCCCCGGCCTCATCCTCGAGGGTGTCGTCACCAACGTCGCCGCCTTCGGCGCCTTCGTCGACATCGGCGTGCACCAGGACGGCCTGGTCCACGTTTCGGCCATGTCCCAGCGGTTCGTCAAGGATCCGCGCGAAGTGGTCAAGCCCGGTGACGTGGTCCGGGTCAAGGTGCTCGACGTCGACGTGGCCCGCAAGCGCATCTCGCTGACCCTGCGCCTCGACGACCAGCATGAGGCCGCCGGCCAGGATCGCTCGCAGGGACGGGGCCAGCAGGGCAAGCCCAAGGGCCAGCGCCGCCCCGAGCCCGCGCCCTCCGGCGCCATGGCCGACGCTCTGCGCCGGGCGGGTTTGACGCGGTAACTCCCGGACCCCGACAACACAGAGACCGTGATCAATAGCTGCCTGCCACCCGACGGCCTTCTAGTTCAGCCGCAGCCGCCGTTCGGATGCGGATGATCCACGGTTGCGGGCTTGCCGATCGACGGCATGCCCAGCAGCACCCCCTTGGTCCGCGTCACCTGCCCGGCCTCATACGCGTCACCGGCGCGGGTGCGGCGGTGGCGGGTGACGGGACCGTCGGCGTTGAGGTGATGCGGCGCCGCATAGGTCACCGTGGTGTGCACGATGTCGCCGGGGCGGATCGCCGGGGCCAAGGGATGCGGGGCCGGTGGGTGGGGTGAACGCGGGGCTGAGGGATGGGGGGCCGGTGGGTGGGGTGAACGGAGCGAGGCCTCGAAGTGGACCAGGCGGCCGTCGCGGGCACGGCCGGACATGCGGCCGGTGGCCCGGTCCTTGCGGCCCTCACCGACGGCGACCAGGACCTCGACCTCGTTGCCGACCAGCCCCTTGTTCTCCGCCCAGGTGACCTCCTCGACCAAGGCCATCAGCCGCTCGTAGCGCTCCTGGACGACCTGCTTGGGCACCTGGCCCTCCATCGTCGCGGCGGGAGTGCCCGGGCGCTTCGAATACTGGAAGGTAAAGGCGCTGGAGAAGCGCGCCTCGCGTACAACGGAAAGGGTTTGTTCAAAATCTTTTTCGGTCTCGCCGGGGAACCCGACGATGATGTCGGTGGTGATCGCCGCGTCGGGCATCGCCGCCCGCACCTTCTCAATGATCGACAGGTATCGATCAGCGCGGTAGGAGCGGCGCATCACCCGGAGCACGTCGTCGGAGCCGGACTGCAGCGGCATGTGCAGGCTGTGGCAGACGTTGGCGGTCTCGGCCATGGCGTCGATCACATCGTCGGTGAACGCGGCCGGGTGCGGGCTAGTGAAGCGGACCCGCTCCAAACCCTTGTCCCGCAAGGATCCGCAGGCGCGCAGCAGTTTGCCGAAGGCGAGCCGGTCGCCGAACTCGACCCCATAGGTGTTCACATTCTGGCCCAACAGGGTGATCTCCAGCACGCCCTCGGCGACCAGCGCCTCGACCTCGGCGAGGACGTCGCCGGGGCGCCTGTCCTTCTCCTTGCCGCGCAATGAGGGCACGATGCAGAAGGTGCACGTGTTGTTGCACCCCACCGAGATGGAAACCCAGCCGGAGTAGGTGGACTCACGCCTGGTGGGCAGCGTCGAGGGGAAGACCTCGAGCGACTCGAGCAGCTCGACCTGCGCCTGTTCATTGTGCCGGCCACGCTCGAGCAGCACCGGCAGGGAGCCGATGTTGTGGGTGCCGAAGACGACGTCGACCCAGGGTGCCTTCTTGACGATGTCGCCCTGGTCCTTCTGGGCGAGGCAGCCACCCACCGCGATCTGCATGCCGGGGTTTTTATCCTTGACCGGTCGAAGATGACCGAGATTTCCGTAGAGGCGGTTATCGGCGTTTTCGCGCACGGCGCAGGTATTGAACACGACAACGTCGGCTATGTCGCCGTCATCCGCTTTCACATAGCCGGCGGCGTCGAGCAGGCCGGATATCCGCTCGGAGTCGTGCACGTTCATCTGGCAGCCATAAGTCCGCACCTGATAGGTGCGAACGGGTGGCGATACCTCAGTCATCGTGTCTCTAGTCATGGCGAAACAAAGGTTACTCTGCCGAAAACGGTTATCGGGACGTGACCTTTCCGGGTTTCCCATGCGAGCCCATCCATTTAGAGTGACCTCGCATCAGGTGGCTGGTGTGTTGCCCTATGGGTGGACTCACCCGCCATGATCCACCGCGAGGTTGCCCCCTGAAGGACGGTCGCATGCCCGAACCGCTCATCGAACTGGACTCTGTCAACAAGTGGTTCGGTTCGCTCCACGTGCTGCGCGACATCAACCTGACGGTCGATCGGGGCGAGGTCGTGGTGGTGATCGGGCCGTCCGGGTCGGGCAAGTCCACGCTGTGCCGAGCGATCAACCGGCTGGAGACCATCGACAAAGGCACCATCCGCTTCGACGGGCGGTTGCTGCCCGAGGAGGGCAAGGCCCTGGCCAAGCTGCGCAGCGAGGTCGGCATGGTGTTCCAGTCCTTCAACCTGTTCTCCCACCTGACCATCCTCGACAACGTCACGCTCGGCCCGATCAAGGTACGCCGCGAGTCCAAAGAGGTCGCCCGTGATCGGGGAATGGCCCTGCTGGAGCGGGTCGGCATCGCCGACCAGGCGTCCAAGCACCCCGCCCAGCTCTCCGGCGGCCAGCAGCAGCGCGCCGCGATCGCGCGGGCGCTTGCCATGCAGCCCAAGGCGATGCTCTTCGACGAGCCGACCAGCGCCCTCGACCCCGAGATGGTCGGCGAGGTGCTCGACGTGATGACATCTCTTGCCGCCGAAGGCATGACGATGATCGTGGTGTCCCACGAGATGGGCTTCGCGCGGCACGCCGCCCGGCGTGTGGTCTTCATGGCCGACGGCGAACTGGTGGAACAGGCGGCACCGGCGGAGTTCTTCAGCAACCCGACCAGCGAGCGGGCCCGCGACTTCCTGTCAAAGGTGCTGCAGCACTGATGCGAAAACTAGTCAAGCCATTGCTTGGACCCGGCCGTCTGGCCGTGGTCACAGATAAACCCGGCCGCCGAATGGTGGAGACGGACAAGGGAGGAAGAATGCGTCTCAAGCGCATCTTGGCGATTACCGCCGCCGCGGCACTCGCCTTTGGAGTGGCCGCATGTGCGAAGAAGGAAGAGAACACGGCAGGAAGCCAGTTCCCCGCCAACTCGACGATGCAGCGGCTCGCCAAGGCCGGCAAGGTCGTCATCGGTATCAAGTGGGACCAGCCCAACTTCGGCCTGCGCGGTATCGACGGCAAGTTCGCCGGCTTTGACGTGGAGATCGGCAAGATCCTGGCCAAGGAACTGGGCCTCGAAGACAAGATCAAGTGGGAAGAGTCCGTTACCAAGGCGCGCGAGGACCACATCATGTTCGACCGCGTCGACCTGGTGATCGCGACATACACGATCAACGCAGCCCGCAAGGAGAAGGTCTCGTTCGCCGGCCCGTACTACACCGCCGGGCAGGACCTGCTCTTCCGCAAGGGTGACACCTCGATCACCGGACCGGATGTCTTCAAGGAAGGCACCAAGAAGGTCTGCTCGGTGACCGGCTCCACCCCCGCTAACGAAATCAAGAAGTACGTCAAGGACCCAGCCCAGATCGTCCTGTTCGACGTTTACACAAAGTGCCTCGACGCCCTGAAGCAGAAGCAGGTCGACGCGGTCACCACCGACAACGGCATCCTCGCCGGCTACGTGGCCAAGGAGAAGGACGCCTACGCGATGATCAACAAG
>Ga0075418_10000274_pt1 | contig 51780 bp, 36 predicted proteins | sample SoiMetdeltSBSDD2_FD_81776 | JGI IMG/M metagenome (GOLD analysis project Ga0075418, IMG submission 81776) | Bulk soil microbial communities from a Populus tree surrounding site in Tennessee, USA - Soil MetaG P. deltoides SBSDD2 | ecosystem: Environmental > Terrestrial > Soil > Tree plantation...
CTGCGCAGTGGAATCACTGCGTCTTTCAGCGTATCCTCCGCTCTGTGACATGTCAGGTTGCCTGGGTGCGACGGCTGACTGCCAGCGCGTGCGCGTTTGCCTTTGCGTACGCGCTGCTCGCGAGCAGCCAGGCAGCGACGCCGGATGCGCAATCCTCGACGACTCCGCCATCAGCGCGAGCGGCGGACCAACGCGCGCTTCTCGATCAGTACTGCGTAACGTGCCACAGCGATCGGCTGAAGACCGCGAACCTTTCACTTGAAAAGCTGGACCTCGCGACCATCGGCGATCATCCCGAGTTATGGGAGAAGGTCATCCGCAAGCTTCGCGCCGGCGTCATGCCTCCCCCCGACGTCAGGCGTCCGCCGCTCGCCGAGTACGAGGGCCTCAGGGAATGGCTCGAGACGGAGATCGATCGCAAGGCGACGCCACGCGCGAATCCTGGCGCCGTCGTTCTGCATCGCCTGAACCGAACCGAATACGCGAATGCGATTCGCGACCTCCTCGGCCTCGAGATCGATGTCGCGACGTTGCTCCCGCCGGACGATTCAGCGCGCGGATTCGACAACGTCGCCGGGTCGCTTACGATCTCGCCCACACTGCTCGAGGCTTACACGACCGCGGCGACACGAGTCGCGCGTATGGCGGTCGGGTACTGGAAGACACCGACTGAAGCGACCTACCTCGCGCCCGGCGACACGTCACAGAACCATCACCTCGAAGGACTGCCCTTCGGTACCCGTGGCGGAATGCTCGTCAGGCACAACTTCCCTGCCGACGGTGAATACAAGTTCTCGATCCAGAACTTCGGCATCGGCAGCTTCATCCCGGGGGAGCGGCTCGAGCTCGTCATCGATGGCGAGCGAGCGCATTTCTTCAGGTACGAAGGAGTAGGCACGAGTCAAGGCATGGCGGGCGACGCTGGTGATGGCGTCCTGGAGGTCACCGTCCCGGTGAAGGCGGGGTCACGAATGGTGGGCGCTACTTTCGTGGCGACCAACTATCGGCCCAGCCTGGACATGATCAAGCAGTACGACCGGAAGTCGCTCGAGAACAACAGCATTCCGCAACTGCAGTACTACCCGGCGATCGGCTTCCTTCGTATCCAGGGTCCTTTCACACCTGTCCGTCCGACTGCTTCACGCAGCCTTCGCAAGGTCCTTACGTGCCATCCGGGCGTCGCGACCGACGAAACATCGTGCGCGAGGAACATCCTGACAACGCTCTCGCGTCGTGCGTATCGTCGCCCGACCGCCGCGCCGGATATCGAGCCGCTGATGGCGTTCTTTGCCGAGGGTCGGCGCGACGGCACGTTCGAAGACGGCATCGAGCTCGCGCTTCGACGGCTGCTGGCGAGCCCGCGCTTCCTCGTCCGCGCGGAGAAAGAACCGGCCAACATTCCTGCGGGCCGTGCGTATCGCATCAGCGACCTCGAGCTCGCATCTCGACTCTCGTTCTTTCTCTGGAGCAGCATCCCGGACGACGAGCTGATTACCGTTGCGAGTCAGGGACGATTGAGCAATCCGAAGACACTGGAGCAACAGGTCCGGCGCATGCTCGGCGATCCACGCTCGTCAGCCCTGGTCGAGAACTTCGCTGCTCAACTCCTCTACCTGAGAAATCTCGACGCGACCTCACCTGACGGCATCTTCTACCCTGACTGGGACGATGAGTTGCGACAGAGCTTCCGGCGGGAAACAGAGCTCTTCTTCGAGAGCATCATGCGAGAGGATCGCAGCGTTCTCGATCTTCTGACGGCCGATCACACGTTCGTCAACGAGCGCCTGGCCCGGCACTACGGCATCCCGAATGTATACGGATCACATTTCAGACGAGTCACTCTCGGGCCCGATCTCGATTACCGGCGCGGCCTGCTCGGGAAGGGAAGCTTTCTCGCCGTGACGTGGACGCAGAATTTCAGGTCCTCACCGGTGAAGCGCGGCGTGTGGGTGCTCGAGAATCTGCTCGGCACTCCTCCGCCGGAGCCGCCGCCGAATGTGCCGCCCCTCGAAGACTCATCTGGTGGCCCGGGCAAGATCCTGACGCTTCGTGAGCAGATGACGATGCATCGGAAGAACCCGCCATGCGCGGGGTGTCACAAGATCATGGACCCCATCGGGTTCGCGCTCGAGAACTTCGATGCCGACGGCAAGTGGCGCACGAAGCAGGGCGGCGAGGGCGGGACCCCCATAGACGCGTCGGTGCAACTCTTCGACGGTCAACAAGTTGATGGTCCGGTCGGGCTGCGGGAGTCGCTCATGCGTTACTCGCCGCAGTTCGTGCGGATGTTTACCGAGAAGATGATGACCTACGCGCTCGGACGAGGCGTAGAGTATTCAGATATGCCCGCGATTCGTTCGATCGTCCGCGATGTGGCGAGTGAGAACAACCGATTCTCTTCGCTCGTCCTCGGTGTCGCTCGCAGCGCACAATTTCAGATGCGGGTGAAAGAAGCGGTAGTGAGCACGCAGTAGACAGCGTAGGCCGGGTCCTAACGGAGGCAACGTAGGCCGGGTCCTGTTTTTCGGACCCGGCGGGCCAGGAGATTATCGATGTTTGTCACCAAGCGGCACCTTCCACGTCGAACGTTTCTTCGTGGTGCTGGCGTCACGCTCGCGCTTCCGCTGCTGGAGTCGATGCTTCCAGCGATGACACCTCTACGCCTGACCGCTGCGGCGCCCGTGAAGCGCTTCGTTGGCATCTGGCATCCGCACGGCGCGGCGCCAGGTTATTGGAGCCCGGTGCAGGAAGGTCGCGACTTCGACTTCTCCTTCATCACGAAACCGCTGGAGCCGTTCCGCGATCGTGTCGTGCTCATCACCGGACTCGACATGCCAGAAGCCATGGCCACCGACGAGGAACCCGGCGGCGATCACGCTCGCGGCGCTGTGCTGTTGTCAGGCGCCCGCCCGCGACGCAACGCCGTCAGCCCGTACCTCGGCGTGACGATCGATCAACTCATCGCGAATCAGTACGGACAGGACACGATCCTGTCGTCCATGCAGTTGGGCGTCGAGGACACCGGCAACTTCGGCAACTGCAATTGGGGCTATAGCTGCGCGTACACCAACTCGATCTCGTGGTCCTCGCCGACGCAGCCGCTTCCCACGCAGGTCAACCCTCGGGTCGTGTTCGAACGGCTGTTTGGCGACGGCACGAGCCCGGAAGAACGGCTCGCCGGCCGCCGGCAGAACGCGAGCATCCTCGACTCCGTGACCCGCGAGCTCACGCACTTCAAAAAGGATCTTGGCGCCGGCGATCAAACCAGGCTCGACACCTATGTGGACAACGTGCGCGAGCTCGAGCGGCGAATCCGGATTGCGATGACCAACGCAGTGAAGGAGCCCAACGGTGATGTGCCGTTCGGCCTGCCGGAGAGCAAGCACGTCCACTTCAGGCTGATGTACGACCTGATGGCGCTGGCGTTCGAGGGAGATATCACGCGCTCGGCGACGTTCATGCTCGGACGCGATCTCACGGGGACGAGCTTCCCCGAATCAGGCTTCAACGGCGGATGGCACGGCTCCTCGCATCACGGCGACAAGCCGGAGAACGTGGCCAACTACGCAAAGGTCAATCGCTACCACGTCCAGAACGTCGCGTACTTCTGCGACAAGCTGCGCAACATCCCGGACGGCGACGGCAACTTGCTCGACCATGTGCTGATTTACAAGGGCAGCAACATGGGCAACTCCCATCGCCATGCGCACGAGAAGGTGCCGGTGATTCTCGCCGGCGGCCTCGATGGCACCTTCAAGGGCAATCGACATCTGGTATTCCCGGATAACAAGCAGCGCACGTCGAACATGCTCCTGAGCCTGCTCCATCTGTACGGCGTGGCGCAGGACAAGCTCGGGACGAGCACCGGTCCGTTGCCGGGCATCGAGCCGCTGGAGATCGCATGAAGGGTGTCGTTCTCTTCGCGATCTGCGTGTACTTCACCGTGTGTTCAATGCCTATCTCGGCACAACTCGCCGGCCGCCCAACGAGGCCGCAAGTGCAACCGCCTCAGGGTGCCGTGAGGCAGGTGATCTTCAAGAACTGTGTGTCGTGCCACGGCATCGACGATTACGCGTTCTTTGCGCTGGACAACGCGGGATGGAAATCGCTCATCGAGACCAAACACAAGGATGTGAAGGTCGGGATCGCTGACGCCGACCGCGAGCTCCTCGTCGGCTGGCTCGTCACGAAATTCGGGCCCGGGACAAAACCATTTCCAAGGACGTACGTCGCGCCCGAAATCACCACGTTCTTCTCGGATGCGGAGGCGCAAGCAGTATTGAATCGGTCGTGCAGCACGGCCTGCCATACTCTCGATCGGGTTAACGACGCGCGCTTCAGCCCGGATCGCTGGCGCGTCGTCACCGTCGACATGCGGGAACGCGGCGCGAGGTTGACCGACGAAGAGCTGGAGCGGCTGGTCGAATGGCTGGGTCGAGTCAAGGGAACGAATCCGAATCAATGACTATGGACTACGGGCAACGGTCTGCGGGCCTGACACTGATCCTCGCTTTCATTGTCGCGATTCCGCAGGCGCAGACGACTCCGCAAGTGAGTCTCTCCGCGACAACGGCAAACGTGGGTCAGCCGGGTAGCCCGGTGAACATCAAACTGCTGCGTTGGTCTACCGACGAGGAGCGAGCGCCGATCGTCGCGGCGCTGAATCCACCCCCTGCTCCACCCCCGCCCGCTGCTGCACCACCCCCTGCTGCCGAAGCACCGCCGGCGGCCGCACCAGCGCCGGCAGCCCCGCCGACGGATGCGGCACCGGCCGGCGCCGAACGCGGAGGCGCGGCGCGGGGACGTGCAGGCGGACGCGGCGGCCGTGGAGGAGGCCGCGGCGGACGCGGTGACGCCGCCGCTCCGATCAGCCCGATCGCGGCGCTGACCGGCGCCATCAGCAAGGCGCCGACGATCGGCTACATCTGGACCGACGAAGTGACCGGCTACTCGATCAAGTACGCGTGGCGCGCGCCCATTCCGGCCGGCGGAGAACGCATCATCCTGGCAACCACTCGCGCCCTGGGCGCGCAGTCGCCGCAATGGAAGCCCACTGGCAGCGAGCCCGCTACCGATTACGAGTTCACCGTCATCGAGCTTCGGCTCAACGCCAAGGGACTCGGTGAAGGCAAAACGTCGCTCACGTCCAAGGTCATCATCGACAACGACGCGAAGACAATTGCTCTCGAGAACTACGCTGCGGCGCCGGTCATTCTGCAGAACGTGAAACGGTCATGAAAACACCGGGTGTGATTTTCGATCGTGATGGTTGCAAAAATCACACACGCTGTCCTTGAAGAGAGACGTCATGTCAATCCGCCACTTGATTGGGTGCCTTGCTGCGATGTCGCTCTCGGCGGTCAGCGCCAGCGCGGCTACCAGTGAGGTGGCAGACGCAGCGATGTCGCGCAACGGCCAGAGCGTTCGTTCGCTGCTGCAGAAGAAGGCCGACGTCAACGCGCCACAAGTCGACGGTACCACCGCGTTGCATTGGGCGGTACGCTACGACGACCTCGACACAGCCGATCTGCTGCTCCAATCCGGTGCCCGCGTCTCGGCCGCCAATCGTGAAGGCGTCACGCCGCTGCAGCTCGCAGCGATGAACGGCAGCGCGGCGATGATCGACAAACTGCTCAAGGCGGGCGCCAACCCGAATGCCGCGCTCACTCCTTCCGGCGACACGGCACTGATGATGGCTGCGCGGACCGGCACGCCCAATGCGATCACGGTCCTGCTCGAGGCCGGCGCGAACGTCAACGCGAAGGAATCGTGGGGTGGTACCACGGCACTGATGTGGGCCGTGTCCGAACAGCATGCTCCCGCGGTCAAGCTGCTCCTGGATCACGGCGCCGACGCCAACGCCCGATCCAACTTCGTCGCTGCTGCCAACGGACGCGGTTTCGAAGGCCGGACGCCCGCCGCTCCGAAAGCCGAACAGAAGGTCGAGGAGTTTGCCAGCGGCTGGCTGACGCCGCTGATGTTCGCGGCACGCGAAGGCGATCTCGAATCAGCAGACCTGCTCGTGCGTGCGGGCGCCGACGTCAACACCATCGCCGGCGACGGCAAGGATGCGCTTGGGCTCGCGATCTTCAACGGCAACTACGACCTCGCGGCATTCCTCATCGACAGTAAGTCGGACGTCAACCACGCCGACACGCAGGGCTTCACCCCGTTGTTCTGGGCAGTGGATCGACGCAACATGGAAACGGCGCCGAACTTCCCGTGGATGATCACCGCCGATCCGTTGCCGCTCATCAAGAAACTGCTCGATGCGGGCGCCAACCCGAACGCGCTCGTCAACAACACGCCGCGCGCCCGCATGCGCGCCGGATCGCCGCGCATCGTGTTTGCGACGGCATTGATGCGCGCCGCGTTCTCGGCCGATCTCGAGCTGGCGAAACTGCTGCTGTCGTACGGCGCGGACCCGAAGATCGTCTCCAGTGATGGCGAGACGATGATCGAGGCGGCCGCTGGATTGGGATTCATCCAGGGGTACAGCAAGGGGAAGGCGGCGGCAGAACGGCTGGAGGTCGTCAAGTTGTTCGTCGGTCTCGGGGCTGATGTGAACCAGGCCGATAACTACGGAATCACGCCGCTGATGGTGGCCGGCAACATGGGCGACACCGCCATCATTCAGTACCTCGTCGACGTCGGCGCCGACCTCGGCGCCTACGATCTGGGCAAGAAGAATGACGGCGCCTTTGGCGCGAGCGTCGAACCGCTGATGCCTGTCGACTATGCCATCGGCGTCGGCACGTTCGTGCCGAACAACGCCGTCATCATTCACGAGGACGCCGTCGCCCTGATGTTCCGCCTGATGAAAGAGAAAGGCATCACCCACACGACGTCGGAGTGTACGCTGCGTGGATTCACGTGCGCGCAGGCCAACGTCGATCCCAAGGTCGCCACGCCGGCCGAAATCGCGCGCATGAGAAAGGTCGCGATCGGGCACCAGGTGGAAGGCATCACCGGAGGCCTCGAGGCGAAGTAGTTCGCTTCGCTCGAGGTCAAAGGTCAAAAGTCAAAAGCCGTCGCCTGCGTCCTTTCTTCGATCTGGTAGCCCGGGCGGAAGAGGGTCGGGCCGGTGGACAAGAGCCGGCGTATGGACGGTTGTACGGCTGATAGACCTCGTGCGCAGTGTCAGCGGGCCGGGGCTTCGCATCTGGCGGAACGAACGGCTCGCTGCCGCCAGCCGCGGTCGCCTGACAGATCTTGACCTGTGTCTTGGTGGCGATAGGCTGCAACATGTACGAGCGGAGGCTGTAGCCTCCAAGGTCGTCAAACACACTGCACATGGGGAGCGTCGTCGTTTCGCGGTCGACAAACCAATTGCCGCGGCCACCCTGTTCGTAGGGAGCGCTGTCCAACTGTTTGACGATACGGCGATCTTCGTGGATGGTCCAGCCGGCCGCGATCTCCTGGGCACTGGCGACGTTCTCCAGGGAACACTCCGCCCACGCGGCACGGGGGAAAGCGCCCGCCGCGACCACGGCGAACTGGAGGATCATCGCTCCACGACGACAGCACGACCATCCAACGCGTCGTCGCCTAATTCTCGACATTTCTCTATAATCCTCGTCGAATCAGCAAGGGGCGTTCGAGGCTAGCACCGTGCCGGGACCTCGTCAACACGGGAGCAGGGTGATGAAAACGAACAAGACCGTTGCAGCGGGCGTGGTCGTTGGTCTGCTCCTTGTCGCTGTGCTCGCCCGAGCCGCCGGCGACGAAAAGACGATCACTGGCGTGATCAGCAAAGTCGATCCGAAGACGCGAATCGCAACGGTGACGCCGGCCAGCGGTCCGGCAATTTTCGTGCAGTTCGCCTTCAACGCCGGTGGTCCGTGCGACGCCTGTCTTGGTTCGGGCCGCTCAGGGCCCACATTCGCCGAGACGGTAACTGAGGGCTCGACCTGGACGCTCACCTACACGTCGTCAATTCCCGAGGGCGCGGCGGCATGGTTCCCGGGAGGCACGGTCAACACGGTGTACAGGGCCGTGCCGGCGAAGCCCAAATAATCACGGTCGATCGTCGTCCTTCGCCTCCGCTTCTTCTTCCTTGCTCTTGCGGCTACACCCGCCCCTGCTGAAGGCGAACCGTAGTCTGAGACCGTGAGAATTACGCAGTCAACAGGCTGGTGAGCCCCCACACGATGAGTTGGCTGCCGTAGCCACCTGCGATATCCTCAGGCGGCGCTGAGCGCATTAACGCCGCAACCTCCAACTCCATCTGGCTCGCGGATTAGTGGACAGCCGCACGAAAGGCGAGAGCATCATGGCGAAAAAACCACTGACCCTCGGAATCATTATCGGACTCATGGTCTGGGCGGGAATCGTGAGTGGTACCCGTGCCGCGCAAACAACGAACGACGCGATCGCGATCGACAACGACGACCTGGCAGGAACGGTAACCGGGCCGTCCGGGCCCGAGGCCGGTGTCTGGGTCGTTGCCGAAACGACCGACCTGCCCACACCGTTCGCGCGGATTGTCGTCACCGACGATCGCGGACGTTATCTGGTGCCCGATCTACCCAAGGCCAGTTACCGCGTCTGGGTGCGCGGATACGGGCTGGTCGACTCCCCGAAGGTTCAGGCAACTCCGGGCAAGAGCCTTGCCCTTCGTGCCGTGAAAGCGAGTTCTCCGGCGGAGGCGGCACATTACTATCCAGCCGCACACTGGCTGGCGTTGATGGAGATGCCGGCCAAGAGCGAGTTCCCGGGCACTGGCGACAGCGGCAACGGGATCTCGCCGAACATGAAGAGCCAGGGCGATTGGATCCGCAGCGTGAAATCAGGAGGCTGCACTGCGTGTCATGCGCTCGGCACCAAGGGCACGAGGGAAATCCCGGCGGCGCTCGGTTCATTCCCCAACAGCGTCGCGGCCTGGGATCGTCGCGTGAAGTCCGGGCAGGCTGGCGGGCAGATGACTGGCCAACTGAATAATTTCGGCCGCGCGCGCGTCTTGAAGATGTTCGCGGACTGGACCGATCGGGTCCGGGCCGGCGAGGTTCCACCGGCGCCGCAACGTCCGCAGGGGATCGAGCGAAACGTCGTCATCACGCAGTGGGACTGGGCCGATCCCAAGGCATACCTGCACGACGTCGTCTCGACCGACCGGAGGAATCCGCGCGTCAATCCGAATGGGCCGGTGTACGGAGCGCTTGAACTCAGTGCCGACTACGTGCCGGTGTTGAATCCGGTTACCAACACGGCGAGCCAGGTGCCGCTGACGGTAAGAGACCCCAAGACTCCCCCGACGAATCCCGCGATGCCGGAGCCGTCGCCGTACTGGGCGGACGAGGTGATCTGGACCAGCAAGAACAACGTCCACAACCCGATGCTCGATCACAAAGGACGGGTGTGGCTGACCTCGACGGTACGGCCCGCAGCGAATCCGCCTGAGTGCAAGACCGGCTCGAGCCACCCCTCTGCGAAACTCTTCCCCGTGGAAAACGCGGGCCGCCACCTAGCCGTGTACGACCCGGCGACGAAGAAGCTGACGCACATCAGCACCTGCTTCGGAACCCATCACCTGATGTTCGCCGAGGACGCGAACCACACGTTGTGGACCAGCGGCGGCGGACAGGTGATCGGATGGCTCAACACGAAGATGTTCGACGAGACGCAGGACGAGATGAAGTCGCAGGGCTGGACGGCTCTCATCAGGGACGCCAACGGAAACGGAAAACGCGACGCGTATACCGAACCGGATCAGCCGCTCGACCCGAGCAAGGATCAGCGCATAGGCGGTGCGCTCTACGCCGTGGCGCCGGCGCCTGACGGTTCGGTGTGGGGCACGCAGCTCGGGTATCCGGGAGCTCTCATCAGACTCGCGCCCGGGTCGAATCCCCCAGACACGGCGCTCGTGGAGATCTATCAACCTCCCGTCGACAAGGGATTCTCACCGCGCGGCGGTGACGTCGATCGCAACGGCGTGTACTGGGCGGCCATGGCAAGCGGCCATCTCGCGAGCTTCGATCGCCGCAAGTGCAAAGGCGCGCTGAACGGTCCGAAAGCCAGCGGTCTGCATTGTCCCGAAGGCTGGACTTTCTACACGGAGCCGGCGCCGCAGTTCAAGAACGTCACCGATTCCGGAAGCACGGAAGGGAGCTACTACACGTGGGTCGATCAGTTCGACACGCTGGGACTGGGGCGCAACGTGCCGATCAACACCGGGAACGCGACTGAAGCACTGCTGGCGTTGAAAGACGGCAAGTTCGTCACCATGCGCGTGCCGTATCCGCTTGGGTTCTACACGAAGTGGATGGACGGCCGTATCGATGATCCCAACGCCGGATGGAAGGGTCGCGGCATCTGGACGACGATATCGACCAGAACGCCGTTCCACATGGAGACGGGCAAAGGGACGACGAGCAAGGTGATGAAGTTCCAGATGCGTCCCGACCCGCTCGCGAAGTAGTCGCGTCCTGGTGTCAGGCAGTGAATCGTGAATGCGCTCCTGGTGCGCTCCTGGTGTCAGGCAGTGAATCGTGAACGCTACGACATGAATACGAGGCTGGATCTGTGACATTTCGTAGGCTGAGCCACGTACTCACTAGTCGCTGCGAACGAACAGTTGGGCGATGGCGTGCGCGCGGACGCGCGGCGTGGATTCTCACGGCCGCCGTCGCCGCGGCTCTTACGATTCCCGTGACGGTCTCCGTCCAATCCGGTCCGGCGCCATCCAGCGGCCGCGAATGGTCGACCGTCATGGGCGATCTGGGAAATCGCTACTCCACCCTGAATCAGATCAACACGCAGACTGTGTCGCGGCTCGGTGCCGTGTGGATGTCGGACCGGCTGACTCCGCCCGCGAATTCGCGATCGATGACGGTCGTGAAGAACGGCATGATGTATTTCACCGCCCCGCCCAACGTCGTGAAGATCGACGCGAGGACCGGCAAGACCGTCTGGCGCTTCACGGCCGGCGGCGGTGGTGCGCGCGGCGGCTCCGCCGCCGGTGCGCCACGGATGGGCGCACCCGACCGCGAAGGTGTTGCAATCGGCGATGGTCTTGTCTTTGTCGGGACGTCCGACGCGCGGGTCATCGCGCTCCGCGACGACACCGGCGAGCTCGTGTGGAACAAGTACGTTGGCGAGGATGCACGGGACAAAGGGCAGGGAATCGCCGGTGCGCCCGTCTACGCGGGCGGTATCGTCTCGGTCGGATTGAGCGCCGACAACGGCTGGCGCGGACAGGTCGTCGGACTCGATGGCAAGACGGGACGCGAGGTCTGGCGCTGGTTCGCGGTGCCCGCTCCCGGAGAGCCAGGCAGCGAGACATGGCCCAAGACCGCCCAGTGGAAGTTCGGCGGTGGCGCCCTCTGGCTGACGGGCGTCGCGGACGAAGAGTCCGGCCTCTTCTACTACGTCACCGGCAACGGCGTACCTCAGCTCTCCGGTGAGCATCGCGAGGGCACCAACCTCTTCATCTGCTCGATCGTTGCCCTCGACATGAAGACGGGCAAACTGAAGTGGCACTACCAGACGATCCGCCACGATATCTGGGAAGCCGACATGTCTATCTCACCCGTGTTGTACGACGCACAGGTGGGCGGCAGGACGGTGAAGGCGATCGGTGCCATTCGGCCCGATGGCTACGTGTTCACGTTCGATCGAGTCACTGGCAAACCCTTGATGAAGATCGAGGAGCGCAAGGTCCCGCAGGACCGCTTTCAGAAAACCGCCGCAACGCAGCCCTTCCCTGCCGGTGCCGAAGGCGTCCTTCCCGACTGCGATTGGTGGCGGAAGACGCAGACCATGCCGAAAGGCTTCGAGGTTGGCTGCTACTACCAGGCGGTGTCGATCGACAAGCCGAACGTGCTGATGCCGTATTACGGGATGCGCGTCGCGCCGATGTCCTACAGCCAGCAGACCGGGTACTTCTACGCCGTCGGGGAACGTTCGCTGCGCTGGCTCCGCCGAGCCGAAGATGGGTACTTCTTCAGCACCGCCTTCAGCAATCGCGTGCCCGGGATCGATCGGTTCGAGACGTTCGTGATGGCGGCAATCGATGGCGAGACGCACAAGATCGTCTGGCGCCGCGAGTTCCCGTCAGGTGCCGGCCGCCCGAGCGGTGTACTGACCACGGCCGGGGGGCTGCTGTTTCACGCTGCGCCGGACGGACACTTCAGCGCGCACGATGCCAGGACTGGCGAGATCGTGTGGCAGTTCCAGACCGGCGCTCCCGCTGGAGGACCAGCGGCGTCGTTCGAACTCGACGGCGAGCAGTTCGTCTCGCTCGTGACCAGCACGAATGTCTGGGCATTCAAGCTCGGGGGCACGATGGCACCACGACCGGGGCCGCCGGCGCCGCGCGAGCCGGAGCTCTTCACCGGCATGGTTACCGAAACGACGCAGATTGAGACCGCGGCCCTGCAACGGGACAACGCCTTCACCGGCGCGCGTTTCATGACCGACGAGTACCAGTTCAATCCGTACCGCGCAAAGATTGCGGTGGGCACGACCGTCACATGGCGCAACAACGGCACCATGATCCACTCGGCCGAGGCCGACGACGGTTCATGGTCCACGGGTCCGATCGATCCCGCCGGTGTCGCCGGCGTGAAATTCGATCGACCGGGCACCTACGTCTACACCTGCAAAGAGCATCCCTGGGCGTATGCTCAGATCATCGTCGAATAGAAGGGACGCCACCGCAGTCGGACTGCGGATCCTGGGCTGTCGTGGCGGCAGCCATCCGACTGATCCTGACGGTTTGGTGTCAGGCAGTGAATCGTGAACGCTGAATCAATCGACATCCTTGCCAAGGATGAACCACACCGCCTTGACCTGAACCTGCCGAGGCTCCGCGAGATAGTCTGAGGCATGCCGGGCGGCCACAATTCCAAGAGTGTGGAGAAGATCGCCGAACTCTGCCTGACGTCGAGGTCACCAGGACGAGGTCAACGTGTGTGTTTCCCAAGGAATTGACGCCCAGCGTCTTGGGCGTCGTGGATCTCGGAGTCGTTACGCCGCGTCCGACTCACGCGCTTCACGTTCCACGTCATCGACGGCACCCTGCTAGCCGAGGGCGAAAGTGTACAGCTGGCGGCGCGGCGCTGCGCTTGCGACGCGAGCTCATGTCGTCGTGCAGCCTTCGGTAGCTACAGCCGCTGACATCGCGATATTTCTGGCGGTGGCGCCCTCTACCGTCAGTAAGAAGTGAGCCGGGGCCCAGGCCGGACGTCTCCAGCGGGTTGGGATTTGGTTGTCACGGCCGACCGGGGTCCTGGCCGCAATAACGTTCACGATTCACCTTTCACGATTCACTGCCTGACACCGAAGAGAGCCGTCGAGGAGAGCCGTTGCCCTGCCTGTTCACGGTTCACGTTCACGATTCACTGCCTGACACCGTTTAGCGGACAATCGCGCCTTCACGATTCACTGCCTGACACCGTTTAGCGGACAATCGCGTCGTTCACGATTCACTGCCTGACACCGTTTAGCGGACAATCGCGTCGTTCACGATTCACTGCCTGACACTGAGGAGAGCCGTTGCTGCGATCTCCTCGCCGTGCGGAACAGGTTCAACGAAGACACCAAGGATCCGAGTGGGCACTCGAAAGCCGCGAGCCGTTGAAGACCACCCTGGACGCGATGCGGTGAAGCGCGGCCAGTCGTCGTTTCCGCAACTGAGGCCGCACCTCACCGTGGCCAGCATCGATTCTTCACGGGCGGTGCTGCTGTCAGACGTGGAGTCGTGGCCCCTCGAGGGGCCGATCTTCCCTCGCCTGGCGCCCCTGCTCGATGGCACGCGGTCGGTGATGGACATCGTTCAGGAACTGCGAGGTTCAGCAAGCGTCGCCGAGGTACTCGCATCGCTCGCGATCCTCCATCGATCCGGTCACCTCGTCGATGGCCGTCGGCGCACGCGTGAGGGAACTCGTAACGCGGCGAACGCCGCCACAATCGATGTCCTGGACAAGCTCGGGCTCGCGCCACGTCGCAACGGCGACGTGGAGGTCGTCCTGACCGATGAGTACCTTCGTCGCGACGTCTCCGATTTCGCGAAAAAAGCCGCACGCGCCAATCGTGCCTGGCTGCCTGTCAAGCCCATGGGCACAGTCATCTGGGTGGGTCCGCTCGTGCATCCCCCGTCGACACCATGCTGGGATTGTGTGCTCGCACGAATCCGGGCCAACCGACCCGCACACACATGGCTGGAATCGTCGGGCGGACTCGCGAGCGATCCCGTCGATTTGAAGACACTTCGCATCCGGCACAATCAGCTTCGCGCCCCGTCCAACACCTTACTGCAACCGTTGACTCGGATCGGGACGATGATTGCGCTCGATCCTCGGTTGTGGCGATCCAGCGCTCACCTCGTGGTCCCGCAGCCAGGCTGTCCACGGTGCGCGCCGCCAGTAGCCAGTTCGGAAGGCGGAACGTCATTACCGGATCCGCGAATCGTACTTACGCGACGGCCGAGAGCCGCGTTCTCTGACGGTGGTTGGCGCGCGGTGCCGCCCCACAAGACGTTCAGTCGCTACAGGCATCACATCAGCAGGTGGACGGGCATCATCACGCGAATTACCCGGAGGACGACGGCATCACGCGGGTTGGAGCTGTATTCCGCCGAGCACGTGTTCCTGGCGTCGGAGACCGAGCCATTCCCAACTGGCCGTCGTCTCAGCTCGGGGAAAGGCATCGGGCGAGCCCAGGCAAGGGCCAGCGCCCTGTGCGAAGCGCTCGAACGGTATTCAGGAATCTTTCGCGGCATCGAAACACGGGTACGGACGTCGTACGACGCCCTGGGCGGACAAGCCATTCATCCCAACGCGTGCGCCGCATTCAGCGAGTTGCAGTTCGAGGAGCGCGACGCCTGGAATGCTCGTGCATTGCCGCAATGCTGGGTTCCCCGACTTCTCGACCGCCAGCAGGAAATCGACTGGACGCCTGTGTGGTCGCTCAGCCACGACACAATCCGTTACGTGCCGACGGCCTACTGCTATTTTGGCTATCGCGCACCTGAAGCGGAGCGATGCAGTCGCGCCAACTCGAACGGCTGCGCGGCCGGCAACAGCCTGGAAGAGGCCATTCTGCAGGGCTTCCTGGAGCTGGTCGAACGGGACGCGGTCGCGATCTGGTGGTACAACGAGCTTGCGAGACCCACGGTCGATCTCGCCACCTTTTCGAATCCGTTCTTTCGGCGAATGGTGCGCGATTATGCCAGGAACGGCCGCTCGCTCACCGTCCACGACCTGACGACCGATCTCGGCATACCCGTTTTCGCGGCGGTTTCCGAGGGACTCCAACGCGGAACCGGCGAACTGCTCCTCGGCTTCGGCGCGCATCTCGACGCCAGCACGGCGATCGCCCGTGCCATCACCGAGCTGAATCAATGGCGCAGCGGAGTGCACCTGGGCGTCGCGGGACCAAGTTTCAGTCACCGACGTTCGGGCCTCGGTCGGTTCCTGAGGCGCACCAGGCAGACCGCCGTTCGCGACCGGCGGAACTTTCAGGACGCCATCTACACGGACATCCGGGACGCGGTGATGGCATGTGTGACCGCCGCTCACCGGTGTGGCATGGAGACGCTCGTCCTCGATCAGACGCGAAAGGATGTTGGTCTACCGGTCGTTCGAGTGATTGTGCCGGGCCTTCGTCATTTCTGGCCTCGATTCGCACCCGGCCGGCTGTACGACGTACCGGTCGCCCTGGGGTGGCGCCGGACGTCCCGGACTGAAGGTCAGATGAACAATTTTCACATCGTCATTTGACACTCGGCGATAATCACCCTCGCGCGAGGAGGCGTCATGGCGAAAAAGTCCGCGAAGAAGGCTGCCAAGAAATCCACGAAGAGGTCAGTGAAGAAAGCCGCGAAGAAGACTGCGAAGAGAAAGGCTGCGCGCAGGACTGCGCCGGTCGGACTGGTGGCGTTCGTTCCAGACGACTCACCGGTCTCCCGGTTCTTCACCGCAGTCGAGACCAACGCGGACTTGCAGGCGAGGATTGCCGCACACAATTCCAGGATCCTCGACATCGCCAGGGAATTCGATCCGGAGTTCGTATTCACCTACGAGGAAATGGCGGACCACCTGCGAGAGCGCTGGGGCATCATGCGTGGACCGAGAGAACACTACTGCTGTTTCTGAAGTGGTTTCGGTACAGAGGAGCGCGGGGCTTCAGCCCCGGTCATAATTTCCGCCCAGGCTGAAGCCTGCGCGCTCCGGCGAATCGTGGAAGACGGCCGAGAATGAACTCGCCGACTGAGCCTTCGGCGTAGTAGTCCATTCCGGCCGCCTTCGCGAATAGATCGGAATCGCCCCCGCCAAGCGCGCACGCGCCAAGTCCCATCGCCGTGGCCACGAGATACATCGTCTGCATCAGCGCTCCGACCTCTTTCAGGACGAGGGAGTAAGAAATCGACGAGTACTTCCACGCGGCACGCGGGAATCGAGCAGCGATGAGAATGAGCAACTGCGGTTGCGCGGCGCGGACCGCGCGACCGGCGCTGTCGAGGAGTGACCGGACGGGAACCGTCAACGAGCTCACTCGAGAGAGCGCATGTCGCTCGGGAACGTAGTGATACAGCCCAGGTGCCAGGCCCGCACACAGCCGGACCGCTATATACAATTCCAGCGAATACACCGAGCCGCCGCTCGGGTAAACGCGCACACTGGCGGCATAACGATCGTGTGGTCGGGCGGATCTGACGGCCGCTGATCGGAAGAGAAACTCGCCAAGTTCCCGTCGTGTGATCGGTGAATCGCTGTGGTCTCTTTGCGATCGCCTCGCCTCGAGCGCGCGCGTGAGCGTCCAATCGGTGCGACGAAGTCGCGTGACGTCGGGCCTGAACAAGCGGATGCGCGTGCGGCGGTCGCGAGGTCTGAACACCGGCGGCATCGGCACGCGACCTTCGAAGGGATAGGTTGCCCCATACGGATTGTGATGCCGGCCAAGGCGCGATCGACTATGAAACAGCAGATCATGAAACTCCCAGAAGAACAGTTTTGGGGGCTCTCCTGCATCGGGTCCGTCATTTCCGGTCACGAGGAACCCGGCGCTCCAGAGCATGCCGCGAACGGCGCGGATCACAGATCGAGGCAATCCGGCTCCCGGCGTGCCGGCGCGAGAACGCGGGCGGGAACGCGAGAGTTGCCACAGCAGGAAGAGTACTCGCCAGTCATGCAGGACGATTTGTGCACGCGCGGTTGGCGATTCGAGCACCATCTGCGCACCGACGCGTCGCATGAACGCAAAGCGCGAGAGTCTGCCTTCCCGATCACCGTTCGACCCGTCGTTCCATGAATAGTCATCGGTCAACGGGATCGCGCTGACGATCGCAGCCGTGCCGTCAACGACACGCTCGATCAGCCAGCCCCGTGTGATCAACTCGGCAAGCAGCTCGTAGAACCGGCGTAACCCCGCGAGCCCGCCGTGCGCGATGGTGCGGGTCGTGAGCGCGCTGTGCGAGCTTCGTCCCAAGACGAGCCGTCGAAGTGTTTTCAGATCTTGGGCGGAGGGCCGGTCCAGCACGAGGTCGACGCCCGGGCCCAAGATACGCGTCACCGATTCGGACGTGTCGATGTGCACGCCGTCGATGAGCGCGAGCGTAGCCGGCACGGTCAGGAACTGGTGGAGAGCTGAAAGCGTTTTGTGATGTCGTCGAGCGCGTGGGCGATGTAGTCGGGGGCCTCGGCGCGGCTCTGCGCCATTCGCACGACAGACAGGGTTTCTTCGAAATTTCGACGCGATGTGCGGAGCAGGCGTTGGAAGCGCGTGTCGCCACGCAGCGGATCGAGATCCGGGTGCGTCACGAGATGGTCGTACGGCTCGATGATCCCCATCATCGCGCGGTGCGCGAATAGTTCGAGCGACAATGCCGGTGAACGCTTGGCCAGCAGCCGTGTGATTCCCGACGTCGTCAGTTCCCAGCGCGGGAACTGGTTCTCACCTCTCGCGAAACCTGCCAGCCTCTGTGTCGTCCGATCGAGCATCTCGGTGTCCCCGGTCGTGGCGGCGTCGTGATACGCCGCGACGTCCTTGAAGATTGCCGGCCATTGTGGCAGCAGCCGGCCTTTTGCGGCAAAAGGTTCGAGCCGTGCCATGATCTCCAGTGCCGGATCCGTGCGGCCGGCATCGGCAAGGATCAGGCCTTTGATGAACTGCGCAAGGAGCATGTCCGGCTCGATGTTGAGCACGACTTCGATCAGCGATAGTGCCTCGTCCCTGCGACTCAACTGATTCAGGCTGATCGCCGCAAACACTGGCGCATCGAGGACGAGAGGATCGAAGCGCGCGCCCTCACTGGCGGCGAGCAACGACAACTCGTAGGAATGCCACATGAGACATCCGGCGAGCCTCGCGTGCGCGAACGCATCGCGGCCGCCGAACGCCGCGGCCTTGAGCCCGTACTCGAACGGTTTTCGAAGCTCCGAGCGCATGGTCTCGAGCTCGCAGAGAATCGCCCACGCTTTGCTGTTCCGGCGGTCGATTTCCAGCGTCCGCTTCACCCAGGTCTCACACACAGGAACGACCTCCGATGGAGAGGCGCCGGTCACGAGCCGTGCCGTATGCAGCAATGCAAGAGCGGCAGGAGCATCGGCTCGCTCCGGCTCGAGGTCGGCGGCGCGGCGAAGCGTCGTCTCCGCGCGCTCGAAATCGGTCGGCCGGGCGAGATTTCTGAACAGGTTCAAATGGTACAAGCCCTGTTGCAGGAGCAGCTCGGCCTCAGGATTGACCACCACCGACGTCGTCGCCGGCGGCGGGTCCGTGTCCGGTTGCAACGCGCGCCGGATCCCTTCCGCCGCCGCCTTCACGATACCGGTGTATCCCTTACGCGAACCCTTGTACTCGTCGCACCATCTGAGTTTGCGAGACGCGGTGTCGACCAACTGGACAGACAGCTTGAATCGCCCACTCGAGACGTTCAGCAGGGACACGACGTACGCGGTCGCGCCGTACACGGTGGCCACCTGATCGAGATCGCCGGCGACGCGCTCGAGGTCGCCGGTCGTGGGCGGGCGCTTGGTCTCGATGCCCGAGACCTTCAGCAGATGCTTGGAGATGGCATTCGGAATAGCATCCGCAAGAAACGAGTCGGCTTCCTCAGCCAACACTCTCGTTGGCATCACCACGACGGATATCCGCCCGCTCCTCGGGTCTGTCTTCCCGCGGACACTGGTCGTGGTCTGACTGGTGGCTCCCGCCCGGACATCTATCCGGATCGCCAGTGCTTTCAGATCCCGCAACAAGGCCCCCGCGGTGTGATAGCGGTCCTCGGGATCTCGAGCCAGCAGCTTGTGCACAATGGATTGCAACTCGTCCGGCTGACGCGGTGCCACGTCGGAGAGCGCCGGCGGATCCTGGTCGAAGACGTTCGCAACCGTCTGAGCGATCGATCCGCCCTCGAAGGGGGTGAATCCGGCCGCCATTTCGAAGATCACCACGCCGAGCGAGAAGAGGTCACTGCGGGGATCGAGATTGTCCTGCCGGATGCGCTCGGGGGACATGTAGTTGACAGTCCCCACGGGCCGTCCGTCCACTGTGTGGTCCTCGACGGTCTCGTTCTCGGTCCCGACGAGCAGTTTCGCGAGACCGAAGTCGAGGACTTTGACGCCGTTCGACGTGATGAAGATGTTCCCCGGCTTGATATCACGGTGGACGATGCCCTTCTCGTGCGCCGCCTTCAGGGCCTGGGCTATCTGCGCGGCGATGTCGACCAGCTCCGCGGGCTCGACTTTTCCTTCCGCGAGGCGCGCGCGAAGCGTTCGCCCCTCGAGTTTCTCCATCGCGATGAACGGCTGCCCCTCGAACGCATCGACCTCGTGAATCGTGCAGATGTTCGGGTGATTGAGGAGCGACAGCGCAGCCGCTTCGCGCTTGAACCGGGTAAGCGCCAGCGGGTCGTTCGCGAGCTTGTCGCGCAGGAACTTGAGAGCGACTCGTCGAGGCAGACGCACATCCTGCGCCTCGTAGACGACGGCCATGCCGCCCCCACCGAGCCTGTCGGTGACGAGATAGTGAGAGACAGAGATGCCGATCATGTCGGAGGACGCCGCGTGCGCGACCGAATGAACTCAGCGCTAGCATACAACGATGCTGATTCGTCCTCTCCTTGCCTCCTTCGGGGCTGAGGTGGTGGGCTTCGATCTCGAGCGGATCACGCCGGCCGGCCGACGCCAGCTTGTGCGTGGGTTGCACGAACGCCTGCTCCTCGTTTTCAGGGATCAGATTTTGTCGTATGACGATCAAGTGGCGCTGACGAGCATCTTTGGGGAGGTGGACGAGCGGGTTCTTCCCAGGGATGCGCCGTTCAGGCTCCGGGACGATCGGCGGATTCAGGTGGTCCGGCACGACCTCGGAGCTCCTGGCGTCACCAGATCGACTGTCTTCTGGCACACCGACCAGTCATTCAATCCAGACCCGTCGCCCGTCATCGTCCTGAAGGCGGTCGTCGTGCCGTCACCCTGCAGCGCCACGATGTTTGCGAACATGCGGGGGGCCTACGAGGCGCTGCCTCCCAAGAGAAAGGCCGTTCTCGAACCTCTTGCGGCCCGTCATTGTTTCGGCGCCTTGCTCGGAGCGTCAGGGCTCACAGCGCCGCGGGATGGGGCTACAGTCCACCCACTTGTCCGCGAACATCATGTGACCGGGCGGCGGTCGCTCTACCTGAATCAATTCAGCATCGATTCGATTGTGGGACTGCCAAAGAGGAAGGGCGTCCAGCTCCTCGCCAGTCTCTATGCGCATGCGCTGAAGCCGGAATTCATTTACGCGCACGCATGGCGGCCTGGCGACGTGCTCGTGTGGGACAACCTGTCGCTCATGCACCGCGCCGAAGATACATCCGTGTCAGCACGAGTGCTTCATCGCACGCATACGCGCTGGCACGGCACGCCGGGCCGCGGCTGACTGTGACCGTATTCGCCAGGAAGTACCTACCGACATTCCACTAGAGCCTGACCAACACCGACTTGGCGGGGGCGAAGAAGTACTCGCCGCCGCGCATGTGGATGAACTCCCCAAAGTCGAATGGCACACGGGCTGCGCTGCCGCGCCCCGCGGGAAACGCGATACGAGTCTGCCCTCGCTGGCCAATCACCGCATCCTGGCCGACTCCGGCCCTGATGAAACTGGGATCATTTGCCCACCGGCCTTGAATCGTTTCGAACTGATTTGACAGAACGGCCTGGCAGCATTGGAAGAGCACACCGACACCGTTTTCGGGCCAGTGCGAACTACTTCCGTTGCGGGGCGTGGGGTCGCCATAAGTAATGCCTCTGCGAGCAATACGATGGACACCTTCGGCCCCCGGGATCCCGTTGTCGGTAGCCCCACGAGGATTGGCTTTGCGAATGTGGGAAAAGAACGGACACACGTGGCCGTGTCCGTCTGCGCCATAGTTGAAATCGTTTTCCCTTCTCCCGTTCTCCGATTGGCGCTTCGTAATGGGTGTGCCGTCCTCGAAGCGCCCCATGATCATGGCGCCTGCCACGGCCGTCGAGACGCCCAGCTTCCGTGCGAGGGCCTTCCGTCGCAGCTTGAATCGCTTGACGTTCTGTTCGAGCTTGCGGAAGACGAAGTAGGAGCCACACTCCTCGCGGGTGCCGAGCGGGTCTTGCCTGAGCACCAGCCTCGGCCCCGCCGACGGATCCCACTGCGCTCTCGAAGTCGCGTCCGGCAGATCTTTGGCGAAAAAGATCGGCTGGCTCACGCCGTCCAGAAACCCGAAATGTTCGAAGGCACGGTCGCCGTCGCGCATGGCATGACCGAGCTCCGACGATACCGAGGCGATGCTCCCGACTTCGCCGCGAAGGTCATCGAGCTTGGCCGACACGACGGTTCTATCGCTGTGCGCGAACGTCACGAGCGCATGGATCTGTTCTCTGAACTTTGGCTCCCAGTGTTCCACCGGCGGGTCGTCCAGGCGCTCCTTGGCGCCGCGCATACCCTGGCGAAAGGTCAAATCGAAACCCGTGAGACTGTGGCCCAGGAACTTATAGCCCTCGGCACTCAGCCAGAGTCCTGTGAAGAGCTCGTTCCTTTCCCTGGCCCTGGCCTGCGCCTCCTGTTGCTGCGCGGATGTCACGCGGCGTGCCATGGTGTGCAGGAAATCCCTGACTCCGTCGATCTGTCCTGGCAGGAAGGTGAGAAAGATGCTGGCCGTCTCGTTCCGACCGTGACTTTTCAGGATATTCCCCTGGAGTTGCCGGAGTTGTTCGTCGTAGGTCTCGAGGTCCCCGTTGGTCAACGGCCGGTCAAGCAAGAAGAGTGGCGTAGGCATACTTCATCCCCTTTTCGAACGGGCGCGGACAAGGCGGTTTGCCCACGGGCTGGTTTCGGACTGACGAAACGCAGCACGTTCAGGACTGTCTGAATGACTTTGCGAGAGCGCCTACTCCCGCGTACAAACAACGACAGCCGCACTGAAATCGAACGACCGTCGCAATAGCTGGTTGGGTGCGCACAGTATTCGCCCCTCACGCGCCGCGATTCAAGTCGGCGTGCCGGGGCCGTAGGTGTATTTCATTTCTGAGACAGCAGGAACGAGTTCTTTTCCGAGTGTCGACTCGAGAGCAACAGGTGTCGGAAGTGAGCCTGAGCTGACCACGTGGTCAGCTCGGGCTGATTACGCGCTTAACGCGTGGACGTCACCCCCGTTCGCGTCGGTGGTCCGATGACACGGTTGCGGTCGGCGCCGGGCCGGGGACGGAATTTCTGCGGCCGTCCCACGTGCACGTCCGCCGTGTAAAGGCTTCCTTCACTATCGACGTGGAACTGGTGCACACCCCAGAATCCGCCGGGGAATGCGCCGAACGTGCCCCAAGCGGCAAGCAGCCGTCCATTCAGGTCGTACTTGGTGAATTTCTGCGTTTCACCCGACGCGGACCAGAGGAACTGATCGTCGGTCATCAGCAGCGAATACGGCAGCGGGACGTTGGGCCACGCGTCGAGGAACTTGCCGTTCTCGTCGAAGATCTGGATGCGGTGATTCGCGCGGTCGCTCACGTACAGGCGCCGCTGCTTGTCGGCGACGATCGCGTGCACAGTGTTCATGTAGTACGGACGCGTTTCGTTGGGCGGATTGCCGCGCATGCCCCAGGACGTGAGGTACTTGCCGTTGCGATCGAACTTCACCACGCGAGTATTGGTGTAGCCGTCGCTCACGAAGAACGTTCCGTCGGGCAGGAAAGCAACGTCAGTCGGGCGCGCAAAGTGCGTCTCATCGTTGCCCGGCATCCTGGGCGTGCCCACGGTCATCACCAGCTGCTTGCCGTCTCGTGTGAACTTGTAGATGGCGTGCGCGCCGTCATCGATCAGCCACACGTGCCGGTCCGTGTCGTAGGGACTCACCAGCACACGATGCGGTCGCACAAACAGCTTGTTGTGTTGCTCCCACGACTCGACCAACCGGCCGTTTCGGTCGACGATGTTAACGATGTGATCCCAGCGTGGATGGCGAGAGGGATCCTTCTGCGAAAGATCGAATCCGGATGCGTTCCGCGTCGGGACCACGTCACCGGGATTCTCCAGGCGCGGCAGACAGCCGCGGGCGAAGATGAAGACCCGGTCCGGGGATTCCGCCCAGATGCCTGCTGTCGATCCGATGACGAACCCCTCGCCGCACCAGTTCTGTGGCCATCCTGTCACGAGGTCGTACGATCCCGTGACGTCGCCCCCGCCTTTCTCCGTAGATTGGGCGAGGACGCCAGTCGCGAGCAGGGCGGCGACAGCCGCAGCGACGCTGATCGTTTTCATACACCCTCCTATTGACTCGCCGGTGTGTTCGAATCGGGGCAGGGCCGAAAGGCCGAGCTTTCCCGGTCACTCCTGCAGGTCCCGCTTGTTCCGCCGCGGCTGATTTCTAAACTCGTGGGGAGGCCTTGTCAACAGTGTCTTTTCGATTCGCCTTTTCGATCTGCGCTCGATTGACGTTGGTGCAAGGCGGGCGTATAAGCCAGTAACGGCAAAGCTCAGCGCATTCTTCGCTACTCCGTGCGAATCAGTTCGCTCCGTCCACTCCGTGTATTTCAGACAGAAGGAGAATGAGCCATGGAGCACATCATCAGCAGGTTGCTCGAGGAGTACGAACACGGAAAAGTGACTCGCCGTCACCTCATTCGGACCCTGGCAGCCGCCGCAGCGGCGGCGACATCAACCGCCACGACGGCACAGGCCGCGCCGGCAAACGCCCTCTCCATCAACCACGTTTCGATGCAGGTCGCCGATTATACGAAGACGCGCGACTTCTACTCGGGCCTGCTGGGAATGAAGATCTCGGACGATGACGGAAAGACACAGTGCCGCTTGACGTTCGGCGACAACATCCTCATTCCGCGCAACGCCAGCAGCCGCCCTGGCGGCAAGGTCGGCGTCGATCACATCGCCTACACACTGGCCAACTGGGATACCGATAAGTCGGTCAAGCCAGCGGTCGAAGCAGAGCTGAAGAAGCGAGGGCTGAACATTCGAGTGACTGAAGGCAGCTTCCACGTCCAGGATCCGGACGGCTTCGAAGTGCAGGTCGGGGGAAAGAAACAATGAGGCGGATGCTGTTCGCCGCTGTTGCCGTGACCGCGGCGTTTACGGCAACGGCGAGCGCGCAAAAGGCCGCGTACCCGAAACCCACCGAGCTCCCCAATCCTTATCGCCTCGTTGCGGGCTGGCCGACGCTCCCGCCCAACATGAATGGCGGCCGGTGGGGCGAGGTCATCAGGGTACACGTCCATCGCGACGGCAACGTCTGGGTCTTCCATCGCTGTTTCAACACCGTGCCCGCAGGCAGCGCCACCTGCATTGCCCGCGGCAGTGCCAATCCGCCGATTCTGGAATTCGATCCGTCTGGCAAGCTCCTGCGAAGTTTTGGCGCCGGGCTGTTCGCCTATCCTCACGGATTCACCATCGATTCCGATGGGAACTTGTGGGTGAGCGACGTCAATGACGAAGCCACCGTGCTGGGCATGTCAGCCAGGAATGCCGACGGCGTGATCATGGGCCACGAGGTGCTGAAGTTGAGCCCGAGCGGCACGGTTTTGATGATGCTCGGCAAGCAGGGCGTGCCCGGCAATGGCCCCGACACCTTCGATCGGCCGACGGGCGTCGCCATCGCGCCTGGTGGCGACATCTTCGTGACCGACGGCCACTACCCGAACAAGCACATGAGCGCCCGCGTCGTGAAGTTTTCCCGGGACGGTCGGTTCATCAAGGCCTGGGGACGCGAAGGCGCCACGCCAGGCGAGTTCTCGGACCCGCACGATATCTTCATCGGCGGGTCTGAGAATCGTGTCTACGTCGCCGACCGCAGAAACAACCGCATCCAGGTCTTCGATCAAGACGGCAAGTTCATCGCCGCCTGGACGCAGTTCGGGACGCCGAGCTCGGTCTTCGTTGGTAGGGACGACACGATTTACGTCGGCGCTGCGTTTGCCGAGGCCACAGCCAAGAAAGGAGAACTGCGTGGAATCGTCGTGGGCAGCGCTAAAGATGGCTCGCTCAAGGCCTTCATTCCCGATCCCGCGGACCTCGACAAGTTGGAACGCGGCTCATCGGCGTCGGGTATCGCCGCTGATGAGGCGGGCAACATCTACGCCGCCGACGTCGCCGCGCACAACTTACGAAAGTACGTCAGGGTGAAATAGCGTGTTGGCGAGCGCGCCGCAGCGCGGCGCGCTCCATTGGTGGTAGGGGGAGACTCCACACAGTCAGCGCTTCATGTCACCCTCGATCCGCTTGCGGATCGCGTCAGCAGACGCATTGCGGGGCATGGATGTCGTGTTGATCTCGCCACCGAGACGCTCGGACATCATCAGGGTCAGGAGCGCCTCCATGACGTTGCCCGTCATCGGCGAACCGCCATCCTTGCCATTCTGCCCGGCGATGAGGATCTTCGGCACCACGTCTACCTGCGAGGATTGGATCGCCTCGGCGAAGCGGTTCAACACCTGTTGCGTCAACTGCAGGCGCGGGCCGCCGTACGCGCGCACCTGCTCCTCGATGGCCATGGCCTGGGCCACACCGACGCGCGCCGTCCGTTCGGCATCGGCGCCGGCGATCGCCTGAATCCGTTTGGCCTCGCCTTCGCCGACGATGCGGATCTTTTCGGCTTCCGCCGTGGCCAGTGTCTGAATACGCGCGGCTTCCTGCCGGGAGCGCTCGTACTCCGCCTTACCCTGGTTCGTCTGGATGTTGATAGACAGCTCCGACTCCGTGATGAACGTCTGCTGTTTGGCTCGCGCCTCGGCCTCGCGCAGCTCCTTCTCCTTGGTCGCCGCCTTTTCCTGGCGCGTGTAAGTCTCCACCTGCTCCTCCGCGATCTGACGCGACCGCAACTGCGTCAGGATTGTTTCGATCTGGCTTCCGGGCACGCCTGCCGTCGGCGTACCAATGAGCACCTCCTGCAGCTCCAGGTTGTACTCAGCGAACTTCTCCTTCATCTGCTCGCCCGACTGCTGCTGGATCGCGCTGCGATCCTGAATCAACTGGATCAACGTGCGCGTCTGGCCGATGTTCTTGAAGTAGGCCGACACCATCGGATCGAGCGTCTGCTCGACCAGGCGCTTGATGTCGCCGAACCGCTGAATCACGAGCGGCGCCTTGCGATAGTCGATGTGCACGACCACGGAGAGCGGCAACGAGGGTTCGAACGCATCCTTCGTGATGAGCAACACTTCGGACAGATTCTCGTCGTAGCGATGCGAGCCGGTCTCTGACTTGTTCCATTTCAGGATGAAGTTCGTCGTCGGAACCATCATCACTTTGCCGGCGTAGGTGTTGAACGCATATTTGCCCGGCAGCAGCGGCTCGTTCCACACGCCGCGAGAATGTTTCTTGACGAGCTCTCCGTGCTTGTACTGATCGCCGGTGAGGTCGACACCCGCCTCACCCGTGTAGGAGACGACCACGCCGACATTGCCGACCTCGATCACCGTTTTCGGAATCATCTCGACGGTGGCAAACAACCGATTGACGTAATACGTGCCCTCAACGAGCGTCTGCAACTGACGGCCACGCAGGCCACCTGCCAGCAGGAACTTCTCCGGATCCTGAAAGTTGTTGTGATAGGTCTCCGGCGTCGCGGCAACGTCGCCAACCGTTGGCGCGATGATCTGTCCATCGGGCAGCGAAGGGCCGTCATGCACTGTCACGATGCCGATGGTGTCGGCGGCGTCCTTGATGACGACCGGCTCGAACCCTCCGCGGTCGCCGATGAGCGCCGCCATCCGTTTGAACGTGTCGGCTTCCGTCGGATCGAGGGGAAGGAAGTGTACGCGCTCGTTCGTGATCACCACGAACTGTGCCGTGTTGAACGCATACGTACCCTCGCGCAGGATCTTTCGCTGAGGACCACGCTGGCCGCCGGCACGCAGGAATGCGGCCACGTCTTGAAAGTCATTGGCCTCGACATTGTTTGCCAGCGTCTGCGTGGGCGCCAACGGCACACCATCGCGTGCAAACACGTAGCCGATCTTTCCCTGCGGAATCGTTACGAGAGGCATCTTGTGCAGGCGATACTGGAACGGCATCAACATGTGCCAGCCGCCGCGGAGCAACGCCGGCTGAAAACCGGCTTCACCGTTCAGCGCGATGATGCCGCGGCCGACCGAACCCGACGGGCTCCACAGCTTCTCCACGATGCCGACGCGGTCGTTAGGGATGTAGCGAAAAGTCAGCAGGAGTATCGTCAGAGCGAACAGCGCGAGAAGAGTCCACAGAACGAGCGAGAGCGACACGACGTTCATGACGTGATCCTTTCATTCAGGAATCAGACAGTCACACGTACGCGCGAGAGCAATCCGGACACTCTGTCCGGATGAGCGCAAATAGTTATGTCAGGCGGGTCTATTGCGGGGTGTTACTAAGCGCGACGAGATCGCGGACCGCCCGGCGCGTAATGGCGATGGAGGGCATAGTCACAATCTATTAGACGAGAGTGGGCCGTCCGCCGTTCAAAGGTGCGCAGAATGACGGCGAAGAGGCATCAAAAAGCACCAACGGGACGGGTATCTCGCTCTGTGCGAGATACCCCTTCCCCACTGACGAAGTTCACGCCTTGGCTTGTCGACTACGGCGTCTGCGACTTCACGCTTCGCACGACGACGTTGTCGACCAACACACCGCATGTGTCACCTGGTCGAACATCGGCGCACGTCGCGACAGTGTCTTGCGTGTATTCGAATCGCAATTGCATCGTGCTGCCGGCGACACCGGGAAGGCGCATGCGGACGTGTTGCAGCCCGCTTGATAATCCCGCCCACGCAGACATGTCCTCGAAATAGCTGGTGTTGCTGTTGCGGGGAAAGTGACGCGGATAGTGCTGCAGCGCGCCCGTCGTGAACTCGTCCGCGAACGCCTCCGCGAGGACGGACCTCAAGGTCCTTCCCGTGGTGAGATCCGCGAGTCGAAGGAAGAACCCGTCGTATGCCATCACGTTGAAGTTGGGATCTTCCTCGGTGTCGTAGCACACGTCGAATTCGACCGTGACGTACTGCGCGTCCCCTGGAACAACGAACGGTGGGCTGAAGAGGCGCTCGTAGCGCGCTCGTTCAGCGGGCGTCGCGCCGACGTTGTCGTTGGCGTGAAACGCCGCGTTCGAGGTGCCACAGAACGTATTTGTCGTCGTCCATGGCACGGTGACCGTCCCCGCACCATGCGCCGCGGTCCAGCCAGCGGGCAGCACGCCAGGCGCAACCGCATTGAAGTTTTCGGTCAGCAACGTCGTCGAAACCGGTGTTCCCGTGAACTGGCGGTGCAGGAGCGTCGCCGCTCCGCGGTCGGCGCTGTGGATGTCGAGACGCAGTTCGAGCGGCGTGCCGGCAACGAAAGTCGGCAGAAGGCTCAGGACGAAATCTCTCCGGTTGACCGCACTCTCCCCCGGATCGGTGTTCTCGTAGCTCGATTTGTCCTGCGTGATCACGACGCCGGGAGTCACCGTCGATAGCGTCGCCTGGATTCCGGTGACCTTCCTCGCGTTGAGCGGATTCGTGACGTAATTGCGGAGCGTCAATCGGAAGTGCGCGGATTCACCGGGATCGAGATGTCCGTTGCCGCCGCTGTCGGTGAAGGCCACGTCCTGCAGGTCCAGGGTGGTCGGCTTGATACTGTTGCCATCTTCAAGGCCCCCGGCCGGTTGATACCTGCGGAAGGCGACGTCCGGTACGGTCAGGGACGTATCAGGTTGGCCGTCGATGAAGCCGAGCGGCGGCGGTGTAGTCTGGGCGAACGCGGCAAAGAGCTCGCCGTCCTGTGCGACCGCCTGGTTGTAGTCACCGAGATTCGGCTGACTCGTGTCATTGCCCCATCCCGCGTTGAACGGCCGCTGTGTCAACGGCAACGGCGCGACCCACCGCTTGCCAGCATCGTCGGAATAGGTGTGCATCACTTCCGTGCTGTCGCCGCTCGTCCTGATGCCCTGGTCGTAATAGAAGACGTGCACTCGTCCTGTGGTCTTATCCACAGTCACCCACGGGAACCACTGTGCCCGATCGTTTCCCGGGCGGCTGTTCAGCAACAGCGGTGACGAAAACGACAGGCCCGCGTTCGTGCTGCGCTGAAACACGATATCCGCGCCGTCCTGCGAATTGTTGTTCGCGTAGACAACGTAGATATTGCCCGCGCGCGCGCCGTCGGAGTTATCAACGGCAATTGATGGTGACGTGTTGACGCGATCGTTTCCGAGCACCTGGTCCATCGTCAGGAATTCAGCGCTGAGTTCCATGGGCGTGCTCCACGTCTGCCCGTTGTTCGTGGACCGAGCAAATCCGATCGTGTTTCCGAACCCAAAGAACGTTCCGGGGAACGGAGAGCGCCGCCAGACGACGTACGCATTGCTCGACCCGGCGGCAAACGCAGGATCCGACCCCTGACCGTCGGGTATCGCAGCAGCAACGATGGCACGTGTCGACCACGTCGGCGGATTGGCCATGATGTTGTCGGAGTACGTGCTGGATATTTCCACACCGCGCGGTGCCAACGGGGTGAAGTTCGACCAGGTCATGATCACGCGCCCGGTTTCCGGGTCGACCGACATGAATTCCTTGTCGGCCGCATCGCGCGGGACTCCCGTCGCGGTGAGCTGTCCATTCGGATTCGTCGCCGACGTGACCTCAAATGGTCCCTGCCACGAGTGGCCGCAATCGACGGAGCGGTGAACACTCATCGTCTGGACGGCGGCCGTGGCCGAGAATTTCTTGACCATGATCGACGAGTAGATGAACGTGCAGCCGCCCAAGTACTCAATCTCAGGGTCTCCGAAGATCTGTGGATACCTCGTCGTTCCAATCGTATCCGTGCCAGGCGACGGTAGTTGTCCGCCCTCGACGAACGTCTGGCCGCCGTCATCCGAGTACATGAATCCTGACAGCGAGACCGGATTGGAATTGAACCCGCGGAAATCGTTGAAGCCAATGACGACGTGTTGACCGCTGGTGTCGACGGCGATGGTCACCTCAGACTGCGCTCGCGTAGGACCGTCTTCGCGAAAGCCGCCGGGGCACCGGGGATCGTTGAAACACAGCGTGTCGTCCAGCGGTCGTGGGTCGAACTCATCGACGGTACCAAACGCCAGCGCTTCCGCTCGATGACGGGCGAGCACCGCCTCGCGCCCCATCGCCGACATCCGCGAATCTTTCAAATGGTTATCGCCGTCCTGGGCCTGCCCGCCTTGCCCGATCAACGCCGCCCCAAGCACGGCAATCCCAACTGCGACGAACAGGAATTTCCACGTATGGATTGAGTTAGGACGCATACGCCACCTCCCTTATTGGGTCACGAAGCGATCAGCGGGGGACTGTCGCAAGCTCACCGATACTTCGTCGGATCGAACAGCCAGTACGCGTCGGGATTCTCCGGCGGTACGACCACCACTTCAACTTCCACGGTGACGTCATCGCACACGTCGACAACGCGTGAAGGCGCCTCGAAGCCGGTCTTGAGCACGTCCAGGCTGTACGTTCCCTGTGGCATCGCGACTGTCGCAACGCCGTTGGCGTCGGAGTAGGCGAAGTACACGCCCAGGCGCACCTGCGCGTCCTCGACTGGTGTGCCGGCATCCTTCTGCACGACCTTGACCGCAACGGAGTGCTGCGGCGGCTTCACCGTCTGGAATCCGAATCGAGCCGACGCCCCGCCATGAGGCAGCCGCAATTCTGTTGGCACGAAGGTGATCGAGCGCGAGGTCGCACCCTCCCTGGCGGGAGCCACGAGGTCGACGTCGGTCCAATAGAGCGCCCGGGTTCCGTCCCACGGTGTATCACCCAGCTTCGCGCGAGCGATGCTGACGCCCGCTTCGTCGAGGATCTGGATCTCCTTGCCACTGAGGTCGCAGCCTGAGGAGCACGTTGCCCCGACCTGAATGCGGAACGGGTGATCGATCACGATCGGCGAAGGTACGCCCCATACGGCCAGGCTGGTGTCGTGTGCCAGCGTCCTGACCGTAATCGGATGCAAGCCTTCCACGTGCACGACGCGCGCGGGCGCGCTTTCGTCGCGGTCCTTCGGGAATACGACGGTCCACGAATACTCGCCCACCTCTTCGGGTGCGATGAAGGCGAATCCCGTCGTCTCGTTGACGTTGTCAGTGAATTCGGCAAGGAGACTGCTTCCGACGACAGCACCATCGGGCGCGACGACGTCAATGACTCGTCCGCGCAGGTCACATCCGTGAGGACATGACACTTTCACTTTCAAGACAATCTCAGTGCCGGCGTCGACTTCCGAAGCGGGGGCGCGGCTCAGTGTCACCGTCGTCGGATGCGGACGCGCCTCCTCGTCCGCACGGTCGATGTGGTCGGTCATGCCTCGACAACGAAAGCGAAACGAGACCGACTTACGTTGAGCTCGCCGACGATCGTCCCGCGTGAAGTCCGGCGAGACGGCCGGAGACGAGGTCTCGTCCCAATCCATGCTGGGCGAGACCGCCCATGGATTCTCCTCCCGTATAGAGACCGGGGATGACCTTACCAAAGATATCGATCACCTGCTGATCGGTGTTGACCCTGAGGCCGGTGAGCGAATCGTGGAGGATGGGAGTCGCCCACGCCGCATAGAACGGCGGCTTCTCGACCTTGTACATCGGTTTGGGCTTCTTGAAGTCGCTGTCGACACCAGAGGTGACGAACGAGTTGTATCGTTCGACAGTCTCCTGCAGGACAGCTCCCGGCATCGGCCTCTTCTGGTACGGGTTGTTGATGTTGGCCGCCAGTTCCTTCAATGTCGCACCGCTCGCGAAGTACAAGGGATCGACATTCGGCGGCTTTGGATTCCACCGCTCGCGGACCACGGCATCGGCATCGAAGATGGCCCAGATGGGCCCGCCGCCGTTCAACTTGTTTGGATCACCGCTGTACGCCATCGCGGCGGCGATGAAGTCGTAGCCCCCATCGAGCTCGTTCCAGAACCGCTTGCCAGTCTGGTTCACGAGGATGACGTCTTGCCAGTTCGCCACCGTGAGGCCCGTCGCGCGGGCCAGATGGAAGATCGGGCTGTCGGTTTCGATGACCAGCTGACCATAGCCCCATTGGCACCCGATGTGCACCGTCCTGGTGATCGCGGCACCACTCTCGGATGTCTGCTGCGCCGTGGCCCACAGTGAGGCTCCGATCGCCATCGACAGCACCTCCGCGTCGCCGCTCTGACGCGCGTATGGGGCGCAGGCCTGCTGGTATTCCTCGGTGAGCCGCGGATCGAACGTCCGGCGGAAGTTCACGTTGCCACAGTTTCCGCCCGTGCCGACGTAGACGCCCTTCCTCGCCCGAACGTTGATGTCCTTGCCCCCGGTGCGAGCGGTGACTCCGAGGACGCGCCCGGACAGAGGGCTCTCACGAATGATCTTCGTCATCGAATGTTTGAGCAGGATCTGCACGCCTGCTTTCCGCGCGCTTTCCTCGAGCCGTCGCACGAGGCCCGACCCGTTGCGGCCGCGATGGGGAGCCACGAGCTGACTGGGGATATGCCATTCCACCGTCTGATACGTCCGGCCGGCATTCGTCGACGCTCCGCTTCCACCTTCCTCGCGCCCGGTGAACTGCACGCCATGGGCCAGCAGGAATTCGAACGTCGCGGCGTTTTCGTCGGCGAACTTACGGACGATGTCGCGGTCGCTGTAGCGGGACGCGGGGTGATCGTGGCGTGTCCAGTCCGCGAAGATCATGTCGGCAGAGTCCGCCGTTCCGTATTTCTTCTGAAGGCTGTGGCCGCCACCGAGCTGGATGCTTCCTCCGCTCATGATGCCGCGGCCACCGATGTCGAAGTTCTCCTCGATCATGATCACGGAGGCGCCGGTATCGCTTGCCGCGCACGCGCATGCGAGCCCCGAGACGCCGGCACCGACCACCACGACATCCGCTGTCCGATCCCATTTGATGTCGGCAGCCTCGGCCTCCTGCGGGTGCAGGCCGACGGCTGCCGCAGCGGCGATGCCTGCCGTGCCGTTGGCAACTGTCGTCTTGAGGAAGCGTCTCCGGCTGACGGGATTCGGCCCTTTGGGATGACTGCTCATGGCCTTCTCCTTGGTGGTGATGACGGACTGGCCGTCTCAAGGCTTTTGCGCAAACACGATCACCTTCGCCGTCTCGGGTGCTAGCTCCTGATTCCCTGCCGGAAACTCGTTGGACTGAAGAATGAACGCCAGGATGTCCATGTACGTCTTGTCGCCGAGCGAATTCCCATTCCCCGGCGGCATCGTATCGCGTATCGTCTCAAAACGATCCTGCAGACTTTTTCCATTCCACTTGGCCCGGATGGCCGGCCCGGTGAGATCAACTGCCTCTGGGTCGGTGGCGTGAAGATCGCTTCCATGGCAGCCAGAGCAACTGGCCTGGTACGCGTCGTTCCCGCGCTTGGCCTGCTCGGCCGTGAACACGCCGCTCCAAATGGAGGGACTGGAGGCGTTTTGAGCCTCTGCCGCCACAGCAGCCAGGAACAACAACACCGCGAGCGCGGACCCTTCTTTCATTCCGGGTTCTTTCTGTGGGGACACGGCTTCCACGTCCCGCGCGAACTCTAGCACCAGCCGGGTACGAATGGCGACAACAACTCACTGGACCTAGCGCTGGCGCACGAGGCCTTCACGATGAGGGCGAAATCCGGTGCACATCACTCCGCCCGCAACACGTTCGCTGGATCAACACGAACGGCTCGCCACGCTGGAATCAATGCGGCCAGCAACGTGACCACGAGCAGCGCCCCGCCGGCGACGACGAACGAGAACGGATCGCGCGACCGCACGCCGTACAACACCGCTTCGAGGGTGCTGCTCAACATGAGGGCGGCCACGATGCCGGCGCTCAGTCCGACGATACCGGCGACGAGCGCTCCGCGTGTCATCGTCATGATGATGCCAAGAGGCGCCGCGCCGACGGCAATGCGGATCGCGACTTCACGAAGGCGATACGCAACTGCCTGAGAGACGACGCCATACACACCGATCGCGGCGAGCAGCAGGCTTGCAACTGAAAAGCCGAAGAGAAGTCTCATCCTGAGTGCCGGCTGCCTCGTCGCGATTCCGATCGCGTCCGTCACGCGCTGCATCTCGGTGACGCGCGCCCGTGAACTCACCGAGCTGGCGGCGTCTCGGACCTCGCCCAACGTGAGAAGACGATTCGAGCGAACGTGGAGGCTGAACCCAAATCCCGCTGCCGATGGATCATCGACCGTGGCGAAAGATTGAGCAGCGGGACGATACAGGATCGGATCGGTCCGCCACTCGAGCGTGTTGTAGAACGACGACCGCACGTTGCCAACTATGCCCACGATTTCACGCCAGGGTCCGGGACCGAGCCGCACGTGCTGGCCGATCGCCGCGGCGGAGCCACCAAAGATCTGCTGGGCGGCTCGCGCATTGAAAATCACTACGGGTACTCCACCTGCTGTGTCTCTCGCGTCAAACAGGCGTCCCGCAACGAGCGGCACGTCGAGCCCAACGAAGAACCCTGTCGTCACATCCTGCGCGCTGATACGCGGAGCGTTCGGTGAATCCTCGGGACCGATGTTGACCGTCACTGGTGGACCACTATTCAACGGCGGTGACGTGCTCGCGGCAACTGCCGAAACACCCGGCATCGCGCGAAGGCGTTCGTCCAACTGACGATAGAAGGTATTGCGCTCGTCAGAGGTGTCGAACGGATCTTTCGGCAACGTGACCGATGCGACCCACAAGTTGGATGAATCGAAGCCGAGTGGCTCCTCATTGAGCCGCATGAACGTTCGCGTCAGCAGCGTCGCCGCCACGAGCACGACGATGGACATCGTCATCTGGCCGACGAGCAGCGCCGTCTGCGTGCGTTCACTCGGGCGCGTCACCGCTCCACGCTCGCCGGCGCCGAGCGCGTCATGCGGGTCGGCGGCCGAGACGCGGATGGCCGGCACCAGCCCACAGATGACGGTCGTCACCAACATCGCCGCGGCGGCCATGGCGAGCACGCGCACGTCCAATTGAACTGCGTTCGCTGGCAGTGTATTGAGCGGATTCCACGCGATGAAGAGCCTGGTGGCCATCATCGCAAGCGCAACGCCGCACACCCCGCCGATCACGGAGACGAGCAGGCTTTCAGCGAGAAACTGCCGTACGAGTCGAGCACGCCCGGAGCCGAGCGCCGCGCGGATGGCGGCCTCCCGCATGCGTCCAATTCCGCGACCCAGTGTAAGGGCGCCGACGTTCATCGCTGCAATCAGCAACAGGCAGATGACGGCCGCGGACACGGTGAGCAGCGTCGAGCGGACGGTTCGCGAGTTGTCCTCCTGCAACGAGCTGACGTTCACCACGAACTGATTGAAGTTCAGTTGATAGCCAGACTCGATACCACGCGTGATCGCGGCCACCTCCGATCGGGCGGCCTCGATAGTGACTCCCTGTTTCAGGCGCCCGATGATGGCGACTGGCCCCATGGCGCCCGGTGCGTACCGAGCGTCGCCGGCTTTGAAGGGCGTCCAGAATTCGAGCCCCTCAGGTCGATCGAGAATACGAACATCGAAGTCGCGCGGCATGACGCCGACCACTTCGTGGACGACATCGCTGAGCGTGATCGTCGTCCCCACGACCGAAGACGAGCCGCCGAACTGACGAAGCCAGAAGCCGTGGCTCAGAACAACAACGGGTGGTCCGGACACATCCGACGGCCTCAACCTGCGGCCCATGAGGGGCGGGACGCCAAACGTTTCGAAGAACTCGGGCGAGACCTCGAGCCCGAGAGCCGATCGCGCATCGGTCGGGGTCGTCACCGTGACGCCGTTGAAGAACGCCGCGGAGATCGACGTGAACGACCGGCTCTGTTCTTTCCATCCCAGGTAGGCGCGATACGGCATCCACACGGCGGGCTCTGAGGGCCGATCCGGGGTCGCTCCGAAGGCGATGATCAGCCGATCCGGCTGGGGAAAGTTCAGCGGCCTGAATAGCCAGGCATCGACGATGCTGAAAACAGTGACCGTGGCGGCAAGAGAGAGGGTCAACGTGCCCAGGACGACTGCCGCAAAGGCTGGATTCCGCCGCAGCAGTCGACCGCCATGGGCCAGATCTCTGCGGAAATCGTCGATCACGGTTCGCATGATGGACCGTTAGACGAAGAGTACCCGGTTGACGGCCGGATCCGCCCGCATTCGGACAGCCTGGGCATTTGACAGGCCCGCGCCACAGTGACACATTGACATAACGGGGTGCCTAAGAGGGGCGCCGGGGAGAGGGTCGGGAGACCGCTATGAATCGAACGCTACTCATCGCGATGTCGGTGATTATCGGCGTACTCATCTGGACGAGCCAGGCTGGCGCGCATCATGGCGATGCCGACCGTTATAACCAGGACGTTGTCACCGTTACGGGCACTGTCGTTGACGTTCAGATGGTGAACCCCCACGCGCGCATCGTCTTCGACGCCGTGGAAGGCGGCAAGACAGTTCGCTGGCAGGCCGAGCTCGGCGGGCCGCAGCAGTTGATCAAGCAATTCGGCTGGACGCCGTCGACGATCAAGGCGGGGATGAAGCTTACGTTCATCGGGCGACGCCTCAAGAGCGGAGCTCCCTATCTCAACCTGACCGAGCGCGCCAACATCGTTTCCGTGGACACGGGCAAGGAGATCTATCGCACCGCAAACTTCGGCGAAGCCGCACCGCAGGGTCCGAAGGGCACGGTCGGAAATCCATAGCGAGACTGCGCCCCGACGAGCATGCGGCTCCGTCTCGCTAGTCGCAGTATCTTCTGCCCGCGCTTCGCGCGGGGGCACGCGATGAGACGCGGAACTGGGACGCTGGTCACCCTGGCCGGGCTGGCGAGCCTGGCGATCCATCTTTACGCGCAGCCCGGTTCTTCATCGTCTTCGACGCAGGTTACGCAGACCTCTTATCTCAAGGCGTCGAATCCCGACGCGTCCGATCACTTCGGGTGCGGTGGCGTGCTTCAGGGTCATACTGGCCAGGGAGTGGCCCTGAGTGCCGACGGGATGACCCTCGCGGTCGGCGCGCCGCACGAGTCCGGAGGCGCGCCGGGCATAAACGGGAATCAACGAGATAACTCACTTTTCGATACCGGCGCCGTGTACGTCTTCACTCGCAAGGGCGAGCACTGGGTCCAACAGGCGTACGTCAAGGCGTCGAATCCACACTCGAGCGCCGAGTTCGGTCATGCCGTCGCGCTGAGTGCAGACGGAAACACGATGGTGGTGTCGGCGCACTGGGAACCCAGCAACGCGAAAGGCATCAACGGCAACCAGAAAGACGCGTCGATTCCACAGGCTGGCGCCGTGTACGTGTTCACACGACGCGGTAGCACCTGGACGCAACAGGCTTACATCAAGGCATCGAACACGGGCGAGGCCGGAACGGCCGACGCCTTCGGTGACGGTGACCAGTTCGGGTTCTCCATCGCGTTGAACGCCGATGGCAACACGCTCGCGGTTGGCGCGATCACCGAGGACAGTGCAGCGACCGGCATCAATGGCAATGAGGCTGATAACTCGAAGGCGTCGGCCGGCGCCGTGTACGTCTTCACACGCGCCGGCACGACCTGGTCGCAGGAGGCATACGTGAAGCCCTCCGACATCGATGCCGGCGACATGTTCGGGTACGCCGTGGCGTTGACAGCCGATGGCCACATGCTGGCCGTTGGCTCGTTCGATGAAGACGGTTCCTCTCGCACGATCAACGGCCCGGCCGACAATAAGAGCAATGGTTCCGGCGCGGCGTATGTCTTTACGCGATCCGGCACGACGTGGTCACAACAGGCGTACATCAAACCGTCGAACGGCGAGCCACAGGATTCCTTCGGTGTCCACGTTGCGGTCAGCGATGACGGTAGCACGCTGCTCGTGGGATCGCTGGACGAGGATTGCACCGCGACTGGCGTGAATCCGCCCGGATGCGACAACGATCAGAAGGACGACGTGTCGGTGGGTGCCGCTTATGTATTCGTGCGAAGCGGCACCATGTGGTTGCAGCAGGCATTTCTCAAAGCGTCGAATAGCGGCTATAACGACTGGTTTGGCTCGCGCCTTGCGCTGAGCGGTGATGGCAACGTCGCGGTGATCGGCGCGTCGCTCGAGGACAGCAACGCGACTGGTATCAACGGCAACCAGAAGGATGAGTCGGACACCGAGGCCGGCGCTGCGTACCTGTTCACTCGCACCGGGACGACATGGCAGCAGCAGGCCTACATCAAGGGATCGAACACCGAGGCGTACGACGAATTCGGCAGCTCCCTCGCGATAGACCGCAGCGGCAGGACGCTGGTCATCAGCGCCAAGAGCGAAGACGGTGGCGGGCGCGGCGAGGGCGGAAAGCAGACCGACAACTCCGTCGACGAAGCCGGCGCCGTGTACGTGTTTCGCGTCGCAAGATAACGAGTCAGGTCGTACAGACCGCACTGGCAGTCCCGAACAGCAATTCGTCAGCCTGGTACGTGACGAAGTCGCTGAAGGCGTTGTCGTCCTTCACCCCGATGGGACAGTGGCCTGGGATCGACCCGGGCCGCGACGACGAGGAGCCCACTCTAGTTGTCACTACTATAGTTGGCTGACAACCTTTTCCGACGGAACCCCGTCCAATGCCACGAATGCGGACATCCGATTCCGACCCGGCGCCGGGCTCGCTCGACGCAGCTCGGGGCGGCCTCGGCGAGTTGCCGTTTCACATCTTGCTGGCGCTCGGCGATGGCCCGTCGCATGGCTACGCCATCGGCCAGCGGGTCGAGGAGGAATCGGGAGGGCGGCTGGATCCGACGACCGGCGCGCTCTACCAGGCTCTCCGGCGGCTGACCGAGGAAGGTCTGGTGACACCGGTTGCGGGGCCGGACCACGTGGATCCGAGGCGGAAGTATTTCGCCATCACACGCCTCGGGCGCCGCGCCGTGGCGCAGGAAGCGCAGCGCCTGGCCGCGCTGGTCCGCGCCGCGCGGCAGCGCGGGCTCTATCCCGGACGAGCCTGACATGCGTGTCCACCGGTGGCTCCTGCGGTTATCTCCCGAGGCACTGCGCCAGGAGTACGGCGCAGCGATGGAAGACGCGATCGCGAACCGTCTCGCTGCTGCGCGCGCCGCTGGGCGATGGCGCGCGACGAAAGTGTGGTGGCGCGAGAGCGCCGGTCTCCTGATCGTGGCGATCACGGAGCGAGGGGGTCGAGCGGCGCGCATACGGCACGCACGAGAGCGCCTGCTGAGGCCGCCGAAGGCAGGAATGATGGACACACTTGCGCAGGAACTGCGCCACGCCGCGCGACGGCTGGTGCGCACGCCAATCTTCACCGCTGCCGCTGCAACGACGCTGGCGCTGGCGATTGCGGCCAACGCCGCGATCTTCACGCTGGTCTATCGCGTCGTCCTCAACCCGCTGCCGTACGCCGACTCCGGGCGGCTGATTTTTCTCGACTACGGCATCCCGGGCCGCAACGTTCCCTCGGGCGTGCCGACCATGACCTGGCAGCTCTACCACCAACTCGCGGATAACACGCGCTTGCTCGACAGCATCGCCGCATACACAGGCGGTAGCGGCACGTTGACGGGGAGCGGCACGCCAGAGCGTCTCGTGATCGCGCGTGGCACGCCGTCCCTGCTCTCGGTGTTGCGCGTGACGCCCGCGCTCGGCCGGTGGTTCACCGAACAGGAGGGCGTGCTGGGCACACCGGCGGTCGCCGTGCTGACGCATGGCTTCTGGGTGCGGCGATTCGGTGCGGATCCCGCCGTCGTCGGCCGCACCATCGTGATCGACGGCGTCCCCACCGACGTCGTCGGTGTCATGCCGGTCTCCTTCGCGTTCCCTCGGCCGCAGATCGATCTGTGGCAGCCGGCACAATCGACGCGCGCGTCGGCGTCGTTCCTGTTTTCCATCCAGGGCATCGCGCGGTTGCGTGACGATGCGACCGTCACGAGCGCACGCGCGGAGATCACGAACCTGATCGAGGATCTGGCGCGCAGGGCACCGAATCAGACGGGCATCGTGTCCACGGCACTGCCGCTCCACGAATTCTTTGTCGGCAGGATCGCCGAGGCGCTCTGGATTCTCCTCGCGGCAGTCGGCCTCCTCCTGCTCGTCGCGTGCGCGAACATCGCGAACTTATTCCTCGTGCGCTCGGAGTCGCGGCACCGCGAAGTGGCGGTGCGTCGTGCACTCGGCGCCGGGACGCAGCGGCTGGCGCGCTACTTCCTCGCCGAAAGCGTACTGCTCGGAGTGGTCGGTGGCATCGTTGGCCTGGCGCTCGCCTGGGGCGGCGTCCGCCTGCTGGTCGCATTCGGCCCCGTCAATCTGCCGCGGCTCAACGAAGTGCGTATCGACGCGGTTGTGGTGCTCTTCACGGCCGGGCTGAGCCTGCTCGCGGCCTTGGCGTTCGGCGCGATCCCGCTCCTGCGCCTCGCTCCGATCACCGCCACCTTGCACGACAGCGGCCGCGGTCAGACCGCGACGCGCGGTCAGCATCGCGCGCGCCAGATCCTGATGACAGCGCAGGTCGCACTGGCACTCGTGCTGCTGGTCGCCTCAGGCCTGACGGTGCGCAGCGTGCAGCGGCTGCGCAACTTGGATCTTGGATTCGATCCCGCGTCGACTCTCAGCTTCGGCGTCGCTCTGCCCCCGCGCGTCTACGAGACGCGCGAGCGCGCGGCGGCCACCCACCGCGCCATTCTCGACCGGCTGAACGCCCTGCCGGGAGTGGTCTCCGCTTCAGCCTCGAGCACCCTGCCGGTCAGCGGCACCAATTACGGCAACGGCCTTGTCGTCGAGAACGAGCTCGACAACCCGCAGCAACTGCAACGTCAGTTCGCGTGGTTCCGCGCAGTCGCCGGCGGGTATCTCGAAACCGCCAGCATCCGCCTGATACGCGGTCGTACGCTCACGCAAAGCGATGTCGATCGCCGCGAGCCCGTTGTGGTCATCGACGAGGCGCTCGCCGCCATGTACTTCCCCGGGCAGGACCCTATCGGCAAGCGAGTCCGATCGGCGGCACGAGTCGATCCGAAACTACCGGCGCCACCGTGGCTCGAGGTCGTTGGCCTGGTCGCCAACACGCCGACTGGTGCGCTCACGGCGCCGCCGCTGCCGCAAATGTTCATGCCGATGTCGATCGCGGGCGGGCCGGAAATCCCTTCCGAGGCGCTCATCGGGCCCAACATCACGACAATGAGCTACGTCGTCCGATCGACAACAAACCCTGAAGACCTCACCGCCGCGGCACGCGCGGCGGTGGAGGACGTCGATGCGAACCTCGCGATCGCCCAGGTGCGCACGCTGCAGGAGATCGTCGATCGCGCGGGCGACCAGATGCTGTTCACGATGGTGCTGCTCGGCATCGCCGCCGGCGTGGCGCTGCTCCTGGGCGCGATCGGCATCTACGGCGTCGTGTCGTACATCGCGGCGCAGCGCACGGGCGAGATCGGTGTTCGGCTCGCGCTCGGCGCCGAGCCTTCTGGTGTGGCGGCAATGATCCTTCGTCAGAGCGTGAGCGTGACGATGATCGGTGTCGGGCTTGGCCTGGCCGCGGCATTGGCGGGCGGCAGGGTGATCGAGGCGCTGCTGTACAACGTGAGCCCGCGCGACCCGCTCGTCATCGGCGTGGTCACGCTGCTGCTGACCGGCATCGCCGTCGTCGCATGCTGGCTGCCCGCGCGCCGCGCCGCGCGCCTCAGCCCACTCGAGGCGTTGCGCACCGATTGAAGGCACCTGGATGTCTAAGGACCTGCCTCTACGGACGACCAGTGTGGTGAGTCTGGATTGCCCGTTTGTTACGAATCGAAACGGTAGGCCGTCTCGTTCGAGGCGACGGCAAATTCACCCGACGGGCCGAACGCCACACCGATGAACCCGCAGCCCGCAACCAGCAGTTCTGGTTCGCCGTCGAGATCAGCGAGGCGATAGAGTCCGCTTCGACCAGCGAGCGCATCCACCACGTGGAGCACGCCCTCGCCGGGTGAGAACGCGAGTCCCTGCGGACGCCCGAACGTGGCCAGCACAGAGCGGACGTTGCCGTCGGATCCGATGCGGTAGACGTGATCGTACGTCGAGAGCGTGGGACCACTCGCGAAGAGCTCACCCTTCGGGCTGATCGCGAGATGGAATGCCGCGACACTGGGGGGCAACGTGGCGAATGGCTCGGCCCGATTGTCACGCACGCGGAAGATCGTGCCCGATCGGTCGCCGACGTAAAGGGATCCATCGCGATCGAACGCGAGGCCGCACGCAACACCGAGCTCAGATGCCACGAGCTCGTGCTTGCCTTCAGTCGAGACACGATAGACGGCTCCTTCGAACCGGCTCGATACATACAGCTGCCGGTCAGGGCCGATGACCATCGACGTCGCATTGACGATGCCTGAAACGAACGGCTCGCGAGTGCCCGATGGCGTGCACCGAAAGATCGATACGGGAGATTCCTGACCGCGCGATCCACTGTAGGTGACGAAGAGATTGCCATCCCGGTCGAAGACGGGGTTATCGACCTGGTGCAACCCCGTGGCCCAGGAACCACCTACCGATACGTAGGCAGTCGCACCGGGCAGGTCTTCGATGCGGATGGGCGCCGGACCCGAGTCCACGTCGGCCGGCACGGTGACAACCATGCGCGAGCTCGACGCGAAAGCGACGAGCGCACGCTGACCACCGATGGTCACTTCGGGAATCGTGTCGACCGGAAACCCCGAACCTCTGAGCGTGATTCGTCCGCCTTCAACGGCTCGGAGGGGGGTGACCGACGCGATGGTGGGTCTGGCCATCTCAAGTTCAAAGGGTACACACTTTGACCTTTGAACTTCGGACTTCGTTCTTAAGTGTCGTCGAGCTCGACGTTCCAATACAGGTAATCACGCCAGCTCTCGGGTGCGTCTCGCAACCCGACCGTGATGCGAATCGCCGGCGCCGAATCCGGCCGCCGCGGATGCCGCAGCAGCTTCAACCCCGCCTCAGCTGGCGTACGCCCTCCCTTGAGGCGATTACACCCGATGCAACAGGTGACGATGTTCTCCCAATCCTTGCGCCCGCCCTGGGCAACGGGAACGACGTGATCGAAGGTCAGGTCCGACGTCGGGAACACCTCATTGCAGTACTGACAGGTGTAGCGGTCGCGTGAGTAGATGTTGGCCCTCGAAAACGGCACATAGTCGAACCGGCGCTTGATCTTGACGAATCGAAGCAATCGGATGACCGAGGGAAGCTTGATCGTGAACTTGACGGAGTGCACCTCACGGTCGTGATGGGCGATGACCTCCACCTTGCCCTGGCACCACAGCGTAATCGCCTTCTGCCAGTCGACGACCTTCAGCGGCTCGAACGTCGCATTGAGGAGAAGCGCCTGCTGCATATCTGGAACCAATGATGCAGGAGAGCCGCGAGAGCTGTCAAGGTTCCGACACCATAAACTCTAAGCAACGAGAGAGTTACGACGATACACTGTCATTAACATGGCGATCCGGGCCGCCTGGTTCATTCCGCTACTGCTCTTCACGGCCACGCTCGTGGGCGGGTGCGCGAGCGGAGGCCGTGTGCCACGACCCCAGCCTTTCCCCGGGGCCAATGTGCCTCCGGCGTCCCCCGAGCCGGTGTCACCCGTCGAAGTTGAAAGCGCGCCTTCCGCGCTTATCGCGACGGCGCTGGCGCTTCGCGGGACCCCGTATTTGAACGGAGGGAGCGAGCCTGCACGCGGCTTCGACTGCAGCGGGTTCGTCCAGTGGGTGTTCGCGCAGCACGGCACATCGCTTCCTCGCGAAACGCGAGAACAGTACGACCAAGGCAAGCGGGTGGATCGCGATGAGGTCCACCCGGGCGATCTGGTTTTTTTCGAGACGGTGAGCCGAGGCGCCTCGCACGTCGGTATTGCGCTTGGCGCCGGCCAGTTCGTGCATGCACCGAGCTCGCGAGGCGTCGTGCGCGTCGAGAGCTACGAGAGTGAGTACTGGTCGTCGCGCTGGGTTGGGGCGCGACGCGTAAGTGATTCGGGATAGTTACGCTGCGCGGACCTTGCCCTTGCGCGCGAGCGAAGGCGCGGCGGTCTCCGCATGGAATCGCCGAATCACCAAGTCCTCATCACTGAAGTGCGTGGCCACACGAGGAAGGTCGAGCGGCTCGACCGGACAGTCGTGATTCGCTGTCTCTGGTTGCGGTCGAAGGACTTCCATGTACCGGCGCGGGTAGCAGGATCCCTTGAAGGTCGTCGCGACGACGCCGCCATACCGCGCGGTCAACCCCACGAAGTCATAGCGAAGGAATTCGAGAATCTCGGGATCGGGGCTGCTGGTCAGGTATTGCGTCACCATCTCGACCACGTCCTGAAAGAACGCCGGGCTGTGACACTTGGTCGAGGGAGTGCCGTCCGCGCGTTCGATGCGACGGATGCCGGGCTGGTGCGGATCGATGTGGTAGAGCTCGTGGATGATGGTGTCCAACTTCGCCATCCACTCGGGATGCCCACGATAGCGCGCGCGCTTGCGCGCGCTGATGCGCCGCTGATCGCAGAAGCGCGGAAGCGTGAACGACACCATGTAGTCGATCTGAGCGGTGCCCACCTGTACGACGGGCGACTTGGTGACGAACCACTCCGAGCGTCGCGTCAATGTCCCCGTCGTCTGATCACGCCAGAAGTAATAGCCGGGATCGCTGGGCGGGATACAGACGCAGTGGCAAGTGGCGTACGGTCCTTCCCGGTCGGCACGTCCGGAGCGCGCGAACACCAGGATGCGGTTCATATCCAGAAACTGCAACCTGGGCACGCGTAAGACGATGTCCGACATCAGCCGCCGGACGTGCTCGGTGTAATTGATCATCGGAGCAATCACATATTTCGGCGCTAACCGCTACGAGCTTCACTGAGCCGTGCGCATTTCTGCGCGACCCCGCGAACTTTCTGTAAATCGGCCCTCACGCCGGAGGGTCTTGCTCCACTGGAGGAGCTGGCTCCGGCTCTGCAGGGGCTTCGATTCCTTCCCCCTCCTGTGCCTCTTCCTCATCAACTGTCGTGCGAAACCGTGGCGGCGGAGCCGCGTCAGACTCTGCGTCTGACTCCAAGTCGGGCGTGGTAGCGACCGGAGGCACAGGCCGATCCCCGCCGCTTTCCATGCGGGCAAGGATGATCTGCTGACGGCGGAGCAGGCGCCGCGTCGGTCGAGCTGGTGTCAAAAGTCGAGGATTGACGATGGCGCCCGCGAGCAGCGCCGATTGCTGCCGAGAGAGTCCGGCAGCCGGAATACCGAAGTAGGTGCGAGCCGCGGCCTCGGCACCCCACACCCGATCGCCCCACTCGATGACATTGAGATAGAGCTCGAAGATACGCGTCTTGGGCAGCGCGACTTCGAGGCGGCGCGCGATGATGAGCTCTTTGATCTTCCTGAGCGGATCGTAGGAAGGCGAGAGGTAGAGATTCTTAGCGAGCTGCTGCGTGATCGTGCTCGCGCCGCGCGGCGCCTGTCGACGCGTCAGGCTGTCCTGGACCGACTTGCGGATCTGCTCGGCATCGATGCCTTCGTGATCCCAGAAGGCGCTGTCTTCGGCAACCAGGACCGCGCGTCTCAGGTTGGGTGAGATCCGCGAATACGGCACCCACCGGTACACCAGACGCGGTTTGACTCCCTCGTCGGCGGCTTCCTGCTCGCGCAGTCTCATAAATGCCGTTGACGTCGGGTTGTTCGTGGCCAACGGTCGTACGTCGGGAAGCGTGAGATAGACGTAGGAAATGAGGCCAAAGCCAAAGGCGGCGACACTGCCCAGCACTCGCAGTGGACGACGAGGCAGGCGGGCAGGCACCACTAGCTCACCACCACGTTCGTATCCGATCGCAACAGCATTGAATTCGACCGCCGTCGAACCCGAGGGGTTCTGCCCCTGGTATCCGCGCAGGCTCCACACGCCGGGCGCCGCGCTTACGCCGTGACGAGCGCCGCCCGCAGCGACGCCGACGCCGCCGTCACACCCGCGCCTTCCGGCACGTTGTGCCCGTGCATCGCCAGCGCGCCTTCGCAGGCAGCGAGGAACTGCAAAAGCGTCTGCGGCGTCGAGCTCGCACCCATCAGCCCGACGCGCCAGATTTTGCCAGCCAGAGGCCCGAGCCCGGCGCCCACCTCGATGTTGTAGTTCGTCAACATCGTGCGGCGCACGGCGGCCTCGTCCACCCCGGCCGGCATCTTCACCGCGTTGAGCGTCCACAGGCGCTCGTACGCAGGGGGAAGCAGTGAGAGCCCCATCGCCTCGATTCCGGCCGCCAGCGCCCGATGATTGCGCTCGTGACGGGCCTGTCGCGCTGCGAGACCTTCCTCCTCGACCATCAACAAGGCTTCGCGCAGCGCGTAGATCAGCGTGCTCGACATCGTGTGGTGGTACTTACGGCCCACCCAATAGTCCTCGAGCAGCTTCAAATCGAGATAGAAACTGCGGCACGGCACGAGCCGCTCGCGCGCCGCACCGGAGACCGCGATTGGCGCCATTCCGGAGGGCGCGCCGATGCACTTCTGCGTGCACGAGTACGCGATGTCCACGCCCCAGCCCGCGAGATCGACCTCGTGCCCGCCGAGCGACGTCACCATGTCGACAATCGTGAGTGCGCCGTGCTCGCGCGCGACCGCAGCGAGTTCCTTCACCGGGTTGAGCACGCCCGTCGAGGTCTCCGCATGCACGATCCCGATGACGTCGGCGGCTTCTCTCTTCAGTTCCTCGCGGAGCCGTTGCGGATCAGCAGCGCGTCCCCACTCCACCTCGATCCGCCGCACCTTCGCACCGTATCGCTGGAACATCTGCGCGAGACGATCGCCGAAGTAGCCGGTCACGATGACGATGCCATGTGAGCCGTCGGCGATCGCATTCGCCACCGCCGCTTCCATCGCTGACGTGCCGGTACCCGATGTCGCGATCGTGAACGCCTTACTGTCGGCGCGGAACACGCGCTGCAAGGACGCGCGCACCTCGTCCAGCATCGGGACGAAATCAGGATCGAGATGACTGAGTACGGGTGCCGCCATCGCGCGCATGACGCGCGGGGTTATGAGGCTCGGGCCGGGGCCGAGCAGAATGCGTTCTGTTGACGGTAGTGGCATGGTGTCGATGGTCAGCGGGTCACGGCAGGCCGATGAGCGTTAATGAGCGGCGAGCCGCGAGACTCGCCGAGATCAGCAAGCACACCGAGTGCATCCAACTGACCACGGATCACGTCCACGATTGAAGGTGTCACTGAGTGAAGGGGCGGCCGCGGCCGTCCGGCCGCGAAGCCCAGTAAGTGTAACGCAGCTTTCAACCCCGGTACACCATAAGTTCCACCGACGGACTTCGCGATCGGCAACAACTGTCGCTGCAGAGTTCGCGCCTCATCCAGCCGGCTCTGACGAACTAGCGTCAGCAGTTCGTTGCACGCATCCGGCACGAGCGCAGCCAGCGCCAGGATTGCGCCGTCGCACCCCGCGCACAGCGCATGCACGAGCGTCGTCGCCGAGCCTGCGAGCACCGTGAAATCGTCAGGCGTGCGCGACACGAACTCGGCAATCTGAGCGATGTCACTTCCCGACTCTTTGATCCCGACGATGTTCGGGTGCACGGCCAGGCGCTCGACCGCATCAGCTTGCAGGTTCACACCCGTGAACATCGTGACGTTGTAAAGCAGCAGAGGAATCGGCGAAGACTCTGCAACGTCCGTGTAGTGCCGTACAAAAACGTCCGCCGTCATCTGCGACTTGAAGAATGACGGCGTCCTGACGAGCACCGCATCGACGCCGGCCGCTGCCGCGCGCCGCGTTGCCGCGATCGTCGCTCGCGTGGATTCACGACCGGTTCCAGCGATGAGCGGGCGATCCGACGGCACATGCTCGCGAACGAGGTCGACGACGCGATCGCACTCATCGTCGTCGAGCTGAGCGGCCTCACCATTTGAGCCGAGTACGACTAACCCCGTAAGCGACGTGCCCATCCATCTCTGCACGTTGCGAACGAGACCGGCCTCGTCGAGCGAGTCGTCAGGCTGGAAGGGCGTGACGATGGGCGTGTAGATACCGGTGAAGCGCTTCATGGTTCCAATTGTACTGGCGCGCGCCCTTGGCTCTGCGCAAGCAGGTTGACGCCGAGAACGACTGCGAAAATTCCCGCGGCCGGCGCCAGCGACCAGGGCGCGTCGCCCAGCAGCGCCACGTTCGAGGCATCCTGCAGCATCGTTCCCCAAGTCGGCACGGTGCTGGGAAATCCGAGACCGACGTACGACAGCGTCGCCTCCGCGAGCATGAACGCCGGTACGAGCAGTGATGCCTGGGTTTTCATGAAGCCAAGCGATGCCGGCAGCAGATGCCGTAACAGGACACGGCTATTGCTGGCGCCAGCGGCACGGGCGGCCATCGCATACTCGCGCTCTCGCTCGACCAGTACGATCGCGCGCACGCCTCGAGCAACAATCGGCCAACCGAGCAGTGTGAAGATCGCGATGAGGAGCATGAACACGGTGGACGGTGGCAGCACAAGCGGCAACACCGCGCGAAGGACGAGGGCCACGTAGATCGCCGGCAGAACGAGGACGAACTCCGAAACGCGCGACAGAACGCCGTCGAACCGTCCGCCGACGTAGCCGGCGACTCCGCCCACCACGGCGCCGACCATCGTTGCGAGCAGCGCCGATACGAGCGAGACAGCCAGCGTCGCCCGCGCGCCATGGAGAAGTCGCGAGAACACGTCGCGGCCGTAGCCATCCGCGCCGAGGAGCAGCAGTGGCGCGCCAGCATCCGCATCGGCAGTGACGAGCGTGCCGTCCGTGAACCATCGCAGTGTCACGCGGCGTGACGACTCGACCTCGAAGCGGCGCTCCAATCGGCTGACGAGACGCAACGGATAAATGAACGGCGCGTTCACGCCATCCTGCAACACGTGCACGCGTGTCGGTGGCGCATAGAGTAGATCGTCGAATCGGCGATTGGGCGGATTAGGCGCGAGCCACGGCGCGGCGAGCGCCGCGAAGGCGATCACGAGGAGCAGCGACCACGCAGCGCGTTTCATCCGGCCTGGTCCTGCCTGACTCGTGGATCGGCCGCGGCCAGCAACAGATCTCCTGTCATTGTCCCAATCGCGAGGAACGCGGCTCCGGTCGCCGCGCACGCGGCGACCAGGTAGACGTCGCGAGCGCGCAACGCGTCGTACGTCAGTCGGCCAATGCCGGGCCACGCGGTCACGAACTCCACGATGAACGATCCCGACAGCAGGGCGCCGATCGCTAGCCCGTAGACCGCGCAGACCGGCCGCAGCGACGATGGCCAGGCATGCCGCAACAGCGCGCGCCGCGCGGGCACGCCGCGCGCGATCGCCGCCATCACGAACGGCTGGTGCACGGCTTCCGCCATCGATTGCGACTGCAGACGCTCGAAGGTTGCCGCCATCGGCAAGGAGAGCGCGAGCACAGGCAGCGGCAGATGCCATAGTACGTCGGCGATCCACGTCGACCAGCGTGGATCGCTGGCCGTTGCCGAGACCATGCCACCAGCGGGGAGCCAGCCCGTTCGCGCCGCGAGGAAGACGAATGCCAGCGAGGTAATCAGCGGAGGCAGCGACACGCACACGAGCGATGCGCCGCGAACGATCGCCGGCAACACCCCGGAGCGCGCCCCCGTGAAGATGCCGAGTGACAGCCCGACGACCGTCGCCATCAGCAGCGACAAGACCCCGAGCAGCGCCGTGTTCGCCGCGGCGCGAGCCACGAGCGGCGCGACCGGGCGGTTGTAGAGAAAGGAGTCGCCGAAGTCGAAACGGACCGCGCGCCCCACCCACAGCCACCACTGCGCCATCGGGCTTCGATCCAGATTGAAACGCGCGCGTGTGCTCTGCACCTCAACACCCGATGCAAACGGTCCGAGCTGCGCGGTCATGTCTCCGGGCGCCAGGCGCGCCAGCAGGAGCGCCGACGAGGAGGTGAGCGCGATGAGGACGATGGCAAAAAGAAGCCTGCGGGCGAGAAACCGCGCCATCAGCGAGGGCCCGTCACGCTGAGCGAGTCGGCGTTCCACAGCACGGACGGACGAACGACCGACGGCACCACGCCGCGCATGCGGCGGCTGTGCGCGTAGTACATGCGTGGCGACGCGAAGTACAGCACCGGCGCGTTGTCCGCGAAGACCTTCTCCACCTCGGCGAAGATCTCCTGCCGCCGCTTGAAGTCGATCGTCGTCGACTGGTCGTGCATCAACGTGTCGATCTGCTTCTCCCATTCGGTGGCGGGCGTCTCTTGATGCATGTTCCACAGGTGCGCTGCACCCGAGCTGAGCCAGTAATCCAGGTTGGAGGCCGGGTCGAGATCGGTCGTGGTCGGCTTGTAGTAGATCGCGTCGTAGTCGCAGGCGAGCAGCCGCATGATCATCGCCGAAAACTCGAGAGGCACGACGTCGAGCGCAATGCCCACCATCGCCGCCTGTTCGCGCAGGACCGTGCTGCCGCGCTCGTAGTACCCAATACCCTGCTGGGTGATCACCGTGAAGCGTGCTTCGGTACCCTTCTCGTCCTCGACCACGCCGTTGCCATTGCGGTCCTCGAGGCCGATGCTCTTGAGCAGCGCGCGTGCGCGTGCCTGATCGTGGGGATAGCGCGGCACGTTCGGCGAGAACCACAGACGATTGCCGGGCGTGATCGGCCCCCAGACGGGAACGGCCTCGCCGAGAAAAACAGTCTGAGCGAATCGTTCTCGATCGACCGCGTGCGAAATCGCCTGACGGAACTCGCGCTTGCTGAGAAAAGCAAACCGGGGGTCGCGCGCCTTCTTCTCCGGCTTGAGGCAGAACCAGAAGCCGTCGGGGTCCGGCCCGACCCCGAGTTCAATCATCGTCACCTTGCCTTCCTGCTCGGCGCGGCGAAGGGGGATGTAGTCGTCGGATCGAAGCTCGCCGTGCGTGAGGTCGGTCGAACCGGATTGCAGCCGCAGCAGCTCGGCGTTCTGATCGGGCACCATCTCTATGACCAGCCGATCGATGTATGGGAGTGGACCACCGTCCGGAGCCTTCCGCCAGTACCGGGGGTTCCGATCGAAGACCATCCGCTGGCCCGGCTGATAGGCCCGGAGGAGGAAAGGGCCGGTGCCGACAATGTCGCCCGGATTGGTCGCTGTTCCCCAAACCTGCCCGAACGTTCCCGACGATAGTGCTCCTTCAAGCTTGTGGCGCGGCAGGATCGGCAGCATGTCCAGCAGCCGCAGACCCGGACCCGATGGGGCGGCGTAGGTCAGGACCACGGTCGCGTCATCCGGCGTCGTTGCCGCGATCGGCTGCCCGCCCACGGTCAGGTTGCTGGCAAGGATGCTCTTGACGGTCGGATTGTAGACGGCCCGAAGCGAGAACAGGACGTCGGCGGAGGTGAGCGGCGTCCCATCGGACCAGGCGACTCCCTGACGGAGGTGCAGGGTGTGGGTGAGACCGTCGGCGCTCGATTCCCAGCGTTCGGC